>Ga0307380_10009560_pt1 | contig 12294 bp, 8 predicted proteins | sample UN3MG_FD_202239 | JGI IMG/M metagenome (GOLD analysis project Ga0307380, IMG submission 202239) | Soil microbial communities from Risofladan, Vaasa, Finland - UN-3 | ecosystem: Environmental > Terrestrial > Soil > Coastal area > Acid sulfate soil | place: Finland: Risofladan, Vaasa | collected... | reverse complement strand
AGAAGATCGATCTCGCCGATGTCTCCGCCGGCAAGCGCCCTGATCTCCTCCTTCTGAAATCAGATGTTGTGGAGGCCGAGCCGAGCTACTGGAAGGTGCCGGTTTACGGGACCCTCAATTTCATCAAGAGCGTTTTCGGCGTCGGCACCTCACTGAGATAAAACAACGCGCCTGGGAGGGCCCTATGACGAGCGACTCCACTGCCGCTGACAGTCTTTCACTGCAACAGGAATCCGATACGGTATCGTCGGCCATGCAGCAGTTGCACGGGCTCGCCGGAATGATCTGGAAGCGCCGGTGGTCCGCGCTCACCTTTCTGCTGCTGGTAGTCACGATCGTGTCGGTCTACACCTTCTCCGAGAAGCCCGTCTACAAGGCGAGCACGCTGCTGCGGATCAACAAGGACGACCTGAAGGTGCTGTCGATGCAGGAGTTCGTGGCGGCGGATGAGACCACCGATGAGCTGATCAGGACGGAAGTGGAAGTGCTGTACAGCCATGATCTGGCGGAGAAGGTGGCGGACGTGCTGCAGCCGAGGTTCCCCTATTCGATGGTGGCTCAACTGCCCGGCCGCGGCACGCGTACCGAGCTGACCGACGAGCAGCGCCGGGAAGCGGTGGTTGAGCGGCTCCTGGCGATGCTCGATGTCGATCCCATCCGGGGAAGCAGGCTGGTGAGGCTGAGCATCTACTCCCGCAGCAACAAGCTCGCTGCCGAGATCGCGAACACCTGGGCCGACATCTACATCCGCAAGAGCGCGGACAAGAAGCTCGATGCTTCCCGTTTCGCGGGGCAGATGCTCGACAAGCAGATCGCCGAGCAGAAAGCCCACGTCGAGGAGGTCGAACGCAAGCTGCATGCCTATACGCGCGAGCAGGGAATCTATTCGTTCGACGACATGAAGGCAAACGTCAACCAGCGGCTGTCGGAGCTCAACAGCCTGCTCACGGAAGCCGAGTCGGACCGGATCCGCAAGCAGGTGGCGTACGAGTCGACGAAGGACAATCCCCTGAGCACACGTGCGGCCGTCGATGACCCGGTGGTGCAGCAACTGGGGCAGGAAGTGGTGAAGCTCGAGGCGGAGCATGCGGACCTTCTGAAAGTGTACAAGCCGGAGTTCCCGGATTGCGTGCGGTTACGCGCCCGCATCGGGCTGCTCGAGACGGCGATCAGGCGGCACGCGAACGTCTACCTGCAGTCGGCGGCCGTGGAATACGCGGCGTCGGCCCAGCGGGTTGATGCGCTGAAGAAGGAACTCGCCGCCCGCCAGCAGGATGCCGTCAAGCTGGAGGACGCGGCGGTCGACTACCACGTTCTGAGCCGTGAGCTGGAGACGAGCATCGGGCACCTGCAGTCGCTGTTGTCTCGCGGCAAGGAAGCCGCGTCGTCGATGCAGATCAGGGCGTCGAAGGTGAGCGTGGTGGATCCGGCCCGTGTGCCGACGCGGCCGAACTCTCCCCGGACGGCCCTCAATCTGGCGCTGGCACTGATCGTGGGCACCGTGCTGGCGTGCGGCTCGTGCGTGATGCTGGAGTACATGGACACTACCGTGCGAACGCCCGAAGACGTCGAGCGCGACGTCGGCGAAGCGCTGCTCGGCGTGGTGCCCGAAATCGAAGAGGAAGACGAAGTGGGCGCCGACAACAAGGACATGATCTGCCACCTGGACACGAAATCGACCATCTCGGAAGCGTATCGCACGATCCGCACGAGCCTGGCGTTCGCGTCGGCAAAGGGGGAGGCTCGCAACATCGTGATCTCGAGCGCCATGCCGGGCGAAGGCAAGACGATCACCGCGATCAACATAGCCACCGTGCTGGGGCAGATGGGCGAGAACGTGCTGCTGATCGATGCGGACATGCGGCGGCCGCGGCTGCATCGCTCGCTGCGGCTGCCCAACAACCGCGGCCTCAGTACCTATCTGGTTGGCCGGTGCGACCTGAACGACGTCGTCAAGCCCACGTGCATACCGAACGTCGACGTGATCGTGTCCGGGCCGCTGCCGCCAAACCCGTCGGAGCTGATCAATTCCGACAGGATGAGCCAGCTCATGAGCGAGTGCAAGCAGAACTACGATCGGGTGATCATCGATACGCCGCCGGTCATGGCGGTGACGGACAGCCGCCTGGCGGCCGCGAAGGCCGACGGCCTGATCCACGTGATCCATGCCGGGCGGACGGACAAGAAGTGTGCCCGCCTCGCGAAGCGCCATTTCGACAGCGTGGGGGCCAAGGTGATCGGCGCCGTGCTGAACAACGTCGAATCCGACCACGAAGGCTCGTACTACAACTATTACTATCATCGTGCCTACGAGAATTGACCGCTGCAGGCCAGTTGCCATCGGAGAACGGCGTGTTTTCCGTACCGGACCAGAAAACGGGATTCTGCGACATCCATTGCCATCTGCTCCCGGGGATCGACGACGGGCCGGGGACGGCGGATGTGGCGCTTGAGATGTGCAGGCAGGCCGCTGCCGACGGGATCGGCACGATCGTGGCTACGCCGCATTTCAACGACCGTTTCCAGCCCACGCGCGAAATCGTGGCCGATGCGATCCGCATGCTGAACGACGAGCTGGCAGGCCGGGGCGTTGCCCTCGATATCGTCCCGGGGGCGGACGTGTCCGCGGTTGCCGGTCTGGGCAGGATAGTCATGGATCGCCCGTGGCTGACGATTGGCGGCCAAGGCAAGTACCTGCTGCTGGAGCCGCCCGTCCAGGTGATGCCTGCGTGGCTGAATGACCTGGTCTTCGACCTGCGCACGGGCGGCATCAGCGTCATCCTTACGCACCCGGAGCGGAACGCCGAAGTGGTGGAGAATCCCAACGCAGTGCTGCCCATGGTGCAGTCGGGCGTGCTGGTCCAGATCACGGCCGACAGCCTGCTGGGGACGTTCGGGCCGGATATCCAGCGGTGCGCCGTTTCGCTTCTGAAGATGAACGCCGTCCATTTCATTGCCACCGACGCCCATTCGGCTGGCTATCGCTGCCCTCGGCTGGCGGAAGCCGCCGAGAAGGCGCGCAAGTACCTGGGCGACGATGCCATCAGGCTCGTCCGCGACAATCCGTTCGCGGTGGTGCGCGGCGAGACGATCTACGTGCCCGACCCCGAGCCGCTGCGGTCCTGGTTCAGCCGGATACTTGCCGGTTCATAGGGCCGGTTCACGATCCCGCGCGATCGTCGCTTGTTATATCCACCCCGGAGGTCCGTATGCCTGAGTTGTGCAAACGCTGCAACAAGCCGTTCGAGCCGTCTCCCGGCAGTTTCCTGAAGATATGCCCGGCCTGCGATGATGAACGGGCACGGCACTATGGATCGGCGTCGCGGGCGTCGTTGCAGGTGCTCGACGGCCTGATTGAGCTGCTGGCGATATTCCTGATCGCATTCACGCCGATCGCGTTCGGCGCCACCGAGCGGTGGTCGAAGCTGATCGCCGAAACTACCGTGTTCACCATGTGCGGGCTGTGGCTGTTCAAGGGAATCCTCCGGCACAAGCTTGCGTTCGTGAAGAGCCCGCTGAACCTGCTGGTCGCGGGGTTCATCGTAGTGGCGTGCCTGCAACTGGTGCCGCTGCCGAAAGTGCTGTCGTCGAGACTGGCTCCCGCGGCTGTGGCCGAGCGGACGGGCACGCTGCCGGGGGCAAACCGCTCGGCGGAAGCGGCCATCGGCACGCCCGAGGAGCCGGCGGCTCCCGTGGTTGCGGCCGGAAGGCAGACTCCTCCGCGATGCATATCGGTAAACCGGGCCGCAAGCAGATCGATGCTGTTCCTCATCGTCAGCTACGCGATTGCGTTCATCGTCACGATCAACGTGATCCGCCGGCGGTCGCAGATCGCGCGGCTGGTCACGGCGATGGTCGTGGTGGGCTTCATCGTTGCGATGATCGGGATCCTGGGGGAGGCGGCTCCGAACGGCAAGATAATGTGGTTTCGTGACCCGCCGTCGGGCGCGATCAGCTTCGGGCCGTTCGTGAACCGCAACCACTTCGCCGGCTACATGGTGATGTCGGTGCTGGTGGCGCTGGGTATGCTGGTCGGCACCCGGAACCGCGAGAAGCGGATTCTGCTGGGGTTCGCTTCGGCAATGATGATGGCATCGGTGCTGGTGTCGGCGTCGCGAGGCGGAGCGTTCAGCCTGGTGGTGGGGGGCATCGTGTTCGGCCTGCTGATGCTATCGGCCCGTTCGGCCCGCCGCAACGTGGCACCGGTCGCGGTGGTGTGCGGGCTTGCGCTGGTCGCGGCGGTGGCACTCGGGATTCAGCCGCTGCTGTCGCGTGCGGCGGGGATTGCCGCGCCGGCGGGCGAAGAGTACCGCCTGGGCGTGTGGAAGGATGCCACCAGGATCATCGCGGGCTTCCCCATCCTCGGCGTTGGCCTGGGCGGCTTCCGCTCGATCTTCCCCATGTACAAGACCCTGCCCGTGCAGCTCACGTTCACCCACGTGGAGAACGATTACCTGCAGCTCGTGGTGGAAATGGGGATCGTGGGGTTCACTATCGGGATGGCCTTCATCGCGGTGATCGTTCGCTACGTGATGAAGAGCCTGACGCTGAAGCGCAGCACCTACACGAGGGGGATCATCATCGGGCTGTCGGCGGCGGCGGCCGCAATGCTCGTGCACAGCATGTTTGACTTCAACCTGCACGTGCCGTCGAACGGGCTGCTGTTCGCGCTGATCCTGGGATTGCTGGCGGTATTGAGCAGCCTGCACGTGTCGAGGTCGCCTTCGAAGGTTTCGTGGATCGGCCAGCCGGCCGGGCGCATCCTCAAGGGGGAGACGGTGGCTGCCCCGGGGATGCTGGGTGCGTTCGCGGCGTCGATGGCGTGCCTGTGCATGCTCGCCTACTGCGCGGCCGGCCGGGCAAACAGCTTCCTCGCTCAGCGCGAGCTGGACTCGGTCGAACAGCAGGCGATTCGTCTGGTGAAGGGCGAGGGCAGCCTCAACGTTGTCGACGGCATCCAACGGGTGCAGACGGCGCTGAAGCGGGACAGCGAAAACGGGGAGTGGCGATTCCGGGCAGGCATCTTCTACCAGAGCCTTGCCCAGATCAAGGAGCGGTCGGGCGAGGCGGTCAACCGTACCGGCTCACACTACCTGTACAATCTTGCGATCAACGAGTTCCGCCGGGCATGCCAGCTCGATCGGTTCAACGGCCACTACCAGGCGTCGCTCGCGATCGCCCTGGCGGAGTCGGGTGACGTGCAGGCTGCGGATCGCGCGTTCCGGATGGCGCTGAAGCTCGATCCGACGAGCGCGTTTGCTTCGCGCAGGTACGGCGAGATGATATGGGACGCCAACCGGCAGACGGCCCAGCGGGCGTTCCGCCTGTCGTTGGGGCTCGACCCCCACCACACGAAGGCGGCCCTCACGCGGCTGCGGCAGAAGACCAATGAGATCTCGGAGCTCGGCAGTTGCGTGCCCGACAGCAGCGAGGCGCGGTTCGAGTACGCGTCGTTCCTGAGCAATAATCATCTGCCGGATGAATCGGAGCGGGTGCTGATGGCGCTGCTGCCGGCGCTGGAGTCGAATCCGTCGATGCAGCCGCTGGCGGCGCGAGCGTTCTTCGGGCTCGGGCAAATCCGCCAGGAGCGCGGTGCCGAGCAGGACGCCATGGCGTACTTCCTGAAGGCAGTGTCGCTTGAGCCTGGCGAGTGCGCCTACTATGAGGAGCTGGGTTACGCGTGCCTGAGGCAGAAGCGGTACGCCGAGGCGAAGCGCTTCATGGAGCAGCGCCTGCGGATGGGTGCATCCACCGACGGCAACGTGTTCCTGGCTCTCGCCGAGATTTACGAGAACGTTGGTCCGGTCGACACGGCGAATAAGTACTATCGACGGGCGCTGGAAGCGTTTCCGGAGGGGTGGGCCGTATCGCGCAACAAGGCGCTGCAGGGCATCCAGAGGACAACCGACCAATGACGAGCGCGGCGACGGGCAGTCGATCAGCGAATTTCGGAAGGCCGGCGGAGTACTGCGCGGGGTTCGGCCCGGGCGCACGGTATGCAATTCTGATCGCCGGAGCCGTGGCCACGGCGCTGGGGCTGATCGCACTGGGCGCGCGCGGCCCGCTGGTCATCCTGGGATTCGCGGGCGCGCTGGTTGTGATGGCGAGGCCGGAAGCCGGCTTCTATGGCGTGCTGGTTGCCCTGGTCGTGCCGGTCCCGATCCAGGCCGGGCCGGTGGTGCTGTACCCGCACGACTTCGCGGCGGTGGTCACGATCGTCGCCATCCTGACGTCCTCGCTGCGCCGCCGGGAATTCGACCTGCCCTCGGGGCTGTACGTCGTGCCCGCGATATGCTTGCTTGGCGTGCAACTCCTGTCGATGCTGAACTCCGCGGACCTGCGGATGGCCGGTGCGGAGGTGGTCCAGCAAGTGTACCTCCTGCTGGTGGCTCCGGCGGCATACTACCTGCTGCTGCGTGACGAGGGCGCGCTTCGGCGCGGCACAGGGTTCTTCATCGGGCTGATCACGGCGGAAGCCGTCCTCATCTGCGTGCAGTTTTGCCTGTCGCTGGCGGGCAACCACACGCTGAACGTGCTGTTTGCGTTCGGCCGCAAATTCCCGACGGAAAGCCACCGGGCGTTCGGGACCATCGGCCCCACCGTCGGCCTGCTGCTGGTCGCGTCGGCCGTGCTGTGGCTGAACCGGCGGGCGTCGTGGGCGTGGAAGACGGCGATCCTGTGCGTGCACGCGTTTGCGGTCTTCGCCACGGGCACGCGCTCGGCGATGTTGGTGCTGTTTGTGGCGCTGGTTTTCTACGGGCTGTTCGCCCGGAGGAAGGCCCTCAGCCTCAAGCTGCTGGTCCCCGTGCTGGCCGGGTTGCTGATCTTCGTGGGAATGATGGGATTCAGCCGGTTCGCGTCGACGCTGGACCACGCGAGCGACAGCCGCTACCGCATTCCGATGGACCGGAAGGCGCTGGCTGCGGTTCCGCGCCATCCGGTTATCGGGCACGGCCCGAAGGCGTCGGCGGACCTGAGCATTTCGATCATCGGCGCCCGCAAGATCGGCGTGGAGAACGAATTCGTTGCCCGGGTCTACAACAACGGCCTGCTGGGGCTTGCCGCGCTCGTTGCGGTGGGCACGATCCCCGTATTGGGCAGCGTGTACCTGAGCAGGCGAAACTGCCCCGCCGGGCGGACGGCGGCGGCGATGGCTGCGATCATCGTGGGCCTCTATTCGGGCGGGCTGGCCGGCTGCCTGTTCGAAGGCAGCCTCGGGCAATGGGTGGCCATCTTCTATGCCGCGATGCTCGCAGCCGGATCAGCCAGCACGCGCTCCGCGGCCGGCGTTACGCAGTGAGATTCGAATGTACAGAAGATTGTTCAAGAACTGCAGCACGGTATCGATCGGCCTGATCATCAGCCGGTTGTCGGGGATGATCAAGCTGGCGATCCTGGCGTCGATCTTCGGCACCGGGGACGCGATGGACGCGTTCCTGGTGGCGATGGCGATCCCGACGGCCGTGATGGCGATCGCAGGCGAGGGCATCTACGTGTCGGCCGTCAGGCTGATTTCGCGACACCGCTGGCCTGCCGAGCATGGCCGCAGCTCGATCAGCCGCGAAGGCTGGGCGGAGATCAGCTCGCTGTTCAACATCTCCGTCTTGGGGATTACAGCGTTCTCGGCGGCCTACTGGCTGTGTTCGCCCGTGATCATCAGGTTGGTGGCACCGGGGTTCAGCGAGCAGAAGCTTGCCCAGGCGCACATGCTGGCGCAGTGCCTGGCCCCGATAGCGATTCTGACGGCCGTGCAGAACGTGCTGCACGCCATTTTGCACGTGCACGACCGGTTCGCGGTGCCGGCCCTGAAGTTCCTGATGTTCAGCATCGTCGCGACTATCGTGGTGCTGGCCCTGCACAGCCGGCTGGGAATCATGTCATACGCGCTGGGCGACGTGGCGGGCGAGCTGACGTGCTGCCTGGCGTGCTACGCGGCGGTGAAGCGGATCGGCGGCCGCTACATGTGGGCGTGGCGGAGCGGCGGCAGCCTGCGAGAAAGCTTCAGGATGGGCGTGCCGACGATGGCCGGGGCGGGCGTGCTGCAAGTCACCCCGATCACGGATCGCATGTTCGCGTCGAGCTTGGCGGCGGGCAGCATTTCCGCGCTGGGCTACGGATTGCAGTTGCTGATGGTGCCGCTGTCGTTCGTGCGGACAATTGTGGACGTGGGCTTCCCGGCGATTGCGAACATATTCCACAGATCGGACTCCGAGCGGGACGATCCGCTGCGGCAGGCGGTGCGGGCGAGTTTCACGATGCTCGCGGTGGCCGCGGTGCCGGCAGCCGTTGTGCTGCTGGTGTGGCGGCGGGTGCTGATCACGCTGCTGCTGGAGCGCGGCAAGTTCGACGCCGCGTCGGCCGAGGCGACGGCGATTGCCGTTTTCTTCTATTCATTTGCACTGATCCCGATGGCGGGGCGGTACTTCCTCACGAGGCTGTCGCAGTCGTGCGGGGATTCGCTGACGCCGCTGCCGGCCGCGATTGTTTCGGCGGCAAGCAACGTCGCGCTGAATTTCGTGCTGGTGCCGCTGATGGGGCACGCGGCGATCCCGGTGGCGCTGTCGGTAGGCACCACGCTGGGCACGGCGGTGCTGTACGTGCAGTTGCGGGGGAAGATCGACGTGCTGCGGAAGGCGGGGATCGAAGGCCTTGCGGTTCGCGCGATCGCCGCGGGAGCCGTGATGTTTGCGGCGTACGCGGCCGCCGAGCGGCTGTCGGGTTCGATCATCGCCGCCGCCTGCGTTTCGGCCGCGGCATACGGGGCCGGCCTGATGGCGTCGGGAGTGGTGCGGCCGCGGTATCTGCTGCGGCTTGCACCGTTCCCAATTCCGCAGCGGAGCAAGGCATCAGTCTGATGGGCAGGTAACGTGTACAGCGACATTCATCGCATAACCGAGCTGCAGACTACGGCGACGGGCAAGATCGCGAGCGTGGTCCTCAATCCGTGCCTGTGGGCGGTTGCGTGCTACCGGCTGGGCCACTGGCTGTGGAAGAATGATGTGATGCTGCTGCCAAGGGTGCTGTCGGTGGGGGCGCGGGTGCTGACGGGCATCGAGATTGCGCCGTCGGCGCGGATCGGGCACGGGCTGCTGGTTGTGCATGGAAGCGGCGTGGCGATCGAGGCCGGGACGCGAATCGGCGCACGGGCCACGATCTACCAGGGAGTGGGCATCGGCAGGCGATACGGGGACCGCGCGCACGACGGTTCCCCCACCATCGGCGACGACGTCCAGATCTTCGCCGGGGCCAAGATCCTGGGGCCGATCACGATCAGCAACCACTGCCGGGTGGGAGCCAACTCGGTGGTGATGCGGTCGTTCCCGGACGACACGACGATAGCGGGCGTGCCGGCGCATTCGGTGGCGAGGACGGATGTGTCCACCACCACTGCCGCCGAGGGCACGCTCGTCGTGACGAATGGTGCACGGCCGCAGCCGCTGCAGGCCGGCGCCTACGCGTTTCAGCAGAATGAAGCGAGGCCGTAGGGTGCGAGTTTGTCAGTTGACCAGTTGACCAGTTGTTCAGTTTCACAGTCGAACGACCCATAGGCTGACCGACCAACTGGTTAACGGGCAAACTGACCAACGGGCAAACTGGCCAACTGGCCAACTGGCCAACTGGCAAACTGGCAAACTGGCAAACTGACGAACCGGTAGACTGACGTTATGAGCATCACCGTGCTGCACGTTACCGAAGCCTGCAGAATAGCCGGCACCGAGCGGTCGCTGCTGATGCTCATGGACCATGCGGACCGGGCGGAGTTCGAGCACGTCGTGGTGTGCCGCGGGTCCGAAGGCCTGGCGGAGGAAGCGGCACGGCGGAATGTGCGGACGGTCATCATCCCGCGGTTCGGCAGGGTCGACCCGATCGCAGTCATCCGGTTCGCGCATCTGCTCGCGAAGCTGAGGCCGGACGTTGTCCACATCTACGGCGGCCGATTGGAGGCGATTGCGGCCCGCGCGATGGGCGTGCCGGTGGTCGAGCGCAAGAACGTGGCCCGCAACGAGTTCTACCGGCCGCTGTTCGGCTTCCGATGGGCGGACCTGCTGCTGAACCGGTTCGTGAATGCATCGATCGTGCCGGCCGCCGCACTGGAATCGTACTACCGCGGGCGCGGCTACCGCGGGGCCGATATCCGCGCAATCTACAACGGCGTTGAGCCGGCCCCGCCACGCACGCCCGACCAGTTGGCGGACAAACGGGCGGAATTGGGCCTGCACGATGATGATTTCGTGGTGGCGTTTGCGGGCAGACTTCAGCCGGTGAAAGGCATCGACGTTCTGCTGCGCGCCATCTCGAGCCTGCCGGTGAACGTTCGGTGTGTCATCGCGGGCGATGGGCCGCGGCGGTCGGACTACGAGTCGCTCGCGGACGAGCTTGGCCTGGGCAGCCGCGCGATCTTCACGGGATACAGGACGGACGCCCGCGACATCTTCGCATGCGCCGACGTCGTGGCGGTGCCTTCCGCCGCCGAAGCACTGGCGAATACTACGCTGGAGGCGATGGCCGAGGGAAAGCCGGTGGTTTCCACCACTGCCGCCGGGCAGGACGAGGCCGTCGAGCACGAGGTGACCGGCCTGCTGGTTCCCCCGGACGATGCGTCCGAGCTGGCCGCCGCGCTGGGAAGGTTGGCTGCAAACCCAGCCGAGGCACGCTGCATGGGCGCCGCCGGGAAGCGCAAGGCCGAGACGCTTCTGTCGCCTGAGCGGATGGCACGTCAGACTGAATCGGTTTATCGCGACTTGCTCCACAAGCAGGTGAATGAAAGGATATGCAATGCTGCCGACTGCCGTTAGGAAGCCCTTCAAGAAGATGCTGCTCGTTGTCGTTCCGACCAGGATGAACAAGTACAACAACACGCACTACCCGCCGCTGGGGGTGATGTACATCGCGGCGGTGCTGGAGGAAAACGGCTACAGCGCCGAAGTGCTCGACGCGTCGCTGGACGGCCTGTCGGACCAGCAGATCCTCGACGGGGTGCGGGTGCGTCGGCCGGACATCGTGGGCCTGAGCTGCACGACGCACAACCGGCTGGAAATGCGCGACGTGGCCCACGCGATCAAGAAAAGCTTCCCGGATATCGTCGTGGTGGCCGGCGGGCCGCACGTGAGTTTCTGTCCGGAGGACACGCTGCGGCACACCGCGGTCGACGCGGTGATCATCGGCGAAGGCGAGATGAAGACGCTCGATCTGGTGTCGGGCAAGCCGCTGGAGGAGATCCCGGGCTTGGCGTATCGCAACGGCGACGGGATCGTGATCAATCCCGACGGCGGTTTCATCAAGGATCTGAATTCGCTGCCCAGCCCGGCGCGCCACAAGGTGGATATGGCGCGCTACCCGGGCTACAACACGCTGAAGCGGCGGACCACCCACGTGCTGTCGAACCGCGGCTGCCCGTTCGGCTGCATCTACTGCTGCGCCACGCACTTCTGGGGCAAGACCACCCGGAGCCTGTCCGCCGAGAAGGTGATCGATGAGATCGACACGCTCGTCAACCAGCACGGCTACCGGGCGCTGTACTTCTACGACGACGCGTTCACCGCCGACCGCAGGAAGGCCGAGAAGATCTGCACGGCGCTGATCGACAGGAAGCTCGGTATCATCTGGGGCACAAGCACGAGGATCGACCTGGTGAACGCGGACGTCCTGAAGCTGATGGTGAAGGCTGGTTGCCGGCAGATCGATTACGGCCTGGAGACGCTGAACCCGTCCGCGCAGAAGAAGGTGGGAACGAAGGCATCATTCGAGCGAGCCCGCGACGTCATCCGCATGTCGATCGATGCCGGCATCAGGCACGTCAAGGTTTACCTGATCATCGGCCTGCCGGGCGACACCCCGTCGGGCATGCGCGAGACCTTCGCGAAAACGCTATCCACGTGCGCCACCGAGGTGAGCACGCAGGTGCTGCGGATCTATCCGGGCACTCCCATCGAGCGCATGGCCGTGGAACGCGGCATGCTGCCGCAGGAGTTCTCCTGGTACGAGAACTTCCACGAGGGCTGGAGCATGTTCGAGTCGGTGCCGGTTTTCACGGAGTGGCCGAAGGACGTGCTGGAGCGGCAATACAGCTTCCTGAACCGGTACCTGAGAGTGAGCGGGTTCGTCAGGCAGCGGATTCCGCGGCTCATCCTGCCGGCGTTCGCGAAGATCGATCCGGTGATCTTCAGGGCGATCACCGGCCGGATGGCGTGCTTCAAGGATGAAGTTTCGGCGCCGAGCATGGAGGCTCAGGATGTTGAAGCCCAACGTGCTGCATGTCATCAATAACCTGAACGTGAGCGGAGCGACGACGCT
>Ga0307380_10009558_pt1 | contig 12295 bp, 10 predicted proteins | sample UN3MG_FD_202239 | JGI IMG/M metagenome (GOLD analysis project Ga0307380, IMG submission 202239) | Soil microbial communities from Risofladan, Vaasa, Finland - UN-3 | ecosystem: Environmental > Terrestrial > Soil > Coastal area > Acid sulfate soil | place: Finland: Risofladan, Vaasa | collected... | reverse complement strand
TTTGTTGGAGGGAAAGTATAGGTGGAATGGCATTGTATGGCAACGGAAAAGTGTCTACAACATATGCCGTTATTGGGTTAGGCTATAGCGAGAGGGCCTGTGAGGGGTGTCAAGGGCAGGCAGGGATATCTTTACGACGATGGAATTTATTGGGTCTTGTGTCTTTTTTGGCTAAATCTGGATAAAGGCCTCCGGCGACTCCCATGGCCGTCTTTGAAATCAGAAGGCATAAGTCTCAATCGGATAATCAGGATCTTTATATAATTGATCCTCACTAGGTGGGATCTGAGAATCTGAGTAATCTAAGCAGATATGTACTGGTGGAGCGTTGGCCCTGGCTGAGGGTTTCTTTTTGACTAACCAGATCCCTAAGTGTTTCAGAATCTTCTCTATGACATCTTTATCCTCAATAAAGCTGACAACCTTCATGGTTCCCTGGCACTTAGGGCAGGTGAGAGGATCAACCTCATATATCTTCCGAATAAGCCTTGCCCAATTCCTCCGATATTCTTTTGAATTCTCTTCTTGTTCAATAATATAAGGTATCACCCCATGGTGGTTTTCCTTTTGCCGTCTCCCACGGCAGACATTACTGTAGTAGCCATAATAGCGGACCATCTGCTCTCCTGTATCAGGTATATGACAAAACATAGCAGCCAGCCATGCTAGGGCATTAAAGGCCTTCTATTGTTTTCCATCCTTGGACTGGTAGACGACCTTAGATTCCTCGGGGATGTAAGTCATTCTCTCTTGGGAGAAAGAGGCGCAGATAATATAACGAGTTTCATTGTTAATCCCAGACTTGATGATTATGATCATTACCCCTAAGTCTTTTAGGGGTATTGATGCTTGATATCAAGTGGTAGGGTCAACTGCATCCCAAGACTTGATTATATAATCCAACACCCCTGATAATTTTAGGGATATTGCACAAGAATTTCAAGTAATTCTAACTCTAACAGAGTTATCAGAGATGTCAAAGTTGTTAAATGTAAGCGGTTGACTGTGCTCCTGCCAAAAGCTCACTTGAAATACACGGGGAGCACTAATAGAAAAAGTAGCTGCACCTATTTTTGCAACCGGGACTCGCCATTAATCCCTATGCAAAGTCATTCCGAGCCCGGTGGGGTTCAAGCGAGCCCCGCCTGCCGAACTATACCTATCAATGAGGAATTCTTTGCAAATTCTATACACTCCGTCATGTCTGAGCCATCTCGTAGAAAGATCCAAAATAGGAATTATCCGATCATTATGAAACGTTTCAATAGAGGAACTCACACTCTTGTCCCATCTAACACGAATGACGCCTACAAAACTCTTCATCTTTTGGGCATCAAAACGTTAAGCAGGATAGTCGCGTTTTTGCTTATAGGGGTGAAATTGTAGTTTTTACCGACTTCTTTTCAAAATGCATTTCACCAATGTTTCAAAGGCATTCGAAAAGAAAATTCGGATCCTCGCCTCTGATGAAAATATACTGAGCGCTGTTTCCATACTTCATTAGCACTAAGCGAGTGGTTGAATTTTGCAGAATAAAAAAGATTTGGCCTCGAAATTCCAGTTAGACATGAGCTAAAATTCACGATTCAAGGCCTGACCCTAAATTCAATCTATCCTTTTCAAATTTCGATCAGTAGGGCTAATTTTAATGGAAGTTAGATAGCCTTAAGGTTACCATTCACCTCATACTCGTAAGCTTACATTATGAGACAATTCATCATCCTATCCGACGAAAGATGTTTGTCTGATTTCTTTTTCTCAATAACGACTAGAGTTATTAATAGTAACAGACCTATAATTGTTATCGCATAATGTGGCCAGAATATTAAGACCGAGGCAAGAACGAACATAAATCTCTTTAACCAACCAATGCTATCTAACAAATACCCTTGAGCACCGGCGGCCAGAGAAAATACACCTATACCCGCTATTATGAATACATAGAGTATTTCTACTGGGGTGCCGTTCATAATCATTGCAGGGTTATAAACAAAGAGATATGGCAAGGTGTACAATACGATCCCGAACCTCACGGCCTCAAGCCCGGTTTTCATCGGGGGAGATTCGGCTATTGCGGCCGCGGTAAAGGCGGTTGTGCAGACGGGAGGCGTAATCAGGGAAAGGGTACAAAAATAGAAAATGAAGAGATGAGCGGCAATTGGGTTTACACCCAACTCGACCAAGATCGGCACTTCTAAAGCCGCGAGCACAATATAGGATACCACAGGTGGAAGCCCCATCCCTAATATTATCGAGATAATCATGATCCAGAATAAGGTAAAGAAAAGGCTTCCCCCCGCTAAAAACCCTATTATTTCGGATAGTTTCATTCCAACCCCGGTTAAGGTGAGTAATCCCAGAATAATTCCTGCTGCGGCACAGGGAACGGTTATCATTACCATTCGAACCCCACCATCTTTTAGGGCTTTAATCACGTTAGAGATACTCAGGGTTTTACTGAAAAGCGCGATTATCCATAAAGAAAGCAGAGAATACGCACACGCAAACATGGCGGAATATCTGGCAGCCAGCAGTGCTATCAACAAACCAATCGGTATGACAAAGAAGGAGCCTTTCTTTAAGGCAGGCAAAAACTTAGGCACCTCTTCACTCGGTAAACCTATAAATCCCCTTTGGCCGGCATGGAAATCCACCATTAAGAAAAGGCCGAAGTAGTGAAAGAAGGCAGGTAAGGCTGCTGCTATACAGACTTCCCAATAAGTCACTCCCAACATATGTGCCATTATAAAGGCCACTGCTCCCATAATTGGCGGCGTCTTATAGCCACCTGAAGATGCAACTGCTTCAATAGCACCAGCCACGTAAGGTTCTACTCCCGATTTCTTCATCATGGGAATGGTGACTGCACCAGTTGTGGCGACATTTGCCGCTGGACTGCCTGACAACATTCCCATTAAACCACTTGCGAATATAGCTGTCTTTGCAGGGCCTCCACGCTGCCGACCCGCCAAGGAAAAAGCAATATCCAAAAAGACAGTAGAAGCCCCGGCAACTTCAACAAAGGCTCCAAAAAGGATGAATATGATTACAATGGTCGCACATACTCCAACAGGAATGCCATAGATACCTTCAGTCCCGGCAAAGACTTGAATCAGAATTCTTTCCAGGTTATACCCCCTGTGGGCCATAAAACCTGGTATGTAGTTTCCATAATAGGTGTATCCTATAAATATAAGGACTATTATCGCGAGAGACACGCCCACGGTGCGTCTGGTAAGCTCAAGAATAATCGCGATAGCAGCCAAACCCAGGATAAAACCCGTAGTAGTGAGAAAGGGCGAGATGTACAATTCCTTCCAATTGAGTATCAGGTAAATGTTGGCAAGGGCAAACAAGACGGCAAGGAATACATTAATAGTTAAATCGATCCATGGGTGGCGTTTTGCTATCTTTAATCGGTATATGAAAAGGGAAATAATAAAAACCATAGTGAGGTGGAAGGTTCTCTGTATGATAGTTTCAAAGATTCCAAAAAAAGCGGTGTATAAAGAGACGGCAGAAAGCATTACTGCAAAAATGGTTACAGCGATGGAAACGTATCTATTTATCTTTTCATACATAGGAAATCTCCTCCTGGGTTTAGAGAGGGCGAAAGTTTCTCTCCCTGTTTCCTCTATTTGATATATAGCGCCAAGTGTTTCACATTGCCCTGTTTCCACTCACACCCCAACATTTTTGAAATATTCCTGTAGCTCTCCGGAAATTCTGGCTCACGCCTCATTTGAGGATTTCTGGGCAATCGGGAGCCATATTTCTCAACGTGTCTCAGGCCTGTTAACAGGCCCTCGACTTTCGGTGTGGGAACAGAAAAGATAATTTCGTCATTTCCTGCCAGGGCATGATACCGATCACCACGACAGGGTATGGCGACTTGGCATTCTCCACTCTGTATTACTGGTACCATGGAATAAACACAGGCCGGATGGCTGGACAAATGACACCGAAGATCATGGCCATCCTTGTATTCTCTGCCTAAGAGGAGAAGGCTCAGTTGCTCTGAGTCACAATAGATGATCACTAAATCGGGCTTAAAATTGGTCCTCGTCAGCGGGGCCGATACCACGCCCCTATTTTTGCCGGTTTTTAAACGACGGAAATCGCTCGCATAATTTTTGCCCGCTTCTCAGTCCTTGGCATCCTGCGGAAAATGGTTATTCCTTTCGAGGAAATACTGCGGGGGCTCCACCCATCCATAACCCAAGACTGGTTCGCAACACCACATATCCTCTTTAAATAGCGCAATTGTCTTCCCTTGTTTGAGCGACAGGGCATAGCCCTGGCAAAGGTTGAGATGGTAGCCAAAGTCCCTGGAGCCTCACCGCCCCTTCCGGAATATCAGCTCTGTTTCCAATAATTACATCGCGAGAGGAAAGGCCGGCAAACCTGATTCTCTATGTTCCTCAGTGAGGGCTTCATATGTGTCAAACATGACAATAACGAACTGAAGTGGAAGTTACCTATTCCATTCAGTTCGTTATTGTCTATTTTTGGGTCCGCCTAAAGAGGGCTTAATATCCTTTATTGCTATTTTGTTACTCCCTTTTCTTTAAAATATTTCACTGCGCCTGGATGGGTGGGTAACGGCATCCCCTTGAATACGCCTTCAATCTTTGTTTTTTTGAAAACGGCTGAAGCGGCTGATATAAAGTTAAGATTTTCAAAAACAGCCTTTGTGGCCTTATACATAAAGTCATCATCCAGATAGGAACCACAGCAAGTGGTATACGCCATATGGACTGCCTCGACAGGCTCATTTAGCCCTCTGTATGTCCCTTTCGGAAGATAATCGAAATAAAAGGCCGGCTCCATTTCATGTATCTTTTCTTTAGCGCTTTGCTCTATGGGGATAAAATTTAAACCTATAGAGTCTGCCATCCTCGCAAAACCGGGAACACCTGCGCCCATAAAATAGGAGCAGGCATCAATGTGACCGTCTATCATCTTTTCTATTGCGTCAGGGAATCTAATGTTTTCCGCTTTGTAATCTTTTCCGGGAATAAGTCCATGGGTCGGAAAGATGATGTTATCATTATCCATTTGTGTCTGGGATCCTGGGGTTCCGGTCGCGATGGTTTTCCCCTTTAGGTCTGCCATTGTTTTAATGCCAGTTGCCTTTCGTGCAACAACCGTGAAAAGCCCGGGGTAAGCCGAGAACCATCCGAGCACATCCTTTTTTTCCTTGAAAGGCTTTTGGCCACGAGAGGCTCTACCGAGAATATTGGCCGATGACCAGGCCAGCTCCATTTCTCGACGGTGAATACGGAGCATGTTTTCTCGTGAGGCCCCGGGTGTGACAACTCCTGTTACATGATAGCCGGGCACATTGTCACTGACAATTTTTGCCATTGCTACGGCAAGGGGATACCAGGATCCGGCTGCACTTGCGGAGCCGAAGGTATATTCCTTAACCTTTGCCGCAGAAAGCAGGCCGGGAAACTGGGTTAAAAGTCCAGCCGTCGCTATGCCGGTAGCCGAAGATTTGAGAAAATCGCGCCTGGTAAGACCCTTCCCTCTTATTTTTTCGAAAAAGTTCTTTTTTTTCATTTTCAAGACCCCTCCCTTGTTTTTTTAAAATTGTAATAAGGTTTGAGGAGATACCTTTTCTAACCCCTTAATAACTTATCATCCATTGACCGGATCAGGCCGAAGCAATCATAGGCACCACCCCCTTCGATAATATTTTACTCGGCTCACTTCTTCCTCCCAATTCATGGAGTTATCTTTTGAGACAACCATCATGCCAAAGCGGTAAGCTATGTAAGGCCTATTTATACGTGTTATTTCAAGGGTTATGCAATAGCAATGGGTCTTATTGGCGATCCGGCACCACCCCTAATCTTTAGTGGAAGCGCTATGAATAGAAAGGCATATATACGATTTTTGGATAATTCCTCTAAATTGAGCATCTCCATTATCTGTATACCATTTTCCTTCAGCAGGATAATGTGGCACGGCAAGTAATGCGGGGGGACCCTATCATATGCTGTTGTGTCAGTGCCGGTGAAGGAAATCCCTGTTGATGCCAAAAACCTGGCCCCATCCTCTATTACTCCCGGAACACCTTTATCAACAGAGAGGTACTTTTTTCTGTCATCCCAAAATCTCATCCATCCCGTTCGAATTAGCACGACATCTCCTTTTTCTATATCTATACCTTCATGTTCGGAGGCCCGTTGTAGCTCCTTTTCGCCGATGCCGAAATCGTGGGGTAAAACTTCCACATCCAAAAGCGGCGGTATATCTAGGAGCACCCCTTTCCTCACGATGGGCGGGGTAGTATCTATTCCCATAACCTTGAGCCCGTTCTGATAGTCCTGCAAATCGGTTATGTCTACATCGTTATACACCCGGTTGTTGCACGCAACATGTGCCACGGCATCCAGATGGGTGCCAGTGTGGCCTCCCATCATGAATAGGTCATTACAGAAGCTGATCTTTTTCTCCTCCAAGGTGATATCACCATGTTTCTTTAGAAGCGTGTACCCAAATGGGGGCTGATTGGGATGATGTGGCATCCCCGGAAAAATGACCTGACCCAGATCAAATACCCGCCCCTTATTCAACAATTCATTTGCATAACTGCTGAGCATGATAGATCCTCCGATAAGGTTTCAGGCATACAAGCCTTTTAAGATTCTTTGGCAAATGATGAGCCGAACCATGTTCTGGCTCAAACCGTTCAGAAAAAAATCGTCCTCTTCTCCCTGTTACCCTTTTAGATAACTGTTGGCAATGATTAGCCTCTGGATCTCCGAGGTCCCCTCGTAGATCCTGAGTGCCCTGATTTCACGATAGAGACGCTCAATCACCGATCCCTGCATAACTCCGATGCCTCCGTGAATCTGAACCCCCTTATCCACCGCACGAAACGCCGCCTCTGTGGCAAAGAATTTTGCCATGGAGGCCTGCCTTGACACATTGGCCTCGCCCCTGTCCTTCAAGATTGCCGCCCTGTACACCAGTGCCCTTGCCGCATCCAAGTCGGTTGCCATTTCTGCCAGTTTCAATTGTACCGCCTGGAATTGAGCAATAGGGCTGCCGAACTGGGTCCTTTGCTTGGCATAACTCAGTGCAACATCAAAGGCAGTCTGCCCAATACCAACTGCAGCTGCACCAACGGACATACGAAACACATCCAGGGTCATCATGGCAATTTTGAAGCCCTCACCCACTTTCCCTAAGAGGTTTTCTCTGGGGATAACGCAGTTATCAAAGCTTAATTCCACAAGGTCGTGAGGGGCAAGCATCTTAAGCCTTTTCGTTATGGTAAAGCCCTGCATCCCCTTTTCCACGATAAAGGCCGATATTGACCGAGGGTTATCTGCACGGGGGGTCTTTGCAAAGGCGACCATAATATTGGCCGCGTACCCATTGGAGATAAACCTCTTTCTCCCATTTAGAATAAATCCGTCCGGGTTCTCCCGGGCCTCGCTTTTCATCCCATTCACATCGCTGCCGGCCTCCGGTTCTGTTAAGGCATAGGTAGTGAGCAACTGCCCTTCTCCGATTCTGGTGAGATATTTATCCTTCTGATCCTGATTGCCGGCCAGAAATATAGGGTAACTGCCCAGCCCCTGCATGGCCATGGTGACATCAGCAGGGCAGTAGACCCCCGCCAACTCCTCCCTAGCCAGGCATATCGGCAGGGCCTTGACCCCTTTACCCCCTAACTCTTCGGGGAGCAAGAGCTGGAAGAGCCCCGCATCCGCCATGGCCTCTACCATTTCCAGAGGGATATCGTCGGTTTCCCCATATTTTTCCGCTATGGGAATGAGTTTCTCTCTTGCAAAGTGGTGGCAGTAGTCTTTGAAACTCCTCTCTTCTGCGGATAACATAACATCCATTTATCTACCTCTCTTCTTCTCTAAAATCAATTAGCTTCCATATCATTTTTCCAACGGGATCGGAGCACTTTCTTATCTACCTTCCCACTTGAGGTAGTCGGAAGTTCATCCACAAATATATACCTTTTAGGACGCTTGTATCTCGATAGCTCATCGCTCTGCATGCAGTATTCATCAAGTTCCTGTTCGGTAAGTGCCTCATCTGCCTTTACAATGATGGCAGTTATGACTTCCCCCCATTTATCGTGGGGGGTACCGACTACAGCGACACTCCGTACCTTCTCATGTCTAGATATGACATTCTCGACCTCTAGTGGATAGATATTCTCTCCCCCAGAAATAATCATATCATCTTCCCGCTCCACGAAGTAGAGATACCCATCCTCATCCATCCTGCCCAGATCTCCCGTAAGATACCACTGTCCCTTTATCACTTCCTTTGTCTTCTCGGGCAGATGCCAGTATTCTTTCATGACACAGGGTGAGCGCACTATAATTTCACCTATCTCACCCTCCTTGACCTCCGCATCCGGATTGCCTCTATTCGGCTCCACTATTCGAACAAAGGTCTTTGGAAGTGCCCTGCCGACTGAGCCGAGGTGCTGATCATGTTCCTCCGGATAGATGGCTGACACTGAATCGAGCTCCGTCATACCATAGGCATTTACCAGATCTATCTTGCCAAAAATGTCCCTTACCTTATAAAAGAGCCCCGATGATAGTGGGGCGCCGGAATACTGAATCGCCCGTAGGTTGCCTGTATTAAATTCTTTTATGTTCTCGACCGAAGTGATCATGTTGAGGTGTGTCGGGGTTGCCCACATTACCGTGATCTCGAAGTCCTCGATCCACCTCAGCGTACTAATGGGATCGAATTGTCTTTGAATAACATTGCTTCCTCCCATGCACAGGGTCGGCATAAAATTTGAGAGCAGAGGACCTATGTGATAGAGAGGGCCCAGCGCTAAAGACCGATCCAGCGGGGTGATTCTTGCGGGACGAGTCCACGCCTCGGTGGCACAAAGAACACCTCTGTGGGTGTGAACCGTGCCTTTGGGTTTTCCCGTTGTTCCGCTCGTATACATGATCAGTGCGATATCATCCTCTGAAACAGGTCCCCTGATATCTATCCCTTTACCCGTTTCGGCAAGCTCCGTAAATGACAGTGCATACCCTGGCCTTTCTTCCCCGGTATAGATGTATGTTTCGACATATCTAACCTTGTCCCTTATCCTGTCGATCGTTTCACGCTCATCCTCGTCGAAGATCACTACTTTTGCGGAACAGTCATCCAGAACGTACCTGAGCTCTTCAGGCGAGAGACGATAGTTTAATGGCACAAAGATGCCCCCTATCTTTGAGGTTGCGAAGAAGGATGAGGGAAGCTCAATTTCATCTCTCAATATAACGGCAACCCTATCGCCTTTCTTTACCCCATGTTCCATCAGGGAATTCGCAAACCGCATTACCCTGGCTTTCCACTCTGACCAGGTCAATGAAATATTCTTGTCCGGGTCTATCAAAGCGGTTTTATGTGGAGATCGTTCCGCATTGGTATCCAATAGATCTCCCACTGTAGGTTGAAATTCGGCCATGTTCTCCCCTCTCTTTCCCTTTGAGGCTGGGTTGGTATGCAATCAGAGAACCGTTCTTCCTCCGTCTACAAAGATAGTCTGTCCGGTAATAAAATTCGATGCATCTGAGGCAAGAAAGACCACAGGGCCTATTACATCCCTGGCCTCCCCGATCTTCTTTAGCGGTGTAAAGGATAGTATGTTAGCTCGAATTTCCGGATCACTCAGGCGGTCCTTTGCCAGTGGGGTGGCAAGATATCCAGGCGCGATAGCATTGACGTAAATGTTGTGGGGAGCCAGTTCCTCTGCAAATGCCTTGGTAAACATAATAATCCCCGCTTTGGTCCCAGCATAAACCGAGTTGGGGATCCCAGGTCTGAGCAGAAGGCCGGCCGCAGAGGCAATGTTAATGATTTTGCCTCCTCCTTTAGGAATCATCTCTCTGGACACGATTTGGCTGGCAAAATAGACCCCCCTGAAATTCACGCTGGAGACAAAGTCGAATTCTTCTGGGCTGACCTCCAAAACGGACTTATGCACGTTCACCCCTGCGTTATTTACCAGGCAATCGATCCGGCCAAAGGTGGTAATGGTTTTCTGAACCATTTCCTCAATGGACTCGATCCTGGCTACATCGGTTTTAACGGGAAAGGCCTTGCGGCCCATCTCCTCGATTTCCTTCGCCGTTTGCTCAACCCCCTCCAAGTTGAGATCTGCCACTGCGACATCGGCGCCTGCATGCGCAAGTCCAAATGAAATCCACTTTCCCAGGCCTTGAGCTGCTCCTGTAACTAGGGCAACCCTTCCCTCCAGGGTCATCTTTGGGTAGTCGATTTTTTCCATTTTTTCCTCCTGAAAAGAGAGATTTTTAAGGTTTGTCGGCTATAGATCAGCAATGAAATGGGTCCTGATCAGCTTACCCAAAACCCTCTTAACTCCCCTTATGCTCAAGCATTAGCACCAAAATCCCCAGATGCTCCTGCCTCCTCCCTCCGAATTTCATCTTTTTAGGTTCTGAATTTCAATATCCGCTTAAGAGCTTTCCCTGAGGGATTTTTAGGGATCGAGCTGATAAATTCGATGGCCTTTGGCTTTTTATAACTGGCAAGATGACTCTTGCAGAAATCGATCACAGTTTCTCCCCTTCCCTCGAGACTATAGAAGCCTTGGCTATCTCTCCCCAAGTGGGATCAGGAATACCGGCTATAGCAACATCAGCAATCGCTGGGCGCCTGAAGAGAACCTCTTCAATCTCTCTGGGATAGATATTTTCTCCACCGCTCATAATCATATCCTTTTTTCGGTCTACAAAATAGAAATACCCTTCCTCGTTTACATTAGCCAGATCTCCGGTGTAGAGCCATCCATCCTTGATTGCCTCTTTAGTAGCTTCTGGGGGTCATTCTCTCCTATCTCCACTCTCATTTCATCCGGTTCCCCTAAAGAGAGAAATGTTTCATAGTCATGAGCGAAATTTTCTTTTCCCATATCTTCCCCAATAAAGTTCCTTACCGCATCTAGACTCTGTTAGATATTCATTAAACCTTTTTTAAGTTCTTCATTGGTTAGCCCTGCCAACAATATTTTACCTCAGTTATTCCGGGGAAAGTCAAGTAAAAATTTAGTAACGTTCAAAATGTTTTACATTTCATTTTTAGAAGAAGAATCAAAGAATTTATCGAATCCCAATTTTCGTATCACGCTGGATGGATTTTGTGTTTATGCCTGTTCTTCAGAATAGAGATGATGGTAATCATCTCTTAATTGATGAGCAGCTGAAATCATTCAAGATGTCAAGGGTGCCGAAGGCATTCATCTTGACCCTTGACATCTTGAATGATGGAGGCTTTTAGATCTGTTTTTTCATTTTCAGGGCCATCGATTTATTAGTTGTAAACAACCGATTTTTAGGCCATGCAAACACTTTTGAACGATACCAAAAATTTGTGGCTATGTTATGCCTCAAATTTTATTTAGCTGTTCTTTGAAAACCCGGCAAAACGGATCAAGACCAAAGAATGAGGCCAGCTTTCTATTGGCTCTTTTTTGTCATTGAGAATGACAAAATCTGCATAACCTTTGCTCACATCGATGGGTAGATAATAGTGTTCCATAAAGTCTCCTTTTGGGTAAAGATTAAAGTTGAAAGTCCCAGGAGTCCGGTCTCTGTGCACGGGCTCGATGATGGTTAACAGACATTAAATTTTTGAATGAATGTTACCAGCTTTTGCCAGGGAAATAGAGGTGTCTTTTTCTTTAAGCTCGTCAGGTTGTAGTGATATTTAGCGAAGCGGTCCAAAGGAAAATGTCACGCTTGACGAGTACTTACTGCACTGCGTGAGTACATGTAGCCCTTTATATGATTATCAAATCTTTTTTTGAATAGAAGATGAGCTGGCCATTTCCCTGATTTGTTCGATGCGGAGGCGCATTGGGTTACTAAATTCAAAAGACCTGAGTACTCCCCTCACCTGCTAGGTCAAGGAAAAGGCTTTTAAATCGACTCAAATTTCCCATTGTTTCTCTTTCTCAACCATAGACCATTCAGCTTAAATGCCTGTATGTTGTGGTATCTGGCAAATCTGTAAAATTCAACAATAGCGTGCCATATACTGAAATCTGAACAAATTTCAGCATACGTATGCCAATTAAAATATCAACCAGTTTTTTTCTCATCTTTGTTTGGCAGTATACTGTTATGTGCAAGATGTCAGAGGAAGGTTTCAGGCCAGAAAGGAAATATGCATTAAGTAGCCTTTTTGATGAGTCAGTTAGTTCCTTTCATCATTGTCTCAAATTGCAGAGAGAATAGGTTTAGCTTAAAGACACTTCATACGGTGACATGTGCGGTGGGGG
>Ga0307380_10009557_pt1 | contig 12296 bp, 15 predicted proteins | sample UN3MG_FD_202239 | JGI IMG/M metagenome (GOLD analysis project Ga0307380, IMG submission 202239) | Soil microbial communities from Risofladan, Vaasa, Finland - UN-3 | ecosystem: Environmental > Terrestrial > Soil > Coastal area > Acid sulfate soil | place: Finland: Risofladan, Vaasa | collected... | reverse complement strand
TTCTGAAAATCAAGCGTGTCATTGCGGCGGTTTCTTCTGTCATGCCTGATAATCTCCTCACGCTTTTCATCCATCTCTTTTAACCTGGCAATTTGTTCCTTTGTAAGGTTTGCATCTAGTTCTTTTCTGAGAGCTTTCATGTTTGCATCAAGATCTTTCCTGAAGTTTGTCTGAAGTTCACTGTTGATCTTTGCATATTTATTCAGCACGATCTCGATTTTGGCTTTTTGCTTTTCATCAGGCTGAATGGTTTTGTAGAATCCCTCCCTGAACCGTTCTTCAGAAAAATAAAGACGTACCGGCTTAAGTTTGTGAAGCCTCAACTGTGCTGATGTCAGCATGCCGATTACAAATCCTATGATAAGTGTGACAATAACAAGTAATACTGGTTTAGCTTTCATAAAAAATTAATTTCCCGTTAAAAGATAAATAATGCTTTCATCATAGCTGTCGCTCATACCAAGGAATGAGTTAAAAGAAAATGAACCCTCCATCAAGAATATAGAAATGAGTAAAATGACTATGGCTGCCACTCCTGTCAGGGCAATCCGGTAGAAAGCAGAGTTCAGATTTCTCAGGAACTCTAATTCTTTCGACGCTGCGGATCCTGAGGTGTATAATCTCTCAAGGATCTTGTCGGTGAAACCTTTGCTGAAACTGAAAACGGCTCCCTCCTCTTCCAGTCTCCGGGCAGCCTCACCAGCATCAGCGTTTTCATCAAGTGATCTGATTAATAATTCTTTAATCTCTTCAGCTTTCATGATTATTATAATTTTTCCAAAATACCTTTAAGTTGTGCCTGAGCTCTTGATAACCTGGAAAGTACTGTTCCCAGAGGCAGATTCAGAATCTCAGCAGTCTCCTTCGTGGAATAGCCCTGCAACATTCTCATAGTTACTATAATCCTGAATTTTGTATCCATACTTATCAATGCTTTATTAACCAGTTCTGCTGCATCTTTTCTTTCTTCATTATCATGATCAGGAACGTCAAATTCATACATTTCGTTGTTTCCTTTTTGTGAGAACATTGAAAAGAACCTTTTTCTTCTTTTAATCTCATTCAGCGTGAGGTTAACAGCAATCTTCTGAATATAGGTTGACAGTTTTGATTCTCCCCTGAATTCTGACAATGAATAGAATAGTTTTATAAAAACCTCCTGTCCAATGTCCTCCGCAAAAACAGAATCGCCAAGCATCCCTTTCACTGTACGGGCAACCATACCCTGGTAACGTTTTACAATCTTACTGAACGCCTGTTTATCACCACTTTGAGATGCCTTAACCAGCTCACTTTCTTCTTCCTGCCTGTACGATTCTTTGATCATACTACTCTTATAGACAATTAATAATGTGTTATTATTCCCTTTTGTTAATTTTTATTAACAATTGTTTTAAGCCAAAATGTTAAACAATATTTTCTTCGCTTTATCTGGACTGCCCGATAATATCCTCATTAACCTTCTGTACTTCGTAACTGTTTGCGTATTTGACAAGAAAGAGTTTCCGGTTTTCAAACCCCTCGGTCATAGTTTTCCGCCGGAAGTCAAATTCAGTATGCAGAAGATCAGGATTATGAATTTCAGGATGTGAGATGAATTCTTTTCCATGAATTGACAGTCCGCTTAAAAAATAGTAAGCTATATCATACCCCTGCCAGGCATAACTGACTTCAGTGGGTTCAGTATAAAACTTACTCCAGTAATCTTTAATGAACTGTTTTATATCATTCGTTGAATAATCGATCCAGTAAGGAGAATAGATCATAAGACCAAGGTCGAAGAAATATTTGGGTTCAAGATTATTAAGGTTTCTCATGTAGGGATAGCCAAAAACCTTTATGTCAAACTTTTTTACTATTGCATGAAGATTAGTTATGGTTTCGCTCATTACAGGTGTTTCTTCAGAAGCGATGATCACTACATTTTTCGCCCGGTCATTAAGAGCATGTGCGAGACGGTTTATGGAATCAGTGCCAAAAACGGATCTGCTGTAAAAAACCAGCTCCCTGAACCTGATATCTTCATAAGGCAGCTTATACCTCAACTCATCGAATATCATATTCTTAAAGTCCGTCATTTCATTATATGCAAGTGAGTCGTCTGAATGAATAAAAACAAAATTATTGTCGTAATATTCACTGATCTTTTTTGCGATAGTCATCTGAGTTATTTCGAGCGAGGGAATTGCCAGGAAGAGTGTCGGATTATTCAAAAGGGCCGAATTATTAATGAGGGGAACAGGTGATACCACAGGAATCCCCATTCTTCCGGCATAAGAGGCAACAACAGACAGGTTTCCCGAATGAACAGGACCAATAACCAAATCCATCTTATCAAGCTTTCCTGACTGGATAAGTCTTGTTATTTCAATTGTGTCGCTTTTTATATCAAAAGCATGAATGTTAATATTCACGCCCAGCGAACGCAGGGTGTCGGCAGCCAGCAATATTCCCTGATACATTTCCAGAAATCCCATTGTCCTTGGGTAAATCCAGTCTTTCTGCCTGTTTATTACGTTGTAGGTCTTCTTTCCCCTGACATACTTTGAAGAATCGATTTCAACCCTTCGTGCATTTTCTTCAAGGTAGAAAGGAAGCAGAACAGCAACATCAAGTGTCCCCTTAAGATCAATTACCGGAGTCATATACTCAGGTCTTTCGAGCATGATCACTTGCTCTTCGGCGGCAACCGGAACACTATCCTGAATAACAGGTTCAATAACATGCTCTTTACTCTGTTTTGTTGCAGGGATCCTTAAATAGTCTCCAACCTGGGGAAACCTGACATCCCTGTTTTCCCGTCTTAATTCCCTTAGGGTGACCCCATATTTATCAGCAATAGAAGAGAGCGTTTCACCCTTAACTACTCTGTGATATCTGAATTCCTGCTCGTTAAATTTTTGTCTTTCATTCATAAACTGCTTCCTTGGTACAGCTATCTCAGTACCGACAGGCAGCTTGTTTATTTCAAGACCGGGATTGCTGAGAATGATTTCATTTTCTGACAAACCGTACCTCTTAGATAGGGAATAAACTGTTTCACCCGGCTGAAGCTTATGATAAATATATTTGCTCTCATCCTTGTTGCTCTGTTGCAGAACCGGTACAGGTGCGGCAGGAGCAGCAACAGGTCTGACGGGTATCCGTAGTGTCTGCCCCTCATTAACTCCATAAACCGCCGGAGGATTTTCTTTTGTAAGCTCCTCAACAGTAACATTATAAGCTCTTGCAATAGAATAAGCTGTTTCACCTTTCTTTACTGTATGAACATAATAGGGCACTCCGGAAATGATAACCTTATCCTTTGATCTCTCAACAACGACCTGTGTAAAAGCAATGTTACCGATAAGCAACAAGAGGGTGACAACAATAAAAGACCGGAAATATTTTCTAATATTCATTGCAAAAACTATTCTTTTTCCTATGCAAATTTATAACAATTTAGCCTGGTCTATAATGACTTAAGGAAACTCATACAATTCTTTTCAATCCTTTGAGGAACATCAGTGATATCGGCCTTCTCAAATTTCTCACCTGTTATTTTTTCATATAGTTCGATATACCTGTCGGATACTTCATTTACGAACTCATCTGTCATTTCCGGTACCTTTTGCCCCTCCATTCCCTGAAATCCATTGGCCATCAGCCATTCCCTTACAAACTCCTTTGATAATTGTATCTGAGGAAGACCTTTTTCAAACCTCTCCTGGTACCCATCAGCATAAAAATAGCGTGATGAATCAGGAGTGTTTATTTCATCAATAAGGTATATCTCCCCATTTTTTTTACCAAACTCATACTTGGTATCAACAAGAATCAGACCATGTTCTGAAGCTATCGCCGAACCCCTTAGAAACACCTCCATTGTATATTTTTCGATCAGGTCATACTCCTCTTCGGGTATAATTCCACTCCTGATTATTTCATCCCGTGAAATATCCTCATCATGTTTCCCATGTTCAGCTTTTGTCGTGGGAGTTATTATCGGTTCCGGGAAATGTTGATGCTCCTTCATCCCGTCAGGTACAGGTATGCCGCAAATCTCCCTGGCTCCGGCCTTGTAAATTCGCCATGAACTACCTGTAAGGTATGCTCTTACAATCATTTCCACAGGATAGGGTTCGCATTTGTAGCCGAATGTTACTGTGGGGTCGGGTGTAGCAATTTTCCAGCTTGGTACGATATCGCTTGTAGCATCCAGAAACTTCGCTGCTATCTGATTCAGAACCTGTCCTTTATAAGGTATGCCCCTTGGCAAAACAACATCAAAGGCTGATATTCTGTCCGAGACGATCATCAGCAGATACTTGTCGTCAATATTATAAACATCCCTGACTTTCCCCTTATAGATACCTTTTTGTCCCGGGAAATTGTAATTGGAACTTAGAATTGTTTTAGCCATACAGGATTACTTTATTTGTTGATTTCATTTTCTTCCTGTTCATAAGCTCTGACTATTCTCTTGACCAGCTTATGCCTTACGATATCTCTTTCGTCAAACTTAATTATCGATACGCCCTCAATATTAGTAAGAATCCTCATTGCCTGGAGAAGACCCGATTCACTTTTTTTCGGCAGATCGATCTGAGTAGTGTCACCTGTCAGAATGAATTTGGAGCTTATTCCCATTCTGGTAAGGAACATTTTAAGCTGGCTTACAGTCGCATTCTGCGCTTCATCGAGTATTACGAAGGCATTCTCCAGAGTTCTTCCCCTCATAAATGCAAGTGGCGCTATCTGTATTGTTCCATCTTCCAGCATGGTCTCCAGCTTCTTAAAAGGAACCATGTCGTGAAGTGCGTCATACAGCGGCTGCAGATAAGGATCCAATTTCTCCTTGACGTCTCCAGGAAGAAAACCGAGTCTTTCGCCAGCCTCCACGGCCGGACGGGTCAGAATGATCTTCTTTACTTCCCTCTCTTTTAAGGCTCTCACTGCAAGGGCAATAGAAGTATATGTTTTACCTGTTCCTGCTGGTCCCTCAGCTATTACCAGATCATTTGTCCTGTAATCGTTAACGAGAAGCAGCTGGTTAACTGTACGTGCTCTTATCGGCTTCCCGCTTGTACCGAACACTATGATCTCCTCAAAATCACCACTTGAAGCTGTCTTCATATGCTCAGCATCAAACAGATATTTCTCTATGTCCTGTTCATCAAGACGATGATACTTATGGTAATATTCAACAATCTCGTTGAATTTTTCAGCAAACATGGTAATTTCACCCTCCTCGCCAATGCATTTCAACTCATTACCGCGAACTACAATCTTAATTTTTGGAAAGAAACCACGGATTTTATCAAGCAGGGAATTATTTGTGCCGAAGAAGACTAAAGGATCAATATCCTCGAGAAATATTATTATTTCAGTCATTAAATCCTACAAAAATTGAATACCCGACTCTGTCTCTTTAAATATTAACTATCAACCTTCCAAGTGGTTTATAAAAAAAGATTTATTGAACAGTACAAAGTAAGCTTATTTTTTATTAGAACATTATCTTTGTCATAAGTTTTTTCCCTATGCCGGTTATTACATTGACAACTGAATGGAGACCTGATGATATCTATCATGGAATCATCAAAGGCAAACTATGCAGTTTATGTCCGGGAGCTGTGATTATAGATAATGCAGGCAATATACCTGCCTTTAATATCATGCATGCCTCATTTGTAATAAGAAATACTTACAATAATTATCCCAAAGGATCCATTCATATAATCTGTATCCATTCTGAAGCACATGAGGGGGAGAACTATTTGATTGTCAAAGCCAGGGGACATTATTTCATAGGAACCGACAACGGGATCTTTAACCTTATCCTGAATTCAGATCCTGATGAGATAATAAAATTGGAAAATGGAGGATCAAACGATGAGCTTGAAATATTTGCGAAAGCAGCTGCCGGTCTCTATTCGGGGAAAAAGCCCGTTGATCTGGGCAAACCTGCTCAAAGCTTAAATGAAAGATTGCCTCTGAGGGCTACAATTGATAAGGATGTTATAATAGGAAGTATTATCTTCATCGATTCTTACGGAAATGCAATTTCCAATATTACCCGGGAGGTCTTTTACAGAGTCTTTGATAATAAGGATTACCGGATACTGATTCAGAGCAACAAGAATTATACTGACCAGATATCGCGCAACTATAACGACGTTCCTATAGGTGAATTGCTTACAAGGTTCAATTCACTCGAATTGCTTGAAATTTCAATTAACGGAGCAAATGTGTCAGAATTGCTCAGCCTGTCAATTGGTTCGGTTGTGAGGGTTGATGGTGCCAGCAGGAGCGCATCTCAAAATAACTTGTTTTAAAACCTTAAATAATGAACGACAAGGAAAGAAGCTGTGAAGAGTTTAATAAGCTCCTCGGTATCATTGATGAATTGAGGTCAAAGTGTCCATGGGATATGAAACAGACTAATGAAAGTCTTAGAAAACTTACAATTGAAGAGACCTATGAACTTGCTGATGCAGTTTTTTCCGGAGATGATATGGGATTAAGAAATGAGCTGGGTGATCTTATGCTGCATATAGTTTTTTACGCTAAAATAGGTTCCGAAAAAGGGAGCTTTTCAATGACTGATGTCCTGAAAGGGATAAATGAAAAGCTCATTTATCGCCACCCGCATGTGTTTGGAGATGTGAAAGTCTCAGGTGCTTCGGAGGTAGAAGTAAACTGGGAGCATCTTAAGATAAAGGAAAATCCGGGCTATAAACCTGTGCTCTCCGGAGTGCCCTCCTCTCTTCCCGCAATAATCAAAGCCAACAGGATACAGGAAAAGGTAAGGGGTGTTGGATTTGACTGGGAGAAGCGGGAGCAGATCTGGGATAAAGTTCTGGAGGAGATTTCCGAACTTAAGGAGGAGGTTATTGACCTGAATACCGAGACTATTGAATCGGAGCTGGGAGATGTACTGTTTTCACTGATCAATGCTTCGCGGCTTTATGGTATAGATCCGGAAGCCGCTCTTGAAAAAACCAACAGAAAATTCATAAAACGATTTAACTACCTTGAAAAAGAGACCATTTTAAAAGGCATATCACTTCATGATATGAGCCTCGATGAGATGAATGTGATATGGGAGGAGGCAAAGAAAGATGATTAGCGGTCAGCAAATTTATAGCTGAGAAGCTGATAAATTATTTTGGCTGCAATGAAATCAGGAGTTTTATTTGCCGGTGAAGGACACAGTTCAACGACATCGAATCCAACCACATTTCTCCTCTTCATTACTTCTCTTAAGAAATGAAGTATTTCAAAATAGTCCGGACCGCCAGGTTCGGGGGTTCCTGTTGAAGGCATAATTGAGGGATCAAAAACATCCAGATCAATAGTTATATAGACATTCCCGGTAAGTTTATCTATTGCTTTGTCGTACAGCTTTTTATCATATAAAAGCTCATGGGCATAAAAGATTCTTCCCGGATCTGCAAAAGGTAACTCTTCGGCGGCCATGCTCCTTATTCCAACCTGAACAACAGGAGCAACTTCCCGGGCCCTTGCCATAGTACATGCATGATTATATGCTGATCCCTCATAAGTCTGCCTGAGATCAGAATGAGCATCCAGTTGCAGCACTGAAAGATTGTCATAATGGGTAGCGAAAGCCCTGATGGAGCCAAGGCTGACTGTATGATTGCCTCCGACTATAACGGGAAATTTATTGTCACCCAGAAGTACAGATATCTTGTTATAAACGGCATCCACAAGACTTTCAGGTGATTCTTTTTCAACCAGCGGCTCAAAAGTATGGATCCCCTTCTTATGTACCTCAGATGCTGTTTCGATATCATAGAATTCCAGATTCACCGAGGCTTCCATAATTGCTTCAGGTCCCTTGTCTGCCCCCCGCATCCAGGTGCTTGTCTCATCATACGGGACCGGAACGATAATAATATCCGAACCGGAGTAATCATAAACAACCTCGTGCCCGCCAAAATTCATGTCTTTCTTTATTTCTGCCTTATTCTGCGCTCTTCTTCTTTTTAGGTGCGCTTTTTTTGATCTTCTTTTCACTGACAGGAGCCTCTTTTATCTCAGGGGCAACCTCAGGAGTGGCCTCAGGTTCTTCTTTTATGAGAAGATCTTTTTTCTGGAGGATATTATACCAGTGAAACAGCTTCTTTATGTCGCTGACATATACTTTATCTTTTGAATAATCGGGTACAATCTCTTCAAAATATTTTTTCAGATCATTGACTGCAGCTTTCGGGTCAACCGTAGGACCACCATTCTCCTTTTCAAATATCTTATCAAACACCTTTCCTAAGGGAATGTCTTCATCCTCAGTGAAAATTGAAATATCTTCAAGTGAACTTACTTTTGCTGAACTGAAGGCGCTGCTTCTTCTGCCCGTTTCAAGGTGTTCCACTATAATCGCATTTTTACCCTGGGCAATAAACCTGAAAAGTCCCGGTTCGCCTGAAATTGCCAAAATATCTTTCAATATCATTTCTCTTCGTTTTTGAGTGCAAATTTAATTTTATGAATTATAAAGTAAGTTTCGGATGAATCATTTTTTTTGAATTGTCACATAATATTTCTTTCCTTTTTAATCTTTTTATAAGCTTCATTTACCTTTTTGAACTTCTCATCTGCTTTTTTTCTGAAATCATCCCCAGGATGACTTACCTTATCCGGGTGATACTTCATTGCCATTCTTCTGTAAGCCTTTTTTACTTCATCATCCGTTGCTGACGGATCTATCTCAAGTATCTTATATGAAGAATCGGCCTCCAATCGGCCCTCCCATTACCCATCCCAGGCCTCCTCCTATCCATTTACCATAATTTCCCATAATTATTTCATTAAGGAAACTCTATTAATCATATCTTCATGAATATCAAGAATTGCCGGGATGATCATATCATTTTCCGAGTTATTAATAACAAAATCGGATTGTTTAATCTTCAGATCATCATCCATCTGATTTCTTATCCTTGCCAAAACTTGTTCTCTTGTCAGTTTATTTCCACGCACAATCCTTTCAATCCGTTCTTCTACCGGGGCGACAACGGTAACTACTTTATCTACATATTCTGACCCTCCGCTCTCAAAAAGGATGGCAGCCTCCATAATCACATAAGGTGCGTTCTGTTTTTCAACCCACTGTAGAAAATTACCGAAAATAAGAGGATGGACAAGAGAATTTACTTTATGCAGCAGATCCTGATCATTAAATATAAGCTTTGCCAGCTCCTCTCGGTCAAGCCTCCCCTCAGGATAAAGATCTTTCCCGGCAATTGAGTTGAGATTCTGAATAATTTCCCTGTCGTTGTCCATTATATCCTTAGCCTCAATATCTGCGGTAAAAACAGGTATTCCAAGAACACTGAATACCCGACAGACAGAAGTTTTACCGCTGCCGATTCCTCCGGTCACCCCAAGTTTAAGGAGTGGTTTATTAACCTCTGTCATCTTATCTTCTTTTCGATTAAGAAATCCACTTTTGCAGGTGAGAATCTGAAAGAATTCACAAATGAAGGCACATTCAATACTTCAAGTGGAATTTTCTCAGAGGTATGGAGATCAACCTTATTAAAGTCAAGTACTACCTCAAACGGAATCTCCCCTACTCTTTTATAATCAGAGATTGCCACAAGGCATCTCACTGAAACGGCATCAGGGAATATCTTGATATCAATGGAATCAGGAATATTGAGAAGTTTAATCGGAACCTGTATCTCTGCTTCAGTGAATTGTTCGACAGGTATGGTATAGGTTATACGTCTTTGCGAGAAACTGATATCTTTTATATTATCCAGTAAGATTTCCTTTTTTATTGTTTCATTCAGACCTGCAAGTCTTTTGAATCGTGTTTTAACTGTTTTTATTGTATCAACTATACGACGCGGACCGGTAATAATAATGCTGTCGGGATCGATGTTTATCTGACCCTTTATAAAATATTGTCTTTCAGTAATTACGTCAATATCAGCAGTTACCGGCACCGATTTTGTTACAATACGGTCGAATGAGAAGAAGAGTGTATCAGGTTTGATGGAAGTAATTTCGCAATCGACTTTCAGCTGATTTGTAAGCTTTGGAATAAGGCCTGATGTCTTGATATAATATCTCAGTGTATTGCTTCCGGGAACCCTTCTGTAATTAACTGTTGAAATATCAATTACCACAGGAGTGCGATTCCCTTTTAATTTAAGCTTGAGCACCGAGTAACCGGGCCCTTTGAGGAACAGATTCAGTTTTGAGGGAAGATCTTCGACCAGTACTCTGTCTTCCGGCAGATTAACGAACCTGACCGGATAACTTATTCCCGTATCAATATCTTTCCCGAGAGTATTCAGGTACCAGAATATAAAAGAGAGAAAAAGGAAGAATACAAATACTACAACATCCCTGTTATTGAGACCTTTATCCTTCCTGGAAAGGTTTCGCATCCATATACCATATTTCCCTTTCACTCAGGACAGTATGAATAAATGTTATTTTTGCACAACGTCGGACGGATCTTTTGTTAAAGCGCTCTTATCAACTTTAAGTCTGAGATCGCCGCCAACTTCAAGCATTACATAGTTGTCTTTCACTTCATATACTTTCCCGTAAATACCGCCTGTTGTAACAACTTTATCCCCTTTTTTCAGAGTGTTCCTGTAATTACTCAGGTCTTTCTGTTTTTTCATCTGGGGTCTGATCATAAACAAATAGAAGACAACAAAGACGAGTAAGAGGGGAAGAAAAGTCACCAGTGCATTACCCTGGCCGGTCTTTCCGCCTGATGGCTGCCCCATCAAAAATAAATAAACAAAATTGGTCATCGTTTCAATTATTAGTTATTGATTATTATTAATTTTAAATTACATAAGCTATTATTTTCAGTACTGTAACCGGTGTTTTGCTGTTCGAATTTACCGTGATTGTTTTTGTCTGCATACCGCTGTAACCTGATGTGTTAAAAACAACCTCAAGGCTGCCTCCCTCACCGGGTGGAATAGGTCTTTTATCATATTTCGGAACTGTACAACCACAGCTTGTTGATGCAGAAGCTATTACAAGGTTTCCTGGTCCTTTGTTTTCAAATGAGAAGATAAAAGCAACCTTCTCACCCTCTTCAACTTTTCCAAAATCATGCTCAAGGACATTAAAACTTATTTCTGATGTTTCTTCGTTGGATAACTGCAATGCAGCATCATAACTGTTTTTATCATTACCTGAACCGCAGGAGTATAGCAGAAAACTGGTAATTAAGAGGATAAAGCCTGACTTTCTCATTGAACTTATTATTCTTAACCGGTTATTTTTTTTTATCACTAGTTGTTTCTCCGACCAGTCCACGGCCAGATTTAGCAAAGAGCCCCTTTTCGCGGATCTCCTTTACAATATTATCGAGAATTCCGTTAACAAATGTACTGCTTTTTGAAGTACAATAGTATTTGGCGATTTCAATATACTCGTTCAGAGTAACCTTCACAGGTATTTCAGGGAATTCAAGGATTTCAGTTACAGCAAGTTTCATTACGAGAATATCCATTAGTGCGATACGCTCAATTTCCCAGTTGGTAGTATTATTGTCAATAAGTGCGGAATATTTCTCTGAATTAATTACAGCTTTTCTGAACAGGATCTTAACGAATTCCTTATCCTCCTCATTTTTAAATAAGGGCATCAGCGGGGTATCTTCACCTGATTCGGATTTTAATTTTTTCAGAGTCTTTTCGATCATTGCAATTACATACTCCATGTCGTCGTTCCAGTAAATACTCTGCTCTTCAAGATTCGAAAGCAGCTCTTCAGAGTTTGCAAAAAGGTCGTTTATTATATTAATTATGAACTTCTTATCAGATGAGTAGTTATGATCGGGTAATTGCAGATATTCATTATACTTTTCCCATGCAACCAGTTTATTATTGAGGAGGCGCGGGATATGTGAATTGTTTACCCATGTAAGCTTCTTTGATGAGATGTACTTGTTCAGTGATCTGTTTTTCTTTAACTGGGTAATAACCGGATTATCAACAAATTCTCTTTTTGGGTTCAGGTCTTCGGGTGTGGGCATTTTTTTCTGAAGAGCCTGTTCAATCTTTTCAGAAGCAATATCGGCTATATCAAGAATAAGGAGAAGCAGGTAATGATAGAGATCGTAAGTCTTTCCGACACTGAACATAAGCTCCGTCTCGGCTTGTGCCAGGTTTCCATCATCCCTCCTATTGAAAGCATAAAGAGCCATTAGGGCCTTAATGCGAAGTAATCTTCTGCTTATCATTCAAAAAGAACCTCATATTTCCGCTGCAAAAATACTCTTTTTCCCTAACCCTCAAAACAATCCCGTGAAA
>Ga0307380_10009554_pt1 | contig 12298 bp, 10 predicted proteins | sample UN3MG_FD_202239 | JGI IMG/M metagenome (GOLD analysis project Ga0307380, IMG submission 202239) | Soil microbial communities from Risofladan, Vaasa, Finland - UN-3 | ecosystem: Environmental > Terrestrial > Soil > Coastal area > Acid sulfate soil | place: Finland: Risofladan, Vaasa | collected... | reverse complement strand
CTTAGCCCGAACCACTTTGCGCCCATCTCATAAAGCTCATCAACTATACGCATTCCACCCTTAGTGTCAATCTCATTAATAGCATAAGGGTTCGAGGCAAAGCTACAGTGTAAACAGTTATAGTTGCAAGCCCGCGTACATCGCCAAGTCATCATGTATAAAAGGGGTCTGTTCCTAACGGTTTTTGCCATGAATAGTAACCATCCGGAATGATGTAGGAATCCAAGATTGTATTTAACTTTTCCGTTTAATAAGGCTTATCGAAGTAAGTTCTCTAATTAACATTTAGATTTTAGATAAAAAAACAGAGTCGTATAGATTTAAAGAGGCAAAAAATAACTTGAAAGAAAAATAATACACCTGCAATCCATAAAATGATAAAAGCATATCTTACAGGACACCATAGAGGTACAGACGATGAAAATACTCCTCATCAATCCAGCACAAACGTTTTTCCCCGGTTCAGACCCGCCAGCAGCCAATCTTCCCTTAGGTTTGATGTATATAGCTGCGGTGCTAGATGAAGCAGGATATAAAACGGAAATTTTGGATGCATTCATGACTGATTTGTCGTTCCGGAAAATTGGAGATACAACAGAAGTTGGCATGCCTTATGAAAGAATAAAAGAAGAAATCCAGACATTGTGGGTATAGCGAATCCTTTCACAAGTCAAGTGGAGCACGCTATTAGAGTTGCCGACATTGTCAAAGAAATAGACCCTAGCATTTTAACCGTTGTTGGAGGACCTCATGGAACAGTAGTGCCAGCAGAATTTTTGGAAGAGGCAAAGAATGTCGACATTGTAGCAATTGGCGAAGGGGAATATACGATGTTAGACATTGTCAGATTCTTTGAGGGAAACAAGAAGATAGTCGATGTACAGGGGATTGCCCATCGTAGGGATGAAAAGGCAGTGCTAAATTCGCCAAGACAATTTAACAAAAATTTGGATGAGCTATCTTATCCCGCTTACCATTTAGTGGAAATGGAACAATATCTTAATCCTAAAAGGATAGAATATCGTAGCTTTCAGAACCGGGCATTATCAATGGTAACCAGCAGGAGCTGTCCTTTCAATTGCAGCTTCTGTTCGGTTCATCTGCATATGGGAAAGATGTTTAGAGCGCACTCGGTAGATTATGTGTAGACCATGTATAGAGCATGTAGTGAATAAATACCGAGTTAAAACGACGTACTTCGAGGATGACAATCTCACATTTGACCTAAAAAGATTTGAAGCAATTTGCGACAAAATAATCGAAAAAGACATCAAATTTAACTGGGAAACCCCGAACGGCATAAGGGCAGACTATTTGACGTTAAACATTCTAAAGAAAATGAAAAAGTCAGGATGCCAAAGTGTCTTCGTCGGCATCGAATCTGGCGACCAGTTTGTCCTAGACAACATAATCGATAAGAGCCTCAAATTAAAGAACGTAATCAAATTTGCTGAGGTGTGTAAGAAAATAGGGCTAAAAACAGGGGCGTTTTACGTTATTGGGTTCCCCGGCGAAACGAAAGAAAACATGATGAAAACTGTTGAATTCGCCCTTATGCTAAAGAGAAAATATGATGTTGGCATACACCTGCTTTTTGCAACACCGTCATATAGCACCAGACTGTACGAAGAATGTAAGAAAAAGGGTATATCCGAAAGAAGTTGACACCGCGCGCTTTCGCAGAGGTAAGACAAACCCGGGGATTGCCGTTAATAGAAACCGAAGACTTTACGGCGACCAAAGTAAAAGAGATAGCTTCAAGGACAATGAAAACCTACAAGAGGTTATGCATAATTAACTACATTAAGTACCACAAAAAAACATTAAAGATGGCGCTGAATCAGCCAAATCTCGTTGGAAAAATTATTAAGAATCTACAATATCCATGAGCACGGTACATTAATGATAGCAAATTATCAAAACAGAAAAATGGAAAAAACGGAACAATGAACGCTTTTTACTACTTGGATGGATTTATGTCCATGCGGGTATTGTTTTAGAAACCTTTAATTCAAAAGATACACTAAATAACTAAGTGTATGGTAAAATCACATTGGGTGAAATCGCCTACGAATTGCATAAAAAATCGCGGTTTTGCTAACACAAATGAACTCTTCGAAGTGAAAAAATGGGAACTCCAAAGCATAACTATGTGATAGTTGCATTCGTCTTGGCATGTTTGATTTTTTCATCTTTTATGGTGTTCTCAGATTCTGCGATCAGCATCGTTGACGCAAGTGAGTCCACGGTTAACGCAGCAATGGATTACGGTGATTTACTTCAGTATGAATGGCCACAGATTCACGGCGATCCAGGTTTTACTCGTTTCTCGGAGGGACCAGCCCCAGAAGCACCAGACATTCTGTGGAAAACGACAATAAAGGGCATAGAAAGTTACGTCACAGCCTTCAACGGCAAAGTCTTCGTCACAACGACAACGAATGTTATTGCCCTCGATAAGGACACAGGAACCATAATTTGGAATACCACACTCCCTGACCGTCAGCGGTGGCCGGCAGTATTCAAAATCGATGAAACCCGCCTTGTTATAGGAAAACACTGTCTTGAAACAGAAACTGGAAAACTTTTATGGACAAGCGAAGAATTTTCCGCAAAAGTGGCCTATTGGGCTGAAAGTGTTTATAGTCCAGAAGAAAAACTTTTCTACACTCAAGGCGAATCGACGGTTCAAGCTTGGAACTTCTCTGATCCATCAGAGCCACCAACACTGGAATGGGAAACCTACATCCCCGGCAGCACATCTTCTGGAACGGGTATACAATATGGCGATGGAAAAGTGTTCCCTGGATCATTTGAATCTCACCAAATGGCCTTAGACGCCAAAACAGGCGATGTCCTCTGGGACACAGAAACAAAAGGAGCGATGAGCTTCTCTGGTTCCTATTACCAAGGCAAATTGCTCAAGGCCGGCGAACACGACAACACGTTCTACTGCTTCGATGCCGAAACGGGCAAAATATTGTGGGAGTTCAACCCAGGCACTCAATTCGGATACTGGGTCAGCGGCAGCGCCGCAGCATATGACAGGGTCTACGAACTCAACAAGGACGGAAACCTCTACGCCTTGGACGTGAACACTGGACAACTCATGTGGAAACATGAAGGACTAGGCTACTTTTTCTGGCCAGGATGGCCAGTGGTTGCCGACGGAAAGATCTACGCCACAACAGGCCAAAGGGTATCAAGTGACCCCTACACCATGGAATATAGTGAATCTGAGTTTGCATGTCTCGATGCTTTTACGGGAGAACTCGTGTGGAAACTGCCTATAGAAGCCCATCCTCCAAGAGAGTCTGTCGCCATCGCCTACGGCAACCTATACCTCATCCCTGGCTACATTGAAGAAAACAAAATGGATACTTACTTAAAACCTGACGAAGTGTGGGCTATCGGTACTAAACCATGGCCTATGTGGCGTCGCGACCCAGAGCACACCGCCACGGGACAATCCGGTCCCGCGGATCTAACTCTCAGGTGGAAGTTCACAACAAACGGAGGAGTTGCTTCCTCGCCAAGCATCGTGGACGGAAGAGTCTACGTTGGTTCACAAGACAAAAACGTTTACTGCATCGATGCAAGAAGTGGTAGACTCTTGTGGAAGTTCACGACTGGCGCTCGAATCAAGTCGTCACCAGCCGTAGTTGACGGAAGGATCTACATTGGACCCGATGATGGGTATATTTACTGCCTCGACGCCTACAACGGCAGCTTAGTCTGGCAGAGATATGCTGGCGGTTACATCGAAGCCCCCTTTGATTCTAATACAAGATTCTCATCGTCTCCTGCAGTGGTGAGTGGTAGGGTGTACGTCGGATCGCTTGAAACCAACGTATATTGCCTCGACGCCAACAATGGAGACGTCACTTGGACCTATAAGACAGGGGGGTACATCACTTCCTCTCCAGCTGTCGCCGACGGTGCAGTTTACATCATTTCGCAGGAGCCCTCTTCAGCTGGCCTCTACAAGCTGGACGCCTATAATGGTAGCCAAATATGGAAGCTTGAGATTCCGTATGAGTTGACGGCTGAGAGAGGCACTGACATGCACATATCTCCAACAGTTGCAGACGGTATGGTCTTTTTAGCCTCCAACAAGGACAAGTATCATGGGATAAACGCGACAACAGGTAACATTGAATGGACGTATAATGTCACTAAGGGCACGGAAAGTAGTGGGGGATTTTTAGTTGGTTCGATAACCTATCATGATGGCAAGCTCTTCCTTGTCGACCAATTCTTCATAACTTGCCTCGACGCCAGAACTGCGGAAGTCAATTGGAAGTCATGGCTAGGGGGCGAAATATACATCTCACCAGCCTACGCTGACGGAAAAATCTATGCTGCCACGGACAGACGTTCCATCTACGTAATCAATGCCACAAACGGAGAGAGGCTCTCATGGTTCGGGACTGGCTCTAACAGCTGGTCCTCCCCCTCAATCTATGAGGGAAGAGTATACATAGGAAATCAAGATTGGAATCTATACTGCCTCGACGATATCCCAGTGACGTATGGTGAGATTTCCGTTGAATTGGACAAGACTGAGGCTGAAAAAGGCGAATCTATTACTGGAAGTGGTCAACTTACTCCTGGAATTGCCTATGCGCCAATAACTGTGACTTTCGTAAAATCCGACGGCGCCGTAGACAATATACAAGTTACAGCCCAGAAAGATGGAGCATTCAGCTTTACTTATGTGCCTGATTTGGTCGGCAGCTGGTGTGTCTCCGTCTGGTGTTCAGGCGCAGCATACATCATGCACAGCGTGGACATACCCCTCAATGTGATTGAGCCACAGGAACCACCAACTGAACAGGAGACGGAACCACAGGAACAGGAGCAACCAACACCTACACAGGATTCAGGCATACCAACAGAATACGTCACAGCTGCAGTTGCCATATTAATCATAGCAGTAATTGCCGTGGCTGCATATCTTTTCATTAAGAAAAGGAATAGAAGTTCACCTGTTGTGATTAGCGGCTGACTGATTATTTTAGGCTAAAGCGTTCCGATGCTTCAGAGTAGATTTTGAACATTTTTTGGGCACAAATATCCCAAGAAAAGTTTTTGCTAACGAATTCTCGACCAGAACGTCCCATCCTCTCCCGTAAGGACTTATCTGAAAGAAGGGATAAGATAGCATTGGCTAGTTCGTAACTATCCGGTTTAACTAGTAGCCCAGTTTCTTTATTTTTTACGACTTCGTTGATTGCGCTAACGTTGAAGGCAACCACTGGCTTAGCTGTGGCTTGAGCCTCCAACAGCGAGATACCCTGCCCCTCCTGTATTGATGACGAAGCAAAAACATCAGCGCAATTGTATAACTGGGGAAGCATAGCGTCTGGAACGTCGCCTAAAAAGACAAACTTGTCCGAAACACCCTGTTCTTTTGAGTATGAAATCAGATTGCTTTTAAGTGGGCCTTCTCCAACGATTAAAAACTTTGTTTCTCTACTTTCTTTGATAACCTGTTTGGATGCTTCGATTAGGAAATGTAACCCTTTTCGGGGTATTAGACTGCCAACGAAGAGTACAAGATGTTTGCTGTTTCCACCAATTCTATCCTTGACTTTTTCACAATCTTCGGTGGGCTTGAACTTTTGGAGGTCCACACCGTTTGGAACTATCCGTATTTTCGTCTCATCAACGCCATATAATTGAACTATTTTTTGGGCTGAATACCGGCTGACAGTAACAATGAGGGTTGCTTTTCTGGCTGCATCCTTTTCGATTCTTCCGAGGTGCCACATAAAAACGTTAGAGAGCTTCATTTTGAGGGATGGAGACACGCTTTTTGATGACTGAATATATTCGTCCGCCAGAACGCCGTGAATACTATGTATGAACGGTTTGCTGATTTTCCGCTTCTTGAGGACCTTGAGGAATTTGTAACCGCTAACAGTATGTGCTTCATAAACGTCGGCTTTAATGGAGTCAACCATTCTGGAGAGTGACCGGTTGAAAACCCAGTTGTCTAGCGGATAAAGCGTATCAGTGGAGAAGCAGGGAATGAAGGTTGTCCCGTCGATCACAGTAGTTTTGTTGAAGCCTTTTTTTGTTCCACTGTAAACTTTTGTGTCAACTTCATTTACCAATATTTTTGCAGTCTCAACTATTCGGCGTTCAACGCCTCCGAAGTAAAGGTGAGGCGGCTGCGTGTTAAAGACAGCTACCTTCAGCTTCCGATTCATGGATACGTGCCTCTATTTTTGAAGCGATTCCCATGCCATTCTTTGGCAACACTAAGTATTAAAATGGAACTAGATAGGATAAGCCCCGCATACTTTACAGAACTTGCTTTTTTCGTTACCGCCTTTAGACTTGCAGTATGGGCACTGTTTGCCTTCTGCATCCTTGAAGACCTCAGAGGGTACACCAAAATGTGATCTGAAAATCTCGTAGTAGAACAGATGCTCCTTGTCTCTTATCGTAACCTGATCAGTCTCCTGATACTTCTTTACTTTCTCATGGAAATATTTGTCGGAAATTTTTTCGCTGAAAACCTTTGGAAAGATGGTGGTTCCGGAGCCAAATTCTAGAGGCGTCTTTATTCTCCACACAATCTCGTCGGGCAGGAGACCCTCGTAGGCTTTGCGGATTATCCATTTTCCCCAGATTTTGCCTCGTTCACTTCTGATCATCAGTTTTGGGTCAACACCGTAGGCGAAGGATTTGAATTCTGGATCAAGAAATGGGGGCTTAGATACCATTCCGAGCGATTTTGCCATGGGAATCGAGGTAAATTGCATCACCTGCCACATGTTTGACAGATAGTCTCTCAGCTCTTTTTCGTTGAAACCGAAGAGCCAACTGTAACCGCCTAGCAGTTCGTCCAAGCCATCGCCAGTCATTATGCCTTTGATTCCGTGCTCTTTCGCGGCTTTCAAACCGACATAGGCTGCTACGCTGTTTCTGATGTCCATGGGATCAAAAACCTTCAGAATCTTGATGACATCTTGGATGGCTGAGCGCATCTCTTCCTCGCCAAAAAAATGAATCGTGTGGTTCATCTTCAGCAGATTCGCCATCAACTTTGAGTACTCAAGGTCTAGCGCCGGCGAGTTCTCGAAGGCAACAGTGAATGCATCAAGTTTAGTGTATTTTGATGCTGCAAATGCGACGACGCTTGTGTCTAATCCTCCGGAAAAGAGTATTCCGTCGGTTAGATTTTTTTTAACAACCTTGTCGATGAGCTGGCGAATTTCTGAACAGATTTGATCTATTGAATCCAATTCCAGTTCCCTCAGAACGTAGTTTACAGGATGATTGTACAGATTTAAGGTTTATTAGCAACTTTGACAGGGAAATATGACAAAAGGGCAGCAGGAAAAAACTATGCAAGTCAGTTTGATTCACATGCAAATCAGCGACTCGCCGGAGAAGAACTTGGAGACTGCAGAGCAAATGCTGTATAGGGCGGCTGATTCAGGTTCCAAATTCATCTGTCTCCCCGAATATTTTGCATTGCCAGCTAGCCTAGAAGACAACGAGCACATTGAAAAGATAGTTGAAGAGACTCGTGAACCCGCCGTTAAGCTTCTGAAACGGGTTTCGAAAGAAGTTGACGCTTACATTGTCGGAGGCACCATCTTCGAGAAGTTCAGGGGAAAATATTACAACACATGCCTCTTTCTCAGACAGGGAAAGATTCTGGGAAGATTCAGGAAGATGCATCTCACTGAATGGGAAAAAAAGGCGGGATTGCATGTGGGAAGTACCTTCCGGGTCTTTGAAACAGAGTTCTGCAAGGCTGGAATTCTGATATGCGCTGACGTGTTTTATCCAAGAACGGTTAGAATATTGGCGTCTTTAGGCGCTGAAGTTATTTTTTTGCCCGTGTCGGCGTCGAGAACTCATCCACCAGTGCAGGGGCACCCTCTCACCACAAAGAGGGCAGAGGACAACAGGGTTTTCATCCTGAAAAACGGCAACACCCGATCGAACTCTAGAGGCGGAAACAGCGCAATAATATCTCCATGGGGCATCCTAAACCAAGCAAAAGACGAGATGAACAACAAAATCATCTCCGCAGACTTGGACATAACCAAATTAAGAGAATACCGACGAGCCGCAGTTTCCAAATAAACTGTTTGACCAAACGGCAAGCGAACGGCTGACGCTAGTAGATTTTTTCCCATCTTTCAATGATTTTGTTCATGTTCTCGAAACCGAACTTCTCAAGCCAGCCTCGGTAATTGCTGTCATTCACTGCGGTTCTACAGAGTTCCTTTGCTCGTTCTGCATCATGCACAAGAAGAAGAACAGCCTCCACATCATGGCTGGAGACGTAGGCGACGGTTCTGAGAAGAGCCTTGGTTTCAACTTCTCGGGCAATCTCGGCGCTCAACTCTATGAAGATCGGTTTCTTGAGCAATTTCTTGAAGTCCCGCGTTAAAGTGTCCACCCAATACATAGTCACATAATTGTGGGAAGAAAGGGGAACATGGAAAAAGTCCACATACTCGGCGAGAGCTTCAAAGTCCAAGCCAAATCTTTCCTTAGCTAAGACTGGGTCAGGCCATATTTCGATACCAAACGGTTGCTTAACCATCTTCTTGGCTCTTCTAATAAAATCTGTAACAGTCTGCGCCCTCCAATCCAGCCAGTCTAGCCCGCTTTCTCTCTGCAGTCTTGAGCAGCGGTCGCAGGTGCAGAAGCCTTCCTCCGGAAAGTGGTAGAGGTTCAGAATTACTCCCTCCACGTTTTCTTTTGAGGTGTCTTCGATGAAGCGAAGGACGTTGGATTGGTATTCTTCGTTGGTGGGGCACACGAAGTCCCATGGGAGCGAAAAGGCTTTGTTTGTTCTTGTGGCAGGCCCGTTTGGCGAGAGCGCTACCAATTCGGGTCTTTCTCGTATGGCTTTAGCGTCGACAAAGCATGTGATGTCGTTGTACATGCCTTTTGCAGGTTTTCCTAATACGCTGTCGACACGTTTTGAGTAGTAGACGGAAATGTCGAAGCCATCAACGATTGTGGGCTCGTAGATTACTGTTCCAATCTTCAATGCGTTTGACCTCTGACGGTTGTTATCTTTAACTTTAATTATCTGGCTGACTAAAGATTTAAATATTCTGCCAACCATAATTATACATGCCAATAACGAATCATTTGCAATACTTACAAACTTATTCTAGTAAAATCACAATAAACAATGCTAGATACTCGATTTGTTTATTCCTTTCTGCCATTTATGGAGAGGGAAACTAGAGGAATTGTCAAAAAGATACTTGCAGGAAAACAGAGACAGAGAAACAGATATTCATGCTCTCCTTTTTGCACAAGAAAAAATGGAAAAACATCAGCATTGAAATTGTAATAATTTAGTTTCGAGAAAGACGAAAGGAAAACTCATCTCCTAAATATGTGCGTAAATAACATCAAAGAAGAAGGGGTTTGCTGAGGCTCCAGCACGGGCAATTGAGGGGGGAAAATGAAATGAAAAACCTCCAAACCTATCTGCTATCGCTTTCGTTCATTTCCCGTGCCGGAGCCTTCTCAGCCCCTTGCTTGATGTTTTTACTCCCGAAAAAAAGAGGGAGGGAAAAATTTTGGTTTGGATTTATTTTCGTTTTCGTAGTGCCCAGAAGCTGACTATACCTATGACGCAGGCGACTGCAACTGTTGCGATTATGGTTAAGACTCCAGAAGGATACCTCGGCTACTTCCAGAAGACAATTCCGTAAACAGCAACCCTAAAGATTAGATTACAGTTCTGAACAAAAAAAGTTTCAGGGGTGCCCCTGTACTAGGTTTCTCAAGGTTCTATTGGATGGGCGTCCCCTCATTCGGGTCTTTCGTAGCCTTCTCGAACTCCTGCATTATCCGCTTCGTAACTGGACCCGGCTTACCAGACCCAATCACACGCTTGTTCACTTCCCGTATTGGCGCAACTTCCGCGGCTGTTCCAGTGAAAAACACCTCGTCAGCAGTGAACAGTTCGTTGGGGGTGATGTTTCTCTCTATAATTTCTATTCCCAGCTTCTTCGCCAACCTGATAATCAGCGTCCTCGTTATTCCATCTAACGCACCTGAAGAGAGTGGAGGAGTATAGAGTTTGCCGTCGCGCACTATGAATATGTTTTCGCCGACGCCCTCGCAAACGTAGCCTGTCTTGTCTAGGCAGATGGCTTCGTCCGCGCCGATGTTGTTTGCTTCAATTTTGCCCAGTATGCTGTTTAGGTAGTTTAGGGACTTCAGTTCGTGAGTTGCAGAGTCCACTGAGTTTCGCCTCACCCATGTTATAACGGTGCTTATTCCGTTCTCAAGCTTATCAGGGGAGTGCAACTGAAGCAGCGGCTCAGTGATTATGATGGTTGTGGCTTTGGGGCATTTTCTGGGGTCAAGTCCCAAGTCTCCGACGCCTCTCGTGACCACTAGGCGGATGTAAGCGTCTTTCAGATTGTTCTTTCTGAGGGTCTCCAGCACAGCTTCGATTAGCTGCTCTTTGGTTAGGGGTATCTTCAGAAAGATTGGATGAGCAGACCTGTAGAGCCTGTCTATGTGCTCTTTCAGTTTGAAGACTATGCCGTTGTAGGCTCGTATTCCCTCAAAGACTCCGTCCCCGTACAGGAGTCCATGATCATACACAGAGATTTTAGCCTCAGATTTACGATAATACTTGCCATCAATGTAAACAATAAGCTCTTTTGTCATACCAAACACTCCTTCGAAAGGAAAACGTCAACCATAAACTATCTACTAGATATTTAAATTTTAACATACCTATGGAACACTAACGCATGTTCAGGTTTACCAGATTCTTTTTGAAAGCGAATGCCTTAGAACGCAAATTGTGGTCGTTTGGACAGCAACTTCGGCAAGGTTAGGGGCTTGAAGGGTTTGTCTGCTGTTTTTTCTGTTATTTCTTTTGTTAGCTCTTGAAGTTTCATGTTTCTGATTTGTTTTCCTGCGTTTCTGTTTCGGACTGGCAAAACGTCAGAGTTTACTTCGTTCTCGCCAACAACTAAGACGTAGTTTATCCACTCTTTCTCAGCTGCTCTAACTTTCTTTCCTAAGCTCAGGGAACGGTCGTCCACGTCAACCCGTATGTTGCTGCTTTCTATCTGTTTCATCAGCTTTTCAGCGTCATCCAAGAACTTCTCAGACACAGGGATAATTCTAACCTGAGTAGGAGCCAACCACAGAGGCAAGGTCGGAGCTTTACCCTTCAGCGATTCTCTGTGAGCCTTCTCCAGCAGGGCATACACTCCCCGTTCGATGCCGCCGCTTGGAGAACAATGAAGAACCAGCGGATACTGTTTCTCGCCCTTCTCGTCAACGTAGGTCATGTCGTAGTGTTTGGCGTTCTCTATGTCAATCTGGTCTGTGGAAAGGGCAGAAGCCTTGTTCAGGTTATCCACGAAATTGAATTCCCACTTCAAAACAAAATAGAAGAACCGTTCCTCCCACATCTCCACCAACACAGGCTTACCGAACAGCTTCACCAAAGAGAGAATGAAATCCTTGTTCTCCTCATAGAAGTCCTTCGTGAACCGAATCGCCAACTCGTAATCGGATTCCTTGCTCAGCTCCAAGCCATTCTCCAGAATTCCCATGGAAAGCTTGAATCTGACCAGAAACTCTTCCTTCGCCTGATCCAAGTCAGCCACTAGGGCGTGGCAGTCCGGCATTGTGAAGCATCTAAGCCTCCGCAACCCAGTTAATTCTCCGCTCTTCTCTCTCCTGAAAGCATATCGGGTCAACTCGTAGATGCGCAAAGGAAGCTGCCGATAAGAAAACTGGGCATCATGAAGCATAAGAAACTGGCCAAAGCAGGCGCTGAACCTCAAAAAGAAGTCCCGTTTATCAGAACATAGCAGATACTGTCGGGCAGGAAACCGCTGAAGATAATGGGCAATGGCGGGATGCTGAATGTCATACATGACTGGAGTTTCAACTTCCATTCCGCCATAATCTATCACCTTCTCTGTCACGTACTGCTCAAGCAGCGATTTAATCAAACGCCCCTTAGGGTACCATCGAAGATTGCCAGGGTCGCTTCCAGGCTCATAATCAGCGATTTCCAGTCGTTTCATCAGTGGCACGTGAGGCGGAACCTGATGGACAGCCCTAACCTTCTCGATTTCGTACTGGGCTAATTTCTCCAGATTTTCATGCCCCTTAAAATTGTACTCTTCAACCGGAACCAGCTTTCCATCTGGTTGCAGGATATGCCAGAAGGACTTGAGTTTCTCCTCTGCCTTCAGGGCTTCGCAGACAACCTCTTCCTCAGCAGATTCAGATGTAACGATTCTGAGGTGTTCGGCTAGAGGAT
>Ga0307380_10009552_pt1 | contig 12299 bp, 21 predicted proteins | sample UN3MG_FD_202239 | JGI IMG/M metagenome (GOLD analysis project Ga0307380, IMG submission 202239) | Soil microbial communities from Risofladan, Vaasa, Finland - UN-3 | ecosystem: Environmental > Terrestrial > Soil > Coastal area > Acid sulfate soil | place: Finland: Risofladan, Vaasa | collected... | reverse complement strand
GGCCCCATCGGCTTGTCGATGACTACGACGCCGTCCTTCAGGAGCTCGTCGATGCCGCGGTCCTCGGGCATTCGGCCGCGTCCAGACACGGCCGGCGACTTAGCCTTTTTGAGCCTCAAGGTCACACCTCTTCTTGGCCTCGGCAACGATCTGATCCGCGACATCCTCGGCGGTCCTGGCCGAGGAGTCGATCCAGAGGTCGTAGATCACTCTGTTGGACGGGTCGACGCCGTAGTACGCTAGATAGCGCTTCCTCTCGGAGCGCTCGCGCATCCTCGTCTCCTTCATGATGGCATCATCCTCGTCGCACTCGCGCTTCGCTATCCTGAGGCATCGTACCTCCTCGGAAGCATCGATATGGACTGTGAACGCCTCTATGCCCTTGCGCCTCAGGAGCGCGCCCGTGAGTCTCCCCTCTATGACGATATCGTTGCGGCTTGCGGCCACAGCGACCATCCTGTCGTCGAGCTCGCGGTCTATCGTCTCGTCCTCCTCGGCGAACCTGCCGAAGGTCTCCAGATCGACGCCCCTTTCGGAGGCCATCTGTCTGAATATCTGGCCCACGAGCACGAGCTCGTAACCGAGGCGTTCGGCGACCATCTCGCTGACGGTCGTCTTGCCGCTTCCAGGGGGTCCTGAGATAGCGATCCTCATTTGAGCCATCCACCTGGTCAACCGCTCGCGCCTTTCGCGTCATACTCACGTTCTTCGAGGTCGTGCAGCTTCCTGCTGAAGCTGAAGTACTTCAGAGCCCTCTGCAGTATCTGTCCGAACGGCAGCGTGACCAATGAATAGAGTAAGATCCAGTTGGGGAGGATGTTCGAATTCTTCATGCTCGCGTTGAACTCCCATGGGACCGAGAATATCGTGGACGAGAGGTCGAGGTATACGAAGTTCGCAAGCCATGCGAATATCGGTATGATGACTATCATGGTTATTGGCATCAGCTTGAACTGCGACTGCATCGTCTTCATCTGCTGCGCGGTCATCTGCGGCTGGAGCTCGGTCAGCTTCTTCAGCTTGAAGGTGTTGTTGCTCGTCCTCGCCTCCCTCATCTCCTTCTGGAAGGCTGACATTATGCGCTGGTTCCTGGCCATCGATGTCCAATCGATGAACAGGTGGCGTACCGTGACGCTGAAGAATGTCATTATTAGACCGGTGCACACGAGGGTGAACACTGGGTAGCTCCCGCCGAATCCCACGAGCGGCATGAGACCCACGCCTACGATCTTGCCGAGGCCTTGGCGGATGTTGTTGTCCAGCATGACGAACATCGCGACCATGAACGCCATGAGCATCATGATTTGGCCGCCCATATCCGGCTTGGCCTGTTTGCCGCCTGCGCCTGCCCTGGATCCCGCAGCGGCGCTACTCATGCGATCACTCGCCTCCGAAGAAGCCTCTGAGGACTGGGTGCATCTCCATCATCTGCTCCCGCCCTATCGCGTCGTACAGTTGTATCATGATGCCTACGGCTAGCAGCACCCCTGTGCCAGAGGCGTTGCCCACGGTACCTATGAGGTCCGCGCCGGCGGCGAGTCCGCCGACAACTGCGCCGGATATGACGGTGACGACAGGTATGTACCTCTCCAGCACGCGCTTGAGCACCCTGGGGTCACGCCTGAAGCCAGGTATCTGCATGCCGCTGGATTCTATCTGCGACGCGACGGCCTCAGGCCCCATGTTGGTGGTCTCGATCCAGAACTTGGCGAACAATATCGACCCGAATATCATGACGGTGACGTAGACGATGACGTGGATGCCTATCTGAATTCGCGTTTTAACGTCGCCAATGCCGGCATTGTACGAATTGAGATAGTCGCCACTGAGCAACGGCAGCAGCCAATCACCCACCCCGTTGACCATCGAGAGGTAATAGGCGAGACCTCCGGCTGCGACGGTGTTTCCTTCCGCATAGTAACCCAGCATCCAGTTGCCGCCGAGGAGGGGCATGTTCATGAACGACGGGTGGCTCGCGAAGAGCATGGAGAACATGCTCACGTTCGCCAGAAGCGCCGCCATGAGTATGACTGGGATGTTGGACGCGTAGATCAGCTTGATCGGGTATCTGCCCCTTGCGCCCCTCGCGCCGCCGTGGGCGAGCGGCAGTTCTATACGGCTCGATTCTGTGTACGCGACGAACAGGAAGATGACTATCGTCCCGATGAGCGCCACCATGGGGTTGGGCTGCGCTAGGAATATCTGCTCGTAGCCGCCGTTCGACAGCTCCGGCGCGGACATATGGTGGAATATGTAGATCGTCTTCGGTATCGTGCCCGCGGGCGGGTTGGCCAGGCTGAGCGCATCGCCTGGTGACGCGGGATGCCAGTTGAGCGACCCTGTGAATATCTGTTGCGAAACGCCCGCGGCGATGAACAGTGATATGCCGCTGCCGATGCCCCACTTGGACACGACCTCGTCCATGAGGAACACCAGATACGACCCTGCGACCAGCTGGACGACTATGAACGAGCGTGCGATGCTCAGGCCGCCGCCTGCCCAGAGCGATTCGGACATGTCGATGAACTTGCCCGAGGGCTCCATGAACCCGTACACCTGGGGTACGGACTCGACGACTATCATCACGATGACGAGGAGCTTCTGCGTGCCCTGGTATATCGCCTTGTCGTCGGCGTTCTTGAGGTCGAGCTTGATTATCTTCGCGCCCGTGAAGAGCTGCATGATGATCGAGCCAGTGACGATCGGACCTATGCCGAGGTGCATCAGGGAGAACTGTGCACCTGCGAGGATGGCCCTGTACTGCGCGAACAGGTCGACTCCCTGTCCGGAGTCGAGACCGTAGATGACGACGTTGGTCATGGCGAAGTACAGCACGAGGATCAGTATGATCCACGACATCTTCGTCCGGAAGTGGACGTGCCCCTCAGGCTTCGTGACCGCCGGCAAGCGGTCCGTCACGGGCTTGAGCTTGTAAAGAAAGCTCTTCTTCTCTTCCCCCTCGGCCATCAGACACCCTTCCTATCGTCCGGTCTTCTTCGCTGGGTCCTCACACATATCCTAAGCGGTTCCATGCGGACGTCCCATCAGTCCTCTATCAGCTTGCCCCCGGCGCCTTCGAGCTTTTCCTTCGCCTTGGCGGACGCCTCCGATACGCGAACAGCGACCGGAGTGCCGATTCTGCCGGAGCCAAGCAGTTTGTCTACGCCGAGCTTCGTTAGGTCGACCGTCCACTGCCCATCCTTCTCCGACGCCACGCCGTCCTTGGCAAGTGTCGGCAGGGAAAGCTCCAGGTCGGACAGGTTTATCGTTATCTTGTGGGCTACTACGGACTGTGGCCTCTTGAAGCCGCGGTGGCCAAAATGCTCAGGGAAGTACTTAACCGTAGTCATCCACTTGTGCTTGTGCAGGCCAGCGTTCCCCCTACCGCCCCTCAGACCCGCGCCTCTGCCGGCCTTCTTGCCGCGGCCGTGGGTCCTGCTGCCTCTGAATTTGCTCGTCTTGCTGACCATGTCTACTTCGCCTCCTCCTTGTCGTGGAGCATCCTGACCAGCAGGCGCTCTATCTCTGCGCCCCTGTAGCCGACCGCCCCGCCTACCGAGAACGGCAGCTTCACCCGCTCGTAACCCTTCATCGGCGGGTGCAGTCTCATGACGGGCTTGAGCCCTTTGACATCGATCATCTTTGCCTCCGACTTCTCGATCGCCTTCGCGAGAGCCGGTATCGAGGCGAACTCGGAGTTGGCCTTGACGTGCTTGTCCGTCAGCCTATCGCCGCCCACGACCTCGCCACGCGTCTTGAGCAGTTCGGCGATCGTCTCGTGGTTGACCTCGCCCCATGTGACGTAGTCCTTGACGACCTGCAACATGCCCTTGGTGGTCACGTTCATCGGCAGAAGGACGCAGTGGTTCGGCCGTGTGAGCCTCAGCATCTTCATGGTCTCGACGGCGTCCCACCTTATCCTGGCGTGTCCGCGGACGCGGACGACTGCAATGGCCGCCATCTCAGCCCGCCTCCTTCACGGCGACGGCTGCCTCGGCCTCTGGCTTCGGCGCAGGAGGCTTCTTGGCCGGCGCCTCCGCCGGCTTCTTCTCAACGGCGGGCTTCTCGTCGTCGGCCGATTCCTCGACGACGATCGATGGTGCGATCTGGAGCTTGACAGGCCCGCTCATGATCTTGAGCCTCTCCTTCTGCTCGTCGGTGACCCTCATCTGGGAAGTCGACCTCAGGGCCTCGAACGCGGCGATCGAGTAGTTGATAGTCGTCTTCGTGTGGCCCTTGGTGAATCCCCAGGCGTCATCGACGCCCGCCATCTTGAGGACGCTCTTGGCGATGTCCCCGATCGCGAGCCCAGTGCCTCTCGGCGCGGGCTTGAGTTGGACTACGACGGAGCCAGCGTGCCCCTCGATCTCGAACGGCAGCGAGTGTGGCGTCAAACAGCCGCACTCCCACGAGCCGCAGCCTCTCTTGACCTCTATGATGTTGAGCTTGGCGACGTCTATCGCCGCCCTTATCGCGGGCCCGACCTCCTTGCCCTTGAGCCTTCCCAGACCGACGAACCCGTCCTGGTTGCCGACGACGACGGTTATCGCGAACTTGACCCTTCTTCCGGAGTCCGTCATCCTCTGCACCATGTTCACGTCGAGCACCTCGTCCGCCAGATCCGGCAGGAGTATGTCGACTATCTCGGGTTCCCTGAGCGGCAGCCCCGTCTGGAGCGCCTCGGTCATGGTCGTGATCTTGCCTTCGACGACGAGCTTACCCAGTCTCGTCTTGGGCATCCAGTCTGACATCAATCAGCACCTCCTATCTTGCTCTTCACTTCGTCGAACTGCGCCTCGGCGCCATCCTTCAGGTGCTTGCCCTTGACCCTGTCGTCCGATGGCAGCATAACCGCGTCGTGGGGTATTCGCACACCCGCATCGACCAGGCCCTTCGTCGCAGCGAACACCACGGACCCTTTGATGGGTCTCTTGAGCCCGATGTCCAGGACCGCCTCGTCCACGCCCTTCTCGCGCGCCCTCTTGCCTGCGAGGTATCCCGTGAGATACGCCCCTGGGGTGCTGTTCCCCGAATGCTTCCAGCCGAGCTTCGCCAGCTCTGTCGAGACGGCCATCGCCACTATGAGGTCGCCCTTGTCGTCGTATGACACGAGCTGGATCCTCATGTGCTTGTTCGACTTCCGGACAACCGCCCTGTGCTTGCCGCTCTTTATGAGCGCGAGCCTGCCGCGGTAGTCCGTCCGCCCTTCTCTTCTCCTCCTGAAAGGTACTTTGTATCTTGGTCCCGTAGCCATGACCATCACTCCTTGAGGATCCCCTCGGTCTTGAGATGCGATTCGAGGTGCGGCTTGCTCTTGAACATGCCACCCTTCGCCCGCATGTAGTACTTGCGATATGTCCGTGCGTCTATCACGCCGCCGTCCCGGAGCTCCCTCAGCCTGCCGCGTATCGGGCGTATGGTCTGCATCCAGACCTCCTTCGACGGCTTACGTGCGTGCTTCGTGCCTCGGCGTGACCCCTGGCCACTCCTCCTGCCCTTGCGCTTCTGGGCCTTGAGGTAGTTCGCCCGGCCCCTGGATACGCCCCGCTTCTGCCTGGAGGCTATCGTGCCGGAGTTGATGAGAGTCCTCACATCCGAGCGTGTGATGGCGTCGGCGACATCCTCTTCCCTGTTCGAGTCGATCCACACCCTGGACTCGCCGCACTTGAGAAGCTGCGCCGCCATCCTCCTCTGGTTCTTGAGATCCATCGTCATCCGCTCCTGTTCAGTATCCTGATCTCGAGCTCGTCTGCCTTGTCCTCTATCTGGATCCTCTTCCTCATGCCAACGGTGTGCGCGACCCTCGCGGCCTGCACCTTGGGGTCTATCTTGTCGAGGTCCTTGACGTTGTGGACCATGACCTCCCGGAACTCAGACGGGTGCAGGTTCTTCGCCAGGTTGGGGCTGCCGTAGCCTATCGACACGACGTTGGTCCTGTGGCCCCTGTGCTTCCCCATCTTGGAGTGAAGTCCACGGGGCCTGCGCCAGCCAGTGCTCTGCAGCCGCTTGCGTCTGTGGTACTCCTGTCTGATGAAAGTGGGGCGCTTGGAGTCGATGGTCTTGCGCGTCTTCATCGCCTCGAGGACCTCCTTGGTGAGCTCGGGCTTCAGCTTGACCTTGTAGCCCTCCTCCTCCTCCTCCTCGATCTCGACCTCTTCCTCCTCGTCGCCCTCTTCGGAATCGTCCCCGTCGTCCTCCTCGATCTCGACCTCTTCGTCGTCATCGTCTTCGGACGGCTTCGCCTTGACCTTGCGGACCTTCGCCGCTTCCTTCGGCGCCTTCTCCTCCTCGGGCTCGTCGTCTTCCTCGCCCTCCGAGACGCCGAGGTCCTCCCTCCAGTGCTCGAGGGTTTTAGGGCCCACGCCCTTCAGATGCTCGTGTATCTCGGCCGTGCGGTCCTCATCGGACAGCGCCTCCGCGAGGTCCTCCTCAGTCTCGATGCCGAGAGCCTTCAGCTTGGGAACGTACTCGTCCTTGAAGTTGCGGAGTCCCGCGAACTCCTCCTGGTTATTCGATTTCTCGTCAGCCATAACGTTCACCTCCCGGCCTTCTCCGTGATGTATATCCCGTCCTGGAATATCCTCGGGTCGAAACCCTTGATCTTCGTGGCGCGCTCGATGTTCGCCGCGGTCTGACCGACCTCCTCGATATTGGATCCAGAGACCAACACCTGGTCGCCCTTGACCGTGACCTTCGTCTTGCCCAGTATGTTCGCCTTCCGCGGGGCCTTCCCGCCCAGGAAGTTCTCTACGACGAACACATCGCCCTTCACCGCCACCTTGATCGGGAAGTGCGCGTACACGATCTTCATCGTGCACTCGAAGCCCTCGGACACGCCGTGTATCATGTTCCTTATGTGCGCTCCATACGTGCCCAACAGGGCCCTGTGCCTCGCCCGGCCGGTGTTGTTGACGATGAACACGGAGCTGCCCTCCTTGGTTATGTCCAGGTACGGGCTGGAGAGGATCCTCTTGTGCTCCCCCAGCGGTCCCTTGACGCTCACCGTTTCGCCGTCTATCGTGACCTGGACCTTGTCGGGAATCTCTATCTCGTCTGTGTGCAAACCCTTTACTTCGCTCATCCCGGTCACCTCAGTACACGAACGCGAGGAGCTTGCCACCCACACCGCCCTGCTTGGCCTGCGTGTGCGTCAGCACCCCCCTCGTCGTCGTCAATATCAGCACCCCGAAGTCCTGTGCTGGCAGATAACGCGCCTCGAACTTCTCGAGGTCTCCCGTCTTCACCGAGTATCGTGGTTTGATGACTCCGCAGTCGTTTATGTGGCCTGCGAGGTTCACCCTGAACATGCCGCTCCGGCCGTCGTTCACGAACTCGAATTGCCTGATGTATCCCGCCTCTTGCATGACCTTCAGCACGCGGCCTATCAGCTTCGACGAGGGCTTTATCGTGCACTCGCCACGGCCTATGCGCTCTGCGTTCTTGATGACGGACATCGCATCGTTGAGTGGATCCTGCTGCATCCAACATCACCTCAAGAGTACTTCCTGAACCCCAGTTCGGGGGCTATTTCTCTGAAGCATTGCCTGCACAGGTGCATGCCGTAGCGACGGACGATGCCGCGCTTCCTGCCGCACCTGGTGCATCCAACCTTCCTGCCGAACAACTTCTTCGGCTTCATTCGACCACCTCTGTCTCATACTTGGATCTTATGAACTCCACGCCCTCGTGCCTCGTGATTCTGTGGTACGATGGCAGGGACCTGCGCTGGACCTTCCGCTTCACTATCCTCCTGCCGGGGCGTGACAGTGCCACGCTGATGTCCAGGCCGAAGATGCCTATCTCGGGGTCGTACTTCATGCCCGGGAAGTCGGTGTAGTCCTGGACGCCGAACGAGAAGTTGCCCTCGGGGTCGAAGGAGTACTGAGCCAACCGGTTCTCCCTCGTCCAGAGCGCGGTCTTGACGAACTCCTCGGCCTCCTTGCCGCGGAGCGTCACCTTGACGCCTATATCCATCCCGCGCCGTATGCCGAAGTCCCTGTTCGTCGTCTTTGCGAGCGTCCGGATGGGCTTGCGCTTCGTGACCATCTGAAGGACTTTCTCAGCCTTCAGCAGCCGCTCGCCCGCGTCCCCGACGCCGATGTTCACGACGGCCTTCTCGATCCTGATCGCCCTCATCTGGTTCGTCATAGGGCCTTCGCCTCCGTGAGCTTGATCTCAGGGGTCTTCTCGCCCACGACGAAGACGTTCTCCTTCACCGTGCTGAACCCCTCCTTGAAAGTGACTATGTTCGAGCCGGAGCCTCTCCTGAGCTTGTACTCCTCGATCGTCTGGAGCGTGCCTGGGTGCGACCCGCCGGTCAGCAGCGCGAGGCTGCCCTTGTCGAGCTTCAGCGCCTTCACGATCCGCTGCGACGGGAGCTCTATCTTGAGGACGTCCCCGGTCTTGTACTGGTCCTTGGGCAGCAGTATGCACCTGCCGTCGTGCAGGTTCAGCTGGATCTTCCCGCCGGAGATGGTGTTCTTGCCGTCTATCCGTGCCAGTTTCCAGCCCTTCTCCTTGTCGTCGATCTTCACCATCTGGAGCCTGCCCTTGTAGTCCAGGAGCATCCTGTAGCTCTCCTCTGTCTTGATCAGCGTCAAGACGTCCATCAGCCCGACCGGGAACTTCTGGTCTGTAACGACCCTGCCGTCGACGGTCACGCCGCGCCCTCCGATGATGAACATGGCCTCCCTGGTGTTGTCGCACACCTTCAGCATGTCCCTCAGGACCATCGCCAACGGCATGGAGTCCTCCTTGCTGTGGGGGCCTGGCCTGGGCTTCATGACCCATCTGCTGACCTTCCTGGGGATGGCCCATCTCCGCGGGGCTGTCATCCTCTTCATGTGCTTCTTCAACGCGCTCACGCTCCTCCTTTGAGACCCTCGAGCTTGCGCTTTCTCCAGCTGTCCGAGAGGTCCAGTTTGGTAATGATCACATCCGACGGGTCGACCGGCCTCTGCGTCTGCGTGCCGTCCGCCTTCGGGATGGTGACGTTCTCCACGATTATCTTGTATTTCTTGAGGTCGATGGACGCGACCTTGTTCTCGGCTCCCTTGATCTCGCTCGCGCCCCTGACGACCTTGACCGTGTCTCCCTTCCGCACCGGCAGGGAGCGCACGTTGTATTCCCTCATGAGGGATGAGTCCAGATGTGCCGCCACCATCCGCCTCCGCTTGTGGAGCGGTGCGATGACCTTCGCCTTCCTCTGCTTCCTTGCCTTGTGGCTCGTTGTGCTCATCCGATCACCCTCACACTATTATCGAGGCTGTCGCGGCTATCCTGGGCCAGCGTTCGGCCGCCTCCCGCGCGACGGGCCCCTTGATGTCCGTGCCCTTCGTCTCGCCCGTCTCGGTCACGATGACGACTGCGTTGTCTTCGAACTGCACCATCGTACCTTCGGAACGCCTGAAAGGCCTCCTCTGGCGCACGATCACGGCCCGCATGACCTGTTTCCTCGTCTCGGGCGTTCCCTTCTTGACCGTGACGACGAGTATGTCTCCCACGCCCGCGGAGGGGTACCTCCTGCTCGTGCCGTGGTACTTCGGCACTGCGATGACCTCGACGATCTTCGCGCCCGTGTTGTCGACGCAATTCAGCCGAGCCCCGGTTGGTATGCCCCTCATCTGTCTGCCTGGTAATCCTTTCATGGCGACCGCCTACCTCTTCTCTATCACGACATATGAAACGCGCTTGCTCAGGGGGCGGCACTCCATTATGCTTACCTGGTCCCCCTGCTTCATCTGCATGCACGGCGGGAGATGGGCGAGATACTTGCTCGTCCTCTTCTCGTACCTCTCGTACTTCGGTATGTACTTCAGGTGCTCCCTCTCGACCGCTACGGTGCCCTGCATCTTCATCGACACGACCTTCCCCGTGAGGATGGTCCCTCTTACAGGCAGCTCGCCATGGAACGGACAGTTGCTGTCCTGACACGTCTCCTTCGGTGGCTCGATATCGAGCCCGATGTTGGCTGCCGCCTCCTTCTTCCTAGCCATAGTCACATCACCCTGTTGCTTATCGTACTCTCTTGATCCTGTCTTCAGGTCTGAACCTGATGTCGTTCCCGGAGACCACATGCGCCTGCGGGCCGTCCACGAGCCTGAACTCGCAGCCCGCCTTGGCGATCATCTTCTCGACACCGTCCTTGTCTATCGTTATCGTGTTCTTGGTCTCGTCGACGACCTTGCCGCGCACGCCCACATGGGACGGGCAGGTCGACGACATGACCTCGATGTCGAGCCCGATGAACTGCCTTCTCCGGAAATCATTTGATTTCATGCTCGGTCTACCTCGAGTCCACGGAGAACCCGAGCTCCTCCAGTACCTCCCTGACTTTTTTCTTGTGGTCTCCCTGGAGCTCTATCCTGTTCGCCTTGTACGTTCCGCCGGCGGCGCAGCGAGTCTTCAGCTTCCTCGCCAGCTCCTCGACGTCGATGTCACCTGAGTCGATGCCTTCGACGACCGTGACGACCTTGCCGTACCGTCTGGTGTCCGTGGTTATCCTGATCTGCTGCTGTTCCTTGGCGATCTGTTCACAGATGCACAGCTCCTCTGGTAGTCCGCATACCGAGCAAATACCGGCCATTACTTCTTCTCCTCCTTATCATGTCCGACTCGGCTGTCGGTCTCCTCTTTCAGAGCCTCCTCCACCGGAGGACGGCTCCTCGTCGTTCTGGGCGACTTCTTCTCGCCCTTGTCACTGGGGACCTTCGCAGGCTTCTTCTCAGCCAGCTCTAGCTCCCTATCGATAGTCATTATGCGCGCTATGTTCTTCCTCAGGGCCCTGATCTTGCCTGGGCTGGCGGGCGCGCCACCCATGGCAGCGACGCCCCTCTCGTGCATCAGCTCATCGTTCAGCTCCTTGAGCTTGGCCCTGCGGTCGTCGACGCGCATAGCCCTGATTTCCTTCGTCCTCAGAAGTGTCATCGCCTACGCCTCCTTCTTCGGCTCTTCCGCCTTCTCGGGCGGCGCCTGTGCGGGGACTTCTGGCTCCTTGGTCTCTGGCTTGGCCTCTGGCGCGGGCTCCGCTGGTGCGGCCTTCTCCTCCGTCGGTGCGGCGGGCGCCTCCTCCTTCTTCTCATCGGCGGCGGGCTCCTCCCTGGGCTCCTGCCCTTCGGCCTCGTCCTTCTTCTCCGCCTTCTTCCTGGGGCGCTTCTTGGGTTTCTTGTCCTTCTCGTCGCCGCCGGCAGGCTCGTCCTTCTTCTTGGCCTTCTCCACGGGCTTCTTGGGCTTCTCGTCCTTCTCCTCGCCCTTCGTAGTGCCGGTCTTCTTCAGCTCCTCGACCGCCTCGGTCGCGCGCTCCTCCTCAGCCCTCTCGGCGCGCACCTTCTCCTCGGTCGACTCCGGCGCGACCACTGGTGCGGCCACCTGCTCCGGCAACGGCAGGACATCCACCTCGTCCGGAAGCCTCGCATCCGGACGCATGATCTGGACTGTGACACCTATGGTGCCGGGCTTCATCCTCGCGTTCGCGAAGCCCCTAACCATGAAATCCAGCTTCGGCTGGCCGCAGAACTTGATGTGCCCGCTCTTGAACTTCTCGCGTCTGTGGCGCTGCCCCGTCAGCTTGCCCGCGACGGTCACCTGGCAACCCCTGGCGCCGGATTCCATGATCCTCCTCACGGTCGAGTGGCCCGCCCGTCTGAAGTGCCAGCCGCGCTCGAGCGCGCTCGCCAGCTTCTCCGCCATTATCTGGGCGTTCAGGTTGGCGTTCTCAACCTCCTGGACCTCTATCTGAGGGTTGGGGAAGTTGAAATCCTCCTCGATCGCCCTCGTGAGGCTCTTGATGGCCTCTCCTCGCCGGCCTATCACAAGGCCCGGCCTCTCTGTGGTGAGCGTGACACGCGTGCCCATCGGGGTCCTCTGGACGTCGAGCCCTCCGAAGCCAGCCCTCGACACGCGGGACATGACGTACTCCCTGAGCAGGACCCTCCTGATCTTCTCGGTGACGAACTTCCTCTCACTTGCCATTGTATCCCTCCGTCAAGAGCCATCCTCAGGATGACTTCTCGACCTCCTCTAGTATGATCTCGATGTTGGTGGTCTGCTCGTTCCAGGGGGTGCTTCTCCCGTACGCCCTGGGCATGTACCCCTGCTGTATCCGGCCTCTGTGAGCGCACGCGTTCTTGACCCTCATGTTGTCGGCGTCGAGCCCCTTGTACTCCGCGTTGGAGCGGGCGCTCTCTATGACAACGAGTATGGCCTTCGCCGCCTTGCGCGGGAACCTGCCAGGCCCGACCTTCGGCTTCGGGCTAAGGAACATCTTGTATCTCGTGTACGGCACTGGTGTCTTCAGGTCG
>Ga0307380_10009551_pt1 | contig 12300 bp, 9 predicted proteins | sample UN3MG_FD_202239 | JGI IMG/M metagenome (GOLD analysis project Ga0307380, IMG submission 202239) | Soil microbial communities from Risofladan, Vaasa, Finland - UN-3 | ecosystem: Environmental > Terrestrial > Soil > Coastal area > Acid sulfate soil | place: Finland: Risofladan, Vaasa | collected... | reverse complement strand
CCGCATCAACTTTGCCATCCGTATCGCCCTGTCCAAGCTGCTGGCGAGGCGGGCCGGCGCTCCGCTGCCCACCCTGGTCATTGACGAAGGCTTCGGCACCCAGGACAGCACCGGCATAGAAAAGCTCAAGGAAGCCATAAACTCGATTCAGGACGACTTTGAGAAGATACTGGTTATCACCCATATTGAGGAGCTGAGAGACGCCTTCCCCACCCGCATTAATGTCGTCAAGACGGTAGACGGCTCCACCCTGGAGGTAAGCTGAGCAGCCCCGGGGGCCCTCTTATAACTCAAGGGCACTGGCAATATCCTGCATCGCCTTGAGCCCCAGGTCAACAAACTCGCCGAGCTCCAGCCCGAGCTCGCCACACGATGAAATCTGCTCCCTGTCCACCGCAGCCGCAAACCTGTTTTCCTTAAACCTCTTGAGTACCGATTTAGCGGTGAGACCAGCCAGCTTCTTATCCGGTCTCACCAGAGCCGCCGCCGTAATCAGCCCGGTCAAGGGGTCAGCACAGAAGAGAGCCTTGTCCAGGCGGCTGTCACAGGGAACGCCGTGGGCTTGATTGTGACACAGAATAGCGTGAGACATAGCCTCACTCGCCCCCAGCTCCTGAGCCAGGTCGGCACCCAGCTTGCTGTGGGCCTTCATGTCCCCCTCGGTGAGCTCAACATCGATGTCGTGCAGGAGACCGGTAAGCCCCCACTCCTCCTCGTCCTCACCCAGGCGCTGGGCCAGGGCCCGCATCACTGCCTCAGCCGCCAGCATGTGCTTCACCAGGTTCTGGTTCCCCACATTCTCCCTGATGGAATTAAGCGCCTCTTTCCTGTCCATTCATGACTCCTCACGTAACCTCACCCAGCCCCACCTACTATTGTATCACAATAGAGCTAGACAGTCAGCGGGTTAAGGCATACCCCATATCTTCAGCCAGCACCCGGCTCAGATACTGCCCTGTGGCTGAGGAATCCTCCCGACTTATTTCCTCAGGCGTGCCGGTAGCAATGACACAGCCACCACGGTCGCCAGCCCCCGGCCCCAGGTCAATAATATAATCGGCACTCTTAATCACGTCAAGGTGGTGCTCAATAACGATTACCGTATTACCGCCGTCGACCAGGCGCTGCAGCACCATGAGCAGTGCCGCCACGTCATCAAAGGCAAGACCGGTGGTCGGCTCGTCAAGGATATAGAGCGTGCGCCCCGTAGACCGCCGCGACAGCTCGGTAGCCAGCTTCACCCGCTGCGCCTCACCCCCGGAGAGGGTCGGGGCCGGCTGCCCCAGGCGAATGTAGCCCAGACCGACGTCACGCAGGGTCTCCAGCTTATGCCTCACCTTGGGGAAGTGCTCGAAGAAGCCAAGCGCCGACTCCACCGTCATATCCAGCACCTCAGCGATGTTCTTCCCCTTAAATCTGACCTCCAGAGCCTCACGGTTGTAGCGCTTTCCGCGGCACACCTCGCAGGGGACGGTCACGTCGGGCAGGAACTGCATCTCAATCTGGGTAAAGCCCTCGCCGCGACAGGCCTCACAGCGCCCGCCCTTAACATTAAAGGAAAACCGCCCCGGGGCATAACCCCTCATCCTGGCTTCGGGAACGGTGGCAAAAAGCTCGCGAATCGGGGTAAAGGTGCCGGTGTAGGTAGCCGGATTACTGCGCGGGGTGCGCCCGATTGGCGACTGGTCAATATTGATTACCTTATCAATATGCTCCACCCCGAGGATAGTGTCACAGTCACCGGCCCGGTCTCTTGACCTGTAGAGAAGACGGGCCAGATTGCGGTACAGGACCTCATCAATCAGGGTGCTCTTACCACTGCCCGAGACCCCGGTGATACCGACGAAGCGGCCCAGGGGGATGTGGACATCGATATTCTTCAGGTTGTTCTGCCGCGCCCCCTTGACTACGAGCTCGGCACCGGAACCGGGACGACGCCTGGCGGGCAGGGGAATCTGCTTTGCCCCGCTGAGATACTGACCGGTGATTGAGCCCTTCGAGCCCATGATATCAGCCAGGGTGCCGGTAGCCACGACCCTCCCGCCGTGCTCTCCCGCCCCGGGCCCCATATCGATAATATGGTCGGCGGCGCGCATCATCGCCTCGTCATGCTCCACCACCAGTATGGTATTGCCCAGGTCGCGGAGCCGTTTCAGGGTCTCAATCAAACGATAGTCATCGGCAGGGTGCAGACCAACCGTCGGCTCATCACAGATATAAAGCACACCCATCAGCCCGCTGCCTATCTGGGTGGCCAGGCGAATCCGCTGCGCCTCGCCGCCGGAGAGAGTAGCCGAAGGACGGTCTAAAGTAAGATAGTCCAGGCCCACATCCTCAAGGAAGCCCAACCGGGCCCCAATCTCCTTGAGGACTTGACGGGCAATCACCCGCTCACGCTCACTGAGTATCGACTCATCACCCCTGAGAGCCGCCACCCAGGCTACGGCCCGGGTAACCGACATGGAGCTAACCTCGATAATGTTCTTATCACCAATGGTTATCGCCAGGGACTCCGGTTTAAGGCGCTTCCCCTGACAGGCCGGACACTCCCGGAACACCATGTAGCGTTCCAGCATCCGCCGGGAATTCTCCGACTCCGTATCCCGATAGAGCCTCTCCAGCCGCGGGATGACGCCCTCATAGCCGGTAAAATACTGTTTCACCCGACCAAAGCGGCGGTAGCTTACCAGCTCCCCCTGCCCGCCATAAAGCACCAGATTAAGCTGCTCCGGGGTCAAATCCCGCACCGGGGTATCAAGCGAAAAGCCGTAGCGTCTTCCCAGGTCGTGAAGCTGCTCCAGATACCAGAACCCCGACTGGTAGGGACGAATGGCTCCGGCGGCGATGGACAGGCCTTTATCGGGAATAATCAGGTCGGGGTCAAGCTCCTGCTTGAAGCCCAACCCGCTACAGGTAGGGCAGGCGCCGTGGGGGCTGTTAAAGCTAAAGGTGCGGGGGGCAATCTCACCCAGGCTGATGCCACAGTGCACGCAGGCAAAGTGCTCCGAGAAGAGCAGCTCCTCGCCATCAACGATGGACACCAGAACCACCCCGGCCCCCAGCTTGAGCGCCGTTTCCACGGAATCGGCGATACGGCTCTGGCTGCCGCTCTGCCCGATTACCAGCCGGTCAACTACCGCCTCAATCGAGTGCTTCTTATTCTTATCCAGTTGAAACTCGGTAGATAGGTCTGTGACCTGGCCGTCAACCCGAACCCTCGCGTAACCCGCCTTACGCAGGTCGTCGAACACCGCCTGATACTCACCCTTGCGGTCTTTAACCAGGGGGGCTAAAATCATGGTCCGGCTGCCGGAAGGGAGAGCCTGCACGGCATCAACAATCTGCTGCACGGTCTGCATGGCAATCTCGCGCCCGCAACTGGGGCAGTGGGGATGCCCCACCCGGGCAAAAAGCAACCTCAGGTAGTCATAAATCTCGGTTACCGTGCCCATTGTCGAGCGCGGGTTGCGGCTGGGCCCCTTCTGGTCAATAGAGATGGCCGGGCTTAAGCCCTCGATATAATCAACCTCGGGCTTCTCCATGCGGCCCAGGAACTGGCGGGCATAAGCCGAGAGCGATTCTACATAGCGGCGCTGCCCCTCAGCGTAGATGGTATCAAAAGCCAGCGAACTCTTCCCCGAGCCTGAGACGCCGGTAATAACCACCAGCTTGTCCCGGGGAATAGTGACATCTATATTCTTGAGATTATGCTCCCGTGCTCCCCTGACAATTATGGAATCCAACGGCATATTCCCCTCCCGAGGCGACAATTTTATTGTAGCACCAGATTCGAAAACAAGACAACAAAAGCCATCCGTTGACACAAAGAAGGCTTTGCAGTAACATAGCAGCGAACCATCAACAGGCAAGCCCAATCCAGAAACCAGAAGGGGGAGCAGAGCTATGGAAAACTATGAGATTAGAGTGCCGGGAAAGGTCCGTTTCGGCACCGGCTGCACCGAAACCATGGGGGAAGAAGCCACCAAAATAGGCGTCAAGCGGGCACTAATGGTTACCGACCCCGGGGTTTACCAGACGGGAATCACCGAGCCGGTGAAGAAAAACCTGACCAGAGCCGGTATCACGGTCGATGTCTTCTCCGAAGCGGAGCCGGAACCCACCTACTCAAAGCTGAATGCCACCGCCAAGGAGCTGGGCAAGAATAACTATGACCTGATGGTGGCCGTTGGTGGCGGCTCAAGCATAGACACCGCCAAGGGGCTCTCTATCCTCTTCGCCCACGGTGGCATCGGTCAGGACTACGGTGGTACGGACAAGGTTCCCGCCCCCGGCGTTCCGCTCTTCGCCTGTCCCACCACGGCCGGAACCGGGAGTGAGGTCACCAATATCGCCGTCTTTGACGACCGAGAGCGCGGTTTCAAGGAAGGCGTCGTCAGCAACTACCTTCTGGCCCGCATCGCCTTTGTTGACCCCACCCTGACCTACGGCTGCCCGCCCAAGGTCACCGCCGCTTCAGGCATGGACGCTCTCATCCACGCCATTGAGGGCTATACCGGCAACAAGGCGACTACCTTCAGCGATGCCATGGCCCTAGAGGCGATGCGGCTCATTGTGGGCAGCCTGAGACGGGCCGTCAAGAACGGTTCGGATAAGGAAGCCCGCAACCAGATGTCGGAAGGCGCCCTCTTCGGTGGCATGGCTTTTATGAACTCCGGTGTTACTGCCGTCCATGCCCTCGCCTTCCCCCTCGGCTCACAATTCCACGTGCCCCACGGCATGGCTAATGCCATTCTGCTACCCTACGTTATGGAGTGTAACCTGTCTGCCAATCTCTCGAGGTTCGCTACGGTAGCCAAGATGCTCGGGGTGGCCACCGAAGGCCTCTCCGACCAGGAGGCCGCCGAGAAGGGCCTGGAGGCGGCTAAGGCTCTATCCGCCGACATCGGTATCCCCATCCACCTCCGTGAGCTGGGAGTACCCAAGGAGGCCCTGGAGGGGCTGGCCAGCGCCACCATGAACGTCACCCGGCTCCTGGCCAATAACCCGAGACCGCTGACCCCCGACGATGTCAGGAGCATCTGGGAAAACGCCTGGTAGGAGAAGCAATGGCGGAAAAGAAGTGGAAGGTCTGGCTGACGGGCCGGGACCCCGACCGGGAAGATATTATTGAGGCACTCGAGTCAGCCGGCTGTGAGGTAAGCCTGGGGCGTCTCTTTACGGATACTTGGCACTACACCGAGGCGGAGCTGGTGGAGAAGGTTACCGATATGGACGCCATTATGATATCCACCGGAGACGGCAATATAACGCGGCGGGTTATGGAGGCGGGGAAGAAACTGAAGGTCATCTCCAAGCGGGCCATCGGAGTCGGCGACATTGACCTTAGCGCCGCCACCGAGCTGGGCATCCTGGTGACCAACGCCCCCCTTGAGCTACACTACCTCTCGGTGGCTGAGTTTACCGTGGGCGCCATCCTGGGACTGGCCAATAACCTCAAGCTCGCCGACCATAACGCCCGTCGCGGGCTGTGGCGCAGCGTCTCCAATACCCTGCTCCGTCACAAAACCGTGGGTATCGTGGGACTGGGCAGGATTGGCTCCAGGGTGGCCGAGCTTCTCCACCCCTTTGAGCTCAAGCTCCTGTCTTACGACCCTTATGTGCCCCCAGAAAGAGCCAAGGCCCTGGAAGTAGAGCTTACCGACCTGGAGACCCTGCTCAAGGAGTCAGATTTTGTTACCCTCCACGCCGTGGAGACCCCGGAGACGATAGGGCTTATTAACGAAGCCCGACTCCGAATGATGAAACCCACCGCCTACCTGGTAAACACCGCCCGGGGCAGCCTCATCGACGAAGCAGCGCTGGCCCAGGGCCTGAAAGAAGGCTGGATTGCAGGCGCTGCCCTCGATGTCTTCAGAGGGGAGATTCCCAAAGCGGATAACCCCCTGCTCAGCGAAGATATCTACTTCAATACGATTTTTTCACCACACGCCGCGGCGCTCAACCCGGAGGTAATGTGGCATTTGCCGCTGCTACAGCTTGAGAACTGCCTCAGCGCCCTGCGCGGCGAGGTGCCCCAGCATGTGGTAAACCCAAAGGCGATACCAGAGTGGCGAAGCCGCCAGTGAGGGGCTAGATAAAGCAATTCCAGAGGCGAAAGACGAGCCCAGTAAAGAGGTGCTACCGGGCTCTCGCTCGAGTCAGGAAAGATTCGATATGAACTTTCGGCACTAAGGAGGTAAATCAAATGGCGAAGGTAAAGGTTGGTGTTGTCGGCTATGGCTGCATCGGTCAGCGGCTCGCCGACGGGGCGGCCCTGCAGGAAGATATGGAGCTGGTAGGGGTAGTCGATGCCGCTCCTACCCTGGCCGTAAGAGCCTTGAAGGAAAGAGGCATGCCCTACAAGCTCTTCTGTGCCATCCCCGAGAAAACAGCCGAGATAGAGGCCGCCGGCATTCCGGTTTCCGGGGCGATGGACGACCTCTTAGCCGAGATTGATGTCGTGCTGGATGCCACGCCCGGCGGTATCGGAGCCAAGAACAAGGAAGCCTACGTCAGGCATGGTAAGAAGGCTATCTTTCAGGCAGGTGAGAAGAATGAAATTGCCGATGTCTTCTTCCACGGCTACGCCAACTACGAGAAGGGTATCGGGCAGAGATTCCTCAAACTCACCTCCTGCAACACCACCGGCTTCGTGAGAGCCGTGGACTGCCTGGACCGGGTAGCCGGGGTGGAAAAGGTATCCGTCACCATCATCCGCCGTGTCGCCGACCCGGGGGATACCCACCGCGGCCTGGTCGACCTGCTCATGGTAGACCCTATCCCCAGCCATCAGGCACTTGACCTGATGCTGATTATGCCCCATGTCAAAGCCACCGGGATTCTGGTGCATACCCCGGTAACACACGGGCACATTATCACCCTGGTGATTACCCCGAAGAGAGAAATGAGCCGGGAAGAGGTGCTCAAGGCGTTCAAGGCGCACCCGCGTATCCGCGTGGTCAGAATCGCCGACGGCTTTAACTCAAACACCTCCCTGTTCCAGTATGGCCGCTTCCTGCTCAAACCACGGGGCGACCTGTACGAGATTGCCATCTTTGAGGAGGCGGTCGGCTTTAACGAGAAGGACATCGTCTTCGCCCTTAACATCCCTCAGGAATCGGTGACCATCCCGGAGACCATTGACGGGGTGAGAGCCTGCATGGAGATGCAGACAGACCGTTTAGAGGCGGTAGCCCTCACCAACAAGTACCTGGGGCTGGGGTGAGGCACCCATGGCCAAGCGGGACTACCTGACGCTGGACGACTTTGACTACCGGGGGCAGACGGTACTGCTCAGGGTAGATATTAATTCACCCATCGACCCCAAGACGAGGCAGATTGCCAACGAGAATAGAATCGTTCAGAGCCTGCCCACTATTCAGGCACTGGTAGACAAGGGGGCCAAGCTGGTTATCATCGCCCACCAGGGAGATACCCTGGACTATCAGAACCTCATCTCCCTGGAGGAGCACGCCCAAAGGCTCTCCCGGAAGCTGGGGCGGGAGGTCCAGTTTATCGACGATGTGGCCGGCCCGGCGGCCCGGGAGAAGATTAAGAGCTTGAGAGAGGGGGGAATCCTGCTTCTGGATAACCTCCGCTACCTGACAGAGGAGGTATCCACCTTCGAGGAGGCGGTAAGGCTTACCCCGGAAGAGATGACCCATAGCTACCTGGTGAGAAATCTCGCCCCGCTGTTTGACTTTTACGTCAACGACGCCTTCGCCGCCGCCCACCGCAGCGCCCCGAGCATGGTAGCCTTCCAGGAGCTTTTGCCATCAGCCGCAGGGATACTCTACGACAAGGAGTTAACCGCCCTGACCACGGTTCTGGAAAGTCCCAGGCGCCCCTGCGTCTTCCTCTTGGGTGGGGCTAAAATATCCGATGCCTTCAGCATGATGGAGAAGGTGCTGGCTGAGGGTTCCGCCGACTCTGTCCTCACCGCCGGCGTTACCGGACAGGTGATGCACCTGGCTTTAGGCAAGAAATTGGGCCCACCCTCAGAGAAGTTCATCAATGACCGCGGGCTGGGGAAGTTCATCGCCCCGGCTCAAGAGTATCTCAAGAAGTACCCTGCTAAACTGCATATCCCCCTGGACTTTGCTATCGACGACGGCGGCAAGCGGCGCGAAATCAGCGCCGAGGAGCTACCCAGCGAAGGGCTGATTATTGACATCGGGGCAAAGACGGTCAGGGCCTACGGGAAGATACTGGAGGGAGCCGGAACGATATTCGTGAACGGCCCGGCCGGGATTTACGAACAGGAAATCGGGGCCTACGGCACCAGGGAGCTGTGGCAGATAGTCGGTGGCGCCAAGGGCTATTCGGTCATCGGGGGCGGCGACACTGTCGCCTCAGCGGCCCGCCTGGGAGACCTCGCCAGGATAGACCATGTCTGCACCGGCGGCGGGGCTCTCATTCGGTTCTTGTCCGGGGTAAAGCTACCACTGATTGAAGCTATGAAAAAGGGGGCTAAGGGTAGTTAGCCAGCTAGATTGGGAAAAATAGGTAATGTTGAAGGGTTTCTACAACAAGGTACTCCACATCGACCTCAGCCAGAGATCTTTTAAAGAGGAATACATTGACGATGCCATTTACCGAACATTCCTGGGCGGAAAGGGGTTGGGTACCTATCTCTTACTGAAAAATACTAGAGCCGGGGCTGAACCTCTGTCAGCCGATAACGCCATTATTTTTGCCACCGGACCGGTCACGGATACCAGAACCTACGGCTCGTGCCGCTACGGCGTATTTACCAAATCTCCCCTGACCGGGATATACTGCGAGTCCTACGCCGGGGGCAGGGTAGCCGAACCGCTAAGCCGGACTGGTTATGACGCCATCGTCATCAAAGGGGCAGCCGGTAAGCCGGTGTACCTCGAGGTCTCCCCGGGCAAGGTAATATTTCACGACGCCGCACACCTCTGGGGCAAAAATACCTATGAGACCGAAGATAGCATCCGGAAAGAGTTAGGGAGACGAGATGCCGGTATCTGTGTTATCGGGCCAGCCGGAGAGAACCTGGTCAAGTTCGCCCTCATTGAAAATGACCACTGGCGGTCGGCAGGCAGAGCCGGGACGGGAGCGGTGCTGGGGGCAAAAAAGGTCAAGGGACTAGCCTTTTACGGAGATGTAAGGAGACAGATAGCCCATCCTGAGATGGCTAGTGAACTCTGGGAAGAAATAAGAGAAGTCTGTAAAACAGACCCCGGCGCTCATAAGTTTTACACTGAGGGGACAGCTCAGATAGTGCCCTTAACCAACAAAGTCGGCGCCTTTCCTACCAAGTACTGGTCTGCGGGGACCTTTGACCGGTGGGAAAACCTGACCATGTCCAAGGCGCGCGAGCAGTGTAACGTCAAGTCAAGGGCCTGCCCCAAGTGCTGTATGGCCTGTGCCAAACTGTTGGAGGTTACCACGGGGAGACACAAGGGACTGAGAGTCGAGGGGCCCGAATATGAGACCATTGCAGTTTTCGGCGGGCTGTGCCTAATCGACGATATCAGAGAGGTTGCCTATCTTAACGATATCTGCGACCGGTTGGGTATAGATACCATAACCGCAGGCAATGTCGCCGCCTTCGCCATAGAGGCCACTCAGCGAAAACCAATCGGCGAGAAGCTTGAATACGGCGATGTTGACGGTATCGCTGAGCTGCTCCATAAGATTACCCGAAGAGAGGGTATCGGGGCAATCCTGGCAGAAGGGGTAAGACACGCCGCCAAAGAGTGGGGACTGGAAGACATGGCGGTGCACGTCAAGGGGCTGGAACCGCCCGGCTACGAACCCAGGGTTCTTAAAGGGATGGGGCTAACCTACGCTACCGGAGACAGAGGAGCCGACCACCTGAGAGCCACCTTCTATAAGGCAGAGCTCTCCGGAATGATAGACCCAGACCAAGTTGAAGGCAAAGCGGAGATGCTGATTGACTTTGAAGACCGGCACACCCTCTTCGACACCCTGATTCTGTGCCGCTTCTTCCGGGACATTTACCACTGGGAAAGACTATCGCTAATCATAAAGGCAACCACCGGGATGGAGCTGGACAAGCCAAAGCTACAGAAAATGGCGCTAGACGTTACCAACCAGGCCAGGGAGTTCAACCTGCGCGAGGGTATGACAGCCGCCGATGATACCCTACCCAGGAGGTTCTTTGAAGAGAGGCTTGAGGACAGTGGCAAGGTGTTCCTGAAATCCGATTTCGACAGGATGCTGTCCGATTACTATAAGCTTAAAGGCTGGAGCTAGGTCTCGCCCCTGAGTCAGGCAGAGCCAGCTCCCTCAGTAATTTTGCTGCCAGGAGGGTATCAAGCAACAAGGAGGTTATAGCTCATGGACATCAGGCTGGACAACAAAGTAGCCATAGTAACCGGAGCCGCCAGCGGCATTGGTCTTGCCTGCGCCGAACTAATAGCCGAAAGCGGCGCCAAGGTGGCTCTGGTGGATAAGAATGCGGAAACCCTGCCCGGGGCAACCAAAAGGGTGCAGGCAAAGGGCGTGGCTAAAGGTTACCTGCAGGATGTGACCGTGACTTCCGCCCTCGCCCCGCTGGTCAGCCGCATACGGGAGGAGCTGGGCGAGATAGACGTCTTAGTCTGCAGCGCCGGCATCAATATCCCCCAGCTGGCTCACGAGGTCACCGAGGAAAACTGGAACGCCCTCAACGACGTGAATGCCAAGGGGCTGTTCTTCTGTAATCAGGTGGTCGCCATCCAGTCAATGATACCCCGTAAGAAGGGCTCAATTATTAACATCGGCTCACAGATGAGCCTGGTGGGAGGCTGGAAACGCGCCAATTACTGCGCCAGCAAGGGAGCCGTGTTGCAGGTGACCCGGGCTGAAGCCGTTGACTGGGCGCCCTATAATATCCGCATTAACGTCGTGGCGCCCACCTTTGTGCTAACCCCCCTGAGCCAGGGTATGCTGGAAGACCCGGAATTTAAAGAATATATAATGGGTAACATCCTCTTCCACCGCCTGGCGACCCTGGAGGATGTCGCCTCGGCGGTCTGTTTCCTGGCCAGTGACGAGGCCAGCATGATTACCGGCACCGTCCTGCCCGTAGATGGCGGTTGGACAGCCAAGTAATATCTGCCTTGCTGGTGCTAGAGGCTCGGACTGCGCTAAGAGGGGAGTGAAATAGCTCAAGCGGCCGCCGGCTTTAATCATAGTGTCAAACCATAGATAGGGAGGTAGCAACCGGCTTATGGACTTAAGACTCAATGACAAGGTAGCCATGGTAACCGGAGCCGCCAGCGGCATTGGCCTTGCCTGTGCCGAACTGCTGGCTGACAGCGGGGCTAAGGTAGCCCTGGTGGACTACAACCCAGAGACCCTGGCCGAGGTAACCCGGAAAGGAGAGGCCAGGGGAACCGCCAAAGGCTATCAATTAGACGTAACCGATGTCCCCCGCATCGCGCCCACGGTAAGCCGCATACGCGAGGAGCTGGGGGAGATAGACATCCTGGTTTGCAGCGCCGGCGTTAACGTCCGCCAGGCGGCGCACGAGGTAACCGAGAAAGACTGGGATACCGTCAATAACGTAAATATCAAGGGGCTGTTCTTCTGCAATCAGGCGGTGGCCATTCAGTCAATGATACCGCGTAAAAGCGGGGCCATTGTTAACATCGCCTCGCTCATGGGTCTGGTCGGCGGGCCGAAACGCACCGCCTACTGCGCCAGCAAGGGAGCCGTAGTGCAGGTGACCCGGGCTGAAGCCGTTGACTGGGCACCCTATAACATCCGCATTAACGCCGTGGCGCCCACCTGGGTCCTCACCAACCTGACCAGGGAACTACTGAAGGACCCGGTAGCCAGCGACTATATAATAGGCAACACCCCGCTCCGCCGCCTGGCCACGGTCGAGGATGTGGCCGCCGCCGTTTGTTTCCTGGCCAGTGACGAGGCCAGCATGATTACCGGCACCATCCTGCCCGTAGATGGCGGCTGGACAGCCCAATAGTATAACAACGGGTATAATTTAAGCGGTAACCCAATAGCTATTATTACCCGCAGGGAAATATGTTAGCCAAGGTAGTAAGCTGCGCCGTAGTGGGGATGGAAGGGGCGGTAGTCGAGGTCGAGGTCGATATCTCGCCGGGGCTACCCTCGTTTACCATCGTCGGCCTGCCTGACGCCGCCGTCCAGGAAGCCAGAGAGCGCGTCCGCGCCGCCATCCGGAACTCCGGCTGTAACTTCCCGATGAGGCGCGTCGTGGTTAACCTGGCCCCGGCCGATCTCAAGAAAGCCGGGCCGGCATACGACCTGCCCATCGCCGTCGGCATCCTCTTGAGCTCGGAGCAG
>Ga0307380_10009550_pt1 | contig 12300 bp, 9 predicted proteins | sample UN3MG_FD_202239 | JGI IMG/M metagenome (GOLD analysis project Ga0307380, IMG submission 202239) | Soil microbial communities from Risofladan, Vaasa, Finland - UN-3 | ecosystem: Environmental > Terrestrial > Soil > Coastal area > Acid sulfate soil | place: Finland: Risofladan, Vaasa | collected... | reverse complement strand
CACTGGCCAACGGGCTCTCTTCATCACGCATCACGCATTACTCATTACGCATTATCCCCTCACATCATACCTGGCAGCAATGGCGGCAGCGAGACCGTGCCGCCCCACAGAGCAGGAAGCATCGTCTTTGCGGCATCCAGTGCGCCCTGGGCGGGATTGGGATTGGAGGATGTGCCCTCCGGAACCGTACCGAGGATCTCCTGAAGCTGGGCGCTGAATGCCGACATGTTCGGAACTCTCGCCTTCTCCACCGCTTCGAGCTGGTACTCGTAGCCCATATCGAATACTTGGAAAAGAGTATCCCAGCCGGATCGAGTCATCTTCTCTTTCTTATAGGTCGCCGGCAGCAGAACGGCCAGCACCCGGTTGTCCATAGTCTTGTACTTGAACTTCAACATTTCAATGGAGCTGCCGTCCCAGTTCTTGGTCTTTGAGGACTTGATCCCGCTCTGAACCATGGCGGTGAGAGGCATCGTCGGTTCGGCAGCAGACGCTGCCGGGGCTGCTGGGGCTGCCGCTGCGGGAGCTACAGGCATTCCCGTTGCCGGATCTATCGCCGGAGGCGGTTGCGCGTGGATTTGCTGCCACCCAAAGAAGGATATTATCCCCACTACAATTATGCAGAGCGGGATCAGCCAAATCTTGTTCTTCCCTGCCACACTAGACATAGTGCTGCCTCCTCCTGCAAGCGCCATGAACGTCCGACAGCGCAATTGTACTGTACGCCGATCGAGTTGTCAACCGCGCGTGCGGACGCCATGTGTTAGACGCTGCGGACGAGCACTGATGTTCCCTTCAGACGCGCACTGTTTCCCCCGCCAATATACCTGATTTCTACTCGTGAACGATGATCGCCCCGGTCGGGCACGCGTCAGCCGCTTCCTGCACCTTGTCGTTCAAACTCGCGTCCGGATCCTCATTGATGACGTGAGCAAGATTGTCATCCCGCATCTCGAATACCTCGGGGCAAATGTCCACGCAGATCCCGTCCCCGATGCAAAGGCTCTCGTCTATCTCAGGCTTCATTGATCCCTCCTCTTTCCTGATTTTAAGTCTGACGTCTAAAGTCCACGATACCCAACTGCCGCGCCGTCAAAACTTACCGCTTATCCGCAGTATCCCCAAGCGGTTTCAGAGTGAGGAAGGGGCGCAGGACTCCGCACATGCCGTATGCAAGATCCGACTGGAGATCATGAGTCGCCGGCTCCTGCTTTTCATCCGCCTGCGGCAGGTCCGCCAGCCGCTGCTCGGTAAGCCGCCCCCAGTAAAGCGGGCCGGTCTGAACCGCCTCCCCGAACGAGAGTTTCAGCTTTTCCAAGCCGTTCAGGTGGACTCCAATGAATCTCCGAAGCTCCGCGAAATATGCCTGCCGGTCGGTCTTCCACAGGTCCATCAATCCCAGATACGCCTTCACTGCGGCATCTCTCCGATCGAGCGCGCCTTCGAGGCCGTTCGCCTTCGCAAGCCCCACCAGCCTCGCATACTCGGCAGGATCGTCATCCACCGCCTTCCCGAAGTAGATGCGTGCATCGCCTCTCTCAGCGAGGCCCGCATTGCCCATGACCGCCAATATCACCAGTTTGCGAGTGCTGATGATCCGGTGCAGAGTGCACGGCGGGAACTGCAAGTAATCGCCCGGCTTCAGATCAACCGTCCGGAAGCCATGGGTGAGGTCGTGAAGCTCGACCCTGCCACTCCCGCTGAGTATATAATACGCCTCGTCGGTGACGCCGTGAACGTGCGGCGAGCCGGAGTTCAGCCCGTCAGGCGCTTTTCGCTGCTCATACACCGTCAAATGGGTAAGCCCGATCCCCCCGATCAACCCCTGATCCGCCCGAGCCAGACCACTCACCAATGCCATAATAATGACAAACAACCGTATTCTCATACTCCCACCTCTCAGCCTCCAGTATATGCCCATGCAGGTTTTTGTTCAAGAGGCCTTCGGTTGCGGTTGCGCTACTCGTATCGGCGTTCGTCTATCGTATGGCGGCCGGACGCAACCGCATGACATTCAACGGGACGAGCTGCGTAACCGATCACCCTTGAACGTTCCCTCCCAGTGTGGTAATCTAGCTTCACAAACATTCTTGCGGAGGATTGAGGCATGAGCGACAAACTTGCATGGGGGCTGATCAGCACCGGGCGGATCTCAGGGACATTCGCTAAGGGGTTGGTGGATTCGAAGACGGGCTATCTCCTGGCCGTCGGCAGCAGGTCACAGGAATCGGCCGACAAGTTCGGCGACGAGTTCAACGTCCCTCGCCGATATGGGAGCTATGAGGCCCTCCTGGCCGATCCCGGGGTTCAGGCAGTCTACATCTCGACTCCCCATCCCATGCACGCCGAGTGGGCGGTGAAGTCCGCCGAGGCGGGCAAGCACATCCTCTGCGAGAAGCCGCTCACCCTGAACTTCGCCCAGGCCATGGCCGTCATTGACGCGGTCAAGCAAAATGATGTGTTCCTCATGGAAGCGTTCATGTACCGATGCAGCGCCCAGACCGCCAAACTCTCCGAGCTCATCCGCGACAAAGCCATCGGCGACGTAAAGATCATCCAGGCGACATTCAGCTTCCACGCCGGTTTCAACCCCGAAGGCCGCCTGTTCAAGAATGCTCTCGGCGGCGGAGGCATCCTCGATGTTGGGTGCTATGCGGTCTCCATGGCTCGAATGGTCGCAGGCGCGAACTCCGGCAAGCCGTTCATCGAGCCGATTGACGTGAAAGGCTTCGGTCATCTCGGCGAGACAGGGGTGGATGAATATACTTCGGCGGTGATGCTCTTCCCTGGCGACATAATCGCTCAGGTCTCGACCGGCGTCGCGCTCAATCAGGAGAATGCCGTCCGAATCTTCGGGTCTGCGGGCAATATCTATGTCCCTTCGCCCTGGTTCGGAGGAGAAGCAGGTAAGCCGGGCAAGATCGTCGTCAACAAGGGCGGCCAAAGTGAGGAAATCCTGGTCGAGGCCTACGCCAACCAATACACCATCGAGGCGGATATCGTCGCCAAGAGCATCAAGGATCGCCAGGCCCCGCCGCCCGCCATGACCTGGGATGACTCCCTCGGCAATATGAAGGCTTGTGATCGCTGGCGGAAGTCAATCGGCTTGACCTATGAGATCGAGAAGCCGGACGCGAACTTCCCCACCATTGACGGCCGCCCCCTCAAGGCTCGATCCGGCAACAACATGCAGTACGGGAAGCTTGCCGGCCTGGACAAGCCGGTCAGCAGGCTGGTCATCGGGACGGTCGGGGGAGCGGACCTTCCCTTCGCCTCCATCATGTTCGACGAGTTCTTCCGCTGCGGCGGCAATTGCTTCGACACCGCCTACATCTATGGGACGAGCGATGCCACCCTGGGGCAATGGATCAAGAACCGGGGTATAAGAGAGCAAGTCGTCATCCTGGCAAAGGGCGGGCACACCCCGCACTGCAATCCTGAGGCTATCACCAGGCAGCTTCTGGAGAGCCTCGAGCGCATGCAGACCGACTATGTGGATATCTATATCATGCACCGGGACAACCCCGAGATCCCCGTCGGCGAGTTCATTGACGTGCTGAACGAACATCAGAGGGCCGGGCGGATCAGGGCGTTTGGCGGCTCGAACTGGAGACTTGAGCGGGTTCAGGCGGCCAATGAGTATGCGGCTTCGAAGGGCCTGAACGGCTTCTCGACCGTGAATAACAACTTCAGCCTCGCCCGGATGATCCGCCCGCCGTGGGATGGGTGCATAGCATCCTCGGATGCCGAATCGAGGGCCTGGCTCGAGAAGACTCAGCTTCCTCTGATGTCCTGGTCGAGCACCGGTCGAGGGTTCTTCGTTCGAGGTGATCGGAATGACGACCGCACCGATCAGGGCCTGCTGGACTGGTATAGCGATGACAACTTCGATCGCCTGGACCGAGCTCGGGAGCTTGCGAAAAAGAAGGGCGTCGAGGCGATCAACATCGCCATGGCCTGGGTTCTCTGCCAGCCGTTCCCGACCTTCGCCCTCTTCGGCCCGGCTAACCTCGATGAGATGCGGATCTCCCTCCGCTCCCTGGACATCCAACTGACCCCCGAGGAGATGAAGTGGCTTGATCGGGGGTAGGAATGCTTCTTTGCGGGTTAGATTTGCCGCGCGCTACGATTGGGGCTTGTAGCTATAGGCGTCTTTGTACGTAAGCCGAGATTCAGGAGTCTGTCTCAGGATACGCTAGCTTTGCCATGCTAACCATCCATTCGTCCGGTGCCATTAGTTTGAGTCGGCCCTGATCATCAAACAAGTTGGTTGAAACCTGCAGTCGTGGGCCTTTGAAACCTTCATACTCATGATACGGAATGTCCTCGTCTGCAAACGGATCAACCCATCTCTTAAAGCCTTGTGCTTTCAGCCAAACATCCATCTCCTGTTTGGTTATGAAGAAAACTCGGTAATCAACCCCTAGAGCCTTTCTTAGCCAAGCGAAAAGTGGATGTGAAACCCTGAGTGCGTTGTCCAAATCAGCGTTTGGCAACTCCGTTTTGATGAAATCGAGGAACTGCTTGATGGAGGCGGTTGTCATGCTCAACTCCTCAACCGCATCCAGCTCCGGACGCCGCACCTCGTCGTCTAGGAATTGCTTAAAACGTCCAGCCCATTGCTCCTTCAGAACGTCAATGATATCATCGCTCGTACTGAATTCAAAGATTGCGTTGTTGCGATCAAGTTCATAGAGCTCCCCGATGAACTTGTAGATCTGAGGATGCTCTGCATGCGCATACTTGATCACATCGGCAGGCTGTATCTTTCCGCTACTTCCCTTGTCATCCTCTTCAGGTCCATCCTTGTTGACCAGATAAGTCTGATATTCAATGAAAACCGCCTTGTAGATAAAAATGTAAACCGGTCTATGGGACTGGATAGCCTTCTTCAACTCCTGCTGGGCAACTGTGTACGGTTCCTCGCTGGAGAAGGAACCTAGCTTCCCGCCTATTATGGAAACCAGAATGTCACAACGTCCAGCTTCCTCAAAGCAGCTCTCCATCGGGCTTTTTTCAGGCCCATAAACGATTTGGCCTCTTTCGCTTAGGACGGGCTCATAGCCCATGCCTTGCACGAACGCCGCCAACTCGTGTCGTAAGTGCTGTTGATCGTAAAAGGTGGAGCTAATGAACACCCTTGGTTTAGCCATACTGCCCTCTCCTGACCGCAGTCACTTGCTATCTTAGATGCCAGTCACATGTGTTACAGCAATACTAGCTACATATTGCCGTTATGTCAAGAGCGTAAAAGTCTGCTATAATAGCACCAGATTGACATGGCGTTCGCACGTGCAACAAGCATTGTTGAGGAAGGTGATGGGGTTGTCTAGGATTACCTGCTACGACGGCGTCGGATGTATCGGTGGAAACAAGATCCTCCTTGAGGACGGCGATTCCAAACTCTGGCTCGATTTCGGCCTGGACTTCGGCCGCATGGGCGCTTACTATGAGGAGTACCTGAAGCCTAAATCATGCATCGGCCTTTATGAACCCATCGAAATGGGCCTCCTGCCGCCGATCAAGGACCTCTATCGCACCGACCTCCTCTGCGAGTTGGCCGATCCCTTTGCCGGCGTCCATGCGCAGGAGATCGGCAAGGTGGACGGAATCCTCCTTTCTCACGCTCACATGGACCATATCGGCTCGCTCCACTACGTTCGCCAGGACATCCCGATCTACTGCTCCGCCATGACCCTTGCCATCGCCAAGGTGACTCAGGACACCGGCGGCGACCAGTATTGCTATACGAGCCCTTACGAACCATCTGATACCGGGGAGTTGAGGGCGGCATATTACGGCAGGAATCCGTCGGTCGCGAAGCAGTTCGTCTTCGTTGACGAGACTCCGAGCGCCGAGTTCAACCGGTTCTGGGGGATGACCCCCAGCAGCATGACCGAAAAGGGTCGGAAGCACGAGGCTGTTCCCATCACCACTACCTCGAAGTGCGGGGGCCTGGAGATCAAGCGCTTCCCGGTGGATCACTCGATCTACGGCGCGTCCGCATGGGCGATTAAAACCGGCGGCGGCTGGGTCGTCTACACGGGTGATCTCCGCTGCCACGGCACTCAGGCGAGCCTCACCTGGAAGTTCGCCGAGGATGTCGCCGCCCTCAAGCCGCGCGCTCTCATCATCGAGGGCACGAGAATCAAGGACGAGACTACCGCCACCGAGGACGAGGTCAAGACGCTCGCCCTGGACGCCGTCAAGAAGGCCAAGGGCCTCGTCATCGCCGACTTCGGCCCTCGCAATATCGAGCGGCTCGTGAGCTTCCTGGAGATCGCGAAGGAGACCGGCCGCAAGCTCATCCTCCTCCCGAAGGACGCCTATCTCCTCGAAAAGATGGCCCTCGCCGAGAGTGGAATACCTTCCCTCGATGACAAGTCCATCCTCATCTATAACAAGTATGAAGCCGCTTCGCAGAACTGGAAGAAGATGATCAAGGAGAAGTACCCGGAAGGCAAGTTCGTCACCGCGGCTCAGGTCGCCAAGAATCAGGACAAGGCGATCTGCTGCTTCAGCTTCTTCGACATCAACGAGCTTGCGTACATCAAGCCCATCCCCGGCTCGATCTGGATCTACTCCTCGTGCGAGCCCTTTAACGAGGAGATGCAGATTGACTTCGAGAGGCTTAGTCACTGGCTGGATAAGTATGACATCGAGTATCTTGGCGGCAATGCGGAGGACCAGGGCAATCCTTTCCACGTCTCCGGCCACGCCTGCCAGTCGGATCTCCTCAAGCTTATAGACATTATCAGCCCTGAGATGGTCATCCCGGTGCACACGGAACACGCCGATCTCTACACCAGTCTGCTAAAGGGCAAGTGCGAGGTGACCCTTCCCGCCCGTGGAATGCCGATTGATCTGTGATGAGATGGTTATTTGCGGTAGTCTTGCTGCTGACCCTCTCGGCCTGTCTCGCCGCCGATGAGATCCAGCCGTCCGCCTTCGAGCAGCAGCTCGCAGTCCTGGCAAAGGCCCCCCTCGTCTCGCAACTCGATGTCCCCGAATCGGAAAATCCGCAATCCGATAATCCGCAATCCGCAATCCGCAATCTGAAATCTTTGGAGGAGCTTGCCTCGGCCTACGGGTTGAAGCTCTTCGAGCAGGACGGCATCACGGTCGTCGGCCTGGCGCAGAAGGCGGACTTCACCGACCTGCTTTCCGGCAACACATCATCCTGGGTCTCTGATCCGTTCAAGCTCATCAGCTCTCTTAGCGACGGCCAGATCGCCGCTCTTGGATCGCCCCAGGGCTTGCCTGTGAGGTCGCTGGCGTCTGAGCAGCGTGCATTTTTGGAGTCGTCCTTTTCTGATGCTTACCAGGTGAACGAACCGGGCCGGGATTCGGCAATCGGGGACGGCACGAAGGACCTGCCCATCGAGGATGCAAGGCTGATCGGGTGGCTGGAGGTATCTTATGTCAACGTGAGCTTCCCGGAAGGCAGCGATCAGAGTATCTCCGGCAGCCCTGAGGTTCCTCTCTGGGGGGTGATGACGCCTACCAGCGAGGCCGAGGAGGGCACCGAAGGCTTCCGCAAGGTTTCCAACGAATTGAAGAAATCAGACCTCGATTACTCCCAGCCTGCCCTTCAAGTATCGATCTCCATCACAGGTCGCACCGACCTTCGAAATCTGATTGACATCGTCGTCCGCGAAACCGGCCTGAATCTCCGTGCGAGCCCAGGTTCAGACAAGGTCTATCTTTACATCCTGGCCTCCAAGGTCCCGGCAGGCAGCCTGTTGAAAGCGGTGTCCCTCGCCACGACCGGCACATGGAGGCGGTTTGAGGATGCGTATGTCTTCACCGTTGATCTCATGGGCATAGGGCAGATCAACGCCCTGGCATCCCAACTGTCTGCTCGCGTGTTGGAAGATTATGAATACTCCGGGTTCCGTGCCATCTCCAGAATGCAGGATCTGTCTGTACTGACGATGTTGCCGTTCGTCCCTGGTACGCAATTCCAACCTACCCGCGACCAGGTGCAGGCGATGATCAACATTGGCAGTGAGGCCGCGCTCCCCTGGAACGCTCTGACTCCCCAACAGCAGGCCCTGATCGAGCGCCAACTCTCGGAAAGCAATCCTGAGCGTCTTTCCGAACCCAGAGATGATTGGAGGACCGACTTCTCCGTCACTCTGAACCTCGCCGCCGAATTCCCCGATTCGAGGCGGATCAAGCTGTCCCTTAACCAAATCTCTTTCTTCTTGGTTCCAGACGGAGGCGGGGGCGGGGGGTTTGCGCCCTCGTTGACCATTGTTCTATCAGGGACTCAGGAACCCCAGACATCAAGCTGGAATGCCTCTGCTCGCTACCACCTCTCAATCAACAAGCCGCTCCGCGGGTATGTCTGCAAGCCATCGAGGTTCGAGACGCCCGTGTCATTGATAAGCACTCTCAAGAGGAACGGCTTCAACGCCCTGTATCTGAGAGTGTTCTCCGACGGCGCGACCGCCTTTACCAGCCAGCAATTCCCCAGAATGGCGCACCTTGATGCGAGCTATCTGAAGCAGGTGATTGATCAGGCCCATGCCAGGAATATAGAGGTGCATGCGGTAGTGGATACCCTCAGATGGTCTGACGGAAGCAAGGATTCATGGGTCTCGCAATACCCCGAGTTGCTGGACTATGATGTCCTCGGGCGAACACGGCCTGAGTTCGCTCGTACCGTCATGGAACGATTGCCCCAGAAGCCAGATGATGACGAGGAAACCCTGTCGCTGGTCGAGTTCGGAGAGGGACTGAACTGCGATGCCGTGAGCCCATTCCAGCCGGAGGTCGGCAAGAGGCTCTCGGGCCTGCTGGAGGAGTTGTCGGCTTATGATCTGGATGGCCTTGTGCTGGATTACACCACGATGCGTCACACGATGCTCGGCGATGCCAATGAGCTCTATGCCGCCGGTAGACCGGGCTACAATCCCGCGACAAATCAAGAGTTCTTCCACCTCTACGGGGTGGACTCCATAGACGTGCCACCCGCCGACTCGGGCTTGGATGAACTGCCCCTCCAGCCGATAGTTCGGGCTTGCTCCGAACTCCGAACCGCCTGGACTGAGTTCTACCGGAAGGGCTGCGACGACCTGCTGGAATCCTTGTCCAGGAAATGGAAGGACTTGCATCCTCCCCATCCGCAATCTGATATCCGCAATCCGCAATCCGAAATCAAGGTGCTCTGCACCTTCCGGGCCGGCCGCGAGTCTCACGACTGGCCCAGGTTCAAGGACCTCATTGACGGGGTCTTCATCTCGGGCGTGGACTTCCCCGGCACGGCAGGTCACTACTATGGGCTGGATTCTATGCCCGTGCTCCGAGCTTCCGACAAGATCGGCACACTGCGATTCGCCGCCCTGCTGGCAAGCGGCCTCGGTTATGACGTCAGCGGCTTTCCTCCGGAGTTCGTCCGCGACTCACCCTGGGAGACAAACGGCGTCGTCCTTGATTTCACCAACGCCGGCCGAAGAAAGAGCGACTATCTCCGAATCATCGAGCCCCCCAAACCCGGTAATATTACGGGTGCACAATCTCCGTAAGCAGCCGATAATCAGAGTGATAAGTAATCCGTGATGCGTGAGGAAGCCTTCCGGTCTCACTCATCACTCATCACTAAACCGAAAAAGGCAAACTCCGGGAAACCGGGGGACGCAAAGCCGCTGGATCTAAATCCTCCGGGATATGATGGCCAGGCTGCCGAAGTTAGTTCCGCCATGTACGGGCTTGTCCCGATCTGTCGGGAACTCGGGGCCTGGTTTTCGTCATTTAGGGAGGTGTCTCAGGTGGCCCTGCCGGATTCGGTTCTAGCTCAACGGGCTTTGGAGCGGTATAGCATACTGGTCATCGGCGGCGACGCAGTCTTTCTGGTTGATCGCGCCATGAACCATAAGCTCTACCTTGGCCTGGACAAGAACGTTGGCCGCCCTGAGATACGCCGCTATGTGGACTCACTGAATCGCGACCTCAAGGATCTCTCTGTCGGCGACTTCCTCCTCAAGCACGGCCTCAGACGGTAGGGTTTCGCCGGCGTCACGTACTTGGCGATCAGGTTCTCAAACAACTTGGCTGTTTGGTGTCAGCGGACGCGTCCGATCTTGATGCTTCCCCTGTCTTCCCATGCTATCTGCTTGCTCAGGGCACTGTGTATGACCGATATAAGAGGGACGAGCACCTCCCCGTCGGCGAACTCGACAGGTCGAGACAACTGAACGGTCTGCTTACCCACACGAGCTTGGGACCTGCCTTTTCCGAAGACCAACGGCTTCCCTTTGATGTTTGTCTTCACCTCGTCACCTTCTATTTCGACGGGGGTCCTTGGGCCGAGGATGGCGGCCACATGTCTCAACGGAACGATGTAATCATTGGCGCCAAGCCTCTTGGCCGGGATTGAGCGGGGGATGCCGTCGGCGTCATAGATGGCGACGGTCACAGCCTGATCTCCCCAGAGACGCTTGCCCAGATCACGCATTTTCCAGGCATCCTCCAAATCAACTCTGAGCTCCTGATCCGCCGCAAGCGGCAGTATGGGAACTGGTTCGGGGCTTCCCGACAGAGCGGCATGGATTCTCCGTCCCAGCCGGGAGGCGAGTGCAAATAGCACGTCAGAGTCGATGCCGTCTTTGCTGGATAGGTGAACGCTGGCCACAACATTTCCTTGAACAAAGACTACCCCCCCGCTGGTGGCGGTACTACCACCAGATGCGTTGTCACCATACCAGGCACGGTTGGCGAATGGTGCCACACGACTCTCGCCTGTTACTTCAGGGATGGTCACTGAGGCAGAATATATGGTTTGGAGGGCGATTGAGACGGCCTCCTCCTGTGAGGTTGCTACTGCAAGCTCCACATCGGCACCGCGCTGTCTGGTCAAGAGAGTGCCCGGCTTTCCTGTGGGTGGACCGCTCCAGGATTGCCGGAACCTCCGCAGAGGCTGAGAAAACTCCAGCAGGCCCATCTTTGGGGAGCGAGCGTCCATTCTCAGGTCAGACAGGACAGCCTCCCATGGCAGATCCTCGCCGCTAACCATCAGAACACTCGGATTTCCTACGGAAACCACACTCTCTGCCTGTCTGATGAAACCACATACCAGCACAACAAGCAGTACAGCGCCGGCAATGCCAGCCATGGGCTTCCGCCCTACTGTCTTCCCTATCGCTAGGTATTTCATCTACTCCGTAACCTCCTGCAGTGAGAATGCATCTCCCAGAGTCCAACTGCCTGGGGGATTGGCGTTGAAGTTCGCCATAGTATCATACAAATCGTTCTTGTAAGAGCCATTGATGCTCTCATCTTGAGTTACGCGTGGGCTTGACTGATTCAACTGCAGACAAGAATCAAATGCGTTGATATATTGCCCAATTTGATGGAAATTCCAATCGACTACCTGCCAATCAGGACTCCCCACAGGGTCTATATTGTAGGTAATGAAGTGGTCGGTATCGCCATCATCTATCCGTCTAAGTTGACCGTTCATCCCGACGCTGTTACAGAGTTTCACCCACCATGCAGACATGTCACGACAGTCAGCAACATCGTCGTCGATGAATGCCTTCATTCGGAATTCTGTGCCATCGGAACTGCAGTGCGATCCGGTAGGCCCGCCATCATAGTTCTTCCCACTGCTCCAGAAGGCCTTGTATGCAAGGCGTTTCCTTGCATACAGCTTCCCCTCGTCCGTGTTGGGATATCCGGTTTCTTCCATCCATTCGCACGCATCCTTGGTCACGGCTGACCAGCAGGTCCGTGGAACAGCCGGATCGGGCGGATTCGCGGGTTTGGTGCCCCACGGGCCGATCGGTGCACCGAATGTGAGGTAGACCTGCGGATGAGTTGCATTCCCCTCGCCGGAGAAGCACCAGTCATCTGCACTGCTCTTTCTCACGTAGAAGTCATAGCTCTGGTCTAGTCTGTAGTCCATAACACTATCCAGGGCGGTGGTCTGATGTGCAAGCGAGTAGGGAAACGAGCCATGCCCCGTGTCCTTATCAACTGAGTATGGAGTGCCTTTAATCTCTCCGAGCGAATTCCGCCACGTCCCACCTACTGTATACCGAATATCCACAGCATCTGTTACATCCTCGCTTGTCATGAGCACATTCACTGTCATGGTGCTGCCTGTGGTATATGCAAAGGGCTTTGTGACACTGGGCGTCCATTGAGGCTCGGTAATCTCCTCGTCGGCAGCCCTATTCCAGAGCGTGTGACCGTTCTGGAAGCTTATCTGGCTCAATGTCACTACGGGATGGCAATACACTGGCCGAGTGGCATTCCCGACGTTATGGTTGGGCGAGCTGTCGGTCGCTTCCACCC
>Ga0307380_10009548_pt1 | contig 12302 bp, 14 predicted proteins | sample UN3MG_FD_202239 | JGI IMG/M metagenome (GOLD analysis project Ga0307380, IMG submission 202239) | Soil microbial communities from Risofladan, Vaasa, Finland - UN-3 | ecosystem: Environmental > Terrestrial > Soil > Coastal area > Acid sulfate soil | place: Finland: Risofladan, Vaasa | collected... | reverse complement strand
GCGAGGTAGCGCTCGAGGGTGTGCGCGTCCTCGTACTGGAAGCGCGAGGTGACGATCGCAGGGCGGTCGCTCGGGTAGTAGCCCGGCGCCCACGGGTATGGACTGACGACGCGGTCGGTCGACTCGTTGAACGTGCTCATGCGGCGTTGACCTTCATGCTGGGCTCACGGGGATCCAGACGGGACCCTCGGTGACGTCGTCGGGGTGGCGGGCGCCGACGGCGCGGTCAGCGGGGATCTGCTGACGGTTGCGCCCGAGGGTGCCGTGCGGTGGGACCTCGGCGTCGAGCATGCCGGAGCGCAGGTCGGCGACCAGTTGATCGAACGCCTGGGGGGTGACGCGATAGCGGTGGCGGTAGTTGACCTGCAGTGTCGGCGCCTCGGTGCACGCGGCCTGGCACTCGGCGTGCTGCAGCGTGATCAACCCGTCGCTGGTGGTGGAGCCGGCACGGATGCCGAGGGTGTGCTCGGCGTGGTGCATGAGGTCGTCGCCGCCCATCAGCGCGCACGACATCGTGCCGCAGATGTTGATCAGGTACTTCCCGGTCGGCTCGAACCGGAACATCTCGTAGAACGACGCGGTGCCGTACACCTCGGCGGGGGTGACGTCGAGCAGTTCGGCGACGTGGCGCATCGCGTCCTCGGTGACGTAGCCGTTCTGCTGCTGGCTGAGGTGCACCAACGGAATCAACGCCGACTTCTTCTTCGGGTAGCGGGCGATGATCTCCTTGGCCACCACCACGTTGTGGTCACTGAGCCGACTCACCTGTCCACTCCGTTCATCGATCTACTCCGCCGAGCACCGGATCGACGCTACTGATCACGGCGACCGCATCGGCAACCAATCCGCCGCGCATCATGTGCGGCAGGCACTGGATGTTGACGAAGCTCGGCTCGCGCATGTGCATCCGGTACGGCGTCGCCGAGCCGTCGCTGACGATGTAGCAGCCGATCTCGCCACGCGGGCCTTCGATGCCGACGTACGCCTCACCCTCGGGCACCTTGAAACCTTCGGTGAAGATCTTGAAGTGGTGGATCAGCGCCTCCATCGACTCGTCGATGCGCGCACGCGGCGGCGGGGTGACCTTCTTGTCCTGGATGCGGTAGTCGCCCGCGGGCATCCGATCGAGGATCTGGCGCACGATCCGCATCGACTCGCGGATCTCGGCGAGGCGGATCGCGTAGCGGTCGAAGGCGTCGCCGTACGACCCGACGATCACGTCGAACTCCATCTCGTCGTAGTGCATGTACGGCTGGTCGCGCCGCAGGTCCCACTCGACACCGGTCGAGCGCAAGATCGGACCGGTGGCACCGAGTGCCACGGCCTCTTGCGGAGTGATCACGCCGACGCCCTGGAGTCGCTCACGCCAGATCGGCTGGCCGGTCATCAGCGTGTCGTACTCGTCGAGGCGATCGGGCAGCATGTCGAGGATCTCGAGCACGCCGTCGCGCCAGCCGGCGGGGAGATCGGCCGCGACGCCTCCGGGGCGGATGTAGTTGTGGTTCATCCGCAGGCCGGTGACCTCCTGGAAGAACCGCAGCACCTCTTCGCGCTCGCGCCAGCCGTAGATCATCATCGAGACCGCGCCGAGGTCCATGCCATTGGTGGCCATGAACAGCAGATGGCTCGCCATGCGACTCATCTCGGCCATCAGCATCCGGATCCAGACGGCCCGTTCCGGGATGTCGCCGTCGATGCCGAGCAGCTTCTCGGTCGCCATGGCGAAGGCGAGCTCGTTGGCGATCGGACTCAGGTAGTCCATGCGCGTGACGTTGGTGCCGCCCTGCGCGTACGTGAGGTGCTCGCCGGTCTTCTCCATGCCCGTGTGCAGGTACCCGATGATCGGCTTGCAGCGCAGGACGGTCTCGCCCTGCAGCTCCAACATCAGCCGCAGCACGCCGTGGGTCGACGGGTGCTGGGGCCCCATGTTGATGATCATCGTCTGATCCTCGTCGGGATCGTCGGGGAGATCGCCGAGCTTGGCGGCGTCGGCCTCGGACATCCGCAGGACCGAGCCGATCTCTCGCATGAGCTCCTTGGCCGAGAGCTCGCTGCGCGGGCGGAGCTGCTGTTCGCCTTCGTCGGTGCCGGCAACCGAGCGCTGGTAGAAGTCGGTTCCCGCGCCGGGGAGCGTCGTCTCGGACATCAGGCGTCTGCTCCCTTGAACTGCACCGGGATGCGACCGATCTCGTAGTCCTTGCGCAACGGGTGGCCAACCCAGTCCTCGGGCATGAGGATGCGGGTGAGGTCCGGGTGGTCGCTGAACTCGATGCCGAACATGTCGAACACCTCGCGCTCCATTGCTTCGGTGCCCGGGTGCACGTCGAACAGTGTCGGCAGCGTGGCGTCGTCCTCGGGAACCTGCACGCGTAGCCGGAGCCGTCGGCGGTTGCCGAGGTCGAGCAGGTTGACGACCACTTCGAACCGTTGTGCCGGCTCGGCGCCCTCGGGAAGCTGGCGTTGCGGGAGCTCGAGGTAGTCGACCGCGGTGAGGTCGATGCACATCGCGTAGCCCTCGTCGGCGAGCGCCTTCACCGTGGCGAGGTACTCGTCGCGCGCGACGTGTCGCACGTCTTGTGGGTCGCTCACTTCTTCGCTCCGAGCAGCACGGGTGTGGGAGCCGAACCCGGCTCGATGTACTCCACGTGCACGTTGGCGCCGGCACCGGTGGCTTCGCGACGCTTCAGGATCTGGTTGGTCTCGATCAGGCCGTGGAGCGTCTCGATCGCGTGGATCAACGTCTCGGGGGTCGGAGGGCAACCCGGCGCGTACACGTCGATCGGCACGATCTGGTCGACGCCCTGCACGATCGCGTAGTTGTTGAACATGCCGCCCGACGATGCACACACGCCCATCGAGATGACCCACTTGGGCTCCATCATCTGGTCGTACACCTGACGCAGCACGGGGGCCATCTTCTGGCTGACACGCCCGGCGACGATCATGATGTCGGCCTGACGCGGCGATGCACGGAAGACCTCCATTCCGAATCGCGAGATGTCGTAGTGCGCTCCGCCGGTCGCCATCATCTCGATGGCGCAGCAGGCGAGCCCGAACGAGGCCGGCCACGACGAGCGTGACCGCGACCAGTTGACCAGGTCCTCGAGTTTGCCGGTGATGACGTTGTGCGACAGCCCGCCGAGTCCGTCGTCGAGCACATCGTTGACGATGCCCATGGTGATGACTCCTTTGCGTCTCGTTACGCAGCCGCGCCGTCGCTGGCCGGCACGCGTCCTTCGGTGCCGACACGACGAACCGTGGTGCTGGCCGTGCGTTCGGGTGACACCATCGCCGCGTTGGCCACCATGCTGCGGTAGCGATGGATCGGCCCCCAGTCGAGCCCACCCCGGGCGACTTCGTACACGAACGTGGCGAAGAACACGACCGAGAAGGCAAAGATCGCCCAGAACCCGTAGACACCGAGCGTGGAGTGCGACACGGCGTACGGGTAGATGAAGATGATCTCGATGTCGAACATGATGAACAACATCGCGACGATGTAGAAGCTCACGGGGAACCGCTCAGGCGGTTCCCGGCTCGGCACGATGCCGCATTCGTAGGGTGCTTCCTTGGCCACCGAGGGCCGCCGCGGCGCCAACAATCTCGACGCGGCGAAGCTGAGCACGCCGAACACCACTGCCAGGATCAGCAACACGACGATGGGCAGGTACTGCCCCATTACTGCCTCATCTCAGACGCCGGCTCCGACCTTCTCCTGCTCGGCGTCGGCAGCCTCGACGGGTGCCTCGACCTTCGCGGGCGGCAACGGCTGCTCGAGGTTCGACTTCAGGATCCGGTCACGGCGATGCAGCAGGTAGCACAGCGCGAGGAAGACCACCGCTCCACCGATGGCCAGCACGAGGGCCGGCTGACGCCGAGCGCCGAGGTCGCGAACCATGTAGACGTATTCGCGCTGACGGGTCTCGTCGATCTCCGGACGGGCGGGGGCACGACCGGGCTCGGTACGCACCGGCACGAACGGCGCAGCCTCGGCAACCACGTAGTGCGGCGTGTGGAAGAACGCGATGAAGTCGAGTGAATCGTTGATCTTCGGGTAGCGCTCGCCGCCGATGTCGAACACCTCGACGATCTCGAACTGGCCGGCCGAGAACGCTCCCTCCTCGATCAGCAGTTCCGACGCCGAGGCCTGGGCCTGGCCGAAGGCGGGTGACGCCTTGTCGAGAACGACCCAGCCCTGGTCGATGAACGTGTCGCGCACGATCTCGGCCGACTCGGTGGGCGTCGCGTCGTCGGGCACGTCCGCATTGGGGTCGAGTACAGCCGCGGCGCCGAGCGCGTTGACGTCCTGCAGCACACCGGCACCCGGGACGGCCTGCCATGACGGATCCGGTCCTCGCAGTCCGATCCCGTAGATCGCCCACACGATGCCCATCAGCATCATCCAGCCCGCCAATGCCGTCAGCGCCACCAGGAACGCCAGCCGCGACCCCATGTTGGTGGCCATGATGCCGTACACGCTGCCGCACAGGATCACGAAGCCGATGACGACGGTGAGGAGACCTCGGAGCTCGGGCTCCCATCCGATTGCCAACAAGGTCATGGTCACAGGCTCCGTACGTATTCGACGATTTCGCGGATCTGCTCGTCGGTGAGCAGTGATCCGAATCCGGGCATCCGGCCGCTTCCCTGGCCGTTGAGACCATAGAGCTTGCCGAATTCCGAACCGTTCTTCAGGAACGTGACGAGTTGCTCGTCGTCGGCGAAGTGCGAGTTGACCGACCCACCGGTGAGGTTCCAGCCGAAGGCTCCCTGGCCGGACACGCCGGGCTGGCCGTAGCTCCACCCGAGGGTGTGGCACCGAGCACAGCTGTAGGCGCCGCTGGCGAGGTCGAGGTTGAACAGGGCCTCGCCGACGGAGTCGGCGTCACCATCGGCGACCGCCTTCTCGGCTGCGGTCTGGATGTCGGCTTGGAGATCGGCGGGCAGACTGCCCGAGTCGCAGGTGCGAGCGTCGTCTTCACCTTCGCCGCAGTTCTCCCGCGGGATCTGGATGCTCTTCATGTAGGCGAGCAGGTTGTCGATCTGCTGGGTGTTCATCGGGCCGCCGCCGACGAGTCCCCACGGCGACATCGGCGAGAACGGCCGGCCGTAGTTCAGGATGAACCGCACTTCGTTCTCGTCGAACTTGTAGAACACCGTATTGACCGCCGGTGCCTTCCAGTTGACGGCCTGGACTTCCTGGGTGATCGGGTCGGTGACCGTGAACGGCGCTTCGCCGCCGACGCCGGCCATGCCGCCGTGACAACCGGCGCAGTTGAAGCCACCGTCGGCGGTCGGGGCGAACAGCTGCGAACCCCAGCTCGCGAAGCGGTTGTCCCAACCCTCCTCCGCCCCGGCCTGGCGGCTGGGCTCGAACACCCAGTACAGCGGCAGCGCCACGACGATGATGGCGAGCATGATCACGCCGAGCAGCTGCATGCGCTCGAGGCGCGGACCTTCGAGCGTCTCGTCGTCGTAGTACTCCTTGCGGTTGGCCGCGAGCTCGATCTCCGAGCCGACTTCGCGTCGTCCGGCGACGACGTTGAAGAGCCCGTAGACGATCCAGCCGCCGAGGATGACGACGAGACCGATGACCCCGATGGTCGTGGTCGTCAAGGCGAACACCGGCGTCATCAGTGCTCCCCGCCGCTGGTGCAGTGCGGACCCTCGGCCTCCTGGCCAGTGGTGTTGGTGCCGATCGCCGGGCCGGGAACGGTGGTTCCGGTGTCGATCGTGACGTCACCGTTCGATGCGACGGTCGCGGGGTGCCGGTCCATACCGCGAGGTGCCGGGCCGGCCTTCTTCTCGCCGGCACGGTTGTACTGCGAACCGTGGCACTGACACTCGAACCACTGACTGGTCGGGCACTCGGGGACGCGGCAGCCGAGGTGGGGGCACTTCTGGCTGAGGATCACGAGGCCCTCGCGCATGGTGACGAGGAGGCTCTCGGGATACACGGTCTCGGCGAGCGGCAGCGCCTCGGCGGGATACTCGGTGATCCACGATCGCGCTTCGGCGGCATAGAAGAAACCGCCGCCCTGCTTGATGCCGTCCTTGATGTTGCCGATCTTGCCGACGGTGATCTGGCCGCCGAAGCCGCCCGTTCCGCTCGGCCACAGGAAGGCGACGAACGCCGCAGCTGCGAAGCCGGCGAGGCTGACGCTCATCAACGACACCGTGGCGCGGTTGAAGAACTGGCGGCGGGTGACGCCGATGATCTCGGGATCGGGCGGGGTCCACTGGACGATCTCGGGCTCGGACCGCACCGCGACCGCTGTGCTGTCGCTGCGAGCAGCGACACCGGCCGCTTCGACGTCGGCCGCGGTGGTCTGGGTGACGACGGGTTCCGCGCTCTTGCGCGCGGACTTGTCGCGCTGCACGGTCTCGCCCGAAAGTGCGCCCGCGCCGCGGACGTCGCTGCGACGAGCGAGGGTGAAGAACGAAATCGCGCCGAGGACGACGACGACTCCGATCGCGATGGCGATGATTGCTGCAGTACTCATGACTGGGGGGTCTCCTTTCGCAATCTCACAACTCGAAGAACAGGCCTTCGACCCACGGTAGGACGAAGTTGAAACCAGGGCCTCGGAAGAACGAACCGATCAGCACGAGCACTGCCCAGAACATGAGGTGCACGGTCATCAGACCGGTCATGAACTTGCGATCCTCGGGCTTGTTCGACGGGTTCCGGTCGAGATAGGGGGCCAACACGAGGGCGATCAAGCCGACGCCGGGCAGCGTCACGCCTGCGACCATCGGGTGGAAGTAGACGAGCAGTTCCTGCAGACCGAGGAAGTACCACGGCGCCTTGGACGGGTTGGGGGTCTGGTTGGTGTTCGCGAGCTGCAGCAGCGGAGCGTGCACGAACACCGAGAAGATGAACACGAACGCCGTCATCGCCAGCGCCGACACGAACTCGGCGGCCAGCAGGTGCGGCCAGGTGTGGACCTTGTCGACGGGGGTGGCCTTGACGTCCTGGATCGATCCGGACTTGACCACGGTGAGCAGACGCTGAGTGTGCCCGCCGGGTCCGGCGCCGACCGGGACGCCGCCACCGGCTGCGGGAGCAGCGACGACCGCACCGACCTTCTCGGCGACCGCCACGGCGCCGCCGCCGGCAGGTGCCTCGTCCGCAGTACCGCCGGCCTTGGCTGCCTTGGCGGCCTTGCTGCGCTGCAGCAGAGCTTCGGGGATGCGCGAGTCGGCCGGCGCGGCCGCCGACTCGGCCGCGGCCTCCGGAGCAGCGGGTGCTGCCTCGGCCGACTTCTCGCGCGCCGCTTGGGCTCGCTTGAGGAGGTGCTCTGGGATCTCGGTCATGGGGTTACCTCATGCTCCAGTCAACCGGGCGAATCACAACGGACCCGAAATTCCGCCGTCCTTGCGAACCCGCCAGAAGTGGATCGCCATGAAGATCACGATCACGAACGGCAGGAACAACACGTGCAGTACGTACCATCGAAGGAGGGTCTCCGAGCCGATCTCGGCACCGCCGAGCAGGACGAAGCGGACCTCCTCACCGAACACCGGCGTGTAGCCCATCATGTTGGTACCCACCGTGACGGCCCACAGCGCCAACTGGTCCCACGGGAGCAGGTAGCCGGTGAACGACAGCAGCAGGGTGAGGGTGAGCAGGATGACGCCGATCACCCAGTTGAACTCGCGGGGCGGCTTGTAGGCGCCGTGGTAGAAGACGCGCGCCATGTGCAGGAACACGGTGAGCACCATCAGGTGCGCGCCCCATCGGTGCATGTTGCGCACCAACAACCCGAACGTCACCGAGGTCTGCAGGTTCTGGATGTCGTTCCACGCCGCCGTGGCCTCGGGCCGGTAGAAGAACATCAAGAAGATGCCGGTGACGGTGAGCAGGATGAACAGGAAGAAACTCAGACCGCCGAGGCAGAGCGTGTAGCTGACCTTGACCGCGTGACGCTTCACCTTGACCGGGTGCAGGTGGTACAGCACCGAGTTCATGATCACGTAGCTGCGGTTGCGCGGGCTGTCGGTGTAGCCCTTGCGGAAGATCGAACCGGGCCGGAAGATCGAGCTCCAGGCCTGGCTGCCCTGCACGTCGCCGACCGCGGTGTTCACGCGGTCCTTGACGGTGGGACGTGGTTTGTCGTCGATGATCTTTGCCATCTCAGCGTTCCCCGGCCACGCAGGCCGCGTCTGGGCGCTCGCTCACTGGCGTTGCGCTCGCTCGTACAATGCTTGTTTCCATAATTCTCAGAGCCTCATGCCGTAGCCGTAGCCGTGGTTGTTGGTTCGAACGTGGGAGTTGCCGGCGGCCGTGGCGGTACCCGCCTTGCCGAGGATGATGACGCCGGTCGGGCAGCGATCGACGCAGAGCGCGCACCGGGTACAGATGTCGTCGTCGATCGTGAACATGAAGGCGTCGGATGGATCGGTGCCCGGTTGTTCGGTGCCATCGGCCTCGACGACCGCGTCGACCGACACCATGTGGATGCACTTCCACGGGCAGATGTCGACGCACCCTTCGCACGCGATGCACTCGGTCTGGTCGATGTGGATGAACTGCTTCGGCTTGACGGCCTTGGTCAGGTAGTCCGCGTCGACCTCCACCAACGTGTACGCGTCGGTGTACGGCATCATCGGGGGATTGGCGTCGGTACGTGCCATCTTCAGCGTTCCGTCCCGCAGCGTTCCCCGGCCACGCAGGCCGCGGTTGGGCGTTCGCTCGCTAGCGCTCCGCTCACTCGCACTGAGCAAGCCGGCTCCATCCGACGCAGAAGTTCGTGCAACATTGTCACGCCTTCTTCACCAGCGGGCGTCCGTAGGTGGAGGTGGGGAGTTCCTTCGGCTTGACGTCGCCGCGCTTCTGCCACCAGACGGCGAGGAAGATGTAGAGCCCGAACAACACCGCGTGGATCAGCACCGCGACGATGTCGCGCAGGGCTTCGTACTGCAGCGTGATCGGGTTCCAGCCACCGGCGGACTCGGGCTTCAAGATGCCGCCGGGGCCGTAGATGATGTTGTCCTTCGACCAGCCGAGGTCCTTGTCGGCGTGGTCGATCCACTGGTGCGGCAGGATGCCGAAGGCCAGGAACAGCACGCCGAACAGGTAGGTCGAGCCGAGCATGGCCTCGCCCCACGAGAACGGTGCACCGACCGGGCGGCGCTTGCCGTACGGGATGATCGCAAGCGACAGCACGAGCGTGGCGACGAGCGCCGTCAGGAAGGCCTGATTCATCCCTGGCCACTCGAGTGGTGCGATAGCGATCATGTGTGCGGTGATTCCTGTCGTGGTCGATCTGTGATGGCTCCCGGACGGCGACGGCGATCGGGGAATCCGATCTGCCACAGACGAGCCGGGACATTCGCCAACGAACTGTAGTCGTCGGCACCAGATGTGCGAAGTCTGGCACGCAAGTCTCGCGAGCGCTCCAGGTTGTGCGTAAGTGCATCGGGATCGATTCCAGGCGCAGATTCCCAGATCGCGACGACGGGCATCTATCATCGGCGAAGTGACCGAGATCCCCGAGCACCTCCTGAAGCGGTCGCGCGAGCGGCGCTCCGCGATCGGACAGGGTGGCGACGCCGCCGCCGATGCGCCCAGCGACGCCGCTGCAGCTTCGAACGTACCGGCCACCACGACGCCCGCCGCCGCGCCCGCGCCGGCCGCCGCCGGCCCGCCGGCACGCACACCGGCCCCAGCGCCCGCCGCGCCGCCGCCGCCCAAGCCCGACCCTGTCTACGTCCAGGCGGCGAAGCGTCGGCGCAAGATCCCGTTCTGGGCGATGGCGACGCTCAGCCTGATGCCCGTCTGGGCCTTCATGTACGTGCGCGCCGTCACCGAACCGCCAGAGGTGGTCGAAGGTCCGATCGGCATCGGCGCCGAGATCTACAGCAGTTGTGCGAGCTGCCACGGCGCCGAGGGCGGCGGAGGCGTGGGCTATGCGTTCGCCGGCGGCGAAGTCCTGAACACCTTCCCGCACATCGAGGACCAGATCCGCTACGTCTACTACGGCACCGAGGGCTACAACGCTGCCGACGTCGAGATCTACGGCAACCCCGATCGCGAGGGTGGGCCACACGTCACCGGCAACCTCGGCGTGATGCCGGCCTTCGGTGGCCAGCTCACCCAGTACGAGATCGTCTCGGTCGTCTGCCACGAGCGTTACACCCTCAGCGGCGCCGACCCGACGAGCGAGGAGTACGCCGAGGAGTACGAGACCTGGTGCTCGGAGGAGTCGCCCGTCTTCGCGGAACTCGAAGCAGGGACGTACGACTACACCTCGCCCGAAGCCCCAGCGTTCGGGGAGGTCGAGATCATGCCGATCGGCCCCGAGGCCGTCCCGGGCTCACCTGCGTCGGCCGGCTGACAGGAGACGCTCTGGACACCGACGTCCTCGTCGTCGGCGGAGGTCCTGCCGGAGCTTCGGTCGCGACGTGGTTGGCCCGATCCGGCCATCACGTCACGCTCGTCGAGAAGCGGCCCGTCGCGCGCCACAAGGCCTGCGGTGATGCGATCACGCCGCGAGCGCTGAACGAGCTGGCGAGGCTCGATGTCGATCCGGCAGCGCTGGGGGCTCACCGGCTCGCCGGCGTGCGCCTCGTCCACGGCGACCGGGAGGTCACCGCACCGTGGCCGCGCCACGGCGATCTGCCGGACCACGCCGACGCACTTCGCCGCGACGTCCTCGACGCTCACCTGCGCACCCGTGCCGCCGAATCCGGAGCGATCGTGCTGATGGGGCACCAGGCGACGGCGCCGATCGTCGAGCGGGGGTTCGTCCGCGGTGCCACGCTGTCGGTCGATTCCGAACTCGACTCCACCGAGGAGCGCCACGCGAACGTGCGGGCCCGCTTCGTCGTCGTCGCCGACGGCGCCAACAGCAGCTTCGGCCGCGACCTCGGCACGACGCGGCAGCGTCACTGGCCCTACGGCATCGCCACCCGGACGTACTTCCGCTCGGATCGGGCCGCCGAATCATGGATCGAGTCGAACCTCGGCATTCCCGATGTAGCCGGGCACCCGATCGCCGGATACGGCTGGGTGATCCCGTTGGGTGACGGAACGGTCAACGTCGGCGTCGGTGTCCTGTCGACGTACCGAGACGTGCGCGGCATCAACGCGCTCAAGCTGCTCGACTCGTTCGCCCACCAGATCGCCGACCGCTGGCAACTCGACCCGGGCGAGCAGCTCAAGGCGCCGACGCGCTTCCGTGTGCCGCTGGCGGGATCGGTCGGCCCGAAGATGGGGCCGACGTTCCTCGTCGTCGGCGACGCTGCGGGCGCAGCGAGCCCGTTCAACGGTGACGGCGTCAGCGCCGCGTTGCTGAGCGGGCGTTTCGCGGCCGAGGTGCTCGACGATGCGCTCACCGCGGGCAACTCGACGGCCCTGCAGCGCTATCCGACGATGCTCGCCGACGAGGTCGGCCAGTACCAGCAGGTGGGGCGACTGGCCGCCCGTCTGCTCGGCCGACCCGCCATCCTGCGCCCAGCGTTGCGGTTGGGAGTCCGCAGTGATCGCGTCGCCGGCGCGGTCCTGCGCATCGCCACCGACGAACTCCGCGACGGCCACCCGGGCGGCGCCGAGCGCGCCTACGCCCTCGTGAGCACGATCAGCAAGTTCGCCCCGAACTGGTAGTCGAGGCCTCACCGAGTTGGTGGTCGAGGCCTCACCGAACTCCCGCGGTGGGCAACGGTTGGTCGGCCTCGACGCCAGGCTCGTCGCTGGCACTTCCCTCGCCGGCCGCCCGCTGGTTTGCTGCCCTCGGCCTCACCGATGAGCCAACCGCCCCAATAGCGGCCTCTCGCTCATCGCAGGATGTCGTCGGGGCGGGATCAGCCGGAGCGACGGCGGCGGCGGAGCACCTTCGGCAAGCGCAGGGTGACCACCGAGAGCGCCAGGATCACCGGATAGATCTCGAGGCGGCCGAGCAGCATCTGAGCCATCGCAACCGCGCGTCCGGGCGCGGGGATCGACAGGAAGTCGTTGGCGTGATCGAGCGAGCCGAGACCCGGCCCGACGTTGCCGAAGGCCGTCGCCGACGACGACAACGACGTGATCATGTCCGGCCCGGTCGCCGAGATCAGCACCGCCCCACCGCCGAAGATCGCCAGTGCGAGGATCATGAAGCCGACGACCCGGCGGGCCACGTCGTCGGGCAGGATGCCGTTGCCGACGCGCACCGGACGGACGAGATGGGGATGCAGGTGTCGCAGCGCCTCGCGGTGGGCGAAGCTGGCGATCGCCATCACTCGCACCATCTTGACGCCGCCGGCCGTCGAGCCAGCCATCGCACCGATCGGCATCGCCAACAGCAGCAACAACTGCGTTG
>Ga0307380_10009547_pt1 | contig 12303 bp, 2 predicted proteins | sample UN3MG_FD_202239 | JGI IMG/M metagenome (GOLD analysis project Ga0307380, IMG submission 202239) | Soil microbial communities from Risofladan, Vaasa, Finland - UN-3 | ecosystem: Environmental > Terrestrial > Soil > Coastal area > Acid sulfate soil | place: Finland: Risofladan, Vaasa | collected... | reverse complement strand
CGCCCCAGCCCCACGATCCCCCCTTCCCACCGTTGAAACGATGGGCTATCCCTCAGCCGTCCCTTACGGGACTCCGATCCCCGCATCCCCGCGTCCTCTTCTCTTCCTCTTCTTCGTGTTCCTTCGTGCCGGCGACCGCTTCGGTCGCACGTGCCATTCGTGGCGAAAAACCCACTGATCCTCTGCCGAAAATGAAACCGCGGGCACCGGTGAGGCGTCCGCGGTTTTGCATGGAGAGCGAGACTGATTACTTCGCTTCGTCCTTCTTCTCTTTACGCTCCTGGTAGTTCTGCACCGTCAGCATTCTGGCTCCATCCTTCAGGCCGACCGATCCGCTGACTGACACGGTCTTGCCGTCCATCTCCGCCAGCTTCTCAGTCTTCTTGTTCATCTGCACGGTATATTCCCGGCCGGCTTCGGAGACAAACGCTATGGACTCGACCTTGTCTCCTTCGCCCTTGACGACCTTGATGGTGCCAACGGTATTGATGATGGTGAAGTTCCGGAGGATGAGCGTCCTGGCGCCGTCCTTCTCCTCGATCGCTACGGCGGCCTGGGTCCGCTTGCCGTCCATCAGCACAGCGAGATCCTTGCTCATATCATCAAGAACCACGGCTTCATCGTTGATCGAGACACCGGTGACCGCGGCCTTGTCGTCCTTTGTAACCTTCACCTGCCCGCTGACCTTGGTGAGCTTCTCGGCCTGCTCGCCGGCAGCGGCAACCACGGGAACGCCGAAGATCGACGCAACGAACGCTATTGACACGACAGTCAGAATGCTTGTCTTCACGGTTTCGGACCCCTTCGTCGCGAACGCCCGGCAGGCGGAAGTCGAGGAGGAAATCATTCTCGACCCGCGCAGGCGTCTCGGCGGCAAATGACGCAGTTTGTGCTACTTGATGCTCGGCTGTTGCACTCAGGACGATTTTCGGGATGCGGCCTCGGACAGGCCTTTCCTGGCTGGGAGCACCACGTCACCTCCTTTCACTTGCGGGCATGCTTCGAGAACTGTGTGGCGCTCGAACCATCCCGACAGCCTTGTTGCGCTATTATAGGCATGGCGCAGGGAACTGCAAGAGGCAATACGCCCCGCGGCCGCTCCCAAACGGGATCGAGCATTCCCCGCATGCACCGGTCATGAAAGACCCGGGAGCTTGCGCAAGCCCCCGGGTCTGATGGTCCTGGCGCCGCGGCGCTCGTCTTACCTCGGTATCAGCAGGATGTTCCGGACCGCGATCATGTCGAGGATGTCGATCCGGCCGTCCTTGTTGACGTCCGCGTCCGGATACAGAGCCGGGTCGCGGTTCAGCAGGTTGCGAATCCTGATGAGGTCGAGGATGTTGTATTTTCCATCGCCGTTGACGTCGCCCGGCTGGATGAAGTGGACGTTGACCGACATCGACATGCTGTTGTTGGCGGTCGTCACCTCGTTGGGCACGGGGGCGATGACGGCAAACAGCCCGATCTGCCCGCCCGCGCTGGGCAGCCATTGCACCTGGGCCATGGCCTGGGAGAATGGCTCGACGTTCACGGAGGCGGAACCGATCAGCGTGCCACCTGCATTCGGATCGCCCTCGTAGAACTTCACCTGGGCGCCGCTCACGTAGACGGGGCCGACGTTGCGGACGCGTGCCTTCACGGTCATCGGGTCGCGCGTGTTGGGCCAGCCGGTCGACAGCATCAGGTCGCCGTGGTAGATGCCCAGGTCGGGCTTGCCTTCGCTGATGCCGGAGATGCCGTGCACCAGGGTGTTGGCCTGCTCCTGGCTGGCGGCAATCACCGGGATCGCGATCTGGCTGAGCTGGAGGGTGAGCCGCGCCTTCTCCTGCACCACGTAGTGGCCGCCGTTGAGGTGCGTGGTGCTGAACTGCAGCCAGTTCTTCGCCACGCCGCGGTCCACGCAGTTCAGGAACGACGGGTCGGCTTCCCACAGGTAGTTGCCTTCCGGCACCGTGTTGGTCAGCCGTGCCGTCAGGTTGCCGTTGACCAGCACGTCGACGTTGTGCGGCTGGTACGTGCTGGCCGGCCACGGGAGGCTGAAGTTGGCCGAGAAGTAGACGCGGCGGATGTTCTGCACGTCGGGGTTGTAGACCTTGTAGTCGGTCAGGCGGTCGGCGATGTCGCGCAACGCGGCGATGGCATCGTCGATGGCCGCCACGATGTCGTCGGGCAGGCCGCTGAAATCGAGGCCCGCGAACCACTGGCGGAAGTCCTCGATCTGCGGGTCGGTGTAGATTTCCCGAAGGTTGGCAAGCTCCTGGGCGGTGAAGCCGGTGGAGGCGATGCGCTGCTGGAGGAGGAGCACGTCGGCCTTGGTGAGGCCGCCGGGATAGGCGGCTTGCATCGCCTGGCGGAACAGGCCCATCTCGGCGATGGTCGTCCGCTGCTGGCGCAGCAGGTGGTCGGTGAGGCTGCGGAGTATTCGGCCCTGGCGGCGATACCAGAGGTCGGAACCGGCGGCGTCGGCGCCGCCCTGTGCTTCCGCGGCCTTCACCATTGCCTCCATCAGCTTCTCCTCGACCACCATGGAGGCGCTGACCCTGTACATCGCGGTGTAAACATCGGTGATGCCGGCGCCGAGCGGCGGGGTCGGATCGGGAATCTTCGGTACGCCGATCAGCGTGTAGGTCTGGGCGGGCGGATCGTTGGCCATCCGCTGGTATTGGCCGGCGGAGCGTGCGATGTCGAGTGCTCCGTTGGTGGCGGCCATGTAGTCGGCGCCGCCGGGGCACAGCCCGGGGATGCTGCACGGGTTGGTGGGGTCGCTGTGCTCGCTGAACATGCCGTAGGCGGCGGCGAACAGCGCGACCTTGGCTATCTTGCGCCGCCGGTCGGCTTCCCACTGCATGAAGTCTTTCAGTCCATCGTCGTCGCGGCGGCGGTTGTTCGCGTTGTCTGGCACGCCGAACTCATTGCCAACCTGCGGCCGATTGGTGCAGTACCAGTCGTTGCTATCCTGGGTGGTCGTGGCGCCGGGGCCGCCGTAGGAGTCGGAACCGGGGGCCGGCGGCGACGCACTGCCGTTGTCGGATGCGGCATCGTTTGCCATATCGCCCGCACCGTCTTCCGAAGTCGACGTGCTGTTGCCTTGGCCGTCGCCCGGCCCGGGGCCGCCGGGATCGTCAGGATCGGGATTGATGGTCCCGCTCTCGGGATCGAGGTTCGGCCGCACCAGCTCCCAGAACGGCCACACGTTCTGGGCCACCCATACTATCCAGTTGAACTGGCCCTGGTTGATGAACCCGTTCTGGAGCTGGAAGTTCGCCATGTTCAGCAGCTCGGAGATGATCACCGAGATGCCGGGCAACTGGTAGGCCATGTCGCACAGGCCGGTCAGCGTGACGGTCCACTGGATGTACCCGCCGCTGGGCCTTGGCGTGACGATCACGAGCACGGCGCACTGCCGGCCCTCGCCATCGGTGTACTGGCTGATCTGCGGGGTCGAGTAGTTGCCCACGAAGACCGATGTGATTTGAACGGTGGTGACGCACGGCGGCGAGACGCCGTCGCCGATCTCGATGACGATTCCGCCCCCGCTCTGATCGACCACCAGCACGTTGGCCCCGATCGGCAGCGACGAGATCTGCGGAATCCCGCCGATGATGCCGATGAACACGCTGGAGCCGTCAGGCAGGCTGAACGTCACCGGCTGGCTGACCACCTTGTTGCCGCCGCTGACCGCCAGCGTGCCGGAGACCGACTGGAATCCGACGTAGAGGCTGGGCGTGATCATGAAGTCGACCTTGCCGCCGACCGCCAGGTAGCCGTGGTTGATCTCGGGGGAGACCAGTGTAAGCCCGGCGAGGTCGCCGCCCGTTGTCACGCGGAGGTCGGTAACCGGATCACCGAGGTTCGTCACGCGGAAGGTCTTCGCCAGCGTGGATGGATCGGTGCCGATCTCATCGACCGAGAAGTTGAAGTTCTGGAAATGCACGGTCACGTTGATGACCGCGGAATCGGAGATCTGCTCGTTCTCGCCGGAGATGCCGTAGTTGTTCAGCCGCGCCACGAACGAGATGTTCGGGTCGACGACGTCCTGCGCGTGCATGGCGAGCGTGACCGTGGCGGTGGCGCCGGCCCCCACCGTCAGCATCTGGTCGACCGAGCCGCTGCCCACGAACCCGACGATGAACGGGTCGGGCACATTCTGAACGCTGACAATCACCTGGTGCGGTTCGCTGTCGTTGTTGTGCACCTGGATCGTCCGCCGTTGATCGTAGTCGCGCTCGATGGTGAACGAGTAGACGCCCTGCACAAACACGACGCCGCGCACGATGAAGAACGTGCCGATCGCGGACGTGCTCGTCCCGTATGCCGTGGAGCTTTGCACGTAGAACTGGAACCACAGCTCGCGGGCGAGCGCCGGGGACGCAACCACGTGGTTCAGCCCGGCGGGCCCGGTCAGCTCAGCCCAGTCGCCTGCGGCCTCGCGGCCGCCATCATCGCCTGGCGGAGCCTCCCGGTAGAACACGCTCGTGCTGGAGGCCACGTTCGTCTTCCACGAGAACGTGACCACGTCGGAGCCGAGCACCGCCCCGCTGGAGGGAACCACTTGCGAGATCATCGGGCCGGGCTGCACCGAGAACACGATCGAATCCGTTCGGACGGTGCCGGTGCCGACGCGTTCGACGTCGGCCTGCAGCATCACCGACGGCCCGGCGTCCGGCGGAACTACCAGCGGAATGCCCAGCGCAACCTGCTGCCCGGCGCCGAGCGTCACATCCTGCAGCGGCTGCTGCGCCCACGATGCGGCCGGACCCGACAGCACGGAGCTGAATGTGCCGGTCTGGTTCGACGTGTTCACGATCAGCAGGGAGGCCCCAAACTCCTGTCCGATGCTGAGGCTCGTCTGCGCCGACAGGTCGACGGTGAACGAAACCGTCAGGTCGGTTACGGTGATCGTGAGGGTAGCAACGACGTCGAATGTCTGCCCGCCCGGGACCTGGGCCGTGACGCGCACGGGCACGCTGTAGCGTCCCGCGGCCACCGGGCTCGCGGCAAGCTGAACGTCCGCACGCTGACCAGCCGCCAGCGTGATCGGCAGCGGCGTGCTCACCGACAGCCAGCTCGCACCGGCGCTGATCGCCTGCACGTCAAGTGCAACGGAGCCGCTGTTCTGCACGGTCAGGCCGATCGTCTGCGCCAGGTTCGACCAGATGTTCGCCGTCGTCGGCCCGATGTTGAGGCCCGGCACGCCAACGGAACCCTGGCCGCTGTTGTTGGACTCGTTCGATTCGGGAATCGCGCTGCCCGGATCGACCTTCACGCTCAGCACGTGATGCCCGGGAACCGCCCGCCACGCGCCGTTGAGCGTCTGCGGCTGGTTCGGCGTCATGCCCGCCAGGTTCACGGTCGATACGGGCGAGCCATCGGCGTAGAAGCTCACGGCCACCCCGCCGACGTACTCCTCGCCGATGTTATCCACCACGGCACGCAGGCCGACGTTATCGCCGGACGTCGGGCTGGTGTTCAGCAGTTCGAACGACTGCACAGCGAAGTCGGGCGCCGGAACTTCCGCAAGCGTCGCCTGCTGAACGTTGTCGGCTTCCGTTGTCTCCGGCACCTGGTTGTACGGGTCGACCTTGACCGAGACCGTGTGGACGCCTGCACGCGCAGTCCACGATGCCGCGATGTCCACGGGCAGGGCGCCGATGCCGGAGAACGGCGTGGAGCCGATCTGGATGGAATCGACGTAGAACACGGCGCTGAACGCGCGGGCCGTGCTCGTCTCCGCGCGGACGCTTGCCGTGAAGCTCACCGGCTCCCCGGCTGTCATCGACGCCGGCACCTGCAGGTTTTCGACGATCAGGTTCGGCATGGCCACGCTCACCGCGTCGGGCATCTCGTTGTTGGTCTCGTCGGTCTCCGGGATGCGGTTCAGCGCGTCGACCACGAGGCGGATCTCATGATCGCCGGCGGAGCGGCGCCACGGCAGGATGACGTCCGTCGTGCCGCCCGGGCCGATGTACAGGATGTCGGCCGCTGCAACACGGGCCCCGTCGACGTTCAGCTCGGCTGCCGTATACGCGTTGTACGCCGAGCTGCCGTTGTTCAGCACCGTCGCCACAACGCGCGAATCGCCGCCGTCACGCAAGTCGCCCTCGTATCTCACTCCGCTGAACGTGAGGTCCACCGAGCCGGTGTAGTAGGCAAATCCGCTGGCCTCGGACGAGTTGCCGTTGAGGTCGTTGCAGTTGATCAGGTACTGCACCAGCGTGGGCACGCCCGACGCCGGAATGGTGCCGGAGTAGATGCTGCCGGCGGGCGCCGTGTTCACCCGCTCCCACAACACGCCTCCGATGGTGTACCACAGGCTCACGACCTGCACGCCGACCTCATCGGTCACTTCCACACTGACGCGCACGTCGTCCCCGGCCGCCGGCTCGGGCGGCGTGATTGAAGGCATGCCGATGACCGGTTTGACGTTGTCCAACCGCACGGCCTGCTGCTGGGATGCGCCCGCGGCGCCGACGTTGTCGGCCGCGAAGAAGTGCAGACTGTGGTCTCCCTGCAACGCAACGGGAGCGGCGGATGCACCGGCGACGACCGTCTCAGGCTCCGCGTCAAACCAGAAATGAATCTCCTTGACGCCGCTGCCGGAATCGGAGCCGGTGATCCGCAGCGTCGGTTTGGTCTTGTACCAGCCGGACAGCTTGCCGTCGGGCTGGGCCGGCGTCACGGTCAGAATGGCGGCCGGTGGCTGACTGTCGATGCCGAAGCTACTGGCAGCCTGCGCCGTCTTGCCGTGCTCGGTGGTAACTCGCGCGGTGACCGTATGCCTGCCGTCGCCGGTCACGGCCACGGGGTCGGTGTATGCCGACCAGGCACCGGCGTCAATCTTCAGCTCGATGGATGTGATCGCAGCGCCGCCGCCGTCCGCGGTGGCCGTGGCGGTCACATCGCCCAAGTACCAGTCGCCCACGCCGAGCGTGCCCGCGAGCTCGATGGACGCGGCAGGCGCGGAAGCGTCATACTTGATCTCCGTCTGCTGCTCGGCTTCCGCCTGGCCGAACTTGTCGACCGCGAAATAGTGCAGCGTGTTGATGCCCGCGGGAGCCGGGATCGTCACCGTCGTCCCCGCGTACACCGTGGGGGCGCCATCGTTCCACCAGTAGTGGATTTCCTTCACGCCGGAGCCGGCGTCGCTTGCGGTCAGCTTCACCTGCGGCTGCGTGATGAACCATCCGTCCAGCCCGTTCGGGACGGCGGGAATGGTGGACAGCGCCGTCGCCGGCGGGGCGTTGTCGATGGTGAACACGCTTTGCGCCGTGGCCACCTTGCCCGATACCGTGGTAACCTTGGCGTCGATGGTGGCCTTGCCTTCCGCGGTGACATCGAACGTGAACGGAACGGTGACGGCCGTCCACGCGGAGTTGTTCACGCGGTACTCAACCTTCGCGATGCCGGTCATCCCGCCGTCCGCGGTGATATCGGCGCCGACCGTCCCGGTGTACCAGCCGGGGCCGGACAGCGTGCCGGTGAGGGCGACACCGACGCTCGGCGTCGAATCATCGTACTTCGTGCTGATCGAGCCTTCGGCGCCCGTACGCCCGGCAACGTCCACCGGCTGGTAATACAGCACGTGCTCGCCAACCGGGGCCGGCGCCGACAGCGCGCTGCCCGTCTTCTCCTGCGCCGGGTCGTCGTCCCAATGATACCGGATCAGCGCCACGCCCGACGCCCGCGCCGCACCGGCCGGATCGGCTGCGGTCACGTTCACCGTGGGCTGCGACCCGGTCGCCGTGATATGCCAGCCGTTCTGGCCGTTCACCGGCGGATTGGTCAATGCGCTCGCCGTCGGATCCATCAGGTCGACGTTGATCGTCGCCGTCTGCTCGAGTTCGGGATTGCCGTCGGTGTTGACGGCATGGAAGCGCAACGTGGCGACCGCGCCGTTCGCGGGGAATGCCGCCGTATCGCCTGCCACCACGGTCTCCGCGTCGCTGCCCCACCGGTACCGGATTTCGCTGATCCCCGCGCCGGGGGTAGGGTCGGATGCATTCAACGTCACCGTCGGGCTCGTGACGAACCAGCCGGCCAGCCCGTCCGGGGCGGCAGGATCGGTCGTCAGCACCGTCAGCGGCGGCTGCTCGTCAACGTTGAACGCCTTCTCGGCGTCCGCCGTCTTGCCGGAGTTGGTCTTCACGTGCGTCTTCAGCACATGGATGCCATCGCCCACGGAGATCACCTGCCCGGGGGTGAACGCGGTCCAGCCGGCGCCGTCAAGATCGTATTCCGCAACGGCGATGCCGGACGTGCCGCCGGCCGCCGCGAGCGTTGCGTTCACTTCCGAATGATACCACGCGCCCGCGTAGGGGCCGGTGCCGGCAAGCGTGATGCCCGTGCTCGGCGTGCTCGTGTCGAGCTTCACGGTCACCGTTTGCTGGGCCTCCGCGTTGCCCGCGAGGTCGGTCGAATGGTAATTCAGATCGTGGCTGCCTTCGGACGCGGTGAAGCTGACGGGCGACGCCGCCACCACTCCGCCCCCGCCGTCCCAGTTGTAGCGGATGGCGTCGAAGCCGGAGCTCGGATCGGGATCGCTCGCCGACAGCGTGATGGCCGGCGATGCATAGTACCAGCCGTTCTCGCCTTCCGGTGCAGGCGGCTCGACCGCAAACGTTGTGGCGGGTGCCACGCTGTCGATCTTGAAGTCGGCGGACGCCTCAGCTTGCTTGCCGCTGACGGTGGTGAGGCGCACGGCCAGCGTGTGGTCGCCCTGTCCGGCTTCCGTGAAGCTGGCCGGCAGCGACGTTGCCACCCATCCGGAGCCGTCGTAGTCCTGCTCCGCAGTATCGATGCCGGATGGCCCGGCATTCGCCGTGACCGTCACGTCCACGTCCGGCCGGTACCAGCCATTGGCCGGGCCGGTGCCCGCGAGCGCGATGTCGATCGTTGGCGTCGTCAGGTCGAGCTTGATCTGCACGGCTTGCTCGCCCGACGCGTTGTCAACGTTGTCCACCGCGTAGTAGTGCAGGGTGTGATCGCCTTCGATTGCATCGAACGTGGCGGTACCGCCGGCGACAACCGTGTGCGCTCCGCCATCCCACCAGTAATGGATGGCCTTCTGCCCCGATTCCGCATCGGTGGCTGCGATCGTGATCGACGGTGTCGTGATGTACCAGCCGTTGGCGCCGTCGGGAGTGTCGGGCGTGACGGTGATAGCCGTGTCCGGGGCGGCGCTGTCGAGCTTGATCTCGATGGTCGTCCACGCCACAGCGTTCTTGCCGGGGTTGGTGAGGCCGGAATCGGGGTCGTCCGTTACGCGCAGGGCGATGTCGTACGTGCCGGCATCGTTCCACACGTAGGCGGTTACGGCGGTTGTGCCTTCGTCGAAGTCGTACGGGAAAACCTTGTCGAACTCCCACTCGAACTTCGTGATGCGATCGCCGGCGTCGATGTCGTATGAACGCGAGCCATCGAGCGTGACGGGGGGCTTGGTGACCGGCCCGACCCATGCGGAATACGGCCCGCCGGAAACGGGCACGGGCGGATGGTTGTCGGCCGTAACGTTCACCGTCTGCGTAGCGATGCCGCTCGTCGGCGGAATCGCGTCGTTCGTGGCGGTCAGCGTGACCGTGTAGCTGTCGTAGGCTGTGTACTGGTGGGCAACGGCCACTCCCTCGCCGGTTGTGCCGTCGCCGAAGCTCCAGTGATAGGTGAGTGGCCTGCCCTCGGGGTCGGTGGAGGCAGATGCGTCGAACGTCACGTCTACGTTGATGTCGGTGGGGTTGGGCACTATCGTGAAGCGGGCGGCGGGCGGCTCAGTGATGACGGCTGTGGTCATGGTCAGCACACCCATCGCGGCGCGGATATGGTCGCCCAGGTAGGGGCCGATCCAACTGTCCGCGGACGGACGGCTCCAGCCGCCATCGGCGGCGCGCTGGTTGTTGGTGAGCCAGGTGGAGTACTCGTCGTGCCAGTTGTGCGTGCCGAACATGGTGATCTCGGGCACGGCGAGGCGGGCGCCCTTCATCACGGCGTACATGGCGTAGAAGATGCCCACGTTGCCATACGTGGCGTCGGTCTTGGTCCAGTTGCTGGTGATGAAGTTGGCGGCAGAAATCGCCTTGGCGTAGCCGGGATCGCGGCCGACCCACCAGAAGCAGGCGAGGCCGGCGCCGGTCTTCTGGATGTTCACCGTATCGCCGGAGCCGGTGTAGCCGAAGCCGCCGTTCGCGTTCTGGCAGTAATTCAGCCAGGAGTCGCGCAGGCGGTTCTTGACGGTATCGTGGACAACGATGCCAAGATTCTCCTCGGCCGCGTGCATGCCGAGCACGGGCCACTGCACGGCAGACTGGTCGGGCGCCTGGTTGTAGCTGTAGCGCCAGCCCCCCTGGTTGGCGCCGGAGTCGTATTGCCCGCCGCCGCAGTAATCCGCCATCTGCTGGGCAATCTGCTTGTAGGTGCGGCCGCGCACTTCGGCGATGCCCAGGTCGGCAGGCACCACGCGGCCGGGCTCGCGGGCGCCGGCGATCGCCATCATCACGGGACCGGTGGCGTAGAAAACATCATGGTTGGGGCAGAGGCCGTAGCCGTCGCCGCCGTTATCGGATCTGGGGGGATCAGCCTTCAGGCCGTCGTCGGTGTAGTCGAACCACTTGTCGGCCTCGCCGAAGGTGTATTTCTGCATCGTCGACATCAGGTAGTTGAGGCCGCGCGTGACGGTTTCGGTGTACGGATTGCCGGCACTGCCGCTGGGCAGGTGTCCCATGTTCTCGAATGCCATGACGGCAAAACCCGTGGCTGCCATATAGTAAGCGTTCAGGCTGTCGGAACCCTTCCAGTAGCCGGTCGGGTTGGAGCCCGAGGTGCCTCGCGTGATAGTCTTGTGCAGATACCAGAGGGCATTGTCCATCGCGATGTTGCGCCGCGTGTCGAGGTTGTCTACACGCACCACGATGCTGTAGACGGCCGACGCTTCGAGGCCGTTGGCGTCCTTCACGGTGACGGTGGCAGTCCACGGCGCGCCGACGTCCGTATTGGGGAAGGTGTGGTCATTCTCGATGGCGTAGGCGTTCGACAGCGTCAGCCACCCCGTAGTGGTGTTGTCGGAGAAGTCCCACTTGTACTGGCTGAGGGCGGCGGCGCCCTGCTTCGCAACCGCCTTCACGCGGCAAACCCTGCCGTTGTAGATTTCATGGGGGGAGGTGCCGCGCCAAGGCACGGCGTAGACGACCGGCTCGCCTTCCGATACCACCGGATTCGACTGCGGTGTGTCGATCACCGGCTCCCCCTCGACCGCGCGATTCACCGGCTCGCTTGTCACGCGCACGGGCTTGTCGCTCTCGATCCCGTAGGTGCCCGCCGGCAACTCGAGGACTGCCTCCTCGTCGCGGTCGAGCGTCAACGTCTTGATCACCCGGGCCGCGTCCGCCTCGCCGGCATAGATGCTGACGGACGTCCCGTCGCTGTAGCCGCCGATGCAGATCCTGCCGTCGGAGACTACGCTCTGCACGAATGACGTGTCCGCCACGCAGAACGTGAACCCAAAAACAACGCACGCAATACTGATCAAGATCACTTTCATCATGCTGCATCTCCTTGTACGTTCTCGGTGGTTGGGACTGTGCCGAAGCGTAGGCAAAACTTCTCCCCGTGCTGTGAAGCTGGTTTTGGCGCGAGCCGATCTCGGGGTTTGATCTCAAGATGCAGTTTGCCCTTGCTGCATTATGAGTTCGGGTGGAAAATGAAAGCCCCTGTACAAGGAATAGTAGCACAGATTGAAGGCTATGTCAAGGAATAAAAATAGAATGAAATCGCATCCGCCGCGTAAGTCATTGCGCTGCAACACCTTATGACCATGTTCGGCTAGTGCTTTTTTTCGTGGCAAATCGCGGACAATGCGGGATGGCGGCTCCGCTTCGCCACCCGTGGAAGCACGGCGAAAAACGAAAACGCACCATCTGACAGGCAACAAAGTGTTATCTCTGCTCTGCCAGATGATGCGTTTTCGTTCAACCGCACGGGCGGGCGGCGAATCTCGATCTGCTCGCGCCTGCCCCGCCTCTGTCGCTCACCGCGTTACCCGCAGCACGCCGTCCCGACAAGTTCCTCGACCGTCCGTTCCTCTCGCATCGGCTCGAAGATCGGCCCCAGCACGTCTTTCAGACGGCTCGCGTCGGCTTCGTGGCGCACAATCTCCGTCAGCGAGATGATGCCGATCGGCTTCTTCGCGTCATCGATGATCACCAGCCGGCGGATGCGGCCCTGCATCATCGCATCTTCCGCCTCGGTCAGCGTGCCATCGGCGTGCAGGTGAACCGGCTCGTCCGAGTAGATGTCCTTGACCTTCGTGTCAGGCCC
>Ga0307380_10009546_pt1 | contig 12303 bp, 22 predicted proteins | sample UN3MG_FD_202239 | JGI IMG/M metagenome (GOLD analysis project Ga0307380, IMG submission 202239) | Soil microbial communities from Risofladan, Vaasa, Finland - UN-3 | ecosystem: Environmental > Terrestrial > Soil > Coastal area > Acid sulfate soil | place: Finland: Risofladan, Vaasa | collected... | reverse complement strand
CTGAATACGTTGAGCGGCTGGCGGCTGGCGCTGACCTGAAAATGATTGAGCAGCGCGTTGACTTTGGTGACTGGGTGCCGGATGGGTTTGGCACGGCAGACGCGATTGTCTTGCGCGGTGACACGCTCCACGTTGTCGATCTGAAGTATGGGATGGGCGTGCAGGTCTACGCCGAGAACAACCCACAGGGGATGCTCTACGCCCTTGGCGCGTATAACGAGATACGCCACGCGGCTGACGTGCAGCGCGCTGTGATTACAATCGTGCAGCCGCGCCTTGACCACATCAGCGAGTGGGAGATCAGCATCTCTGACTTGCTGAAGTGGGGGGAGTGGATCAGCCAGCGCGCCGAGGCAACGGCGGGACCAAACGCGCCCCGCATCGCTGGGGCAAGCCAGTGCAAGTTTTGCCTTGCAAAGCACAATTGCGGCGCACTGCTGAAATACACAACCGACGCAATGCTGACCGACTTCGACGATCTGGAAAACCTGCCCGCACCAGACACGCTCACCGACGATCAGGTTGGCGCTGCCCTAGCGGCCAAGAGCCTGATTGAGGGGTGGCTCAATGCGGTGCAGAGCCACGTTGTTGATCGGCTTGAAAGTGGGCAGGGATTTGATGGCTTCAAGCTGGTGGCTGGCCGATCCTCGCGCAGTTGGATTGACGAGGGCGCGGCGCTGAAAGAGTTGAGCAACATGATCGGCCCAGACAAGGCGATGACCGAACCAAAACTGATCAGCCCGCCCCAGGCCGAGAAGGCTCTTGGCGCAAAGCGCAAGGCCGAGATTCAAAACCTGATCGCCAAGACTGAGGGCAAGCCAACGCTTGCGCCTGAAAGCGACAAGAGGCCAGCAGTCAATGTGGAACTTTTCGACTTTGATTGACGAACACCCTTGCGCCCCCTTGATGGGGGCGTTACGGTGCAAAAGCGCACAAAGGCGCAATATAACGTAACGCTAAAATGAAAGACACTGGAATGAAAATCAAAATGCAAAACGTCCGGCTCTCCTTCCCGTCATTGTTTCGCCGCGCCGTGTTTGGTGGCGAGGAAACAAAGTTTGAGGGAACTTTCCTGATTGATAAGTCCGAGGGCGCAGCGAAGATCACTGAGATCGAGGCTGCGATTGAGGGAATGTTGAAGGAAAAGAACAAGGGGAAGCCGCTGCCTGCCGACAAGGTTTGCCTAAAGGATGGCGACACGATTGACTATGACGGCTATGCCGGAACCATGTCGATCAAAGCGTCTGGCAGTAAGCGGCCGGTGGTCGTCGGCACAGACAAGGCTCCGCTGACCGAAGACGATGGTAAAATATACGCTGGCTGCTATGTGAACGCTATCATTGAATTGTGGTTCCAAGACAATCAGTTTGGCAAGCGCATCAACGCCAACCTCCTCGGCGTTCAATTCGTCAAAGACGGCGCGCCGTTTGGCGATGGCGTGACGGCATCAGTCGATGACTTCGACGAGTTGCCTGAAGACATGGAAGACTTCGTTTAAGAGGCTGACTTAAGTGGCGGGCTGTAATGGCCCGCCCTTTTTCTCAATTTGTGCGGGCCACTCCCGCAGTGAGGTTGCTATGCTGATTTTTGACGTTGAGTGCTATCGAAATTTCTTCCATGTCGCGTTTATGAACGCCGCCGGAAAGGTCGCGTCTGTTGAGATGCGCGACGATGGAAAACTGGATGTGGCAAGGCTGGCGCACCGGATGCGCAGCGACACTCTTCTGGGCTTTAACAATAAGTCATATGACGAGATCATGATTGCCGCCGCGCTCGAAAATCGTAGTTGCGCGGAACTGAAAACCCTGTCCGACAAGATCATCCGCAGCAACCTGCCAAGCTGGCGCGTTGCGCAGGACGAGGGCATCCGCGAACCGCGCGGCTGGGATACCATCGACATCATTGAAGTCCTGCCCGGCCAAGCCAGCCTGAAGATATACGGCGCGCGGATCGGGTCTGCCAGGCTGCAAGATTTGCCCTATGAGCATTCGGCAACGCTGACACCTGCGCAGATGGACGAGGTGGGCGCGTATTGCGTCAATGACCTGCGCGTCACCAAAGCGCTGGCCGACACCATCGCGCCCCAGCTTGCGCTGCGCGTTGAGATGGGCAAGCAGTATGGCGTTGACCTGCGGTCAAAGTCTGACGCGCAGATTGCCGAGGTGGTTTTGAAGTCCGAGATTGAGGCGCAATCCAAGACCACGCTGCGCCCTCTGAAAATAGATGACGATGCGACTGTCCGATATACTGATCCGGGCATTGTCAACTTTGACGATCCGGCCATCGCTGCTATTTTTGAGCGCATTTGCGCGCACGACTTTGAACTGTCGGGCAACGGGTCTGTGAAAATGCCCAAGTGGCTTTCCGACACCAAAATAACGATTGGCGATGGCGCATATCAAATGGGTATTGGTGGACTGCACTCAACCGAAAAGGGGCAGGGCGTCCGCGCTGGCGATGACCACATGCTTTTTGAGTTGGATGTCGCGTCTTATTATCCCAGCATCATCTTGCAGCAGGGTCTTGAGCCTGAAAACATGAGGGGCCACTTCCTGCCCGCCTACCAAAGCATTGTGACGCGCCGCCTTGAGGCGAAGCACACGGGCGACAAGGTGACTGCCGACACGCTGAAGATTGTCGTGAACGGGTCGTTTGGAAAGCTGGGCAGCAAGTGGTCAAACCTTTACGCTCCCGCCCTGCTGATCCAGACAACCATCACTGGGCAGTTATGCCTATTGATGCTGATCGAGCGGATGACGGCCATCGGCGCAACGGTGGTGAGCGCCAACACTGACGGGGTTGTGATCTTTGCGCCTAAAGAGATGAACGGCGACATTGAGCAAGCCGCTTTTGATTGGCAGATGGACACGTCATATGAACTTGAGCGCACCGAATACCGCGCGCTCTATAGCCGAGACGTGAACAGCTATATAGCAGTGAAGCCCGATGGCTCTACCAAAACCAAGGGCGCACTTGGCGCGTCCAGCTTGAGCAAGAACCCCGACTTTGGAATTGTTGCCGAGGCTGTCGCTGCGCATGTGTCGGGGCAGGCCGACTTCCGCAACGTGATCCGCAACTGCCAAGACATTCGCAAGTTTGTGTCTGTTCGCAAAGTGACGGGCGGCGCGACATGGCAGGGCAAGCCGATTGGCAAGTCTGTGCGGTTTTATTATTCCGATGCGGTCAATCAGGATCAGGGCATCCTTTACAAGATCAACGGCAACAAGGTGCCGAAGTCAGACGGCGCGCGGCCCCTGATGGACCTGCCAGACACATTCCCGGCGGACGTTAAGCGGGAAAGGTATGTCGGCATGGCAATGAAAGTATTGGCGGGTATCGGGTATGCTTGAGAAGGATATTGAGCGCGCCCTTGTGCGCCGCGTTGAAAGCCTTGGCGGCACTTGCGAGAAATTTACCTCGCCCGGTCGGCGGTCTGTGCCTGATCGGCTGATTACAATGCCCAACGGCGCGATTGTTTTCGTGGAACTCAAAGCCCCTGGCAAGAAGCCCACGCCGTTGCAGGCGCGCGACCACGCCCGACGCCGCGCAATGGGCTGCGATGTGCGCGTGATTGATAACAAGGATGACGCCAATGCCTTTGAGCCGTGAAGACCTGCACGAATACCAACACCGCGCCGCTGATTATATCATCAACAAGGAACGCTGTATGTTGGCGCTTGATATGGGCCTTGGGAAAAGCGTTTCCACCCTGACAGCTATCAGCGACATGGTTGGGGCGGGCGTTGTCTCAAAGGTGCTGATCATAGCCCCACTGCGCGTCTGCAATAGCGTCTGGGCGCAAGAGGCCCAGAAGTGGGAACACACGCGCCCCCTGCGCGTCTCTGTGGCCACTGGCAGCGCCAAGGCGCGCACAGCGGCGCTGTTCAAAACCGCTGACGTTTATGTGACGAACAAAGAGAACGTGCAGTGGGTCGTTGAACATTTTGGCAAGAAGTGGCCATTCGACATGATTGTGATTGACGAAAGCAGCACATTCAAAAACAGCCAAAGCAAGCGGTTCAAGGCATTGCGCAAAGCGCTGCCCTTTGTCGAGCGGCTGGTTTTGCTGACAGGAACGCCCAGCCCGAATGGATTGCAAGACCTGTGGGCGCAGATGTTTCTTGTGGATTACGGGGAGCGCCTGGGCAGGACGCTGACGGGCTTTCGGGATCGGTTCTTTGATAAGGATTATATGGGCTACAAATACACGATCCGCGATGGGTCCGCCTCAAAGATCGAGGGGCTGGTTGCTGATAAAATCATCCACATGAGCGGCGATGATTATCTTGATCTGCCCGACCGCATTGAGATTGACGTGCCTGTTGATCTTGGGCCAAGGGCCACCGCGCAATACAAAGAATTTGAGCGCACCTCGCTGGCCGAACTGGATAACGGCGATGAAGTCGAGGCCATGACGGCGGCTGTGCTGGCCAACAAGTTGATGCAATTCTCAAACGGCGCGCTCTACACCGACCCCAACGGCGCGTGGTCTGCCGTTCACTCCGCAAAGCTGGACGCCCTGTCTGACCTTGTGGATGACAACGCGGGCGAGACAATGCTGGTGGCCTATAACTTCAAAAGCGATCTGGCGCGGCTGAAGGATCGGTTTCCGCAGGCGGTTGTCTTGGACAAGAGCCAAAGCACGATTGACCGATGGAATAGGGGCGAAATCGAGATGCTGTTGGCCCATCCCGCGAGTGCCGGGCATGGCCTCAACCTCCAATCTGGTGGCGCGCTTTGCGTTTGGTTTGGGTTAAACTGGTCGCTTGAACTCACGCAGCAATTCAACGCGCGATTGCACCGCCAGGGGCAGGGGAGGCCAGTGCGCATTGTGCGACTGCTTGGCACAGACACGATTGACGCGCGCGTTGCCGCTGTGCTGCGCGATAAGGACGCAACGCAGTCATCATTGCTCACTGCGCTCAAGCCGTAATGGCTGGCGGGCAATCTGGGCAGGTAGGTCTGAAAAAGCCGGGCGAGGCCGAAGCCCCGCCCGCAGTTGCCTGCCCACCGCTTACGCAGCGGGAGGAGGGGCAGGGGTCCGGTTGACGGGTCATTGCTGGCCCGCCTGTTTTTCTATGCGCTTGGCGATGCGGTCAAGGCTCTGGCGGCACACCTCAGACATGGTGCGGCCATCCCTTTCAAGCGCGGCTTTCCAGCGATCAATATCTGCCGGGTCAGCCTTAAAGTTGATGAGTGCTTTTTTCATATGCCCAACTTGCCAGATAAAAAGTAAAGACGCAAGGCTGTTTTTTCCCTTGCAGGCGTCTTTACCTTGTGCCATGTTTGGGCTAGGCGATTCCGCCTGACTTGGAGATAGACATGAAAATGACACTCACAACCGCAGCAATCAGGACATGCCGCAGTGCCCGCCTTGGCATCACGTCAGAGTGCCGCCACTGCGGCGGAACAGGATCAGTTGTTGAACATGGCAGACACTACGGCGACAAGTCCATTACAGCAACATGCATGGACTGCTTCAACCCGTCTGCCGACCGTGCCGCAGTTGCCGCCACGCGGAAAACGCTGGAGGATGCGCGAGACTACGCTGACCGAAAGATGGGTGAATTATGATCCGCCTTGCCCTCACCCTCACCGCTGCCCTCTGGGCCAGCCACATCACATATCAGGCAATGACAGAAGCCGTTGCCGTGCAGATTGAGCTAACACGATGACCCGCAAAGACATGCCACGTTTCGCTGACATACGCGACCGCGACCCGATGGCCCGCCCGTCTCGCCTATGGATTGTTGGCGTGGCCGTCTGGGCTTGCGTGGGGGCGCTGTTGGCGTGGTGGGCGTGATCCGCCCATACACCCTAGCCACCCTGCGCGCGCTGGGGGCGATTACCGAAATTGAGTATCAGAAACTTTCAAAAATGGACACTAAAGATTGACAATATACTCGCTGCGCATCTTAACTTTTACGCATGTCACATGCGCGATAATTGAAGCGCAGTATCAGAAATTGATTGGAGAAGTGAGATGAGCAAACAGCCGCAAGTAATAACCAAGGGCGGCGCAGGACGTTCCAGAACAAAGTTTTCCATGTGTTGGCGCTCATTCCTAGCTTGACTGATGATATAAGTTCATATGGATCGCATTGCAAGTCCATATGGCCTATCCGGTGCCTTTAGAGTAAGAGGGGTGCCGGGTTTTCCGTGACGGGTTTGGAGGTCGTCAGAACGCCCCCACCTTGACGCGCCCCACCTCTCCATGCTCCCGGTGATACGTCACCGCCTGCAATTGAGCGCGCGCGCTATAGGCGTGTGACGCGGCGTAAGCATCCTTTGCCGTCAGGGCGCGCAATTGCTCCCACTGCACCCCGCCTATGTCCTCGCTCTTGTGATGGTGCAGGTGGCCCGTCCATAGGAACCTATGCCGCGTAGCGCCCCACATATCAGGGAATGCGTCTGCCATGTAGAGAACCATGCGCGCGGCCTTGGCTTTGTCGCCGTGATGCGCTGCCAGCATGACCGTGCCGAATTGGTGCGTGTAAAATTCGCTTGGGTCTTTCTGCACCTCGACGCGCGGCTCATTGCGGTATCGCTCGGCCAAGGCAAAGAGAATGGCGACATATGCTGTCTTGTCGTGATTGCCGGGCAGTATCCGCACGATAACGCGGGCGTGTCGCTCAAGCGCGTGGTTCACGGCGGTAGCCATTGCCGCAATTGTCATTTCAACTGTGCGGAAATATCGGGTATCAACGTCCAAGACGTGCTTTGATTTTGGCGTTTGGTTTGTGTGATCGTCAGCGTGGAGCAGATCGCCCACATCAAGAATGACGGCAGTGCCGGAAGCTGGAGACGCCGCAACGCAGCGCCCCATCCATGACGTGAGGCGCGCAACGGCCTTCTTGGTATCGTAATCCTCGCCCGCCTCTTGCCCCCATGCCATCATGCCAACGTGTGCGTCTGCAATGGGATAGAGCGTCAGCAGATCATCGTCAGCGTGAACGGGCGGCTGCACCAATGGCGCGGGCGTCAGGCCCTCAAACGCATCGCGGATTTTGTTGAGCATGGTTTCGGCGTCAATCTCGCCTGCGGCCCACCTGACCGCCTCGATTTTTTTGCCTTCGTCGTCGTAAATGTGTTTCCAGCCGCCTCTGGCTTCGGTAGGATTAAGGTTTGCACGGCGGATCGTCTCGCGCACACCGGGCGATAGGTTCAGGCCGCGCCTGACCGCCACGTTATATCGGCTCTGGAGGGTTTCGCGCGACATGCCAATGGCGCGGGCGGCGGCAGACAGTGTGCCATGCTCTTGCACCAGATCCAGCGCCTCAATCGCCGATTCATCACTCAGGGGGCGCGCAGCCATTACAGCGCTTTCCCAATGGAAAGCAGGAAGGTATTTAGCGCGGCGTCATAGTCCGGTGATGTATACTCCGCGCAGAAAACCGTGTATCGCGCGCCGCGCGGGATGCCGTCCGTTGTGGTGTCCAGATACTCCCGCACGTTCATAGCCATAGCGGCGCAGGCGGGGCCGGATTCGGCGGGCGCGGAGGACCAACCATCTGGCACATGCGGCTCTGGGTGCTGGGGCGTAGAGAATAGCACGTGGAGCCGCCAATGCGTCTCAGCGTGTGCTGGGGTTGCGAGTAGCGCCGCGCAAAGTGCAAGCAGTCTCATTGGCGTTCCCTCCTACGGGCAGGCGGCGTCAATCATCCTGATCAGCCTATCACCTGTTTGCAGAGACGCAGTGCCCCCATCCTCGGCCAGCGCCGCCGCGTGTTCTGTCACCGCAGAGGCGGTCGCATCGCAGATCGCGCTATCGCTTGCCACGCTCACGCAGCCTGTCACGAATGACGCCAAAATCATCGTCAATGTAATCTTCTTCATCAGCCCGCTTCCTCGTTTTGATGTAGCTATCAGCCGCCCTCTGAGCGGCCTTCTGAGACGCATCGCGCCGCCCCTTGAGGTAAGCCCCCAGAAACGCCACAAGAGCCGCCCCAGCGGCTGCGAGATACGGCCAGAGGTCGCCTAGAAGCGCGCCGATCATGGCTGCTTCCTCAACCGCCCAAAGATGAACGCGACAAACATTAGCGCAAGGATCGCTGGCTCCCACTCAGGCGGCACATATGCCTTGAGGTCGGAGGGCATGGACTGCCACGCCATAGGCAAAGCGGCCAAGAGCGCAGCTACCCAAGTGCTGTGCCAGCGCCAGACGTTCTTCCAGTCGGGAACAAGTCTCATTTGCGGCCTCCAAACAGTTTCATCAGCATCGCCCAAAATCCGGTAGGCTTGGGCATGCTTTGCTGACGCTCAACCTCGTCCCACCACGCGCGGGCGTTGAAGCCGGGGCATTGCGTGGCCGCGCCGGGCATATCTCTATGCCCCTCAACAATCGCGCTAGGGTAGCGGTCCTTGAGGCGGTTTATCACCTCAATCATGGATTTTGTCTGCGCTGGAGTGCGGCTATCAAAGCCCCGGTTTACGTCAGCCGCGCGCACGCCGCCCTCATAGCAGATGCCAATGCTTTCATTGTTCTCGCCCTTGGAATGCGCGCCCACCTCAAAACGTCCCGGCTGAGAAAGGTCGCGCCCCTTTACCACGGTTCCATCCAAGCGAATATAGTAGTGATAGCCCACCATACGAAACCCGCGCTTCCGGTGCATTGCTTCAATAGCGCCGAATGACGTTGACCGCTCAATTGGCGTGGCCGAATAGTGGATCACTATATATCTGACCTTGCTATCTGGAAGGTAACTCATTTTCTCAGCGCCTCTTCAATACCGTCGAGCTTCTCAAACACCCGCGCAAAGTTTGATCTGACCTCTTTGAACTCACGGTCGTGTGCAATTCGCGTGGCCTCAACCTGCGTTTTCAGCACCTCAATCTCCGTATGGTGACTGTTGGTTTTGGTGTAGATCATCCAAACAAAAGCGCCGACTGGCAGAACAATATACTTGAGGAAGAGGTCAAGCGTTTCCATCAGTAAGACCCTTCCCACACTCGTAGGGCTTGGAACTCGTTTGACATCAGCTTGCGCTTGATAACGTCCTTCACGGCTTCTGTATCTTCCCATGATACACCAGCCTCTTTGAGCCAGACGCCGAGCAAGCCGAGGTCTACGTTGCCGACGTGCTTGTAGTCGGACCCAAAGCTGTTCTGCGTGACTTCGCGGGCGTGCTTCGCATCGTCGAGCATGTGGGACGCGTCAAACGTCTTCTTGATCAGCAGCTTGTCATCTTCAAAGCTGAACTTTTCGGAGATTTTAGTTGAATGTGCGGCTTTTTGCATTGCGAGACTTCCGTGGCTTTGGGGCTTCAACAGGCTTTGCGGATTCTACAATCTCGCGCAAAACGGTGATGCTGTCGGGGCGGAAGGACTTGATCTTGGCGATCTCTGCGTCCGACAGGATAACGGTTTCGCCCTTTTCAATGCGGCCCTTGCTGCACTTGATCTTGATGCGATTGACGATAACTTCTTTCATGGCAAGCTCCGCTGGAAAAAGGTAGAGGGGGCCGTGAAGCCCCCTCTCGCCCGATTAGGACGTGGTGTTGTCGAAGATGCCGCCGTTGGCCGCCTCGTTCTTCGCGCAGAGCGTCAGCTCGGTGACAACCTGGCGCGTGGTGTTGTCGCCAGTCTTAGCGAGCGCCACGTTCTTGGTTGGACGCAGAACTGCGACTTCCCACATGTTGTCCTGCATGATGAAAACGTCACGCGAACGGTTCTCACGCGAAGGCATCCAGCTTATTGTGCCCCAAGGAGTGACGTAAATTGCCATCGATTTGATCACACGCTCGTCGCCAGCTTGCACGGCTGAACGCTGGTTGTTGTTACCAGTGAAGTCGAGAGCTTTGTTCATCTGGAAGGCTGAGAGGTAAACCGTGTCTGGCTTGCCGCCTTCTTCCCAGATTGACTGCATGACACCATCAAAACGCGCCTGAGAAAACGCGATCAGAGTTGACGTTTCGTCGGTGCGTGCGTCGGTGCCGTCGCCAGTTGGGTCTGCGCCCTCGTTTGCGCCGAAGTCGGTGTTTGTGGTCAGCCACGCAGGCACACCAGCAAGCTCACGAGCGGTTGTGGAGTTGCCAGCAACGCGGGCGTTATTGTCAAACAGCGCCTTTTCGATGTCCAGCTTCTGCTCTTTGGCGATCTTCAAAGTCTGGTATGCAACCTCTTTTGCGCGGCCAGCTTTGTCCAAACCTTCATCTGTGTCCGGGACCACCACGGCATTTTTGAAAATCTGCGTATACGAGCCTAAGCGAGTTGTTGCAGAGCGAGCTTCGCCAGCAGTTGCGTCGCCTTCAATGTGCGCGTTTGCAGCAGAAGCGCGGAGGCTGTCTGTCTGCCACTCAACGAGAGTGTTGCGTGCTGAAGTCTTGGATGACTTCGAGTAGAAGGGCGTTTCTTCGGGGGAGATATTGTATATAATATCTTGTAACTGTTCCTTGATACCCACCGAATCATATGAGTCGAATGTGTTGGCTGGTTGTGCCATTTGTGTAGTCCTTTCAAAGACTTAGGAGTTGAGGATCAGACTCAATGCGTCATTGATTGAGCCTGTTTTCTGCAAGCGCGATTGCGCTTTCTTGCGAGTTGCAGCTTGGCCGTCAGGCGTTTTCTTTGCACCAGCCCGCACTACAGGTCGGGCTTTCTCGCCCTTCTGCTGTGCTTGTTTGCGCTTGGACACCAGTTGCCGATACTTCCGCGCGTCGTTCAACGCTCGGACATAACGCGCATCTGAAACGTGTGCCATCTCCTCGGCTGTGAAGCCGTAATCCATGCCGACCTGCATCAGATCGCCCTTCAACTTCTCACCCCTTTCAGGGTCAGCAATTTCGGGAATGTGCTGCCTCAGAATTTCAGCTTGCTCTTGCAGATACGACTGGTGCGCCTGCTGTTGATGCTGAACTGTCTGCTGCTGCACTTGTTGCATTTGATAGAGATTTTGGTCGTAGCCAGCCTTTGCCTCGTCATACTTGAGCTTCTCTTCCATGTATCCAATCGGATCACTTTCAAATAGCTCCCGTGACGGTGGGGTTGGGGCTTGCAAACCACCTTGCTGCGCCTGCTGATACAAATGCACCAGTTGCTGTTGCTGCTGTGCTAAAGCGGCATTTGCCTGCTCGATTTGCTTGCGCGCCTCGGCAGCCTCTTGGAACCGCTTGTTGATTGCCGCTTGACCCGCAGCAGATTGCTTCAACTGATCCAGTGTCCACATCTCTTCTTTTCCGTCAACTTTGACGGGGATGAGATTGGTGTCTTCAGCCTCTGCCTCTACTAGGTCTTCGTCGTCAATTTGGTCATCTTCGCTGTCTTCGTCAGCTTCATCGGATGCCTCGATGTCATCTTCGCTCTCGGCTACAGCCTCGACCTCTTCACCCTGATCGTCATCAGACGGCTCAGTGATTGAGTTTACAGCTTCGCTCAGATTATCACCCTGCGCCTCTGGTGCGTCGGATGTCGATAGCAGGCTCTCTGCCGCTTGTTCTAGGGTAGTCGCTTCCACGGTGCTACTTCCTTTGCTTGCGATCTAAAAATGTCTCTGCCGTAGTAGCGGCGTTGAGTTTCATTTCGATCTGGTTAAGCGCAAGGATAATCCCATGCGCCGCTTCGCGGGCCTCTACGTCAGAGGCCGCGCTTGTTGTGAAGACCTTTATCTGGTCATCACGAACCTCTTGCACAAAAGACATAAACGCGCTGTCGGATTTCAACCGACGCGCCTCATCTGCCTTTATGCGTATCTCTGTCGTCACTGCGACATCCCTTGCGCCATGCCGCTGATCATGCGGACTTTATCCTGCTCGGCTTGAACCTTGGCCACATCCACAGCCGTTCCATACTGGCCGTAAATCTTGGCAGCATCAACAAGCAGGTCTTGCGCCATCCTATCACGCTTCAGGTCGTCTTCGGAAGCCGCTTTCTGGGCGTCAAGTTGCAATTTGGCCATATCCGTCTGCATCTTGCTCTGGGCCTTCATCTGCTCCGCTTGCAGGAAAGCCGCATTCGGGTCAGACGCCTGCCCCTGCGCCGCCTGCGCCTGCTGCTGCATCTGCAACATCTGGGCTTCGATCTCTGGCGTGATCGGCGCGAAGTAGCGGTCCGCGTTGCGAACGCCAGATGCCGCAAGCAGGTCTGCCAGCGTGTTGCGAATGTTGGTCAGGGAGACAAGCCCATTCGTTGGGCCGTAGGTCTGGTAAACCATCGTCTGCATTTGCAGCGCTTGGTTCAGGCCCATCATCTTCTCTTCCTCGCGCCCGGTGCCGAGGCCGACATTGATTGACACATCCATAGACGTGTTCCATGTGCGCGGGTCAACGGGGATGAACGATCCGTTGAGGCGCATCATTTGCTCCTCGT
>Ga0307380_10009545_pt1 | contig 12303 bp, 7 predicted proteins | sample UN3MG_FD_202239 | JGI IMG/M metagenome (GOLD analysis project Ga0307380, IMG submission 202239) | Soil microbial communities from Risofladan, Vaasa, Finland - UN-3 | ecosystem: Environmental > Terrestrial > Soil > Coastal area > Acid sulfate soil | place: Finland: Risofladan, Vaasa | collected... | reverse complement strand
GAAAGACTCACCTGTCCATCGCCCTGTTCAGGCCAATGGAAAGATTGTAAGCAAGCCAATTCTTGGTGGATTGCATCACGTCTATAGCCGGGTTGCTTAGGCTGAAAATCTGAAACAGAATTTTGAGATGATTGCAAAGCAAGGAAGATGAGGTCTGCGCCGATTGCGACATGTTTGTCAAAGCTCCGACTTTGCCGGAAATCACTCTTCCTGAAACTGTCAATATTCAGTCTTCAATGAGTTAGTACAGCATTTCAAAAACTCGCGACTCAAACGTTTTTGCCTTCATTCCAATTTTTGCGTAGGACACCGTAAGAAGCAAGACTCGACCAGCAATTCCCACGTGCGTGCCTATACAACTCATCCTGCAACCAAGTAGAATCAACGCTACGTTCCTGGAGGAGTCCGGTGGCAGCAAGCAGGAAAATGACTGAATATGGTCACCTGACAAACGCCGTTACATAATACGGTCCCACTGAGAATTACCCCTTCACCTTACCTGCAGACCCCCAACACCCAGCCCGTGACTAACCAACGGTTGTTTCAATATCGGGCGCCCGTGTTTCTGCGTTGAATTTTCAAGACAAACCTTACATTCTGGCGGCAACGAGGCTCCGGGACGCGGCTGAGCGGGTTTAAGCGGAAAATTTATTTCTTGCAAGAAGTTCGAATCTGTGCCATAATCGTTGTCGAGGCAAAAGCGTTTTGGGCTGAATCATCGCAGTGGTCTTGATATGTTGGAAGGGAATTGAAATTGAAATTTCCTTAGTAGGACCTTAGAAAACGAGATGAAAGTCTTTGTGGGAAACTTGTCAGGCGAGACAACCGAAGACGATCTGCGTCATGCCTTTGAGAGCTTCGGTCAAGTCAGATCTGTCACCATCGTAATGGACGCAGGCACGGGCGAATCACGAGGGTTTGCGTTTGTAATAATGCCCTTGGCTAACGAGGCCACAAATGCCATCGAAAAGATGAATGGCAAGGATTTAAGAGGACAGAAGATTAACGTCGAAAAGGGTCGGACGAAAACGAAGGCTCGTAGCAGCAGGCGCAAGCGAAGTGGTTCTGGCGCTGGAGGTCGTGCCGATGGAGGCCGAGGAGGAGGTCCTGGCGGTCGTCGTGGCAGACGTCGCCACTAGCAACTGGTACTTGTCACTCCTGAAAATTCCGTCCTTGTTTATTAACAAGGGTTTACGTGCGCTTGTCAAGCGTTCGTCGGACCGCGGCACAAGGCTGAAATTCCAATGATTGCACTTTGAAAAATGAATAAACCTGCAGGTGTCAGTGAATAAAAGTCCTCGTGCATATCACACTCAGTTAAAATACAAGAGTGATGCCATTAAATTTGATATGTTCACGGACTTTCTCTTTGTTGAAAAGTATGAAACTTAAAAATGACTTCCCCCAAGATAATACGATGAGTCGTATGTGGCAAGTTCACGTAAGTCCTTTTACGACAAGGAGAACCGAGTTTTTCGGGTGGACAACGAGGCCCACTGCTTGAAAAATAAATTAAAAAAATATTTTTCTACTTGACTTACCACTTGAGGTGTGTTATAAAGGAGTGCGGCAAATTTTTCTGGCGCTTAAAATAGGCAGCCTGTAGAATGTGGGAAATGTAGTTTTTGTTTCATTAACCACGTTCTATAGGAGATAGTTATGGACAACATGGATTTACCGGTAATTGACGACAGGAAGTTAAAGGAATTATTGAAAAAAGATTTTTAAGATTGCATTGCTGAAGTTGTCGAAGCGATAGACACAGCTAAGGCAGGTTCAATTATTGATGACAGTGAAGAGCCTGTACGAATAGCAACGGGTAAATTAAGGCAAAAGATTTTTGAAAAAGCTTTGCAGATTAAAATGGATGCGGCCCAGGCCGCTTTTTCCCCCTCGGGCCGGAATAAAAACAAAAAGTAAATTTCGGCACAAAGGCAAACAATCGGTTGAGCATAGTACCGTTAACGGAGTTGTGAATGTGAATCGGATTTACTGGTGGTCTGCCTAAGAAGGACGGGATGATACAATTGACAGGCTCATCGGCATAGCAGCAGGTAAAGTCAGCATTGGAGTTCGCCAGATGTGCTGCAGAGTAGCGGCCAGTCAACAGGGATTTGCCAAAGCCTCTGAGCATCTTAAGCACCTTGCTCAACTTAGCGTTAGTTATGAGCGTTTGAGACAAATAGTTGAGTTTGAAGGTCAGTTGGTATTGGAAGTTCAGCGTAAAGAATTATTGGCAGCCGAGTTTAGTGCCGAAGACTGTAAAACTTCTCCCAAAGGGCCCAAACGCCTTTATGTGGGCACAGATGGGGTTATGGTTCCTATGGTGACAGAAGCAGAGAAGAGCAAGAGACGGAAAGCTCGTGGGCCTAAACGCGCTGGCGGCAGACGCAGACGAATGCACAAAGGTGCGGATAATCCTTACAAGGAATTTAAGATAGCCACCTTTTATAATGAGTCAAACGAACATCGGCAGGTAATTGCCACAAGCGGCAATCATGAGGTTCTTGGCAGGCTTCTTCGGCGAGAGGCAAAACGCTTAAAGATAACCGATGCAGACCAAAAGATTGCGGTAGCTGATGGAGCCGAATGGATTCGCAAACAGTTGAAAAGTAAATTGCCAATGCTGGATAGTCAGATACTTGACTTTTATCACCTGAGCGAGCATGTATGGGCGGCGGCGAATACTTGCTTTAATCAGGGCAGTGACAAGGCTAAAGAGTTTGCTTCTGAGATTTTACATATTGCAAAGCACGAGGGCCCGACAGTGCTATTGTCCCAATTGATGGATGAACGCAAAAAGTATCGCAGCAAAGCCAGGCGAAAGTCACTGAAAGAACTGATTCGATATATTGCTAATAGATTTGAGATGTGCGATTATCCGAAATTCATCGAGCAAGGCTGGCAGATAGGCTCCGGTCCTACCGAAGCGATGTGCAAGGTTCTGACATATCGGCTTAAAGGTGCCGGAATGCGTTGGGACAGACCTGGAGCCGATGCAATAATGGCCTTGATTGCCTTGGAGCAGTCAAATACGTGGAAAAGCTACTGGGAACTGCGAAAACGGGCTGCATAGCCCTGCCAGAATATCTGGTCGCACCCTTATAAAGTTATAAGGTTAATTGAAAGATTGGATGTTGGGTATTTGATATTGGGTGCGTTGCTCGATACTATAAAAATATCCGTGAACGGTTACTATTTATTGTATTAGCAGGTTTTGTTAGAGTCTTGTTGTGTTTGTATTGTTAATGAATTTTCAACTTTTTGTCGAAGGAGGGTTATTATGTGTGGAAAAATGATTTGTTTGATTTCTTTTGTTCTGGTGCTCGGAATGGTTATAACGAACGGAGCCAACGCTGCTGACCCGAATCTTGTCGGCTGGTGGAAGTTTGATGAGGGTTCCGGCACTACCGCTAGTGACTCAAGTGGCAACGGCTACGACGGGGCCCTTGAAGGTGATCTGGGGTGGGTGCCTGGATATTACAGTGGGGCTTTGGACTTCAAGGCTGCGGGTGCTGTTATTATCCCGCCCGAGTCGTGTTCATCCATTGAAAAACAAGTAACCATTACCTGTTGGGTGTATGGCGACCCAGACCTGCAGCCTCATAATGACTGCCTTTTTGCGGCCTCGGGCGGAGGGGGAAGGGTGGTGAACTGTCATCTTCCCTACAGTGATGGCAATGTGTACTGGGATGTACATGACGCAGGTGGCGGAAGGGACAGGATTTTCAAAGCCGCAACTCCTGAGGAATATGAAGGTGCGTGGCAGCATTGGGCATTCACTAAGGACGCTGATGCTGGCGAACAGAAAATATATCTTAATGGTGTTCTTTGGCACAGCGGTAGCGGCCTGACCCGCACAATGACAGGAGTCACTGAATTTTTGATTGGTTGTAGGCCTGGTGATATTGCCTATGCCTATGCCGGCTTGATCGATGATTTCCGGCTCTACGACCGGGCTCTGACGGAAGCCGAGATTCAGCAGGCCATGATAGTTCCACCACCTGGTTTGGCTTCTGACCCGAGCCCTGGTGATGGAGCGACAGATGTGCCCAGAGATGTGATCCTTATCTGGACTCCGGGAATCTATGCCGACAAACACGATGTGTACTTCGGCACCAATTTCGACGATGTGAACGATGCCACCAATCTGGACCCGATGGGGCTGGATAAGCTGTACAGAGCCCATCAGGATGTTGACAGCTATGCTGTTCCCGAAACCTTAGATTTTGGCCAGACTTACTACTGGCGGGTCGATGAGGTTAATGCTCCACCCGATTCCACAATCTTTAGAGGCAATGTCTGTCAATTTACGGCCGAGCCAGTTGCTTATACAATTGCTGGTGAGAAGATATTTGCCGCTGCTTCCAGTTCGAACAATACAGATGAAGGGCCGGAGAATACCATCAACGGGTCTGGACTGGATGCCAGTGACCTGCACTCGGCAGAAAGTACAGATATGTGGCTCAGTAGTGCTGCTGACCCGAATGCGACCTGGATTCAATATGAGTTTGACAAGGTTTACAAACTGCATCAGATGTTGGTATGGAACTATAATACCTCCATTGAGTCTACTGTCGGTTTCGGTATCAAGGATGCTACAATTGAGTATTTGACTGACGGCAACGATTATACTATATTGAATACTACTCATGAGTTTGCTCAGGCCCCCGGTTCGGCTGGTTATGCAGTCAATACCTTTGTTGATTTTGGTGGCGTGGTAGCGAAATATGTTAAGATTACTGTTAATAGCAACTGGGGCGGTATTCTGTCTCAGTACGGTATGAGCGAGATTCGTTTCTTCTATATACCTGTCTTAGCAAGAGAGCCTAATCCAGCCTCCGGGACAACAGATATGGACGTGGATAATGTGACTCTTAGCTGGCGAGCAGGAAGAGAGGCTGCCTCGCACGATGTGTACCTTAGCACCGACGAGCAGGCTGTTATCGACGGCACTGTCCCTGTTACCGCCGTGACCGAGCCCAGCTATGCTTCCTCCCTTGATTTAGCCAGCACTTACTACTGGCGGGTTGATGAGGTGAACGATGCCGAGACTCCAACAACCTGGCAAGGTGATATCTGGAGCCTCTCGACACAGGAGTATCTTGTTGTGGACGATTTCGAGTCCTACAATGACATTTCTGCCGGGGAAGAGGGCAGCAATCTGGTATATTTGACGTGGATCGACGGATTTGATAATCCGTTTGTAAACGGCTCGACCATGGGCTATGCTGCAGCATTCCAGCCTTCTATGGAGAAGTCCGTTGTTCATGACGGCAAACAGTCAGTGCCGTTTTTCTATGACAACAGTACCGCTGCTTATTCAGAGGCAACAGTGAATATTGCTGATCTACCGATTGGCAGTGACTGGACGGGGAATGGCGTTAAAACATTGTCACTATGGTTCAGCGGTGATGTGAACAATGTTCCTGAGCAGATGTATGTGAAGCTCAACGGCGTTAAGGTGTTGTATGATAGCGATACGAGTAACTTAAGAAAAGCACTGTGGCAGCCGTGGAATATTAACCTGGCAGATTTTGGCCTGGACCTTAGCAATGTGACTGATTTAAGTATTGGCCTTGAGCGTAGTGGATCACCCGGTGGTTTGGGCATAGTTCTCTTTGACGATATCCGTTTATATCCTTTTGAGCGTCAGTTGATCATGCCAACCGAGCCCAGCACGGAAAACCTGGTGGCTAATTACGCCTTTGAAGGAAACTTAAAGGACAGTTCAGGCAATAACCTCCACGGCACTGCAATAGGCGACCCAACGTATGTGGCAGGCAAGATTGGACAAGGCATTAACCTCGACGGTGATGACTGTGCGGACTTTGGCAATCGCTCGCTTCTTGACTTCGGGACAGGCGATTGGTCTGTGTCGGCGTGGATAAAGATGGCAGCGGTGAATGAGGCAGCTTATTTGGATGACAATCCATTCAACACTGTCTCCGTCATCTTCGCTAAAGGAGGAGACGGCGATGGCGGAATACGGTACTCGCTGAGTGTGGGTGAAGGTAATGACCATAAGATTACACTGACCACCGATGACAATGCCAGCAAGGTTGAAGCAAAGGGTGGCACCGTCGTTGATGATGATAATTGGCATCAAATCATCGCGTTGAGAGAAGGGTCTAAGATACGCGTATATGTCGATGGCAGTGAGGACGCAAGTAATGACCTGCCTGACGGATATGACCTTTCCGGTACATCTCAGGCTAATGCTTATGTGGGAGCCGTCTGGATTATCCATTGGACGGACATCTTTGACAATGAGTTAATAAAGTTCTTCACGGGCATGATCGACGATGTCCGCATCTACGACCGGGCGTTGACAAAAGCGGAGATCGCATGGCTTGCCGGCGTTACTAAGCCTTTTGACAAGCCGTTTTGAAATCTAAATAAGATGATTTAAGTGTTGGGAAATTTAACAAAAAGTAGATCAGTTTTTTTATCCAAAGGAGTGGTGGACTCTAATTGCCACTCCTTTTTTTCTTGTTTTTAGGTAAATAACGGTAAGTTGGGTATTGACGAACCTGTTGGTTTTATGTTAACTTAAATTATGAACAAGCGAAAAGGGTTTACATTAATAGAGCTTCTGGTAGTAATTGCTATTATTGCATTATTGATGGCAATACTGATGCCGGCATTACAGCGGGTAAAGCAGCAGGCCAGGAGTGTTGTGTGCCTAAGCAAGCTCAAGCAGTGGGGCCTTTATTTTTCAATGTACGCCGACGACAACAACGACCGATTCATGGCGGGCTTTACGGCCCAGCCTCAGGCCAATCGGTGGGTCAGCGCACTTGGCGAATATTACAAGTGGGATGATGAATTTACATGCTGTCCAAACGCGAAGAAACCGTGGGTGGATGAATTCGGGATAGTTTCGGGTGCCGAAGGAACAAACGTTGGAGTAACCATGGCCTGGGGCTATATGAACCAGAGTCACTGGAGCAAGCCGATTAAGGGAAGTTATGGAATCAACGGCTGGTGTGGTGACCCCCAGCCGGGCAGGGAATATAGTTATAGCGGTGTAGGTAGTAGCGGTGGAGGTATGTTCTGGCGTGGCCCGAATGTGGCCGGGGCCGCGTTTGTGCCCTTGTTCCTGGGGGCGCAGCGCTATAACGGCTGGCCGTTACATACAGACAGTCCGCCCGCCTATAGCGGCGAGCAGTGGAACGACAATGCACAGATGGGACGGTTTTGCCTCAACCGGCACAATGGGTTCGTTGGCTGCCTACTCTTAGACTATTCGGCTCGTAAAGTTGGGCTAAAAGAGTTGTGGACTCTCAAATGGCATAGAGAGTATGTTGAATCAGGCCCCTGGACTCAAGCCGGCGGTGTTCAGCCGGAGAACTGGACGGAATGGATTAGATCCTTCAAAGATTACTAATGCAATATGTTATGAAGTGGATTAAGATCAAAGATTGGGTATTTAATGTTGGGTGTGTTGCCCGGTACCGTCAAAATACCCGTGAACGATTACAGGAAAGGATTTACGATGAACTCACTACACGGCTCCTCAGGCCTACACTTCTCGCGTCGCACGTTCCTTCAGGCAGCGGGCGGTACGGCCGCCGGCCTTTCGCTTAGTTCACATCAATGGCTTGGCTCTCTGGCTATGGCGCAGCCGACCGGCCAGCCTAAGAGCCCCGCTGTTGTTCGAGCCGCCTTTATCTATCCGCCGACAGCGTCATTGCGCAAGGTTGGCTACTATAGCTGGCCCGGCTCCACGTTCGATGCCGAAGGCCGCCAGAGACAGTATACTCTCGGATTGCAGGCCATTGAGCGGAAGCTGGGTATGCAAATCTCTGTTGAGCCGCAGGCGCTGGATGAGAACGAGAGCGTCACGCGTTTCATAAACGAGATCAAGGCCAATCCCCCCGACGGTCTCCTGCTGGTGCCCTTTAAGAAAGGACACTGGCCGCACGTCACGCGCATCGTGCAGGAGGCTAAGGTCCCCACGATTGTGCTCGCCACACTGGGTGTCCTTTTAGTCGGGCACGTCCGCGAGCTTCACCGAAAGCCGGGCGTATATATGATCAATTCGCTGGACAACCTTGATGCTGTCGAGCAGGGCATGAGCATGATCCGCACGGCATCCTGGATGAAACAAAGCTGCATTCTGAATATCGCCAAAACGTCCGCCGCCGACCGAGCGGTTCCGCATCTTGGGACGAAAGTTCGTACCGTGGCAAACACGGGCTTCATCGAAGAATTCCAGCGGACACAGGCTACGGCCGAAGTTAAACGGGTTGCCGCGGCGTACCGCGACAACGCCACCAAGGTGATCCAGCCGGGCGAAGGGGACATTCTCGACGCGGCCCGGGCGTACGTTGCGCTGAAACGTGTTGTCAGGGCCGAGAAAGCCGACGCCGTAATGATGGATTGCCTGCCCGGGCTCAAACACCCGCATCAGCACGTTCCGCCCTGTATGGGTTTCATGAGCCTGCGCGACGAGGGCATTCCGGCCGGCTGCGAATCCGACCTCGACGCCACGCTGACGATGATGCTCTATCAATACCTTTTCGACAGGCCGGGCTTCCAGCACAATCCGACCGTCGAGACGGAGAAAAACCATTACTTTTGCGCGCATTGCACGAGCGCATCAAGAATGAACGGCCCGGGCGGCAAGCCGGAGCCCTACGTGCTGATGAATCATGCCGAAGCCGGCTGGGGCTGCGTACCCAGGGTTCTGTTCACACCCAAGCAGCAGGTGACCATTGCAAAATATCTTTCCGTGAGGTCAGATTCCGAAACCCCGCAGATGCTGGTGTATTCGGGCGAGATGGTGGGCTGTCCCGGTGTTCCGGCGACGGGCGGCTGTCGCACCAACGCCGAGACGACGATAAACGAACTGGATGACGTCGCCGACCTCAAAGGCCACCATCTTGTGATGGCATACGGCGAGCATGCAACATCGTTACGCCGGTTCTGCCAGTTCTACGGCATCGAGGCAGTTGTCTGATTCGTTGTCGGGGGAACTAAAGGGATACGGTACATTTTCTGACTCGCTTTGGGAAATCCTTTGTCATCATGATCCCGTTCGACATGATAACACGGCTGTCCTACTCAAAAATTCGAACTTGTTTTATTTCAATGACTTATGTAAACTCCCTGAATAAATATCGAAAACTGATTTTACAGGAATAATCGGGAGAAATCAATATTGAAAATCCTTGCTAAATTCATCTTTGAGTTGTTCAGGCTGTCCTACGCAAAAATTGGAATGAAGGCAAAAACGTATGAGTCACGAGTTTTTGAAATGGAAGTTAGCTCATTGAAGACTGAATATTGACAGTTTCAGGAAGAGTGATTTCCGGCAAAGTCAGAGCTTTGACAAACATGTCGCAATCGGCGCAGACCTCATCTTCCTTGCTTTGCAATCATCTCAAAATTCTGTTTCAGATTTTCAGCCTAAGCAACCCGGCTATAGACGTGATGCAATCCACCAAGAATTGGCTTGCTTACAATCTTTCGTAACCGTCCGGCCAACGTGATTCAAAAACAGTTCCAAGCAATATTGAACAACATCTGTTCCAAGAAACAAGGATCACTGGGTAAGCAAGCCAGCAAGCAAGCATTGCTTTTAATTATGAAGGACGGCGAGGATATGCTGTCCTTCATTTTTATTTGTAAAAATAAAAGAACTGTTTAAAATTAGTAGCCCTATTCACTTTTCTGATTAGCCACTGCAATTATTGGTCTATTATTCCCCTTGCTCTGCCGCACGGAAAAAGTCTCTTGAGCAACTCGACCTCATCTTCCGACCATGAAGTCCAGGTGTTTTTCTTGATTTCAGCCTTTTTCATGCCTTGAATTCTATAGAAATTTAACCAAACAATACACTATTTTCCCTTGATTGATTTCCATCTCTCTGTTATTTTGCTCTTTTAGTCGTTCCAAGGGTGGAACCGACCTCTGTTCAGCATGTCAAACCGAAGCCCTTCTTAATAATAATTCAGGTTAGTTGTTATTTAAGGAGATAAGCTCATGGCATCTCAAGGACTGTTATTCTCAGAACCATCAATTGCCGAAACAGGTGTATGGTGTAATCTGTCCGAAGGCATCGATCCGGCAGAGTGGGCGATGCTTTGCCGTTATATCGGCACGCTAAGCCCAAAAGAGTTTGAACAGGTTCAAAATGAGATCATGCCCGATCCAGACATTGCGAAGAGCAATCTAAACAGGCTCATTCATCGAACAGACATTTTAATTGATATACCTTTAGTCAGCTTAGGCCCCAGCGGAATAGGCGGGGAGTATCAAAGGGAAAAAATCGGATACCCTATTAGTCGGGCATAATGTTCATATTTCGATAGGATTTTACTTGTTTGGCAACCAGACAAAGGCCATAATAGAGTGTCGAAGCGTAAAAAGTCGTGGGAAATGCCTTTCTCCAACTATGCGAAGATTGAAAGCAAAATACGAGGGGGTTTGTCAAAGCTGTGATAAGCCTATCCAGCCCGGCATGGACATCCTTTGGGAAAAAGGCGTTGGCGCTTTTCACATCGACTGTTGGAACGCATCCGCTGCCAACAAGGGCAACAGCACCACATATTCAACAGACTATGAGGTAGATGCCCAAGAGCCTGAGATTGTGATTCCGAGGTTTCTACAAGCGAGAGAAAAACGTAGCGGTTTCCAAGTGTGCTTCTACGAGTCGCTTGCGGTTCCAAAAGAACTCATGGATGCCACCATAGCGGAAGAGCTGTCCAAAGGCGAATTGACAGGCTATGCACAATGGAGAATTGATTTTCCCATAGATACCAACTCCGTAGTTGACGATGGGAGGAGGCAGATTCTCAATGTGGCACATAAGATATTAACCCGGGGCAGAGTCACTTTGCTCTCGCCGTTCTTGGAGGATCGTCTTAGGGAGTATTTCAGCATTAATGAATTCAGTGCTACGCAGTTTCAATGCCAGAAATATCTTTGCCTCTGCAACTTGTCAAGGGAGACTGATTGCTGGGTTGACTCTCCGATAGAAAAGACATTTCTTGAGGAGATTCTCTATAGTGAATTGGGGCCATATTACAGAAATTGTGTTATAACGCAAGTCCATATATCAAGCTTGATGGGCGAGCTTCCTGAACAGAGCACATATACAAACCAGCGGGTAGATTTTCTCATCACTACCAGGAATAAGAAAATAGTCGTTGAGCTTGATGGCCAAGATCACGTTGGCCATGAGGAACGTGATGCCACCAGAGACTCAACTCTTTCGAGATATGGTTTCGAAGTAATACGCATCCTCAATCAGGAAGTCGAGGATGGTGATGGTCTCAATCTCCAAGACCTCCGTGAGCTTCTGAGAGAAGATAGAATAGATGAGATTGGAGAACTGAGTGTAGTTGACAAATTCATAGTTGCTGTGAAGCTGGCTCATCAGCTTCAAATAACAACTATTGAGGCCCTATTATCCGGAGCATTGAATTTTGAAAAATGTAATACTGTCTACATAGAACCAGACTCAGTTGGTCTGCCAGTTGAGGATGTCTATCACATACTGAAGGAGTCAATTGCGGATCTGGGTAATCTTATCAAGAGACTGGCGGTGTTGTACAAGTATGACTTGTGCAGTGAAAAGCCACTGACCACCGCAACCAGTTTGGACTCTCGTGAAGCACAGGGAATACTCATCAGCTACGGGGAAAATGACCACACCATGCTCCCTTGCTTCTACGTTCAGGATATTTCTTTCCCTGCTCCCATCGCACAGTTTGGACGTCCCATCAGTCCAGTCCACATCGAGAATACATCCGAAGAAGATATGGAGTTCTTTCTGAACTACATATTCCGGAAAAAGCACTTTTGGGAGGGGCAGTACGAAACCATAGTGAGGGCACTGGCGGGCAAAGATGCGATAGTGCTGCTTCCGACTGGCGCTGGCAAATCAATATCTTTTCAGTTGGCCTCGATGCTTCTGCCGGGTGTTACATTAGTTATAGATCCTATTATATCCCTTATCGATGACCAAATTGACAATTTACAGAAAGCAGGGATCGATAGGGCAATAGGAATTACAGCTCAAATTAGAAATCCCACCACCAGATCGAGAGTGATTAGTGCATTTGGCCAAGGAGAGTTTCTGTTCTGTTACGTCGCACCTGAGCGGTTTCAGAGCGAAGAATTTCGGGGAAGCCTACGTTCTCTGACACTTAGTACCCCTCTGTGTCAGAATAAGTGAGACAATTCCTTGCCATTAATTAAACTAGAGGGCAAGGAGTTTATATGACTTTGAATGTTATGGATAACGCAAAGAAGAAGAGGTTGTTGGCCACGGAGAGAGGTGAGCCGGAGCGC
>Ga0307380_10009543_pt1 | contig 12304 bp, 7 predicted proteins | sample UN3MG_FD_202239 | JGI IMG/M metagenome (GOLD analysis project Ga0307380, IMG submission 202239) | Soil microbial communities from Risofladan, Vaasa, Finland - UN-3 | ecosystem: Environmental > Terrestrial > Soil > Coastal area > Acid sulfate soil | place: Finland: Risofladan, Vaasa | collected... | reverse complement strand
AATAACTCAAACTGGAAAAATAAAACATGTCAATATAGCACATTCCATTACTGAGATCAAGGGAAGCAAAAAAGTTGTGAGCGTTGTAAAAGATATCACTAAACATAAAAAACTTATAATGGAATTAGAGGAATCTGAAGCAAAATATAAAGAACTGTTCGATAACGCACAGGAAGGAATATGCACCGTTGATACTCAGGGTCGATTTATTGCAATAAACAATTCAGGACTTAAGATCTATAACTGTGAAAAAGAAGAAATTATGGGAACGTATTTCTCTGACTGGCTTGCACCGGATTGTTCTGAAATTGCCAATGATAATTTCAAACATCTCCAGGATGGACGATCCATTGAAAAACCGGTAATTCGGGAAATAATCCTTAAGAACGGTACCCATCGATGGATTGTATTAAAAGTCCGCCTTATTTATAACGGTAACGAGGTCACTGGTATCCATGGTATGTTCAATGACATCACTGAAAAAAAGAACCTGGAACTTAAGCTTCGATACTACAATGAAAAACTGAGAATGTCTTTTGAAAAACTCAAAAAAGCAGAAATAAAGTATCGAGAACTTTTTGAAATGGCCAGTGATGCAATATATTCACATGATGCTGAAGGGAATATTCAGACAATAAATAAATCCGGGCTGGAGATGTTAAACTGTACTAAAGAAGCGATTATTGGGACTCATTTTTCAAAATGGCTTACATCACAAAGTATTGAAATTGCATCTGAACTAATTAATAATTTCATTGCTCAAACACCTGCTACACAGCCAAAAACACTAGAAATTATTAGCAAGGGAGGTCATCACCTGTTCGGTGAACTTAAAGCCACACCTATCTACAATGGAAAAGAATTGGTATCAGTTCATGGAATAATCAGAAACGTAACAGAAAAAATAACAATGGAACAAAAGTTAGCAGCATATCATGCACAACTTAAAACATCCTATGAAGAACTCATGGTAGCACAAAAACAAAAAACAGAATTCATCTCAAATATTTCATACGAACTTTTGAACCCACTGACTCCTATAAGAGGATTTACTGAATTAATACTTGATGAAAAAATTGGGCAGATTAATGATATACAGAAAAACAGTCTGGAGACAATTATCAGGAATTCAGACCGTTTGACTCGATTGGTCAAAAATCTGTTATCTATATCGATACTTGAAAGTAACGAATTTATAATGGAATTCAGACCCATCAATGTTAATGAAATTATTTCAAAATCTATCCGGGACTTTGAACTGCAGGCTAATAAAAAAAATATCCGAATAATCAAGGAGTGTCAACCTGATATTACGATAAAAGGAGATGAACTGGGTCTCTTGCAAGTGCTTACTAATCTGCTGGACAACGCCATAAAGTTCTCACCACATAATGGAGATATCAGGGTGGTTGCTGAGGATTATGACAATGAGATCAGACTTAGCATAATTGATTCCGGAGTGAGTATCCCTTCAAATGATATTGCAAAAATTTTAGAGAGGTTTCACCAGACAATCGTTTTATCAAGCATAAAGTTCGGGGGTGTAGGTCTTGGACTGGACATCTGTAAAATGATTGTTGAAAAATTCAACGGTACTATGAATGCCTCCAGTGATGAGAAAGGAAGCACTTTCCAGATAATATTACCAAAAAAATATTAAGAATCTCAAAAAAAGCGTAACATCTAAATCCAATCACTTTCAAAATCAAAATTGTATAAAATCCACGAGGTGGTTCTATGATTGATAATTGTCCAATGTGTACTGAAGATAAGTGTATGGCTAATGACCTGCTGTCATGCGATTTTCAGGGCAATGATTTCCATGACTGTTTGCGTTATAAGGTCAAAAACCTGAGCACAGAATATACCCAGCTAAGATAATTTTATAATGACCCATTCAAACGATTGCAACGAAAAGGATAAGTACAATCGTGCAAATTAAAGCCATCCGGCTGAGATGAATTCTATTGTCCCGCCTTAACTCAGCCTGGATAGAGTGCGCGGCTGTAGTTTGTTCATGCGCCTGTTGGCGCACACGCGCAGTAACCGCGATGTCCCCGGTTCGAATCTGGGAGGCGGGACTTTTTTTTTTTTAAAAGTACTACTTTCAAAAGATACATCTAAAGTTAATGATTTCATTTTCAGGAAATTATCGAAATGTTTATAATATGAATGTAATATAATTAAATTATAAGTTATTGCATTTCGGACAAATACAATTCCTAAAATTATTGAATATCCTATAAAAGTGGTGGAAACTATTAGAAAGATCATAGTCAGTATACTAGCATTTGCAGCATTTGCATTTTTAATGTACAATATCCTGCTGCCTGGACACTTGGACGCAAATCTGGAAATGCAGCATTGTGGTGGATGCCATTCTGAAGAGTCTACCATACGCATGCATGATTATGCTGATCCAATGGAAAGAGCATGTGTCGAATGTCATCCCTTAGCAGAAACTGGTCTTAGTGTACATGCTGAAATGGTCCCCTCTGAATGTGGCCGTTGCCATGAATTCGGGGATGAACCTGCATTTGAAGAATGTGATCTTTGTCACGAAGAACATTATCATGTAGCAGCAGGAATTGACACAGGAGATCAAGAATGCACAACCTGTCATCATCTACATTCACTCTTAACTGACAGGGGATGTGCCAAATGCCACAGAGAGGAATATGATACGTTGAAAGCTTCTGGAGATAAACATTCAGAGCGACCTGATAGCTGTTATACCTGCCATACGGAACATAAATACATTCCTACCTGCCTGGACTGTCATGAAGAGAATACACATGGTGAGGCCATACTTTATAACTGCACAGAATGCCACCAACAGCACATGCCAAAAGCCCTGTATTTCAGTTCACTAATAGTATCCGAGGAATGTGCAAAATGTCATCCTGATATTTATCTGGATTTCCAGGATAATCCATCTAAACATTCGGATCTGCAATGTGTTGACTGTCACCAGCAACATCAACTATGGAGGGAATGCAGAGAATGTCATCCCGAAACGCATCCAGAATATATGGAGTATAAAGTTGATAAATGCCTGGGATGCCACAGGGATCAACATTCACCTTCTAAATATGGATTCGAGAGTTGATATTTGAATTAATTAAATTAATGATATTCTAGTTTTATTCATTATTGCTAGAATTATCATTATACTTTCTTTCATTATTTTTGTTTTTCTTTAACATTGAGTGGTTAGCACACAATCTTTAAGAGATTCTTATTTTTCTATATGAGAATACAAAACCAATTTTATTAGGTAAAACAGATAATCTTAACTCGGATTATGATTACTACCTATTCCATTCACAATCATCTATCTTATCCGGAGAATCGGGAATGATAAAAGAAATCACAACTAAATATGACGCTAAAAATTTAGAAAAAGACATCCAAAAGTATTGGGATTCAATTGATGCATATCCAAAAACCAGGCTATTAAGAGCCGGGAATACGGATTTTTATTTTGTTGACGGCCCTCCCTATACTACCGGGCATATCCATCTTGGGACTGCCTGGAACAAGATAATAAAGGATTCGATTTTACGTTACAAGACCATGAACCATTTTCACGTCCGGGATCGGGCCGGGTGGGATATGCATGGCCTTCCCATTGAGGTCAAAGTTGAAGAATTGCTTGGTTTCAAGTCCAAAAAGGATATCGAAGAGTACGGAGTAGAGCGATTCATAGACAAATGCAAGCAGTTTGCACTGGACCATAAGGATGATATGACCCAGCAGTTCAAGGACCTTGGTGTCTGGCTGAACTGGGAAGACCCGTACATGACCCTGAAGGACGAATATTTAGAAGCAGCATGGTGGACATTAAAACAGGGGTTTGAAAAAGGGCTGCTCGAGAAGGGGAAACGGGTAGTAAACTGGTGTCCTAGATGTGAAACTGCCATTGCAGACAGCGAAGTGGAATACTGGGACAAGGAAGATCCTTCGGTCTATATAAAATTCAAGGTAAAATCCGAAGATAATGCATATATTGTTATCTGGACCACAACGCCCTGGACAATTCCTGCCAACATTGCAGTGGCAGTCCATCCGGGTTTTGAATACAGTAAAATACGGGCATGGAAAGAGGATCTCAGCGAGATACTCTATGTGGCCTCAAGTCTTGTGGAGAATGTGCTAAAAGCAGGACGTTATAATGATTTTGAAATATTGGAAAGAATGCTTGGGGAGGACCTGACAGAACTTGCTTATGAACATCCTCTTGCTGATAAAGTGCCAGCCCAGGCCGAGTTTGAACATAATATTTATATGGCTGATTTTGTGACTGCGGAAAATACAGGCTGCGTACATATAGCTCCTGGTCACGGACTGGACGATTTTGTGTTAGGTGTAGAACATAATCTCCCAATTTTCTGTCCTGTTGGTCCCAACGGCAGATACACATCCGAAGCAGGAGAATATGAGGGCAAATATGTAAAAGAAGCCGATGATCAAATACTGGATGACCTGGAAGCAATAGGGCAATTACTTAAAAAAAGTACTATCTCGCATAGGTATGGGCACTGCTGGCGCTGCAAGACCCCTATCATTTATCTGGCCACTGAACAGTGGTTCCTCAAGATTTCTGAGATCAAGCAGGAAATGCTGAACGAGATCGAAAAAGTGACCTGGTATCCTGATTGGGCAGGTTCTGCCAGGTTCGCAGACTGGGTATCGGGGGCCCGGGACTGGTGCATCAGCCGCCAACGTTACTGGGGCATTCCATTACCGATATGGGTGTGCGAAGACTGTGGTGAGATTGAGGTTATTGGAACACAGGAAGAACTTAAACAGCGATCAGGCGGCCAGGATATATTGGACCTGCATAGACCTTATGTGGACACCATTACTATTGCCTGTACATGCGGTGGTAATATGAACCGGGTTGAGGATGTATTTGATGTATGGTTTGATTCTGCAGTGGCCTCATGGGCGACCCTGAACTATCCCCAAGAACACGAAGATTTCGATAAACTATGGCCTGCAGATTTTATTACAGAAGGTCATGATCAGACTAGGGGCTGGTTCTATTCCCAACTGGGTGCCAGCATGATGGCGTTCGGAAAAGCACCTTACAAGAGCGTATTGATGCACGGGTTCACACTGGATGAATCAGGCAAGAAAATGAGTAAAAGTCTTGGAAATGTGGTCGCTCCCTATGAAGTGATAGATAAGTTCGGAGCCGATGCTCTTAGGTTATATGTACTCTCATCCAATGCTCCCTGGGAAGATCTAAAGTTCAATTGGGATGAGGTAAGTACCGTAAGCAGGATGCTTAACATCTTCTGGAATGTCTACCGGTTCCCCTTACCGTATATGGCAATGGACAATTTCGACCCTTCAAAATTAAGCTACGATACTGTAAAAGCTCATTTTAGGCCAGAAGACCGCTGGATACTGAGCCGGGTAAATTCCCTGGCATCTGAAGTAAGCACTGGTATGGAAGAATACAACCTTCACAGGGCAACCAGGCCTATATCTGATTTTATACTGGAAGATCTTTCAAGATGGTACATACAACTTATCAGGCCCAGAACCTGGGTGGAAAGCGATGATCCCGATAAACTGGCTGCCTACTGGGTGATCTATGAGGTAATGACCAAGTTAGCCAGGATAATATCACCATTTACTCCCCACCTGGCAGAATCAATATACCAGAATCTGGTGAGAAACCTGGACCCTGACAGTCCGGAATCAATCCATATGTGTGACTGGCCGGACGTGGATGAAGCATTTATTGATAAAGAACTTGAAACACACATGGAGATCACTCGCAATATCGTGGAAGCAGTATCCAATGCCAGGCAGAAGGTCAAGCGAAAATTGCGATGGCCTGTAAATAAGATCGTTGTGGCATCAGAGAATGAAAACATTGCTTTGGCCTTGGAAACTATGAGAAATGTGCTGCTTGAGCAGACCAATAGTAAGGATGTGATAATTCTTGGCAAAGGGGAGTCCTGGGACGAATTGGGTATTGAAGTTGTCCCGCAGTCAAAAGTTATCGGTCCCGCCTTTAAAGGAGATGCTACAAAGGTAGTAGCAGCCCTGGGTTCAACAGATGTCATAGCACTCAAGAATGCTTTACTGTCAGATGGACAGTATGAACTGGAAATTCCCGGCGGCACTGCCACTATTACCCCAGATATGGTCCAATTCCAGGAAACCATTCCTGAACATGTGGGTACAGCAGAATTTTCGAGTGGCCTGGTATATGTGGATGCCTTACTTACAAGGGAACTGGAATCTGAAGGATTTGCCCGTGAGGTTATCAGGCGCCTGCAGGATATGAGGAAGGAACTGGACCTGGAAGTTGAGGCCACAGTAAAAGCCATGGTCCTGATAGAAGATGAAAGGATCTGCGATCTTGTGCTTGATCAGGAACCACATATAGCAGGAGAGGTCAGGTCAAACCTGCTTATTATAGGTCTTGATATAATTCCGGAAGGCGAATTGGTCAAGGAATGGGATGTTGAAGGGACGAGCATGAAGATGAGCATTAAAAAATCGTCATGAGATTTGAAGACTGGGAACCCATATATCTGGAAATAATCAGGGATATGGGTTATGAACGTGTTAAGGACGAGTACTCTGCCAGCAAGTTATCAGAAATGCTCTCTGGCATGGACCCTTCCAGAATTGGTTCAATAGACAGCCTTCAGGTATTGATCAAAGCAAAAGATGTTCTGGTATGTGGTAATGCACCTACCCTTAAAGCTGAATTGGATTATATTGATTTAATCGATTACTGCATTATAGCTGCCGATGGCGCTACTGAAGTGCTTATGAATAAAGGCGTTGTTCCTGATATTATTGTAACAGACCTGGACGGGGCTGTTGAAACAGAGATAGAAGCCAGTCAAAAAGGGGCTATTATGGTCGTTCATGCCCATGGAGATAATATTCACGTCATCAACCATGTATTAACCCGGCTTTACAATATTATTGGTTCTACCCAGGCAGCACCTCTTAAGAATGTGTACAATTTCGGGGGCTTTACAGACGGTGATCGTTGTGTATTTCTTGCTAGTGGTTTTGGTGCTTCCAGTATAACATTGATCGGATTCGATTTTGATGATTTCAATGTTTCTGATATTAAAAAGAAGAAATTGGATTGGGCCAGGAAACTTATTGAGATTCCAATGGAACAAAACCTTGATGATTGACTAATAGCAATTGCTTGTTATTCAACCAATATTCTCATAACATTTAAGTGCATTTCATTTAATAAACACGCAGAGATTGGTGAATTAATTTCATAAATGAAAAACAAAAAGACATTGTTACAGTTTTAGTGTGGTTATTATCTGTTTCAATTGTGGTTGGTGGATTGTCAGTTCTATATACGACTTTTGGCACTGCTGCTCCTTATCATAAGAAGATATTTCCAGGGTTTTCAACCGAACCTATTGAATCAATGGCTGAAAGTGGCAAATTAAGCGAAAGTGCAATGGTGTCATATCATTATGCCGAGAAAATAATGGAACTTTTTGATTTTGGCATCCCGGTTTTCGCCAGGAACAAATAACAAGAAGAGTCTTGAATCATAACCAATATAAGCATCCAGTCTCAAAATCAGGGCATGCATAATTCTGATCTGGAAATCCGGGTAGTTCTGGTTGAACCATTATATGAGGGAAATGTAGGTTCAGTTGCCAGGGCTATGAAAAATTTTGGTTTTTCTGATCTGGTTTTGGTAAATCCCCCAGAACTCGAAGGACAAGCCAGGGCTTTTGCAATGCATGCCAGGGACCTTCTTGACAATGCCCCTGTTTTTTCATCAATTTCTGAAGCTGTTAGGGATTCGAATCTGATAATTGCTGCTACAGGTAATCCCGGGGAAAGAGTTGAAGAACATATCAGGATGCCTGCTTACACACCTTGTGAGATAGGCAAATTACTGGAAGGAAAGGGTGGATTGGTATCAATCCTGTTCGGAAGGGAAGATAAAGGCTTGAATAATGCTGAGCTTAAAGGCTGTGATATAATAATGAATATCCCAACCAGCCTCCAATATCCCAGCATGAACCTTTCTCATGCGGTAGCTGTGGTATTATACGAATTAAGCGATATCAAAGGCGGGAATATGAGACTGGCAGAGCGTTTTGATCAAAACCTTATGTATGATCATATCCGGGAACTGCTGAATGATATTGATTATCCTGAACATAAGAAAGACAAAACCATGCTTATGATCAGACGTATTTTAGGTCGTGCCAGATTATCATCCCGGGAGGTACAGACCATACGGGGTTTGATCAGGAGGATCCAGTATCGTTTTAATCAAACTTTTTCAAGCAATAAAAAATGATAGTCTTAACCTACCTGGGTTGAGCGGAACAGTATTCTTCTGTTGTCCGGTGCCCAGGAAGGGAACGTATCCTCAGCAGGTGAAGTGGTAACCTGGCGCTTGTTTTCTCCATCACTATCCATTACCCAGATATCAGAATTTCCAGAACTGTCTGAAATATATGTTATCATTTTCCCATCCGGGCTCCATCCTTTAGGAAGATAATCTTCTGAAGGAAGGGTTGTTCAAAAGAATCCTGGGTTGCAGTAATCCTTCTTATGTTATCTGATACAGCAGACGCTATTCCAATAATAAGTAATATTCCGCAACAAAATATGATTAATATTCTCAATAATTGAAAATAACCTGTTTTTTTTTAATATTAATCTTCATTATCCTTGAATGAAATCCTTTTACCAATAATTAACTATATAAATATCTATTTAAATTTTTATGCAGGATACTACACCACAGCATTCCACAACCAAAAATCTATATACTATATTCTCGTATGAGGATTCTACTAGATACCATTGTGCGCCGATAGTGTAGTGGCTATCACCGTGGCTTGCCAAGCCATGAACTCGGGTTCGAATCCCGATCGGCGCATGTTTTTTTATTTATTTCTCGTTAATTCATCTTTTTATCTGGATTTATCAGAAACCTTATTGGATATTGAAACAGTAAATCTGGACTAGATGGCTGATATTCTCATTAAGAACGGTTATGTAATTACAATGGACGGGCCCCCTATTGAAAATGGGTATGTGCTTGTAGAAGACAGCAAGATTACCTATGTTGGTAAGGAGGAAAAACCAGCACACAAAGTGATCGATGCCACCAACTGCGTCGTAATGCCCGGTCTGATCAATACCCATACACATATTGGTATGACGCTTTTTCGAGGTTATGCAGATGATCTGCCTCTAAAACAATGGCTTGAAGACCATATCTGGCCTGCCGAGGCGAAACTCACTGATGAAGACCTGTATATCGGCACCATGCTGGGTTGTCTTGAGATGATCAGATCAGGTACCACCGCCTTTGCTGATATGTATGTCCACGTGGACAGCGTAGCCAGAGCAGTTGAAGAATCGGGGATGAGGGCAGCCCTTTCATACGGCATGATAAACCTGGGAAATAAATCCAGGGCTGATTCTGAACTGGCTGAAGGCAGCCGGTTTGTTAAGAAATGGAACGGGAGTGCCGAAGGACGTATTACTGCAATGTACGGCCCCCATGCCCCAAACACATGCAGCAGGGAATTCCTGGCACGTGTTAAGGAACAGGCTGTCAGGGACAATGCCCGCATACATATTCACGTGCTTGAGACCGAGGCTGAACTTAACCAGATGAAAGAGCAGTTCGGGATGTGCAGTGTGAATATGCTGGACGAACTGGGTTTTCTGGGACCTGATGTATTGGCTGCCCACTGCATCTGGCTATCCGGGGGAGACATGGATATCCTTGCCAACAGGAATGTGAATATTGCCCACTGCCCGATAAGCAATATGAAACTGGCATCAGGCATCGCCCCGGTACCTGAACTGTTAGAACGTGGTGCAAACGTAGCGTTGGGCACGGATGGGTGTGCTTCCAACAACAGCCTGGACATGTTCGAAGAGATGAAAACCACGGCCCTGCTTCATAAAGTAAATTCCATGGATCCTACGACTTTACCGGCTGAAAAAGTATTGAAAATGGCAACCTTAAATGGTGCAAAGGCTCTGGGGGTCCCGGTTGGTGTACTAAGACCAGGCATGTTAGCAGATATAATAATAGTAGATATGCATAAACCCCATTTACTTCCGGTCCATAACCCAATATCCCATCTTGTATATGCCACCAGAGGCTCTGACGTGAAGACAACGATTGTGAATGGAAATATTTTGATGGAAGATGGAGTAGTCAAATCCATAGACCAGGAAAAAGTAATGGAAGAGGCAGACATTGCAGCTGAAATGCTGATCCGGAGAGTAAAAAATGAGTAATAATGAATAATTAATTTGAATAATAAACGAATGATTTTATTATTATAATTTTTCAAGGAGAAACATGAATGACTGAAACATTGATCGAATCAGGGAATATGAAGATCGAATGGGCACGAAACCATATGCCTGTACTGGCAAAGGTCAGAGAGGATTTTATCAAAACACAGCCCCTGGCAGGCCATGTTGTGGGAATGGCCCTGCACGTGGAAGCAAAAACAGCAGTGCTGGTCGAAACCCTGGCAGCAGGAGGCGCAAAAGTGGCTATAGCAGGCTGCAATCCCCTGAGTACACAGGATGATGTGGCAAGGGCGCTTGACACCAGGGAGAATATCTCATGCTATGCAAAATATGATTGTTCTGATAAGGAATATTATGATGCCATTGATGCTGTGCTTGACCATAAACCAGATATCACCATTGATGATGGTGCTGACCTTATTTTTAAACTTCATACAGAAAGACAGGACCTGATGCCGAACATCCAGGGTGCATGTGAAGAGACCACAACTGGCATCCATAGACTGAAATCAATGGAAAGAGACGGTGTGTTGAAGATCCCTGTTATTGCTGTGAATGATGCCATGACAAAATTCCTGTTCGATAATCGTTATGGCACCGGGCAATCCAGCTGGGATGGTATAATACGCACCACAAACCTCCTGGTTGCCGGTAAGAACGTGGTGATTGCAGGATACGGCTGGTGCGGTAAAGGTGCTGCCATGCGTGGAGATGGTCTTGGTGCAAATATGATCGTAACTGAAGTAGACCCGATCCGTGCCTTGGAGGCCAGGATGGATGGTTATCGCGTAATGCCAATGATCGAAGCTGCAGCAATTGGCGAGATATTTGTTACCACCACCGGCAATGTGGATATCCTGACAAAAGAACACTTCGAATTAATGCCTGACGGGGCCATACTTGCCAATTCCGGGCATTTCAATGTAGAGATAAATCTGGACCAATTAAAAGAAATGGCAACTTCAATTCGAAAAGTGCGCAATAACATAACAGAATATGACCTGGGTGGTCGGCGGATAAATGTGCTGGCAGAAGGGCGGCTGGTAAATCTCGCAGCCGGGGATGGTCATCCTGCAGAAGTAATGGATATGAGTTTTGCTAACCAGGCATTGAGTGTTGAGTATATTTCCCAGACCAAGCTTTCACCAGGTGTCCATCCTGTGCCAAATGATATTGATATGAAAGTAGCTGTACTCAAACTTGAGGCCCTTGATATTAGAATCGACACCCTGAAACCCCATCAGTATGAATATATGGAAGGATGGGATATTGGGACTTGAAGTTTTAGTTTTTGTTAACATCCACCTATTAGTCCACCGCATATTAATTTAGAAAAGTTTATAAGGGGTTTCTGGTAATCCAATATAAACTAGTGGAGACTAGTTTTTGGACATGAGATATGTAATCTGGATTTTATTTGGATATAAAGATCTCATTGATTACAATTATTAGTATAGGAGGATGAAAATAGAATGACTGATCCAATAATTATGGATATGGGCATTGTTGCGCTAGCCGGAGCTTTGGCTACCATTGCTGGTGCAGCCGAAGATCTGGAATCAGATGTCGGCTCTCAGAGTAACCCTAACTCTCAGGTGCAACTTGCTGCTCAAATGAACTTTCCCCATAGGATCTTTAACAAAGCCATTTCAGGAGAACCGGTATCTTACGGCCTATTTTGTGCCGCCGGCGGAACAATGGCTTCAGTATTGATCGCTAAGGAAATGTCAGTGATATTTGCTATCGCAATTGGTGCATTTATTGCTGCACTTGTACTGGGATTATTCTCATTAACGGCGCATTTAGGACGTTGTGCAAGTCAAAAACGTTTCAAGCAACCGATATACATGGACATGGTCACAGGGCACATTCCTGTAATTATGGGACATGGATTTATTGCAGTGTTTTGTATTGTGAGTTTTTCTTATATAATGGACCATTTAATGGGACATCCATTCCCGCTGCCCTTACTGGCATTACTGTGGGG
>Ga0307380_10009542_pt1 | contig 12304 bp, 7 predicted proteins | sample UN3MG_FD_202239 | JGI IMG/M metagenome (GOLD analysis project Ga0307380, IMG submission 202239) | Soil microbial communities from Risofladan, Vaasa, Finland - UN-3 | ecosystem: Environmental > Terrestrial > Soil > Coastal area > Acid sulfate soil | place: Finland: Risofladan, Vaasa | collected... | reverse complement strand
ATTGTTCTGCAGGCCGGCCAGTCCCACGGCCGAAGGAATGTTCGACTTGGCTTTATTGAACCAGTTCGCCGAGCCTATCGATTCGGCCTGGCTGGTGACCAACGTGCGAATGGCCTGCTCGATGTCGTCCTGGTTTGCGAAAAGCAGATGCGTGTCGGTGACAGTAAATGCCGCCGGCGGTGCTTTCGAAGTGCCGGAACCTGCGGGCGCCTGCATTGGTGCCCTGGAATCAGGGGCGAAACCGGGAAAGAAGCCGGAGAGGTCGACGGAATAAATCGTGTGGCCGAGCAGCTCCCGCCGGGCTTCGGGATTGTTCGGCGCGATCATTTTACTGTGAATGAGTGACAGGGATTTTTCAAGTGCATTTCGATTTTCTATTGCGATTGCGATTATCGATTGCGTCGCAGGGGAAGGCTGTTTGTCTGCCGGGCGGGCGGCGGCGCTTTCCGGGTTGGGCTTGTCGATGCTCTGGGCGAGAATAATCTGCGAGCCGAGATGGTCGATGATGTTGGCTTTCAACTGGAGCGCCGGTTCACCCTGCGGGCCGGGCGGCAAAATCGGCATGTACATTATTGCCGCCATTTGCGGCGAGAATTTCGTGAGAATATTGGCAAGCTCATCGAATGCTTTCTTAATATTCAAATTCGCAACGGAGATCGAAGATGCCGAGCCGGCGATAAATCGCGGCATTCGAAGCGGGCCGGACTCGACATCGAGCATCTTGCAAATGCCCGCTTTGGCGCCGTCGATTTTCAGGATTGCTTTTGCAAAAGAAGAGCCCCCGGGTCCTCCGGCCGGCTCGACGCTGCCGCCGAACGATGTAACGTTATTCAGGCCCAGGTTGTCGATCATAGCCCTGGCCCTGCCTGTTGTATCTCCGGCGAGTTCTGTCTTGATGATTTGTTTTATGTTGACGTAGAAATCGATCCGGCCGGCGTTGGAGGGATTAACCGCTTTACCGGCAGCGGCGTAATCCCGGTCATCGGCGAGGGTCGTGCTGCCGGCGCCTCTGACCTGCGCGATGACGAATTTCAGCACGTTCGGACTCGTCGAGGCGATCAGGCAATCGTCGATAAAACAATAGTTCAGCGCTTCGGGAGGTTTCTTCTCGATGGTTGTAATTTCGACGCCGCGATAGTCCTCGGTTTGCCGGCGGGCGCCGTCTTCTACGGCCTTCCGGACGATTTCATTGGCCAGCTCTTTGACTTTATCGATTTTGTCGCCCCATTGGGCCACAACCAAAACCGGCTCGTTGACGTCTTGTACCTTTTCGTCAAATACCAGGGCGACCGCCACCCGGCCCTGGGGCAAAATCCCGGCGTCGGCGATTGTCCGGACGAATTCTCTTTCCGATTCCTGCTTTTTTTCCTGCCATTTGGTTTTGAAATTATCGATAAAAGCCGCCATCGCCGGGTCTTTGTAGAGTTGGTAAAAGTTGGTTTTTTCGATCTGTTCCCAGAGCTGATTAAAATTATTGATATCCACGAGCAGAATAGTCTCCGGCGGAACAAGCTTGGCCGTCTTTGGCAGCTCTATAGCGCTTACCGAAGCCGGCACGCACAGCAGCATTAGAGCGCAGGAGCATAAGAGCATCAGGACATGTAACGATTTATTATTTGTTAGTGCAGCGTTTTTCATTTTCAAGCCTCTCTTGACAAAAGCATAAATTCGGATTTCCGATTAACCCATCCCGGCGTACCGGGAACCGGCACCGCTACTAATATTACCAGAGAATTGTAATTTATGCAATTGTTGGAATTCCGGCAGTAAGCAGGATAGGCAGGTTTCCGCCGCAAAGGCGTATGATAAGGCCGCAAAAAAATAACACGGCGAGTTAGCCACACTCAATTTCCCGGAATAAACGTAAAATAATAGGTATGATGTCCCCAGATATCCCTTACCTGGCAGCAAACAGGAAGGCAGTCAATCATTATTTATATTTTAAGGGCTGGGCCCCGTGCCTTCCCGAGTGTTAATCCGCATCCCACAGAACAGCGACATGACACCACTATCTCCTGCGCCAACTCAGTCTGTTATATACGCAGGGCTTATCTGATCCCATTCTTGAGTTGATCAAATATCCACTTGTCCAGTTTAATATCGTCGCGTCGATGTTCGGGCAGTTGCCAGTATTTGGTATACTCCGATCCCTCCCGTGCTTCTTTCATGATGTGCTGCATTCTTCCAACTACATCCGGATGGGCTCCTGCAATGTTGTTCTCTTCACCGATATCCCTGCTCAAATCATAAAGCTCAATGGGTTCTTTCGTCCCGCCAAATCGTATCCCTTTCCATCGGCCCATTCTAACCGCCTGCTGTTTACCCTGTTGATATTCCCAATACAGATACTCCCGATGTTCTTGCTGATCCGGCTGGCCCAGCAGGGTTGGAACCACCGAGATCCCATCGGTATGCTCTGGAGCCTTCACACCCGCCAGATCCGCAAAGGTGGCCATCAGATCCCATGCGGCCCAAGGCAGATTATTGGTTTGAGCCGCCTTTATTTGTCCGGGCCAGCGCACGATCATCGGTACACGGATACCTCCTTCGTATAAAAACCTTTTCTTCCCGCGCAGCGGTCCTGTGGCATGGAAGCGGTGTGTGTATTTGTAATAGCTGTTTTCGTCGCCATTGTCGCTGGTAAAGAAGATAATAGTGTTTTCATCCAGCTCCAGCTCCCTCAGTTGCTCAATAATTCTGCCAACATGACCGTCAAAACGGGTAATCATGGCCGCATACAGCTTTTCCAGATGAGTCCATGGACGATCGGCATAAGGCCCAATGTCAGGCACCTGAATCTCGTCCCCGTCCCGCGGAGAACGGCCATGAGGCACTTGTGTGGGAAAGTAAATGAAGAAAGGAACATCTTTGTGCTTCCTGATAAACCGCAGCATATCCTCGACAAAGAGATCTTCCGTATAGACACCTTTATCGCCAACTATACCAGGTCTTCGTACATCGTCAGCCTTATTAGCCTCGAAGGTGATCTTTTCGTCATTCTTCCATATCGACAGCGGATAGTATTGGAATGCAGCGCCGGTACTGCGAAAACCGATCCAATAATCCCAGCCATGCTCGGTCATTTTTCCCGCCGGCATAGGAATACCTGCTTCTAACTTACCGAATTGAGCGGTCTTATAACCTGCGTTCTTAAGGACCTGTCCCAAAGTCGTGACACTCGGGGGCCAAACCCCTTTGGGATAATTCCGCATATATCCCCCACCGTTTTCAAGATCAATATTCACATGCGGCAAAAAATTGTCACGTATCCCGGCATGCCCCGGGTGCTGGCCGGTGACAAGACTACATCGAGATGGAACGCACACGGTATTAGCAGCATAGAAGTCAGTAAAGTGCATACCTTCCTCAGCCATTTTATCAATGTTAGGTGTTTGGATAAGCTTCTGACCATAACAACCGATTCCTGCATAGCCGAGGTCATCTGTATTAATAAGAATGATATTTGGTCTTTTTCCGCCACCTGAGTTAGCGCTGTGCATGCCAAGACAGGATATTTGAGAAAGTGAACTTACAGAAATCGTAGCGGCCCCAATAGTTTTCAAAAATCTTCTTCTCGATTGATTTTCCATTTGTTCTCTAGTTCTTTGTTGACGGCATTTCTGACCCTGATGAACTTCAGGTGACTTATTGCGTTCTATTTGTCGAGGGTTGAGCGTGTAATTCACCTACAAATCTCAATCCTCTTTTCTTGCATATACTTAGAAGATGCTTCATCTCCTCAACTTTTTGGGTGTGGACATCAGCTAAATTTTCCGTTTCATAGGGGTCCTTCTCCATATCATAAAGCTCGTATTTCAATTTCTTCGGCTTGTCGGACGGTTTAGGGTTTATCTCGATGAGTTTCCATTTGTCATGGCGGATAGAGAAATTGCCAAGTTCGGAAACATGGCTGCCGGTGTCTGTAATCAACGCTGGACGCTGCAGGCTGGTTGTGCTTTCGGCTAAAATGGCAGGCATAATATTAAAGCTGTCCTCGGCCGCATTATCCGGCAGCTTGTAATTCAGTAACTCTGCGAAAGTCGCCATCATATCATTCAGACATATAGGGATTTCGGAGCGGCTGTCGGCTTCGACTACTCCCGGCCAACGAACAATGAACGGAATCCGATGGCCGCCTTCATACGTGCTGTTCTTGTACCCCCGGAAGGAACCGGCTGATTTGTGACCGTTGGCGCCTTTACGTGGTCCGTTATCGCTGGTGAATATCAGAATTGTCTCATTCAGAATGTCATGGGCTTCCAGGGCTTTGCGGATCCTTCCAACACACCAATCGACAAGTGCGTTCATATCGCCGCGGGGACCTTCTTTGCTTGCGCCACGAACGAATTCCGGATTGATCCATGGTATATGTGGCGCCGACAATGCAAAATATAGGAAGAATGGCTTTTCCGGGCTCGTTCTCATGTGGTTGCCAATAAATCCGACGGCCTCTTCAGTCAGATTCATATCCACCTTTTCCTGGTCCCAGTCAGGCGCCATTAGACCGGGGTAAACTCCGGGTAGTTTGTTCATCTCTGCCGGTGTTGGAACCGAAGGCGTTCCGACCCAATGGTTATTCCTTATGAAGCAATAAGGAGCGTCGCTGGTGGAACAACCGGCTGTGCCGAAAAAATAATCGAAGCCAAGATCGCAGGGCCCGCCCACAATGGCTTTATCGAAGTCGATTTCATTCTCATTCATTGTATATTGACGTTGAAATCCTTTCAATTTCTTGGATGGATACCATAGACCCAGGTGCCACTTCCCGATATAACCAGTCGCATATCCGCACTCATGCATGAGCCGCCCCCAGGTCAGTCGTTCAGGTGGAATTGCAGGGGGATCATACGGCATAACCAGCGAATGTTTCTTGTGTGTTCTCCAGTAGAACCGCCCTGTCATAATCCCGTAACGGGTGGGTGAACATAAGGCCCCTCCCGAATGGGCATCCAAAAAGCTTATACCCTCCCTGGCCAATCGATTGATGTTTGGAGTTGGGATTAGTGATTCGGGATTGTAGGTTTCGACATCACCCCAGCCCATGTCGTCAGCCATAATGAAAACAACATTCGGCTTGGAGGGAATGGATATTTCACGAGATTTTCCTGCTATCACCGAAGAGCCGGGCATTACAGCGGCGGAAATAGAAGCGATTCCGAGAGTCTTTAGAAAGTCTCGCCGGGTTGTTTGTTTAGGCATTAATGATCCCTTTCATCTAATAGGAGATCTCCCTTCTAAAGTTACAAATGGCATTCTTGCACATACTGAGACTACCTCTGACAACAATCCTGTACAATTCAATCACTATAATAACCGAACTGGGACTGAATTTCAACAATTATAAGAGCACATCGGCCATTTCCTGAGCCCAGTCTACAACGGTACATTGCCGATCCTCACGTCCAGTATGGTACAGACCATGATCCACGGTGAGAGACTGCGCCCGGCCACGGCAAAATTCTCCTGGATCTTTACCTGGCGTGACTTGTAAATGCCCATACCGGTGAGGTTCGTACCTGGGATCAGTTTGTTGGGTGCGGACAATGGGCTGGCCCCTATGCCCATCCGATAAGCATCATCAATTTCCTCATTGCTAAGACTCCAGAATGGGGGAAAAATGGATTCCCGCTTTCGCGGGAATGACAGTAGGGGACAAGAACTAATTCGAATTGATATTATTCGAAGCTCACGGTTGCTTGTCCCTTATTTTTGCAGAGCAGCACTTCTTTGGTTTGGTCCCCGCATGTCACGGCGTATTTTCCGTAGAAGGCGCGGATGCGGCAATGGCCGTTCGCATCTGCTTTAACCTTACTATTGGTCCACCATTCTTTGAAGACGAGGTTGCGATAGGCGTCGGCCGCCGGCGTGGGCGTCCAGTCCCGGCGGTATAGCGAAGACTGGCGAATCCAGTTGGCGCCCTCCCAGAAGCCCCACATGAGAATTCCTTCGACCGCCGGATGGGCGAAGCAGATGCGATAATAGTCCGTGATGGCTTTCGCTTTAGCCTGCTCCTGGGCCGGCGTGAGTTTCAGGTTCTTCTCTTTCATGTAAACCGAGCGCTGGCCGGGAATGTTGAACTCGGTGATGCAAATCGGCAGGCCGAACTTCGCCAGTTCGTTCAGGGCGTTTTGCAAAGCCGCCGGATCAAAAGTCTCGCCGTGCAAATGTCCCTGGACTCCGATTCCGGCCATAGGCGCGCCTTGTTCGAGCAGCCCTCGGATGTGTTTGATGTAGTCGTCGAGCCGGTTGCCGGTCAGGATGTCATAGTCATTGAAGAACAGCCTGGCGCCGGGGTCGGCCTGTTTGACCCAGTCGGCCATCTGCTTGGTAATGCCCGGGCCGAGACGGTCGGCGTAATAGTTGGCGTGGATCATCTCATTGTTGAGGTCGAATTCGGCAAATCGGTCCCGGTAACGGCGCCCAATATCGAGTGCGCGCGCTTTCAAGGTCTCGCGCAGCGTCGCATCATCCATCTCCTTGAGCCATTTCTGCACCCGGTTCGGAATCCCCCAGAAAATATTGTGCCCGCGCAAAGGAATCTCGTGCCGGTCAGTCCAGGCCAGGATGGCGTCGACAGTCGCGTAATTCACCCGGCCCGGCTCCCGTTCCATGTCGTGCCATTTCAGCGCGTTTTCAGTCACGGCGGCGTTAAAGTTGGCCAGGAACGTTTCTTTATACTTGCGCTGGTCTTCGGCGCTCATGCGGCCGCTGAACGCCCCGGAAGACAAGGCGGCGCCGAACCAGAATTCATGCCGTAACTGCTCGACATGCACTTCGGCCCCGGGCCTGACCTTTACGATCAGGTTTCCCATCCGATGCTCCCGAATCCTCGCCTCAATCGCCTCGGGTTGGAGCTCACCTGATGTGCCAGCACCAAAAGACGCAATAATCCCGCCTAAAGTACATGCCAAAGCAACAAAAATTCCATATCTCTTCATTTTTACATCCTTTCCAGCAAATCCGGGGCTGTTTTCCATTAGAATATCAAATAACTCAAAAGATTCAATCTTAAGGCCGCCCAGCGGCCAAAAGTTCCTGAAATTGGCTTTGTTTTTTCAAATTGCATCATGTAGAAGGCTCCGCTCTTACTCATTGTCACATTCCGCACCCATTCGGTTTCTCTCAGGGCAGGCTTTGATGCGGAATACAAAACTATTCCCGGCACTGGATTCCCGTTTTCACGGGAATGACAAAAAACATTATTCACTCCTGCATATATTGTGCCAAAACGGGTAATCGGGAACCCGAAATTCGTTGAAATCGCGATGTAGTTTTGGTATTATGGAACTCGAATTGAACAGAAGTGTCTCAGGAGAAGTATCCGAGGCGTGCAGAAATGTCATTTATGAAGTCAAAAGGAAAATGTCAGGTGAAGATACCTAAGAGCAAAGCGGAGCTCAAGCGTCCAGTTGACAAGAGTCATGCGCTCTTGCAGATCGAGAAAGAGAACGCCTGGGTCAGGAGTCTCGATCGTGAACTCGCGGAGACCTTCTGCTCGCTGGTCACGCGGGGTGATCCCGTCACCGTCGAGAGGACCGCTGGGGTCATCGTCTGGGGGACCTACGCCGGAGAGCCTGAGAAGACCGGCACGATCCTCCTCGATCACAAACCAGACGGCCGCTTCAAGCTCGTACCCCTGAGCATCACGCCGAATAGCCTGCTGACACAGGTGGCACACTTCGTCGGACGCCATGGCAGCGTGACCTCCAAAGAAGGGCAACACGGCCTCATCTTCCGTGGTGTACTCCGGAATCCAGGTGAGCCCATCGAGACGGAGGCGACGGTTCAGGAGCCGGAACCCGAGGTCGCGCCAGCCAGGGAGAAGGCCCTGGCAGAAACGGTGAAGATACCTAAGAGCAAAGAAAAACTCAAGCGTCCAGTTGACAAGCGTCATGCGATCTTGCGGATCGAGAAAGAGAACGCCTGGGTCAGGAGTCTCAATCGTGAACTCGCGGAGACCTTCTGCGCGCTGGTCACGCGGGGTGATCCCGTCACCGTCGCGAGGACCTCCGGGGTCATCGTCTGGGGGACCTACGCCGGAGAGCCTGAGAGTACCGGCACGATCATCCTCGATTACAAACCAGACGGCCGCTTTAAGCTCGCACCGCTGAGCATCACACCGAATAGCCTGCTGACACAGGTGGCACACTTCGTCGGACGCCATGGCAGCGTGACCTCCAAAGAAGGGAAACACGGACTCATCTTCCGTGGTGTACTCCGGAATCCAGGCAAGCCCATCGAGACGGAGGCAGAACCAAAGGACGCGCCAGCCGCCGAAGCACCCACAGTTGGGTTCGAGAAGATCACCGGGGCCGATGCCATCGCCGCCATTGGGCAGAAAGTCACCATGGAGTTCATCGAGCTTGGCGTCAAGGTCCGCATTCGAGGCAAGCAGGCGGACTGCGAGAAGACTGCGAAGTGCATTCTCAAGGGCAGCCCGACGGTGGCTTCGCAGCGGGGCTCAAAATACATGATCGAAGGCAACCTCAATAAGTCCTTTCTCAGGAAGGGAGCCAACCAGCAGGGTCCCGATGCCAATGGCGTGTATACCAGGGAGAACGGCTCGGAGCGTACTTTCACTGCATTCGGAGAGAACCTCACAGCTGTCCAGGCAGCCTGCCTCGCAGGTTGCAAGGAAGACACGATGTTCACGATCGTCGTCAACGACCGCTCGGCCGGTCACTTAGTGATCAGCTCAGGTAGACGACGCCTGTTGTGATTCCCTCTGGATATCTTTATTTTACTATTCACTTGCCATACAGAGTACGTTTTTATCATCGACATACGCCACCGCTCTCTGCCGAGTCCGGGCATATAATCACATCTTACGCCACAGCTACATCTTTGCACAAATAGACGTCCTGGATGGCGTGGAAAAGTTCGACGCCTTTTTTCATCGGTTTCTGGAACGCTTTTCTGCCGGTTATCAGGCCTATTCCGCCGGCCCTTTTGTTAATCACGGCGGTTTTTACAACCTGTGCCAGGTCGTTCTTGCCGGAAGCCCCGCCGGAATTGATCAGGCCGATTCTGCCCATATAGTTGTTCACCACCTGGTATCGTGTCAAATCAATGGGGTGCTCGGAGTTGAGCTGTGTGTACATTTTCTCGCTGAACTTCCCGTAGCTTGCCTGCTTATTCAACGCCTTGTAGCCGCCGTCGCAGACGGGCTGCTTCTGCTTGATGATGTCGGCCTGCATGGTCGCGCCGAGGTGGTTGGCCTGTCCGGTCATGTCGGAGCTGAGGTGATAATCCACCCCATCGACTTTGAATGCCGGGTTGCGCAGATAGCACCAGAGAATCGTCACCATCCCGAGCTCGTGAGCCTTATGAAAGACCTCGCTGATTTCCCTGATCTGCCGGCCGCTCTCGGCCGAGCCGAAGTAAATCGTCGCCCCGACCGCGACGGCACCCATATCGAATGCCTGCCTGACATTGGCAAACAGTATCTGGTCGAAGGTGTTGGGATAGCTGAGCAGTTCGTTGTGGTTGAGCTTGACGATGAAAGGTATCTTGTGAGCGTATTTTCTCGATATACTACCGAGCACTCCGGCGGTCGAAGCTACGGCGTTACAGCCCGCTTCGAGAGCCAGCTTGACGATATTCTCGCCGTCGAAATAGATAGGATTCGGCGCAAAAGAAGCCCCGGCGGAATGCTCGATGCCCTGGTCAACCGGCAGGATCGAAAGATAGCCCGTGCCGGCGAGCCTTCCCGTGTTGAACAGCAATTGCATATTCCTCAGCACCGGATTCGACCTGTCGGACAGCGCCAGGATTCTGTCAATCCAGTCGGGGCCGGGGATATGAAGCTGGTCCTTTTTCACCTTGGGCGTTTTAAAGCCAAGCAGATAATCGCTGTCTTTGCCCAGTAATTCTTCGATTTTTCCCAGGTTCATTTATAACTCCTTCCAGGATTTATATTCGGCTGTTATTCCGGCCGTAAATCTAAAGCCGCATTTTATATGTCTCTATCAGGTTTTTCAATTCCTTCTTGTCGAGGTCACGTTCATACAGCGGGGTTTGGTTTTCTTCGTAGATTCCGACATTTTCTTCGAAAGCGGGCTTTTGAGGACTCTCGTAGAAAATGCCGAGCGGCAGCTTTTCGGTTTCGGTCGCCTTCTCGAAAGCCTTCTGCCTGTCAGATGGGTCATGTTCCTCGAGATTGTACGTATTCTCCTTGAACCACTGAATCGTATTGATCCTGTTGAACGTGACGCACGGCTGAAATATATCGACCAGCGCGTAGCCGTTATGCTCGATTGCCTTTTTGAGGATTTCCGCCGTCTGCTCGATGTCACCGGCGAAGGCCCTTGCGACGAAGCTCGCGTCCAGGGCGATAGCCACCGCCAGCGGATTGAACGGTTCGAGGAAGACGCCGCCGACCTGGACGGGAGTGATAAAGCCCTTCTGGCTGGTTGGCGATGCCTGGCCTTTTGTCAGGCCGTAGACCATATTGTTGTGAACGATATTGGTGATATTCGGGTTTCGGCGTATCGTGTGGATGAAGTGGTTGCCGCCCTCGCCGTACATATCGCCGTCGCCGCTTTCGGCGATTACGGTCAGCGCCGGATTGGCGGCTTTAATGGCCGTTGCCGCCGGAAGGGCACGGCCGTGCAGGCCGTTGAAGACGTTCGCCTTGATATAATGGGGAATCTTCGCCGCCTGGCCGATCCCTGAAACAAGCACAAGATTCTCCGGCGTGATTTGCAGCTCGGCCAGGGCGCGCTTCAGCATCTTGAGAATGGGAAAATTGCCGCAGCCCGGGCACCATGCAATGTCAATATCGTTCATATCGAAAACTTTAGTATCCACAGCTTCGTTCCTAATTCAATAACTCTTTCAACTTTTCGGCCAGTTCTTCGACGAAAAAACTCAGGCCGTTATATTTGAGAATCTTCTCGTCGAAGTCGATTCCCGTTTGGAGTCTTATCAGTTTGGCAAATTGTGCCGTGGCGTTGTTCTCGACGATGATTGTCTTTTCGGCTTTTTGCAGATAGCCGGCGGTTTGGTCCGGCAGCGGATATACCTGTTTAAAATGCAGCAGCGCCACATCGTCTCTGCCGAGCTTTTGTACGGCTTCTTCCGCGATATTGTGCGTCGAGCCCCAGCACACAATAAGGTTCTTATAATTCTTCGCACCCGTCAGCTCCGGCGGGATATTATCTTTTTTAAGCAGCTCGCCTTTTTTGAGCCTTTTGTCGACCATCCTGATTCTCAGGTCGAGATCTTCGGTGATATGTCCCTCCGTATCGTGCTCATCGCTGTCGGCGGCGATTAATCCGGCTCCGAAGCCGGGTACGCCCCTCGGTGAAACTCCGGTTTTTGTGAATTCGTATCTGCGGTAGTCCTTTTTCGTCCGTGTAATGTGTTTTTCAATTTTCAGCTTCGACAAATCGGGGCCAGCGGTATTGTAGTATGAATCCATGAAATACTCGTCGGTTAGAATAAAGACCGGCACCTGATATTTGTCCGCCAGATTGAATGCTCTCTGCGTCAGGAAGAAGGCGTCTTCGATTTTGCCGGGCGCGAAAATGATTCGCGGGAACTCGCCGTGCCCGGCGTAGAGTGCAAGCTCCAGGTCGCCCTGTTCGGTCCGCGTTGGCAGCCCGGTGGCCGGGCCGGGCCTCTGCGCCAGGTGGACCACCATCGGGCTCTCCATTATGCCGGCCAGACTCACACCCTCGGTCATTAGGGCTAAGCCGCCGCCGGATGTTGTTGCCATCGCCCGCGCGCCGGCGTACCACGCACCGAGCCCCATGTTAATCGCGGCGATCTCGTCTTCGGCCTGCTCGGCGATGATATCGAAAGTTTTGGCGTGTTTAGCGAGAAACGCCAGCACGCTCGTCGACGGTGACATCGGGTAAGAGGCGATGAAATTGCAGCCTCCGGCAATAGCTCCAAGAGCCACCGCTTCGCCCCCGTTTAAGAGAAGCTGGTCTTCGACGGCGGGATCACCGACAAGATCAAATTTATTTTTAGAGGACTTTTTAATGCCAACACCAAAATCGAAACCCTTCTTCAATGCGGCGAGGTTTTTTTTCACTATGTCTGCGGACTTGGCGGAGAAAAACTTTTCGACGTATTTGCCCGCCATTGTCGGTTCGACTCCGAAAATACCGGCTATAGTTCCGACCGCAACAACATTGGAATAAATCTTATCGCCGATTTCTGCCGCCGTCCCGGTAAAGGGAACATCGACATACTTGTGCTTCGCCTGGTCAATATCCTCGCCGATCATTTCTTTGTCCGCCAGGATGACCGTCCGGCTGGAAATGTTGCGCTCGACGTGCCGTAAGGCGCCTTTGTT
>Ga0307380_10009539_pt1 | contig 12307 bp, 15 predicted proteins | sample UN3MG_FD_202239 | JGI IMG/M metagenome (GOLD analysis project Ga0307380, IMG submission 202239) | Soil microbial communities from Risofladan, Vaasa, Finland - UN-3 | ecosystem: Environmental > Terrestrial > Soil > Coastal area > Acid sulfate soil | place: Finland: Risofladan, Vaasa | collected... | reverse complement strand
CTATGGCGTGTTCGTCATCCCGCTTACCCCGACACCGTCGCTGATGTGGTATGGGAAAAGAATTGGTCCAAACGCCACCAACGAATGATCGCTATGTTCTCGTGGACATTGGACGGCAAGAAGGATCATCCCTTCAATAACGAGCGAGAGGCATGGAACGAAGCATGGCTCATCGCTCGTAATTTTGCAATGAGTGCAGAGCAAAAAGATAAGATGTGCCCCCACATAAACGAAACGCTAGATGCATGGAACGCCCTTGAAGAGAAAGGAGAAATAGTGGTACGAGAACAAATCGTGTGTGAAGCATACGATCAATTCATCGAAGCGAAGTTTTACATGATGGAAATACTAGACACCACCGATGGTGCCATTATGTATCATGCCGACTACGTTACTCCGTGGTGGATGGATTCTTACAATTTCACGGTAAAGCTCGGAGATCATTTATTCTACAATGATGACGACCCAGAACCCGAAAACCTCGTAGAAACACCAGAGTAGCACCATATTCCTCATGGGTTGACTAAATACTAGTTCAATCCATTTCTTGAAACGAGGAATATAATAATGGCTTACATTTACGACACAGACATACTCGGTGCCCTTTGGACCGGTGGTGAAGACGGCAACGAGCCGTATGCGCAATTCATCATTGACAACCCACTACTAACCGACGAAGATTCTGAAAACCGAATTCTTTCTACCATCGAAGCAATCCGCTCTCACATGGAAGTTCTTGCAGACCGTGACGAAGCTCGTCTTTTCCACTTCTGCGTATCAACCATGCTCGAAGGCTTTGGCTCTGGTGGTTTCATCTACGGCGCAACCTCTGGCAACGAAAACGCAGTTGTTGAAGGTAACATGCCGAATCCAGTATTTGCTGCAACCGACGACATTGAGTTTGCCGTTCTTGACGGTGTAACTGGTGGTGCATCCATCGCAATCGTTGCTGCTGGTGGTACTACACTAGCCGATCTCATCGCTGCTATTAATGGTACTGCTGCCCTAATTGCTGCCGAAATCACAGCATCACGTACCCAAGACGGTCGCCTACGCATTACTCAGGCTCCTGTTGCACCGGCTACTGCCGCTGCTGGCTTCGTCATCACGCGTGGTGAAGGTGGTGCAAACGACCTAGCTGTTACTGGTGCTGGTATCACTACACAGGAACCCGGTTCTCGTGCAACCCAAGCTGGCTTGGTTGGTGGTTATTACGTCGCCCAAGTTACCAAAGTTGCTAACGAAGCCCGTGATCGTGCGCTACGTGTATTCCAAGGTCAGATTCGCGAAACTGCACTGACTTAATCGATAACCGGAGGAAATTACAATGGCGTATGATTACGACGTTGATATCCTCGCTGGTCTATGGACGGGTACAGAGGATGCAAAGGAGCCTTACGTTTCTTTCATCGCTGACAATCCTGACCTGACCAATGAGGATTCAGAGAATCGAATTCTATCCACAATAGAACTCCTCCGCTCGCATATGGAATTGCTACAGAATCGTGAAGAAGCCAAACTTCTTCACGAATCTATTAGCAAGCTATTCCGTCACACGGCGGGTGGTTCTAATCCATGGAGCGAAGCTGCTGCTGTTACCGGAGCAACCGGTAACGTAATAACACCGAACTTCCCTGCCGGTGCATCTGTTGATATTACGCTTGATGGCGCAACCACGGCGGCTACTTCTGCCTCTGGTGGTGATATCGATACAGTAGTTGCTGAGTTGAATGTCACGCTTGATGCTGGCGCTGTTCCTGCAACACCAGAAATTACCGATGTGGTCGCTGCCACCGATGTTGGTGGCAGTTTGAGTGGGAAATATTTTAACCTCGCTGCTGGTGTTGACTCGACTCTGTATCATGTATGGATGAACACTGCCGGTATTGGTGAATCTATAAGCCTCGACTTCACTGGAGTTACTGGTGCCACTCTCCCAACGGGCGTTGTGCCAGCCGCATGGTTTGATGTGACAGTTCCGGGTGGTGTTACCTACCGTTTTTGGTTTGGTGATTTCAGCACTACGCCACCAGCGGTTACCACAGAAATTCTAAAACCGATTCCATTTGGTGGTGCTGAAACTGACCAGCAGATCAGTGATCTTGCGATTATTCAGATTTTGGCGGCGGATGCTGAATTGGCTGGTGCAACTAATGGTGGCGGAACAACTCCGGCAATCACCTGCACTATGGCCAGCGTCGGAAATGTTACTGATCCTGTAGACGGTGCCGTATCAACTGGTGCCATAATCGGAACTACCACTCAGGGTGTTTCAGCCTCGGTTGATCCTGCTCCCGGTGGTACGACTGGTCTTCCGGTTCCGTATGCAGTTAATGACACTGATGCCGCAATCGGTGGAGCAATTGCAACGGCTGTCGGTGGCAATGCTGACTTCTCTGCATCGGGAACAACCACGGTTACTATCACAACTGCTGCAACCGGTGTAACAACCGATGCCTCTGACGGAGATACTGGATTCGGAATCAGTGTTACCCAACAGGGTTCCGCAGGCAGTGCGGGTGGTATTGACATTCAGGCATACAAGACCGCTGATATGCAATTGGGGTTCCGTGCACAGGCTGACTTCCTAACCTTCGCGATTAGCAACGGTGCTGGTGGAATCATTGGTCCCGCTGGTATCATACCCGGTACCTACTTGAGCACGCCCGCACGTGTTGCGGATCAAGGAAGAAACCTTTCCCTGAACCACTTCGCTGGTACGCGACGCAATCCAAATCTAACCTAGTAACATTGACATAACCTATCCGTGGTGGTAAGATACCACCATGGATAATTATGCTCACTATCATACCGCCCTTGGCTGTATCAAGTACGATCCTCCGCGCCACGGCATGCGGAAGCAGTCTCGTGCGTCCGGTCGAAAGAACCATGAGTTTTGGTGTATCCTTCAAGTTGACCGCGAAATCACCCGATACTATCGATGGATGATTGAGCGGCGTCACTGGGGTCTAACTGCTATCCAGCCTGATTGGCTGTGTCAGCCTTCGTGGGATGCACACGTGTCTGTTGTGCGCGGTGAAACACCTCGTGAGCATGCGGAGTTGTGGAAGAAGTATGATGGCGTGAAGGTTGAGTTCAAGTATGCTCATTACCCACGGAAGACCACCATGGAAGACCGCGACCCTCGTTTTGCCAAGGACGGCGACTTTTGGTTCATCGAGGTGGAATGTCCGTTGATTGATCACATCCGTGCGGAACTTGGGCTCAAGACCCATTTCCGGTACCACTTGACAGTTGGCCGAACATACGACAGCCGTATCTGGTAGCGTTCTAGATTGATTTCCATCGACACGGATGCTATATTCGAAGGATGACAGATATACTCGACGAGTTCCGACTAGCGATACCAGCAAATCGTAGGACCGGTCCCGGTGGATGGATTAACTTTTGTTGTCCATCCTGCGGTGACCGGAAATACCGTGGTGGTGTTGGCTTTACCCCTACGGGTGGTTGGCGCTACTATTGTTTCAATGGTGGTTGCGAGTTCAATTCCAACCCGACTGGTTGGGAACCCGGTAATGGATTCGGTGGCCGTCCGCTTCGCCTCTTCGAATTAATTGGTGGTGATGCCCGTCGCATTCCAATCAAGGAACGGATGCGATGGAGTACCACCAAATTCTCCGCAGACGGCACCATAACGGAAAAGGGGGAGGAGCTTCCGGTAGTCCACACTTTCCCAGAGGTGGAATTGCCAGAGGGTAGCGTGTTGCTCAAAGATGCATACCTGAAGAATACTTCAGCCAATAAAGTTATGACCTATACCCATGGGCGAATGGGCCGCGAGTTCGCAGACAATTTTCCATTGTACTGGACGGAGAAGCATCCGTACTATGTAATTTTGCCATACTATCATTATAAGGAAAAAATTGTGGGATACCTCGGGCGGCACATATACCACACCAAAGGACCGAAGCGATTTATTCAGCGAGCGCCCAATGATTATCTATTCAATCAGCACCTCCTGAGAAACTACAACGCCCGATATTTATTCGTGGTGGAATCGCCGTTTGATGCTGCACTGCTCGGCTGTGTGGCCGCGAGGAATGACCGACTAACTAATAAGCAAATCAACTTGTTAAAGGTCAGTGGAAAGGATATAGTTATGGTACCTGATTGTAAGACCGGTGAATCGACTGAATTCGTTCAACAGGCTGAGAAGAATAACTGGTTTGTTTCCATTCCAAAATGGACTGGTAACCATAATCCCGACATACTAAGGACCACGGACATAGGGCAGTCTGTTACTAAGAATGGATTGTTATACACCATCGAGTTGATGATGAAGGGCGCGACACGAAATTTCGTTAGGGTAAACATTGAATTGAAAATTAGAAGCGTATGACACACGGAATAACCAATCTGAAATTGATGGCGGCATTTACATCGCTCGCGGGAACATATCCCGAGCATGTATTGACGAAGGCCATTGGGGTCATGATAGATTCCGGTGATGAATATTTTGATAGTAAAAACGTCGATAAAATTAAGGGAGAAGAGCGCATTAAGAAATGGGCAGAATACGTTATTCTTCAAGATCAATATCCAGAACCTATCCTGATACAAGCACTGTCGGCAATGGAATCGTCTGGGATTAATTTTTTTGACGACAGCGACCCAGATGATTTTGAAGATTATACAGCGGTACTAAAAGAAGAAGCTGCAACATTTGCCTTACATGGGGAAGAACCGGAATTTGATCCCGAAGAGGATGAAGAATTGGACTTGCCCAGTCTTGATGATATGGATGCGAATCAGGAAGAGACGGCCACAACCGTACCATCCGATTACACGCAGCAACTCCTATTGTCCTATCTGATATCAGCACCCGAACTGTGGGTGAAGTGTTCGCCTATATTAGACGCCAAATATTTCGATCCGCAATATCGACCGGTCATCAAAAACATCATAGAGCACCTGAAGAAATACGGCGACATGCCCGACGTGGATATGATTCACGCAGACACGGGCGTCCTCCTGACAGTAAAGGCCGATGCAGACAAACCATCGCGACAGGAATCTGTTTGCGACAGGGTAGAAGAATTTTGCCGTACCACCGCATTCCATGATTTCCTTGTAGAGTCCGCCGAGATCACCGACAAGGATGGAAGCCGAGCCACGATAGCCTCCCTCATGAAGCGGGCAGCGGAAATCGAGAGTATGTCTCTCACCAGAAACATGGGCATAGAGGTTCATGACGGAACGGTCGCAACGCTATCGGAGTCTGAAAAATACGACAACATATCCACCGGCTATAGTTTTATGGACCGTGCATTTAGCGGCGGTCTGACTATACCCAGTTTCAACATCGTGTCGTGCGCCAGTGGTGACGGTAAGTCCATCTACATGCAGAACCAGTTGGTGAATTATATCGAGCAGGGTATGAACTGTATTTTTTATACGTTGGAGTTGGAGCCATCAATTGTAATCAAGCGCTTTGCAGCAATGATGACGAACACACACATCGACCACGTGTATTCCCATCTGGACTCGGTTGGGTATGCCATGCGCACCCGTGGTAAGACAGACGGCTCATTATGGGTGATGAAGTTCCCGATGGTCGGTACGTCGATGGCGGACATTTCTGCACACTATCAAGAAATGTCCATGAATACCAAACAACAATTTGGTGCTGTAGCAATCGACTACATTGACATCATGAACTCGACCGAACATCTGGATAAGGCCAATATCCACATCAAGGACAAAGTAGTTTCCGAGGAAATGAATGACTGGGCGCACAAACTAAAACTCATCCTCTGGTCGGCCTCGCAGCAAACCAAGGGCGCACAGGACGAGGCGGCACCACGCCAATCTGGTGTAGCTGGTGGTACCCCGAAAATAAGTACGTGCGACAATCTCATCATTGGCAAGCGCAACGAGGATGATATAGAAGACGAACGGTGGTGGGCACACGTCGAGAAGGCTCGCTCATCTGGGGCCAACAAAACCAAAATTCCACTTCACTGGCATCCGCACACCATGCGCATGACGGACGGAAACTTGGACACGTTCCAAGAGGCTAATCCCAAACTGTTTGGACGCAAGCACGCGGCAGCAAATAGATCATCGACGCCTGACAAGATTAAGAATGATCCAATAGCAAAAGAGTTGGGTGTAGAGATGGTCGAAGAGAAACTAGAATCGGGAGCCGGAAAGCAGGCCGTGGAGGCTTTCAAGAGACTCCGCGCTCTCAGCCACGAACAACAGGAATTGCAAAATGACGAAGCAAAGTGAAATACCGGGTATGGAACATAACATGTTCTTCGAACATTATGTCTTCGATCCACGTTCCAACTTCACTGAGCAGGACGTGTATCAGATCATACAATTCTTCAACATTGTATTTGATGACGACGTGGAGCCCCCGCACCCCAAGCATTTTGATGGAAGGGTCTTCAAGCCTACGCCGGATATCACAGTCACGGAATTCGCTGACATCCTGACGGCTACTGGGATTAGTGTCCCTGACGATATTATGCACAAGCTACCACAGGAATTGAAAGACCAGTTCGAAGATGGAAAATTCGTACCCTTCGATGATTTTGGATTGCCCGAGCTAATTGAGTTCCTGACCAAGCTGATGAACTTCCGTTTGGGTACCGAAGAATTCAACAACCTGCCGAAACATATAAAACGGCAATTCATTATTTTTACCCGCGATGGGAAGCATTGGCGCTATGGGGATCGACTACCGTCTTAAATACGACTATGACTGTCAGCATATTCGATCAATTAAAAGCACAATTCTCCCCCCATACCGTAAGTGTTCGAGGGGAAGAAGCCCATGCGCACGCGGTAAAGTTCTTGGAAATGCTGGTGGCTCAGGTTCCCGAAGAAGATGAGCGTAAGAAGCTGATGGCCACATGGATGCGCTCGGTAAAAGAGCGCGACTACAAGAAGTTCGAACGAGCACTTAAACGATACCACAACCGCAGAGAGGCGGGATAACCAATGAGCAAACAAATACATTTCATTTCAGGACTCCCTCGGTCGGGCTCAACTCTACTGTGCAACATCCTCAATCAGAATCCTGAGTTTCACGCGACCTCGACATCAGGTATTCTGGATATAATTCTAGCCATTCGCAATCAGTGGGAAAATATTGCTGCATTCAAAGCATCACCGAACAAAGCCGGTAAGGCTGCGGTTGTTAATAACATACTGAACAACTACGTCGAGACTATGGAGCGACCCGTATACTTCGACAAGTCCCGAGGATGGATCGCCCACATGGAAATGGCCGAAGTCATTTTGCAGCGTCCGGCGAAAATGATAGTCCCTGTCAGGAAGATAACCGATATCCTCTCATCGTTCGAGAATCTGTTTAGGAAGAACGCTCACGATTGGCAGTTCCCCCAAGAGAAGTCCCATTTCTACGAGTGGCAAACTATGGGTGGGCGTGCGGACGTTTGGATGCGAAGTGACCAGCCAGTAGGAATTGCCTACAACAGAATACGTGACGCGGTAGATCGCGGGTATGGTGACCGACTTCTCTTCGTCGAATTCGACTCACTGACTTCGCAGCCCGAGTTGACCATGCGCTCGATATACCAGTTCTTGGAAATGGAATACTACAACCATGATTTTGATTACGTAGCACAGGTCACCGAAGAGAATGATGACATCCATGGTATACCCGGTCTGCACGTAATCCGAAACAAGGTCGAACCGTTGGTCTCATATGGTCATAGTATGATTGGGGAACTAGCTCACCAGAAATATCATAACGCCCAGTTCTGGAGAAATGGACCCGAGCCCGAGTACAAAGTAGAAGACTGATAAATACCGGCATGAAAATGTCAGACCTACGAAGGATCAAAGAAAATTCCAGTGCTAGTGCTACCGGTGTGGGCTCGATTGCGACCCATACTGGTGGGCTAGGGCAAGTCGCCGATACCGTCAAGAAGAACAAGAAGCGCCGTAAGGTGCGTGGCGGTCATGTTATTATTCAGCGCTCATCCTCGTAAACAATCCAGTAACATTCTTCCAAGCCTGACCCTTTTTAATTTTGGTCACCATTGTTGTACTGATTCCATACTCTTTGGAGATCGCCGAGCGGGATCGAGCATCCCAGTAGATATCAATGACTTGGTCTTCGGTTAGTTTGCTTCGATTGTTATTCGTTCCTGATATTTTCTCACGCTGCTCGATGTTCCACATATGACCACTACTACCCTTTCCACCGATCCCTTTATTGTAACCGGATGGATGTAGGGCGTGGTGCTTCATGATGTTGGTTTGCATCCGGCGATTTGCCATATCAGCATCATCATAGAACTCGATTATCTGTGTGAGAAAAGCTCCCCTTCCAAATTCCTGTACGTCTTTCCATATTAATTCAGAGCCGGTGCCCGTCATATGGGCACTGATACGTTTCTTGGGAGCAGTGGATACGCCGATGTACGCCTTATCATTCACGGTATTGAGTATACGATATATGCTGTATTTCACTTTTTGGACACTCTTTTTGGCAACTCGCCTAAATATACTTACTGGTAACTCAAGTTCAAGGACATAGAAACCTGAACTGTTAATCACTCACTGGAGAAAATACAATGACTACTGCACGTTACGACGTAAACAGCGCAAACACCAACCGACAGGTACGATTCAGCATCGCTGCTGCTACCCCCGTCGCAAATACTTTCTTGGCCCTCAAGGGTCCAGCAAACTCTTACCCGCACTACAACCAACTCGCTGGTGTGCCAACGGTTGAGCAGGAACTAGGTCAGCTTCGTCTGAGCCTCGTATCTCGCGCTCTGACTGCATACGCTATCACGGTTTCCCTTCAAGTTGACGCAACTGGTACTACCATGTTCTGGACTGCTGAGCAGGACGAAATGGGTGCATTCTTCAACCAAGCTCTTCCGCCCCTCGGTGCTACACCGGGTGTTGACGAGTCATGGCCTGTTACGGGCAATACGGTTGGCAAGCATCACGTGGCCGACATCACCGACCGTCTCGGTACTGGTGGTATGACTACTATCAAGACCAAGCCGGGTCTTCAGAGCCTAGTCAATTCGCTGTTGTCTGTTTCTTACGACGGCGGCACGACTGGTCCCTTCGGTCTTCTGTCTGCTGGTGGTACTGTCGTACTTCCTGACGGTCGTGTTGTTACAACTGGTGCTGCTGCACCGGCTCTTCCGGTTGCTGGTGCGTTCACCGCAGGTCTGGAAGTTACTTGGGTTAACGTAGGTTAATCTTAGACAGCATTTCCAAGAAGTCTAGAGAAGGCCGCGCACGTCGCGGCCTTTTCTTTGGTTGTAATTCGGTGCAATAGTAAATACATTAGTACCTAAACCACATTGTACATGGATAATGAATCAACAACTGACATTTGACACTCTGAAAGACGCTTGGGGACGTATGAAAGAACATCGTGCTACCGATATGAAAAAGGTTGCACCCGATCTTTCAGACCCCGACGAAATCTATCTGAAGAGAGTTTCTGAGTCAGACGTGGAATTAGCAGTACGCTTTGCTGGCTTCAGTCATGCGGTTCAGCAGCGGTCTTCTATCCCACAAGTAAAACGCCTTGTCCTCAATTGGCTAAAACATATTTCGATGACCGTCCAGCAAGTACGTGCTGATGACGATTCTCTTGTAGTTCGGATGTCCAAGGAATTGAAAATATCCGAGGCTTCTATTTCTATATTCAAACGCGATCCAAAGACGAATAAAAAGAAAAGTTATTACAAATGCGTCGGCGGAAAAAAGAACGGAAGGCGGGTAGCAAACCCCAATGACTGCCTCGGTGTACCCGATCCAGCAAAGAAAATCAAATTTGCAATAACCAAAAGAGCTAAATACGGCCAAGCCGCAAAGTCTCGCAAGAAGACTCAGCTAACAAATGTGACCGCTAGGAGAGTTAGGAAAGCTAACCAACGTCTAAAGAAAGCAAGAGGATTCTAAAAACATGTCTCAGATTGAAAACACTGGCAAGAGCGCCAGCGAAGTATACACCGCGAAGCAACTAGACGGGGACGATGTCCCACTGGATAACTCGTGGCGAAACAAAGCTCCGTCGATGGCCAATAGCGATTTGGTTGGCGATGTTCAAGCCCGTGAGCTTGCCGAAAATGATGTAGCCCGTGAAGCACGTCGTAAAATTATGGCCATCTTGGAAGAAGATGAAGCTCCACAGCTTGCACCACAAGGACATCAGTCTGGGCACGTTCGACGCAAGAATACTGAACTGACGATGGACGACCTAGCCGGAATCGGTGGCGGGCTGCATGATGTAGTTGGCGCTGTTGGCATGGACCTCTTCCAAGAAGGATACATGGGCAGCGAAAATGAAGCAGCCCAGATGGCGGAGTCTATGGGTGGGCGCTCACAATCGGAACCAACTTGGGACTGGAAATCAGTCAAGAGTGTAGCTACTCTGCGTGGTGGAAAGAAAGTACCAGTATGGATGGTAGAGAACGACAAGACTGGTATGAACATAAACAAGCCCTTTAGAATTCAGGCTCCTGCTGAAAGAATTGCCAGTCTGTTGAACGTTACGGGCAACGCAAATGACCCGCGTGTGAGACAAATTCAAGAAGATTACGACAAGTACACAATACTGACAAAACGTCTGCGTGAGTGCAAGCAACTATACGAATCGGGTGACCGAAGTGTCAAAGATAAGGCACAACGTATAGCGGCTGAACTCCGTGGGGTCAAGCAACGGCTTGGTATCTGATAAATAACTCAACAACAAGTAGATAGGAACCTTAACCCATGGGACTCGAATTTCTTAACGACACTCCTCAACGCGCCTTCCGCAAGTTAGAGCGAGATTTGATGCTGGTGAACCCAGAAGTCCAACTTGGGCAATTCAAGGCCATGACCCCACGGTCACTTGATTCTGTCCTCGAAGCACTGGACGGAAAGCGTGCCACCATCCTCGCCGAGAACACATACGGCTCGTGGTTGCGGAGCCCAAAATATGTCGAGCTTCAACTCATGAAGGAAGCTGTACATTTTCTCAAGGAGTACAAGGAAGGGAAGCGCGACGAGGAAGTCCTCGTACCGGGTTACACCTACTACAGAAAAATTAGACAGTTCGGTGATGACCTCGTTGGTCATCGTTGTTACTTCCGCGAAAGCGCTACCCCAATGTGGGTGCCTTGGAAGATGGACCAGAATGTTGCGAAAGCATTTGAAGTTCTACGACACGGTGGTGAAGAAGACTTCAGCCGAATTTATGTCGAGATGGCTAATGGCCGTCTTAATGCATTGGGAAAAGTTAGTATTGAACACCTAACTGAATCCGACGCCACTGCCCTAAAGACCATCGGAGAATACTGCGATGCTCGTTGGGACGGTGCATGGCCTTGGGAAGCACCTTCCCCTTACACACTTCGCGAATCAATCGAGGAAAATTACGAGATGAGCTTACAAACCATTAATGAGATGCAGAGCCAATTTACTGTACTCCTTACTGCCCTCAACGAAGACAGCATGGACAAGTACGAAGTTATCGCTGCTGCCGAGGAAATGGCAGGCACCATCGAAAAGATGGTTGAACAGGTAGCTCGACTTGGTGGTGAAGGCATCATCAAGCTAAAAAACCAAATCCGCATTTCCATGGGCGACGACGCTGCCGCACAGATCGAGGACAAGTTCCTTGAGCCTGTTCGACAAGCTGCTGACGCACTGTCGCAACTTCAGGCAACGATCCTCCAGACTGTTGACAACCTGAAGAACGCCGACGACTCTGGTGGTATTCCTTCCGGTGGTATCGGTGATACGGCAGGACCAGACCTCGGCGGTGACATGGGTTCTCCGATGGACGCAATGGGTGAAGAGCCTTCTCTCGGTGGTGATCCACTGGGTGGCGACGAGATTGCCGGTGACCTTGCTGATGCTAGCCTAGACGGTGGTGACGGCGAACGTCCAATGAAGGATATGTAAGAATGGACACTGCTGATCTCAAGCGCCGTGCAGGAATCGTCGAGATGTATGATGGGTCACAACACCCTGAAGCCATCGCTCACAACTTCATAAACGGAAATCAGAAGGACGCTTTTCAAGCTATAGGCGAAAGTGTACCCCTGTTCGCGCAAGTAGTATTGCACATGGGGAATGCATATGGGCAAGAAGCTCTCATGAATTTCCTCCAATTTGCATCCCGTAGAGGACAGTAACAGTAATGGCAACTAGAACTTTTGATGATGGGTTCTACCCTGCGAGCAGAGCCCGCGATATCGCTGTGGGTAACGGTGCATCCGACAACGATGTGCTGATTGAGATTAATAATCTCCAGATAGCCATTGACAATGCTGCCCGAAACGAAGCA
>Ga0307380_10009538_pt1 | contig 12307 bp, 9 predicted proteins | sample UN3MG_FD_202239 | JGI IMG/M metagenome (GOLD analysis project Ga0307380, IMG submission 202239) | Soil microbial communities from Risofladan, Vaasa, Finland - UN-3 | ecosystem: Environmental > Terrestrial > Soil > Coastal area > Acid sulfate soil | place: Finland: Risofladan, Vaasa | collected... | reverse complement strand
CACCGAATCTGAATTCAAGTGCGGCGAAATGAGGCGGTAAAAACATAGCAGGGAGTTTGATTGTGAATCGACGTGAATTTATTAAGTTTGCTATCGGCGGTGCGGCGGCGGTTGTAATGCCAAATTACGGTTGTTCTATTGGCGGGAGTTCCGGAGCAACTGCCGAACGGCCAAATATTATTCTTATTATGGCCGATGATTTAGGATACGGTGACATTAGCTGTTACGGCAGCGAAAAGATACGGACACCCAATATCGATGCTTTGGCGAGAGGCGGCCTTAAATTTACAGATTATCATTCCAACTGTCCTGTGTGCAGCCCGACAAGGGCGGCTTTGCTGACGGGACGCTACCAGCAGCGGTGTGGTATCGAGGGCGTCGTAACAGCCGCAAAGCACCGTCATACAGGGATGGCTCTGGAGGAAGTAACATTTGCCGAGGTACTGAAAAGACGTGGCTATGCAACGGGAATTTTCGGTAAGTGGCATTTGGGTTACAACGTGGAATTCAATCCGGCCAAGCAGGGATTCGACGAGTTTATCGGCTATGTCAGCGGCAACGTGGATTATCATTCGCATATCGACCAGGCGGGCTTCGAAGACTGGTGGAAAGATCTCCAAAAGGTTCCAGAAGAAGGTTACAGCACCGATTTGATAACAAAGCACGGAGTGGATTTTATAGAGCGGCACAAGGATGAGCCGTTTTGTTTGTATCTACCGCACGAGGCGCCGCACTCTCCTTACCAGGGACGAGAGGACCCGCCGGAACGTTTGAGCGGCGGCAAGCAAGGTAAAAAAGCCAAAGGCAATGAGATTACCCGGGCGTATAAGGAAATGGTTGAGGTGATGGACGAGGGGATAGGGCGTATTGTCGAGACGGTCAGACGTCTGGGCTTAGAGCGAAAGACGTTTATCTTTTTCTGCTCCGACAACGGCGCTACCAAAAACGGTTCCAACGGCACTCTGGCCGGTTACAAGGGCAGCTTGTGGGAAGGCGGGCATCGGGTTCCGGCTGTTGCCTATTGGCCGGGCAGAATTAAAGCTGGTACAATTACCGATGAAACGGTCCTGGGTATGGATTTGTTTGCTACGATGATGTCGATTGCCGGGGCGAAACCGCAGGCTGGTATGAAGCTTGACGGCGTTGACCTTTTGCCGATGCTGACCGAGGGTGCCGGGCTGCCAAAGCGAACTTTGTTCTGGCGTTACCGAAAAGAAAAGGCCGCACGGAAAGGGCCGTGGAAATTGCTGGTTCAAGGTAACCAGTCAAAACTTTATAATCTTGACGAAGACCTCGGCGAAAAGGAAAATCTTGCTGGGGCCAGGCCTGATATGATCAAGGCGCTTGAAGATGAGCTGGCCGCCTGGGAGCAAAAAGTTTCGGCTGGTGTTGAGCCAAGGGCGTGAAAAGTGCTGCGTAAGATGAATTAGGGAGTTTGGGCATTGAGAACTCCCTGAGTTTTATTAATTCGGAGGTAATAATTATGAAGAAACAATCGATTAGCCGACGTGATTTTATAAAGAGTTGTGCTGCAGGTGCATCGGTGCTTGTCGGTTCAGGATTGATTTCAAAGGAGGTATTCGCGGCCTCAGAGAAAAGACCGAACATTGTCTTGATAGTCAGCGACGACCATGGGCTTGAAGCTTTGGGGTGTTATGGTAATAAGGTAATCAAGACGCCGAATCTCGACCAGCTTGCGGCTGAGGGAGTTCGGTTTACTAATGCCTTTTGTACGACGGCAAGCTGCAGTGCGAGCCGGTCGGTTATTTTGACGGGTATGTATAATCACGCTAATGGCCAGTACGGGCATCAGCACAGTTATCATCACTTTATCTCATTCCCGACCGTGAAGTCGCTGCCGGTGCAGTTGACTGAGGCAGGCTACAAGACGGGACGGATAGGCAAGTATCACGTTGCGCCGGATGAGGTTTATAAATTCGATGTTGCGCTAAAGGGCAACAGCCGCAGTCCTGTCGAGATGGCGAACAACTGCCGGGACTTTGTCAGCGGTGATGATAGTAAGCCGTTCTTCCTGTACTTCTGCATGAGCGACCCGCACCGCGGCGGCGGCAAGGCCGAAGAGCTGCCGACCGAGCCCGACCGGTTCGGAAATCGTGCCAAAGGAGAATATCCGGGAGTGAAAGAAGTCAAGTACAGTCCTGAGGATGTTATAGTGCCGCCGTTTTTGCCGGATTCGCCGGAGTGCCGTGCCGAGCTTGCGCAGTACTATCAGTCGGTGTCCCGTGTTGACCAGGGGGTTGGACGGCTGCTCGGCGTTCTTAAAGAGGCGGGCAAATATGATAATACGGTGGTCATTTATATCTCGGATAACGGCGTAGCATTTCCGGGGGCCAAGACGACTCTGTATGAGCCGGGGATGAAACTGCCGTGCATCGTTCGAAATCCGTTACAGAGGAAAAAAGGCATTAACTGTAATGCGCTGATTAACTATGCGGATTTGGCGCCGACGATTATGGACTTTGCCGAAGCGCTTGATAAGAAAAGTGAATTTCAGGGTAGGTCGTTCAAGTCGGTGCTCGAACGGGAAAATCCGTGGGGCTGGGATGTAACTTTTGCTTCACATACTTTTCACGAGATAACGATGTATTATCCGATGCGAGTGGTGCGTGAGCGAAGGTATAAGCTGATCTGGAATATTGCGCATGGACTGGATTATCCGTTCGCCAGTGATTTGTGGGAGGCATCGACGTGGCAGGCGACGATAGAGCGAGGCGAGAAATATTACGGCAAGCGCACGGTCGAGGCATATATACACAGGCCGAAATTCGAGCTTTACGATTTGGAGAACGACCCGGATGAGGTTGAGAACTTAGCCGACAATCCAAGGAACAAAGGAACTCTTTCGAGACTCCAGTCAAAGCTGAAGGCATTTCAAAAGCGAACGAACGACCCATGGATAGTCAAGTGGGAATATGAATGATAAAGAAAAATTCGTGTTGTGAGATTATCAGAAGCAGATGCGCATGGTGAAACTGACCATCTGAGGAGATTGCGGGAGTTGGTTTTAGAAAATGAGCCGATATATCCGAATATTAAAAAGTAATTTGAAGAGAAAGTTATTGCTGGTAATTTTTTTATGAATGGACAATCTCCTGAAAGCGGAATTGTTATGAGTATTAGGGCGAAATATGCAAGGAAGATTTTGTCCGGAAATAAGAAGGTAGAAGTGAGAAGGATGTTTTCAAAAAAATGGAAGTCAAGTAAGATTATTATATATGCGTCGGGACCTGAACGTTCTCTCGTGGGTGAGGCATTGATAAAGGAGGTGGTTTTTGATAGACCTGAAAATGTTTGGGAGAGATTTTCCGATCAAATCGGGTGTACGAAAGAAGAATTCGATAAGTACACTGCATATAAGAATAAGGTTTATGCCATTGTGTTGGAAGATGCTGTTCCGTACCAGAAAAGCATATCCATTAAAGAGGTTTCGAGCTTGATGAAAGAGAATTTGCGACCGCCACAAAATTATTATAATCTTAACAATAATACAAAATGGGCAGAGGCAGTTTCAATGGGAGCGTTGTTACAAGGTAGTTTTGGGGCGAGAGAGCCTATTTTATTATAAAGAGAAACCTCTCAATCGAATATTTTTTCTGAGTGGGGCAAGGGAATATTTTATATATTTATTCCATTTCTTCGAATCATCTGGATAGTTTCTAAACAAGTCTTGTAGGTTTATTTGAAATAGTTATAATCTGGAGGGATTACCGCTCCCCGATCGGAGTCGAGGACGGGTTTTTAGCGGGAATGAAAAACATCTGAATGTAAGATAAGGATAAAAATAAGGACAATGAAATGGCGCTGTTATTAGGATATGACGTTGGAAGCTCGTCGATAAAGGCGACGCTGATGGACAGCCAAACGGGCAAGGTTTTGGCGAGCGCGACTTCGCCGGACAAGGAGTTGGAGATTATCGCAAAGGAGTCCGGCTGGGCGGAGCAGCATCCCTCTACATGGTGGGAACATGTTAAAGAAGCGACCCGGCAGATTGCTTCCAAAATCCGGAATTTAGAGGATGTTGAAGCTATTGGGATTTCATATCAGATGCACGGATTGGTTTGTGTGGATAAGAACAAAGAGGTTTTGAGGTCTTCGATAATCTGGTGCGACAGCAGGGCGGTGCAAATCGGTGAACAGGCGGCCAAAGACATAGGTACAGAAAAGTGCCTTAAGAACCTTTTTAATCTGCCGGGTAATTTTACGGCGTCTAAATTAAAGTGGGTCAAAGAAAACGAGCCGGAGGTCTATTCGAAGATTCATAAGATAATGCTGCCCGGTGATTATATCGCGATGAAGATGACGGGCCAGATAAAAACTACGCCGTCGGGTTTGTCCGAAGGGATAATGTGGGATTTCGGGAAAGATGAATTGGCAGAATTTGTTTTGGAAAATTACGGTATATCAGCCGATCTGACAGCCCCGACTGTTCCGACGTTTTCCATTCAGGGTGAGCTGACCGGCTCGGCCTCTTATGAACTGGGACTCAAGGCCGGGACAAAGGTAAGCTACCGGGCGGGTGACCAGCCTAATAACGCACTGTCACTTGGTGTTTTGCAGCCGGGTGAAATTGCTGTTACGGCCGGGACATCCGGCGTAGTCTATGGAATCAGTGATAAGAAAAACTACGACCAGCTCTCGCGAGTCAATATATTCGTTCATGTCAATCATTCGAAGGACGAGCCGAGGTACGGAGTCTTGCTTTGCCTTAACGGGACGGGAATCTTAAATAGCTGGCTCAAACACAACTTTGTCGGCGGCGAGGGACTGGATTATGAGCAGATGAACGAGCTGGCGGCCGAGGTTGCGGTCGGCTCTAACGGGCTGATGATACTGCCTTACGGCAACGGTGCTGAAAGGACTCTGGAGAACAGGAATATCGGGGCGTCCGTTCACGGGTGGAATTTTAATATTCATAAGAAGGCGCATTTCCTGAGAGCGGCCCAGGAAGGAATTGTTTTTGCGCTAAATTACGGCCTTGGGATAATGCGCGGTATGGGGATTGAGCTTCAAACGGTCAAAGCCGGAAATGCGAACATGTTCCTTAGCCCGCTGTTTGCAGAGGCGTTTGCAACGATTACGGGCGCTACGGTGGAGCTTTATAATACCGACGGCTCGCAGGGTGCCGCCAGGGGAGCTGGTATAGGAGCGGGTATTTACAAGGGCCCCGATGATGCCTTTGTGGGTCTGGAGCCGGTTAAGGCGATTGAGCCAAATAAGAAATTAGCATCGGCCTATCAGGATGCGTATGAAAAATGGGAAGATGTTTTGAAAAGGCAATTGAAAAATTAAGAGCATAAGACATAAGTGCATGAGTTTTGTTTTAAGCGCTTAAGAAAGGAGCAATTAAAATGGCAGATAAATCTTTACACAGCATATGCAGATGGACATTTAATCCCGGCAAGGGTGGTTTTGTGCCGGGTGATATGCGGCCTGAATGGGGCGGTAAATTCGGCTCGCCCGAGATGATAAAATTAGTTGCAGAGAAAGTCGCTCCAAGGATGCCTGATAACGTTGAGCTGGGTATCGAGTTGCATTATGACGCTGAGGTCGATGATGATAATGCTGCGGCCGTGGCTGATGCGCTTGTGGACAATAAATTGTATCTGGCGATGATAACGCCGGGGGCACATTGTCATTTCGGTTACGGCGGGGTGGCATCTTTGGACCCGAACGAGCGAAAGGCCGCTGAGGAGCTGGGCACCAAAACAGTTGACCTTGCATACGGCACATTGAAGAAAGCCTGGCATCCGGATGCGGGCAAGGAGCCGGCGCTTATTATCTGGAACGGCTCGTTCGGTTATGATATTGCGACTATCGGTATTCGGCAGATGTATCAGAACCTCAAGGAAAGCATCGCCGGTTTGTGTAAATATGAAGCAGAAAAAGGCGGCAGTTTATATATAGGGTTTGAGCCGAAGCCGAACGAGGGGCATCCGGCTATGCTGATTCCCACGGTGGCCAGCGCGTTATTGTTCTGGCGAAAAATTGAAGATGAGTTCGGAGTTCCGAAGGAAAAGAAAGGCGTCAATAAAGAGTTTGGGCATTCGGAGATGATAGGTCTTGACCACGTTGCCGATACGGTTGAAGAGCTGGATAATGATATGATGGTGCACATGCATCTTAACAGCCAGGGCTATAACGACGGTATTATTCTCGGCGGGCCGGGCAAATACGATATCGACCACGGTACGCGGATTAACGGTATGAACGTTGCTATCGCCGGGCTTATCCAGCAGGCTGGCTTTAAGCGATGGAAAGGTCACGACATGCAGGCCCGGGCATACGATAACGCCGAACAGGGTATCGACAGAGTGATAAGGAGTATGTTGAGCTGGGAGGCTTGTGAACAGGCGGCCAAAGAGCTGGATACGGCCAGCCTGATGAAGGTATTGGCTCAAAGGGAAACCGCAAAGGCCGAGGATATGATGAGGGCGGCAGTAGTTAACGCTCAGGGCCATTTCGATAAAATGTATAAGTGATTAAATACAGGATGCCATAGCGGTAACTGATGAGTAGAATGCAAAATGAAAACACGCCGTGATTTTTTGAAGAGCTTGATGATAGGGGGTGTTGCAGTCCTTGTCCCATCGGTCGGGTTTGCGGGGCAGAGCCGAAAGACCAATGTTGTGCTGATCGTTTGCGATGACCTCAACGACTATGTCACGGGCATGGCAGGGCATCCTCAGGCGAGGACCCCGCACATCGCCAGGCTCGCTCGGTCCGGGGTGGCTTTCAAACGGGCCTATAGTAACAACCCCATCTGTGCACCATCGCGCTCCAGCTTTCTCACCGGAATTTACCCACACACTTCGAAAAATCTGTTCTGGGACAAGTGGTACGACAATCCCGTGCTAAAGAATTCCAGGACCATCATGGAACACTTCGGCGATAACGGCTACCATGTTGCCGGCTCCGGCAAGCTTATGCATCACCATCTGCCTTCCGTGTGGAGTGAGTTCAAGCATAAGGCCGACTACGGCCCCTTTGTGTACGACGGCGAGAACAGGGTTGCCCACCCCTCAGTCCCTCAACCATTCAATAGTATCGGACATGTTGATGGTTCTTACGCCCCGTTGTCGGACGTGCCCTATGGGCCAAACGACAAGGACAACAAGGGCTGGATATACGGCACCTGGGGTAAGGTAAATAAGTTCAAATACGTTGACGAGGACAACCGCGACCCTACCCCCGATGAACGCAATGCGGCCTGGGCGGAAAATAAGATCAACGAGTTTGCGAAACAGGAAAACGGCAAGCCGTTTTTCCTGGGTGTTGGCTTTATTCGTCCACACACCCCGCTGCACGTCCCCAAGCGTTTCTTCGATATGTTCCCGACGGGCTCTCTCAAAATTCCCGTAATCAAGCCCAACGATGCCGAGGACTGTCACTATAAGGATGTCTTTAACAGCGATCAAAAGGGATTGAAGTACTTTCGCCTGCTCAAAGAATCGTATCCGGACCTCGAATCTGCACTCAAAGCGTTCACCCAGGCCTATCTCGCCAGTGTGGCTGCAGTTGACGAATGCGTCGGCCGGATAGTCGAAGCTGTGGACAAGAGCCCATTCAAAGACAACACCATCATCGTCGTTACGAGCGACCACGGCTGGAACATGGGCGAGAAGGATTACCTTTTCAAGAACGCACTCTGGGAAGAGAGTACTCGTGTGCCGCTCATCATCCGGGCGCCGGGCGTTGCGGTGACAGGCGGCATCGCCGAGCACCCTGTTTCACTAATCGATATCTACCCCACACTCGTTGACCTCTGTGGACTCGAAAGCGATACGAGGAAGAACAACAAAGGCGCCAGGCTCGATGGTCACAGCCTCCGCCCGTTCCTTAAAAATCCGAAATCAGAAACCTGGAACGGACCCGACGCTGCGTTGACGATGATCTTTGCCGGCCAGGGCACAGAAAAGAACCCAGCTAAGCAGCATTGGTCCGTCCGGACAAAAAGATGGCGCTATATTCTGTACAACAACGCCAGCGAGGAGTTATACGACCACGACACCGACCCCTATGAGTGGACCAACCTGTCCGGTGATACCCGTTACGGGAAGGTAAAAGCGGCCCTGAAGACCAAGCTCTTCCACATGACTGGCCGGTAAAAAGACTTGCGCAGAGGATACTGAATCAAACTTGCCGGGAATGTTGAAAAGAGAATAAGATATGGAAAAGGCCCGCCTGTATTTTATTGATAACCTGAGAATCCTGCTTATTACACTTGTAGCTATGCTGCACCTCTCTATTACCTATGGAGGTGCCGGCAGTTGGTATTACAGAAATGTCCCGGAAGGCACTATGTCGGTCCCGCTGACGTGGTATAACGGGACAGTCCAGGCCTTTTCGATGGGCTTGTTTTTTTTGATTTCGGGTTATTTTACTCCCGGCTCATACGACCGAAAAGGTCCCCGGCGATTTTTAAAAGACAGGCTGCTGCGTCTGGGCATCCCTATACTAAGCTATGACTTTGTCATCGGTCCGCTCATGGCGTATCCGCTTATGCAGGTTGGCGCTCTTGAATTCGACGGCACGTATCCTGAATTTCTTTCTATGTATTACAGCAGCTTTCATATTGGTACCGGCCCATTATGGTTTATCGAAGCCCTGCTGATATTCGCTGTTTTTTATTTTCTGTGGCGGCTGTTCGCAAAAAATTCTGCAAGTTCTGCTCAGGGCAACGGCAAAGTGCCTGGCAATTTGAAAGTAGTTTTCTTCGCCCTTGCTCTTAGTATTGTTACCTTCATCGTGCGGATATGGCTTCCTCTCGGTTGGAACTTTGAGCCCTTGAATTTTCAGTTTCCCTTTTTCCTTCAGTATATTTGTATGTATATTGTCGGAATCGCTGCTTATAGGCACAACTGGCTGGTGCGGATACCCGATGCGATGGGTAAATTGTGGCTTGGCGTCGCATTGCTTCTTATTTTGATTCTCTTTCCTGCGTTGTTCGTTTTAGGCGGGGCACTCGAAGGTGATATATCTTCATTTACAGGCGGCCTTCACTGGCAATGCTTTGGGTATGCTGTCTGGGAGCAGTTTACCGGCGTTGCAATGATTATAACGCTGCTGTTTTTATCTCGCAAGTGGTTCAATCGGCAGGGAAGAGTGAGCAAAGCTATGTCCGCCAGCGCTTACACCGCTTATATTATCCATGCACCGGTTGTAGTCCTTGTGTCACTCGCGATTAGAAATATCAGTTTATACCCGTTTTTGAAATTTGCTTTGGCCGTACTTATTGCTGTTCCGTTGTGTTTTGCTTTGGGCAATTTCATCAGGCAATTGCCGCTGGCCAAACGAATCCTGTGACGGCGCACATCAAACCCGGAGAAACATCCTTGCTTTTTGGGTTTGGGGCTGATAGACTCAACGGCCGTTATGACCCTTGCTATTAAAACCAGCGGACTCACTCGCTGCTTTGGCGACCTGCGTGCCGTCGACAGTCTCGACTTACGTGTGGAAGCCGGAAAGTTCTACGGCTTTCTCGGCCCCAACGGCGCGGGCAAATCTACGACCATCAAAATGCTTACGGGTCTGCTGGCCCCCACGTGCGGCACGATGTGCATCCTGGGCGAGGAAGTAGAAGACCCCGACAAAGCCAGAGAGATCAAGCGCCGTGTTGGTGTGGTGCCCGAGGAGCTGGCTCTGTTCGATAATCTGACGGCACGGGAATATCTGACCTTCATAGGACGTATGTATAAGATGCCCATGGCGACGATCCGCGAACGTTGCCGGGAGCTGTTGACCATGATGAACCTGGATAAAGAGGAGAAGCTGACCCTCGAATACTCACATGGGATGAAGAAAAAACTCACGCTGGCGGCGGCGCTGATTCCGAATCCGGACCTGCTGTTTCTCGATGAACCGTTTGAGGGCGTCGATGCCGTTGCCTCGCGCGTGCTGCGAGACACATTGAAGCGCTGCGTGCAGCGCGGTGCGACCGTGTTCCTGACATCGCATGTTCTGGATATTGTCGAAAGGCTCTGCACAGACTTCGGGATTATTGTCGCCGGTAAGCTTGTGTATCAGGGCACGATGGACGAGATTCGTGACGGTGGCTCGCTGGAGGAACGGTTCCTGGAGGCCGTCGGCAGCGATAACATCGAGCACCAGAAGCTAAGCTGGCTGGAGGATTAGATGGACTGGAGCCAACTTCGCACAATCATCTGGTTACGCTGGCGCTTGACCCGAAATCAATGGTCTCGCAGCGGTCAGTTGAATGCCGTGCTGATAATGGTCATAGCCGTGGCTTTGCTTATCTTAAGTGTTGTGAGCGGCGTTGCCGGTGTGCTGATCGGTTTCTTTATTTTGGCCGAAAGGTCGCCGACGCGTTTGCTTATCGCGTGGGATATGTTCTTTGGTGCGTTTCTGTTTGCCTGGATGATTGGAATGGTTTCGGAGATCCAGCGTTCGGAGACGATCGACATCAGCCGGATGCTGCACCTGCCGATCTCGCTCAGAGATATTTTCCTGGTGAACTATCTCGCCTCACATTTGACTTTTAGCATCATTCTGTTCCTGCCTTTAGTGCTGGGTCTTTGCCTGGGATCGATTCTCAGAGGGCGATGGTTAATGATCTGGATGTTTCCGCTGGTGCTCGGTTTGGTCTTCATGATAACGGCGTGGACCTATTGCCTGCGCGGCTGGCTGGCCGCGCTCATGGTGAACAAGCGGCGACGCCGCGCCATTATTGCCGTGGTCACCTTTTCATTGATTGTGCTTGTACAGCTTCCAAATATCATTAGCAACCTCGCGCACAATCGTAAAAAGCGCAGACCCGACACGGTGAAATCGGCACCATTGGACGAACAGACAACGAGACGCCCCGTGAGTCGGAACAGGAGGCCCATTCCCCATGCGGTCTTGGTGGCACATAAGGTTGTACCCTTCCTGTGGGTAGGTAATGGTGCGATGTCACTGGCCATGGGAAATGCCCTGCCTGCCGTGTTAAGTGCAGTCGGCGCGTTCGGTATTGGTGGATTGGGTTTTAGGCGGGCCTACCGCTCGACCATTCGTTTCTACCAGGGACACACGATTGGCAGAAGGTCTAAACAAAGACCGAAAACTAAAAAGGTCCCCGCCGTCAGGAAGAACTTCCTTGAGAGGCAACTACCCGGTATTCCAGACGAAGCAGCGGCGCTGGCACTGGCCTTCTTCCGTTCCCTGACGCGGGCACCCGAAGTGAAGATGGCCCTGGCGACCAATTTCATCTTTCTGCTGCTTTTTGGAACTATGTTCTTCGCGCGGCGTATATCCAACCTCAGCGACAACTTAAAATTGTTCGTCGCCAGTGGCCCCGTCGTGTTTACGTTTCTCGGTATGAGCAATCTCATGTTTAACCAGTTCGGCTTCGATCGGGGCGGATTTCGTCAGCTTGTGTTGCTGCCGGTACAGCGAAGACATATCCTACTGGGAAAAAACCTTGCGTTCCTGCCGATCGCGATTGGATTTGGATTAACTTTCCTTGTGCTCGTCAAAATCATCCTGCGTATCTCTTTCACCATCGTTCTTGCCGCTGGCTTGCAGTTGGTGGCGACCTTCATGCTACTCAGCATTGTGGGCAACATTATATCCATATTTGTTCCTTACCACATCTCCCCGGGATCAATGAAGCGGACCAAAACCTCTGCCATGACGTCCTTCCTGATTTTCATATCGCGATTATTGTTTCCGGTGGCCATGGTTCCAATGTTCATTCCGCCGGCAACGGGGCTGCTCATGTCCCGCCTGGGGTGGCTGTCGGCCGGGCCTGTGAACATTTTGTCCTCGATGGTACTGTTGGGGCTCCTTGTTTACTTTTACAGGCTTAGTCTGCCCGGCCTCGGCAACATGTTGCTCAAACGAGAAAAACAAATCCTTCAAGTGGTTACGGCTGAAGTGGAGTAACTCTAACGCGGCACTCCGATCAGAGACAAACTCACTTCTTTGCTAAATTATCAACATTGCGTCGCCGTAGGAATAAAAACGGTATTGCTGTAAGATGGCGTGATTGTAAGCGGCGAGGATATTTTCGAGACCTGCAAATGCGGCGACCAGCGCGAGGAGTGTGGATTTGGGCAGATGGAAGTTCGTTATCATAGCGTCTGTAATTTTGAATTTATAGCCGGGCTTTATGAATAGACCCGTTGAGCCGGTGACGGCTTTGATTTGCGCCCCGGTGGCTAATGTCTCGAGGGTTCGGGTCGAGGTTGTACCGACAGTGATTATTCGCCCCCCTTTGCTTTTTGCTTTATTTATTATCCTGGCATTTTCCTGGTCTATGCTGAACTGCTCCTGATGAATCTGGTGGTCG
>Ga0307380_10009536_pt1 | contig 12309 bp, 9 predicted proteins | sample UN3MG_FD_202239 | JGI IMG/M metagenome (GOLD analysis project Ga0307380, IMG submission 202239) | Soil microbial communities from Risofladan, Vaasa, Finland - UN-3 | ecosystem: Environmental > Terrestrial > Soil > Coastal area > Acid sulfate soil | place: Finland: Risofladan, Vaasa | collected... | reverse complement strand
TCCTGCTCCGCCCCCGCTACCGAGCCCCATGATTGAGGCATTGAATCGATTCGGTGTTGATCTGACGACCTTTCTTGCGGGCTGTCCACTTCGAGCCCACCTCGACTCTGCTGATATCTACCACATCCCGACGCAGACTATGGCAACGCTACTGTGCTTTCAGCGATTTCCCCGTCCCGTTGTGGTAACGGTACTGGATATCATCCCTCACCTGGTACGCGGCGATCGCGGGTTGGATACCTCTCGACACGGCATAGAACGGCTCTTTTACCGCTTGGCACTGGCTGGTCTGAAGAGAGCAGATGCCTTGATCGCTATCTCGGAATACACCAAGCGCACGCTGGTTGAGAATCTCGGCCTGCCATCCGAGCGCATCCACGTCGTTTATCCAGCCGTGGATCCCCAGAAGTTCCGGCCGCTGCAGGTGCCGGATGAGTTTCTTGCCAGGCACGGGCTCGGCAGGGACCGGCGGTATGTCCTGTACGTGGGGTCGGACGACCCGCGCAAGAACCTGGGGACATTGGCGCAGAGCTTTGCCTTGCTCAAGCAAAAGCTGCCACAGGTGAAGCTCCTGAAGGTAGGAGCGCCCCACTTCTACCACGAGCGACAGCGGCTGCTGGCCCTGGTTGCCGATCTGGGGATCCAGGAGGATGTCTTGTTCATCGAGCAGGTGTCTGATAATGAACTGCCCCTCTTCTACAATGTGGCAGACGTGTTGGCCATGCCCTCGTTGTACGAGGGGTTTTGCCTGCCGGTGGCCGAGGCCATGGCCTGCGGGACACCGGTCGTGTGTTCCAATGCCACATCGTTGCCCGAGGCGGCGGGCGGAGCCGCGCTGCTTGTGGATCCGACGCGCGCTGAGGAGATCACACTGGCACTGCAAACCGTGCTGGACGATAGTATGTTGGCAGCTGACTTGCGTCGACAGGGGCTGGATCGTGCGGCGGCTCTCACTCACGGCGCTGCTGTCGATGGGCTGCTTGATGCGTACCGAGTCGTTTTGGACCGGCAACAACCTTGCTGTTCTGAGGGAGAGGTGCGTCGGAATGCAAGTTGACCTGGTCGCTAATGTCCCGCTGGGATCGGTGAGTGGCATCGGCCGCTACCTGCGCGAGCTGCACGCCCATCTCCAGGATCGCATCCCGGTGCGCGTTGTGACGCCCATCGATCCGCCGTTGACCCGTTTCCTCCCACCACTGCACTACTTCCCCCTGGGCCTGCGCGGGCACCGGCCGGGCAGCATCGTGCATTTCACCCAGATCATGGGCTGCTCCCTGATGCTGTGGCGTCCGGTCCGGCCGGCGATCGCCACCGTGCATGATCTCGGCGTCTTGGTCTGCCCAGAAGATGAGCTGCTCTTTAACCGGTTGGACCGCTGGCTGCTCGACTTGCAGTTGGCCGGGCTGCGGCGCATGGATCATTATGTGGTCAGTTCTGACTACACACGACAGGGTTTGCAGCAGTTGTTCGGCATTCCGGCAGATCGGATTCATAGAGTACAACTCGGCGTCGACATGGAGCATTTCAGGCCGATTGAAAACGCTTGGGAGCGAATTTCACAAAGGTATGGCTTGACTCCCGTCTCTGGCACGGTTGACCTGCTTTACGTCGGGAGTGAGTTGCCGAGGAAGAATCTTGGTCGTTTACTCGAAACAGTAGCAATCTTAGAACTGGAGGGCTATGCGCTGCGCTTGATCAAGGTGGGCGGGTCAGGGGGAGCGCGCTGGCGAACGCAATTCTTGGCGGATATCCAACGTTTGGGATTGAAGGACAACGTCATCGTAGTGGACGTGGTGCCCGAAGAGGATTTGCCTTTGTTCTATAATGTATGCTATCTGTGTGTCTGCCCCTCTTTGCTTGAGGGAGGATTCAGTTGGCCGGTGATGGAAGCCATGGCCTGCGGCGCAGCAGCCATTGCCTCCACGGCGTCACATGTCCCTCACCATGTGCAGGATGCTGTGCTCATCGTTGAGCCCCGCGAAGTAGATAGCATCACTGAAGCTGTCAAGAAATGTCTAGATGATACAGGCTTTCGCGATGCGCTTGCCGAAAAGGGGAATAACGCAATTGCAGCGTTCACCTGGGAGGCGGGAGTCGAGCAGATGTTGAATGTCTATCGAACGGTGTGGCTTGAGTCCCAGGATATAGATCATGTTTGAGCAGAAAGGCTGGTGGTTCAAGAGAAGGCTGAAGCATTGCGGGCGGGGAGCGATTATCTATGCCAAGGCGGAGCTTATCAAGCCTCAGGTGATCGCTATTGGTGCTCATACCCAGATCGACGATTTTGTGTGGATATTGGGGGGCCGCGGCGTTACCATCGGCCAATACGTTCATATCGCTTCTTTTGTCAGTGTGGCCGGAGGAGGAGAGTTGGTCGTGGAAGACTATGCGGGCATCAGTGCTGGCTGTAGACTGGTGACAGGTACAGACGACTTTCTCGGCGCTGGGCTGACTGGTCCAACACTCCCATCCGAGTTCCGAAGCGTAAAACGATCTTCCATAATCTTGAGGAGGCATGCCCTTCTGGGAACCGGAGTGATCGTTCATCCGGACGTGGAGATCGGGGAGGGTGCGGTGGTGGGCAGCGGTAGCTTGGTTCTGCATGACGTGCCGCCGTGGACCGTGAATGTTGGCTCGCCCTGCAGAGTGATCAAGGAGCGACCCCGCGAAGTCATCGTTGCCTTCCGCGAGGAGTTGGAGCGCAAGTACCGCAGTGTTGATGGCACCCTCAATCGAGGAGAAGACCAATGAAGGATAGAGCTACTCTGCCAGATCTCAACAACTCCGCAAACCGCCAGGGCTCCCCCAGGAGATCTCTTCCGGTGGCGGAACCGGTTCTGGTCGGCAACGAGCGGGCCTATGTTCTAGCCTGTATCGAGTCCATGTGGATCTCCGGAGTGGGCAAATATGTGGAGCGCTTTGAAGCTGCATTCTCCCAGTTCTGTGGTGTTCGGCACGCGGTCTCCTGCTGTAATGGCACCGCGGCTTTACACCTGGCACTACTAGCGCTGGGTGTTGGCCCAGGCGATGGGGTCATTATCCCTACTCTTACCTTCGTCGCTACCGCCAACGCTGTGGCCTATTGTGGCGCACGACCGGTGTTCGTGGATTCTGAGCCCGAGACCTGGAACATGGATCCTTCGCTAATAGAGGAAAAGATCACCTCACGCACACGAGGGATTATCGTAGTGCACCTCTATGGGCATCCGGTCGACATGGATCCGGTGCTGGCCATCGCCCGCCGGCACGGCCTCTTTGTTGTCGAGGATGCCGCCGAGGCCCATGGCGCCAAGTACAAGGGGCGGCCGGTCGGCAGCCTGGGCGACGTCGCCACGTTTAGCTTCTACGGCAACAAGATCATCACCACCGGCGAGGGTGGTATGGTCGCCACCGACGACGAAACCCTGGCCCGCAAGGTTCTCCAGCTCAAGGGCCAGGGACAGGATTTCGAGCGGCGCTACTGGTTCCCCATCCTGGGCTACAACTACCGGATGACCAATATCCAGGCCGCCATCGGTCTGGCCCAGTTGGAAAAAGTGGACTGGCACCTCGCACGCCGCCGAGAGGTCGCTGGCTGGTACGAGGAACTGCTGGGTAACCATCCGCTCTTTGCCCTGCAGCCCGAAAAGCCCTGGGCGCGCAACGTCTATTGGATGAACTCGGTCGTCCTGGCCGAAGGTTTCCCCCTCAGCCGCGATGAGACCATGCGCCGTCTGGCCGAGCAGGGGATCGAAACGCGGCCGTTTTTTTACCCCATGCACACCCTGCCGATGTACCGATCAATCGCCTCTGGGCACACGTTCCCCGTGGCCGAGTCGGTGGCGGCCCGGGGCATGAACCTGCCATCGTCCTCCAAACTCACATACGAGGACGTCGGCTATATTGCTGAGAGCCTGATAGACCTTGGCGAAGCGAGGGACCACAACATGTGAGCGCAAGGGTTCATCTGCCGCAGCCTCACTCTGCCCTGCTGTTTCAGATGGTCGTCATCTCTGTGTGAGTGCCGTTGGCGCCAGTTATCCTCACCGCGCGCCGTCTGCGGGGTGGGCGTATAGTGATCTTGGACTATACCAAACTCCTGGGAGTCCGTTGTGGGTCGGCTGTACAGGGCACCGAAGTGGCCGCCCGCGCAACGCGCGATTGAGGCCAGTAGTATGCCCGACATTGTGCTCAATCGGGTGGCAGTGGGTGCCCGCTGACGGGTTGGTCACGCTCTACTCTGAGGACGTAGATCAGCTCGGTAGCTTTGTGCGCTAAGAGCAAGAGGAGGTTCGGGCGGTATGAATTCGAGCCTTTCGCGGCTTTCTGGCCTCTATTCCCATCTGCCAAACCGCAGTTTTTCCCCGTACTGGCAGGCCAGGGCGCCTCAGGTGCTGCGCTGGCTCGAACTGCATCCTGAAGATGTTGTCCTGGAAGTGGGCTGTGGGCATGGCTTGTGGACCTCCTTCATAGCTCCCCGTGTGCGCGCGACCTATGCATGCGATATAGATGTGCCCGCAATCCGAGGGGCCGCATTATGGCAATCACCTCGGGAACCGTATCAACCAAGGGCCTGCGTTGGCTTTGTACAGGCGAGTGGAACAGACCTTCCATTTGCGGATACGGCCTTCTCGAAAGTGCTAGGTGTCGATGTACTGGAACACATACCGGACCATTGTGCAATGATGGGTGAAATAGCCAGGGTGCTAAAGCCGGACGGTCGTATCGTGATGACGACCTTGTTGCGAAATCGGCCCGCCTACATTCGAAAGATCACTTTTCTGGACCATGTTCGCGAATATGGAACCGAGGACTTCCAGGAATTGTTTCGTGAGGTGGGTTTGCAGATCGCACAGACCTTCTATTTCTATTACATGCCAACGACGGTGGCGCGCGAATTGAACATGCTCGTAGGTCAATCACGGATCGGCAAGGTGGTAGGCGTAGATTTGGTCATGGGGCCAGCGTGGCGGCTGGTTTGTGACATCGAGCGGCTATATCGGAGGGGGAGGCCTGGTGGCATTGGGGTTGTGGCTACCAAAGGCGAGCAAACGCAACATCTCAAACCCGATGCGGCAAGCGAAGGCACGCGCATGTCCGCTCCACAACCCGTTAGGAACGCCACAGGATAGACGAAATTGAGTGCAAATAGCCATCTGCGTGGCTCGGCGTCCGGTTTGCTATATCAAGCTGTATCCATCATCGTAGCTTTATTATTGACACCAGTGATCCTTTCCACACTCGGTGGTGAGCTGTATGGCGTTTGGGCATTGCTGAACGACGTACTCACCGCCTGTGAAGGCGTCAGCGACCTGGGCATCCCGGCGGCGATTGTCGTCTTTGTCAACAGAAGTCAAAGGAATAAGGTTGGTAGTGCCGGGGTGGCGGGATCGGTGCCTGACAGATGCACTGCGATCAAGAGTCGATGCAGATGTCCTGATGGGAGACCAGGTCCGCTAACCTTCCTTGGCGGTGTTGGATTGCGCTTCAGACCTGTATATGACTCCCTGCCTGCCGGACGGGTTCGCTTGGCCTGTGCTTGACGCGATGGCCTGGGGGACACCCGTTCAGCGACTTGAGAACGTGTGGCAGTGGCTCGAAGCGCAACGCTGGTAACATCGATGGCTGGCTTGCATTGGCGTGATTGCACGAAAGGCGTAAAGATATGACATGTACAAGACGAAGGGGTGAGACCGTCGCAGTGTGGAAATAGACCGCGACCGTCCAGAAAAGACCGTGTTCATTCTTCAGACCGGTCTGACTGCTTACAGTACCGAGTGGTGTGCCTCTGACTTCCCAGAGGGAGACGCCATGCGTAGCCTGGAAGAATTCGTACAGGCCAAAACAGGTCTCTCTCTCTTTGATCGAGCGATCGGGCCGGGCGACTGTGTGGTGATCAAACCCAACTTGGTGCGGGATTGGCATCCTGATGGCCACGATCTGTATTCGGTGGTCACGCACCCGGCTATCATCCGTGCCGTCGTGGATGGAGTCTATCGAGCTCTGCACGGAGAGGGCCAGATCATTATCGCCGATGCGCCGATGGCTGACACGGATTTCGACCATCTGTTGGCGGCCACTGGACTCGAGCGAATCGCAGATTACTACTGGCGCAGACATCGCTTCGAGATTCTCATCCGTGATTTGCGCAAGTATCGGTATCGTGTCCAGCAGAGGCCGGGCGGATACGGTTACGAGGTCAGGTCGCCACTGCCAGGAGATCCGAAAGGCTATGTAGAGGTTGACCTGGGCTCTCAGAGCGCGTTCAACGGTCTGACAGATCTTCACCTTCTGGAAGGCACCGACATAGCCAGGCGCAAAGAGACAATAGCGAGTCACAGTGCTGGTGTCAATCGCTATCTGATCGCCCGAACGGTACTGGAGGCAGACGCGATCGTAGGTGTGCCCAAGCTCAAGACCCATTCCAAAGTAGGCATCACAGCGAACTGCAAAGGGATGGTTGGCATCAATGGAGACAAGAACTGGCTGCCCCATTTTCGCTGGGGAAGTCCCATGCAGGGGGGAGACCAGTTCCCTGCCAGGTCTATTAGATCGATCGACGAGAAGCGCTTTCGGCTGGGTCTTCTTGTGCGCGACACGCTCGTCGCGCGACAAACGGCCTGGGCGGATGCGATACTTCGGATTGTTCAGTCGGCGAGTGGCACTGTGGCCGGGCTTCTTGGCTTCCAGCCCGTCGATCCCGTTAACGGCGATTGGCCGGGCAACGATACCTGCTGGCGATTGGCAGCCGATTTGGTTCGTGTAGCCATCTTTGCTGACAAAAGCGGTAGACTCGGTACTACCCCTCGGCGTCGCTTCCTGTCAATTGTAGATGGGATCATCGGCGGGGAGGGAGAAGGCCCGCTGCGCCCAACTCCCAAGCCATGCGGTGTTCTATTGGCCGGCCTCCACCCTGTTGCCGTCGATATGGCATGTGCGCGCCTTATGGGTTTCGATTACCACAAGATCCGTTACCTGCACGAGCTTTGCCAGGGTGCTGCTGCTGAGCTTCAGCCGGGACTCGGACCACTTCGCCCCGAGGAGGTGCGGGTGTTCTCAAACTACCAGCCCTGGAATGAGCTGAATGGCTTGGCGCAAGGGCGTTTGTTGAGCTTTGCTCCGCCGGCGAGGTGGGCGGGTCACATGGAGATAGCAGGCGGCGAAATCGGCGGCGACTTGAGATAAGGAGGCGATCGTTTGGAGGGTCCTGTGGCCCTTTGACCTCAAGGGAAAGAGGCATCCAACCATCAAAGATGGCGTCTTGGTCGGCGTAGCAGCCATTTTGCTGGGAGACATTGTCATTGGAGAACACGCGCAGATTGGCGCGGGTGCTGTCGTCCTTCAGGACGTGGCCCCATATGCGGTTGTCGTCGGTCCAAGGGCCGAAGCATGCAGAGAAGCACCTATGTCGGATAGCTTATGACCCCCTGGCGATTCCTTAGTGGCTATCGGAGGTATTGGCTGTGGCGGGGCGAACCCTGGTCCCATTGGTTTCCTGTACGTTGCATGGAATAGTGGCAGTTGGGCACTCGTAACCACATACGTGGATCCGTTTCTGGCCTGCTGTATCAGGTGGTCTCCATCGCCATCGGGGTGCTGCTGACCCCGATCATTCTTGGCACGCTTGGCAGCCAGCTATTCGGCATCTGGGCGTTGCTGAACACAGTCACTGCCTACGAGAGCATCAGCGACCTGGGAATTCCAACGGCGATGGTCTGGTTTGTCAACAAGAGTCGCAGCAATGAAACGAAGAACCAGTTGATTACGGCAGGTGTCCTGGCGAACACGGCCACGACTCTCGTTGCCGTTCTCTTGCTGGTTGTCCTAAGAGATCCCATCATTCGGTTGCTTTTCAAGGTGCCAGTGGATCTCTTGCCAGCGACAGAGTTGGCCTACACCCTGACTCTTGTGGCAATGGTTCTAATGGTCCTGGCCAGGTCTTTCTCGGCTGTGCTGGATGCCTTTCAACGCGTGGACCTCCGTTTTGCCGTGGACACAGTCGGAACGTTGGCCTGGGCCGGGATTCTTTGGATTTTCCTTCGCAGAGGATTTGGCCTGGGCGGTGTTGTAGGCGCCACCGTGATCGTCGGCGGGCTGCGCGCCCTCGCCATGGCGATTTCCATGTTGCGGGTGTATCCGCCATTTCGGCTGCGGCTGAGGCTGGCCAGGTCCACGCTCTCTGGAATTGTCCACTACGGCATTCGAGTCCAGGGGGCTAGCCTGGGACAAAGCTTGTCTGACCCATTGCTCAAAGGCCTGACCGGTGTTGGGTTGACCGCAGTGGAGGTGGGCGCTGTACAGGTCGGCGCATCGGCTGCCTCGGTGCCCAACTCCCTAGCTTTCTCGATGATCGGGTATTTATTCCCCGCGATTGCGGAGCGGCATGGAGCAGGCGATCTGGCTGGCGTCCGCAAGATGGCCTCCCACAACCTGTTGTACGTGGTCATCTTTGTGCTCCCCGTATCCGTCTTTCTGCTGTGCTCGGCCCCTGTGCTGGTTCGGCTTTGGTTGCATGATTCCTATCCCCTTATCGTGGCCTCTTTGCGCCTATTGACCTTTGCCTATGTGTTCCGTGCGCTGGGAATGGTGCCCTGGTACGTCTCCTGGGGCCTTGGCCACCCCCAAGACAATTCAGTGGCTATGATCGCTCAGGTTTCTCTGCTGGCAGGAGGAGGGGCTGCTCTGTTGCTCCTCTCCAGGTTCTCCTACACTGGCATATTGGCTGTCTACATCGGCAGCATGGCCGCCAGCACGGTTTACCTGACCTGGTGTATGGCCAGGAGGCTGCCTGGCTTCTTTTCGGTGGACAATCCTTGGTTGTTTGGGTCTGTTCTGCGTGTGCTGCTGATTTCGCTCTTGGCAAGTGTTCCCTATCTCCTCATCGGGCGGACTGGCATTGCCAGCAGCTGGACTCTGCTACTCGCCGACGCTGCTATTCTTGTGCTGTCCTATGCCGCCGCCTTTGCGCTGGCCATTCCAGAGGCTGAGAGAGACACTCTCAAGCAACTCCTCCAACGACCAGTCCGGAGGCTACAGCATCTGACTGGCATCGGACGAACAGTGGCCGAGGACACGACCGTCAGTTCAGACGAGCACCTAGAAGAGACCTAACCAGATGGAAGCGTTTGTCGTCGTTGTCCAATTCGATCGAAGCAGCGATCGACCCACCAAACCCCTGGCGGAAGCAGGCATTAGCACTGTCTGGGCTGCCGACACCTGTGTTGCGAGCGTTGCCGATACGGGTATTGCAGTCGCCGTTCAGAGGCGCATCCACGCCTCGGACACGTATTTCGGTCCAGCGGGTGGCATCCTGTTTATTGTGCAAGGCTGGGTGGAGCCCATGGAGAAGCCTTCGTCCACCAATACGGTTTATCGGCTTGCGTCGGACAAGGTGCTGCCGGCCAATGTCCTGCTCGATCGTACAGCGCCTGCACAACTGACGGGTTCGTTCCATATAGTGGCGTATGATTCCGACACTCACCAGTTGGTTGTGATTGTCGATCGCCTGGCTTCCCGTCCGATCTTCTATTATCATGACTCAAAATGCCTCATCCTATCCTCCGACATCCGTGCCATTCTGGGCGTACCCAGCGTGGACTGCTCCATAGACATTGAATCGCTGGTCCAGTTTGTCCGAATTCAGATGATCCTCGGTGGCCGCACCCTCTACTCGCACATTCGAAGGCTAATGCCATCGACCCGCCTGCGATTCGATCTACGAGCATCTACGATCGAGGCCCAGCGCTATTGGTCGATGGAGCTGCTGGAACCCTTCGACGACAGCGAATGTGCCGTCAGCAGCTTGACGACTGCCTTTCAAGCAGCGGGGGAGAGAATAGCTCGAGGCAGCGAGCGTGCTGGAGTTCTCCTAAGCGGGGGTATTGACTCCCGGATGACCCTTGCAGCGATTCATCCGCACCTTGAATCATTTGAGACCTTTACCTTCGGTCCGGCGATGACAGACGAGGGATCGGCAGCGCGGTTGGTGGCACATTCTGTGGGTGCTGGCTGGCATCTCGTGGTTCAGAACGCCGTCGACTACTGGGAGTGTTTGGACTTCTATCTTCCCGCCCTTCAGGGTTCCTATTCGATGGCCCATGCCCACGTAGCGAAAACTGCCAAGTTGATGCAAGAACTAGGCGTCGACACGGTTTATGATGGCTGGGGCTTAGATCTTCCTCTCTCAGGTAGCTATTTACCCAAAGAACGGTTCATGGTTGCTGGCCGACCACTCTACACCTTTAGAATGGCTTCTCTTCCCACTAGTGAAGACGCAAGGAAGTGGGTGCTTCGGTCGCTCGATATTCAGCAAGGCCAGTTTGCCGGCAGTTTTCTCTGCGGTTGGTTGCGTGACGTTTGGGATACAGCCACCACGGATGCGGTTGGTCGAGGCATTGACGGAATATCTGAGGTGTGGCCTGAACCTTACGATCAGGTTGAGAAGTTCTTCGCCTCAGATTTTTCCGTGTTCCGTTCATACCCAGTCACCAGTATCAGCCGTCTCTTTGCACGTCAGCGGAATCCGTTGTTTGATTCTGGAATCATGGATTGCTATCTGCGGCTTTCAGTACGGCAGCGTTTTCTTGGCCCTACGTACCGAAGAGCACTTGAACGAATTGATCCCGCACTGGCTCGGATTCTGTATCCCAATACAGGTACTTCGCCCTTTGCGCCTCCTATTGTGCAAGCTCTGGTAATTCAGTCTCGTCAATTCGCGCGGGCAAATCGAGAGCAGATGCGTCGGATGCTTGGCTCGATGGGGCTTGGGCACTGTTTGAAGAGGAAGCTCTATGGCAGCTATCCGTCTGCCAGCGAGCTGGCGCAGGCTCTGATATCCGCGGATGTGCCCAGTACGGTGGCTACGAGAGAAGCCCTGATGGAAGGCCCACTTGCGCAATGTGGGATCATCGATGTGCAGCGCTTGAGGGCGCGGGTTGAGTGCGGGACTTTTCATGACGAGAACGAATCCTTGACGTTACTGGCCCTCGCCTCTCTAGCGGCCTGGTTCGAGCGATATCCGGCGAGGATCGATTTGTAATGTTCGGTACTGATTGGCGGCGCCCTCACACCCTTCTGATGAAGGGCTTACCAGCAATCGTAGCTTTGATCGCTTTCTTGACTGTGGGCACCTGTAGTCTATTCGCGCAGGAGATGGGCGACTTCCAGTGCCGCATGAGTGAGCGGACCGACTGGGGGGTTATCCTGGATTGTGAACCGGGGTACGCGACTAATCATGATCGCATCCTGATCTACGCTGAAGTGGCTGCCGATTGGGGTTCTGGCGGCGAGGCAGTTGTGTCATTGCCGGATGTGGTCGAAGGAGCCGTAGTCTTTGATGCGGGGGCTGATGACACGCCGAACGTGATCCTTGTCTTTTCCGAGCGTGATGATGGTGCTCTGGTGGCCGACATCTACGATGATCGGAGTGGTGATGCAAAGGTATCGGCCACTGTGACTTCAGATGGCGAGATAACAGTGACAGAGGCAGGGCCCGTGGTGCAGGTCATATCTCTGGATGGGTGGTGGGAGAGGGAAGGGCTTGTGAGCTATAACCTCGATATCAAGGTGGATGGCATTGTGCGAGCAAGCTTCGGCTCGATCTTTGAACAATACTTGACAACAGATGGCACACCCGAAGTGTACGCCCATATTCGAGACGCTGATAAAGACGGGCGCCCCGACTACGAGTGGCGTCAGCTGTACTTGCCATTCGGTGAGTCGAGCGGCTACAATCGCACAGAACTTGTCGTGAACACGGAAGGTGATGAGCCGCCCATCCGTGGTGCGCTCCTGTGGCCCTACCTCGGCGACACATACTCCGATTGGTACCAGTATACGAAGCTCTTCTACTTCCATAGCACGCCCCCGATCGATGTCGATTGGGCGGCGAGCAGGGTGACTCACGTGGCCGAGTTCGTTGGGTCCCGTACCCAGGCCGGCAACTATTTCGTCTATTCATTATCTAGGCTAACCGAGGGCGAGGTGTCGATTGCCTGTTTTGAGTCTCCCTTTGCTTTCTACGATCTATCCGATGGGGCCGACCTATTCCCCACCCTTATGATCCGCGATGCGTACTACAACCCCGGGGTGCCCTTTCTGCTGCCAGGCATTATCGAGCATCCTATCAACGATATCAGCTATGTCTGGCGCTATCCGTCCAGCAAGACGGAATACGCCCCCATCTGGGATTTTAAGGTCAACCTGGTGGGCACACACGAGCACACGTCGGTGATTGAAGTGGGCGACCTGGCGATCGTGACGGGCGACTACGCGACGTTCCCGTATTGGGTGACGGAGAATGCCTGGGATCTGACAACATTCGTTGCTGAT
>Ga0307380_10009534_pt1 | contig 12312 bp, 9 predicted proteins | sample UN3MG_FD_202239 | JGI IMG/M metagenome (GOLD analysis project Ga0307380, IMG submission 202239) | Soil microbial communities from Risofladan, Vaasa, Finland - UN-3 | ecosystem: Environmental > Terrestrial > Soil > Coastal area > Acid sulfate soil | place: Finland: Risofladan, Vaasa | collected... | reverse complement strand
ACCCGGTCGTAGTAGTGAGGAAGCCTCTGTAATGGAGGTGGAGCGAAGGGCCGGGGTCATCTGTTTAAGAATGATTAACAACCGCATTGGCGGGAGGATTATTGTTCTTAAACAAGGGTCTTTTCTGAGACCTGGATGGCGGGAGCGGTATGAATCGAGAGGTTCACGTACCGTTCTGAGAGAGGCTGGGGTGAAACTCCCCGGTCTACTCACCTTTAACCACACGGGGAAATAATTAACATTAGGAATTCTAGGCTTTGTATGAAAGGAGGTGCAATATGCCATTCACAGCCTACTACTTAGCTCCAGACGGGGTGTTACATAGAAAGATCTTACGGAAGATCAAGTAAAGAGTAGCTATGATTCTGGTGACGGACTGCTTTGGGTCGATACTTCAGAAACGACAAAGGAGGACGGCCAGTTTCTTGAGAGCGTGTTTAAGTTTCACCAACTGGCTATTGAAGACTGCATTAGTACAAATATGCATCCGCCTAAGATAGATGACTTTGGTGGCTATCTTTTTCTGATAGTTCACGGTGTGAATTATGCGATTGAGTCGGATGTAGTAGAGACGGCTGAGCTTGCTATCTTCCTTGGCAAGAATTATGTGGTAAGTAGCCACAGCTATCCTTTATTAAGTATTGAGGCTGTGAAAGAGCTGGTTGAGCGTGATGGTCAACCGATGAGACGCAGCGCTGACTTTCTTGCCTACTCTATCGTAGATGCACTAGTTGATAATGTGATGCCAGCTATCGATAAGATGACGGAGATTACTGAGGATATAGAAGAAGAGGTCCTGCGCAAACCCCAACAGCAAACACTTGAAGCGATACTAAAATTAAAACGTTCAGCTGTTCATTTGCACCGTGTAATGGCACCGCAGCGTGAGGTGCTAAATCGAATGAGTAGAGGCGATTTTAAACTCATTGGGGATGACGCAAAGGTTTTCTACAGGGATATCTATGACCATATAGTACGCATTGAGGATCTAAACCAGACGACACGAGATATGACTGATAATGCGCTGGCTACATATATGTCATCAATCGCTAATAAGCAAAACGAGGTTATGAAGATCCTTTCAATTGTAGCTGCTATATTTTTACCGCTCGGTCTCATTACAGGTATTTTTGGAATGAATTTCACGAATATGCCGGAGCTAAATATATCATGGGGTTACTACGCAGTCGTAGGGTTTATCGGGTTCGCGATATTTATTATCCTGGGGTTATTTTGGACACGAGGTTGGGTTAACTGGGGACGACGGAAAATCTCTTTACCAAAAACTTTTATGGTAGACAAAAGTAAATTACTGGGACATATCGTGCATTTGAAGAAAAGGCGGCGTCAATAGTTGTAAATACTTCTGACAACTGCGTGGACATAGCTTAGATTTACAAAACTAAATAGCTTTACTTTTGACAATACCCCGGAGAAGCCTACCGAGAATATCTGATCCCGTAATGACCCGCTTTTCGTCGCTCCATAAAATGATGATGTCTTCATCGATAACATCATCACCAAGACGAACGGGATTTACCTTTAAACGAGGAATAGCATCACCTAATCTGGTTTTACTATTGTATAGGATAATTGGGCGATGGCAATGTGCATACGGATTGAAACTGTCACTATTAAAGAGTGCGTCTCTCAGAAAGCTATTCGATTCCAAGACCAATTTAGGCTCATTTCCTGAATCGACCAGAATAACCCACGTTTTCTGGGATGAATGGACCAGGTTTAAAAATTCGTCTGAACTGGAGGTCTTGATAGGAGGGAAAATGGGTCTGTTCCCTTGAAACTCTAGTTTTAAGATGCTCTTCGGATCGATAATTTCCCCTTCAACTTCTATCGGCAAATCATCAATGGTAAGGAAGTTAAGGACACCCCTGCCCTCGGTCCTACCGATATCAGTTTCTGAAGAATCCACATGCATCTTAATGAACTCTCGCATATCCTCTTCCTTAAAGTAGTTAATAGCTTCTTTGCCCAACCACTTGTCTAGAAAGAAAGCGGTTGGCTTAGCCAAGGGAAACAGAACAATCTGGTACAAGCGGAGCATCGGTGACAGCAAAGAAGCCATTCTCAGAGCGTGCCGCGAGAAGTAAGCCTGCGGCACGATTTCGCCGACTATGGTGATGAGTACAGTCGAGAATAAGAAGGCCAATATTCCAGATAGTACCGAGCCGGATAGCAATGCCAGAAGCACATTGACAGCAACATTTCCGAATAAAATAGTGACCAGAAGGAAATTTGAGTCCTTTCGTAATGCCATTACTCGGCGCGCATTCTTGTTGTCCTTTGCGACCTCGAGCTCAAGGCGAAGTTTGCTTACACTGAAAAATGCCAAATTCAAACCGGAAAACATCGCTAACTGAGAGATACAAAAACTATCAACACCCACGTAAGAGTTATCATATGTCAAACCTCCCCATTATTTGTATTGCCGAAGCATCAACTCCCCAAGCCACATGCGTTGGGTCTATGCCCCACAGGCGAATACTATCTGAATAAGATGGTACTCGAACCACGGATAAAAAGGCAATTTCTCAAGTACTGTATGTATACAAGAGAAAAACAAGTATGGTGATTTGCTTGGTAGATATTTGGTTCTCAAGCTATAGGTAATCTAGAAATGTTTTGGTTCTATCAAATCCACAGTATCAAGAGGCCGCAACAAAGCTTTAACAAACAACAATGGCAGGTTTTCATAGGCGAGGAATAAGATACCAGTTAAACCGTGTGGTTTGACTAGTGTGCGAACGGAAGGGTAGCATATGGCTAGGAAAATCTCCTACCAGTTGCGTACGAGACAGTCCTGATGGATTATGGTTCGTACATATATAATGGTAGATGGAGACAATGCGATGCCAGAACCTGGTGATTTCTACCTAAAAACGGTCAAAAACTGCTTCGAAGCTCTCAATACCAGTGAAAAGGGGCTTTCGAACGCAGACGCAAAAAAAAGACTCACTCAATACGGTGAAAATCAGCTCATCGCTTTAGCTAAGACACCAAAGTGGTTACAGTTCCTGCTTCAATTCAAGGATGTCCTGGTTATTATCCTTCTCATCGCTGGAATCATTTCTTATGCTATTGGTGATTTTCGCGGTGGCTCCATTATGTTCATAATTGTATTGATAAACGCGTTCATCGGTTATTTCCAAGAACATAAGGCAGAACACATTATGGATTCCCTTAAGAAGTTGGTTCAATCTCCTGCTAAAGTTTATAGAGATGGTGAATTGATTGAGCTTCTACAGGTAAAACTAGTGCCCGGGGATATTCTATATCTTGAGGAAGGCGATAAAGTTCCTGCCGACATTCGTATAATTGAATCATTTAACCTGAGAACCAATGACTTTTCCTTGACGGGTGAGTCAATGCCTCAGGAAAAACACAGTAACACAATGAAGAAGAAATCATCTCTGGTAGACCGTGACGATATGGCATTTCTCGGTACTACCGTCGCGCTACAGGTAATGCAAAAGGGGTAATCGTGGCGACGGGGATGAGTACAGAACTAGGGAAAATTGCAGGCCTGACACAGGAAGAAAAGAAATCTAAATCACCTTTACAGACGGAAATGCAGTCTATTGCCAACAGAATTACTGTTTTTGCCATAATAATTGCCATTATGCTGTTCAGCGTTACCATTTGGCAGGGGCTTGGTATGAATTTAGCACTCATCTATGCCCTGGGCATTGCAGTTGCCGTTGTTCCCCAGGCGCTCCCTATGCAAATAACTGTAGCGCTATCAAATGGGGTTGCCCGTCTGGCTAAAAAGAATGCCGTTATAAAGAAGCTATCTTCCGTAGAGACTTTAGGATCAACGAATGTCATTTGTACAGATAAAACGGGTACGCTTACCAAAAATGAGATGACTGTAAAATATATTTGGTTTGATAGCCATCAATATGAAGTCGCGGGAGTTGGCTACGAGCCAGAGGGGGATATACTGGATTCCAATGGTAAGAAACTGACTGAGCAGGAGATAAAAAAAATAGAAATCATGCTCGATACAGCCACTATGGCATCTAATGCAGAAATTCACGCACCTGACAAAGATCACTCTGGTTGGTATCCAATTGGTGACCCAACCGAGGCTGCCCTTATCACCGTATCAACGAAACTGGGGACGCGCTCTCCCAATGAGGACGATGAAAATCCAGAGCTTATGGAGTTTCCTTTTGATTCTGAGCGGAAAAGGATGACTTCTATTCGACAATTTGATAGTAAGAAAGTCCTCTGCATGAAAGGAGCAATCGATTCTGTTCTTTCAGTTAGCAAATACATGTACAAACGAGGCAAAGCAGCTAAGCTCACAAAGAAGGATACTGAAATGCTAAATACGCTAAATGTCGAATATTCTAAGAAGGCGATGCGCGTCTTAGCATTTGGATACAGGGAACTAAAAGACGAGAAACATGATTACGATATGGCGGATGTTGAGAAAAATATAATTATGTTGGGGTTAATGGCAATGAACGACCCCCCGAAGGAAGGCGTAAAAGAAGCAATAAACAGTGCGCATGAAGCACATATCAAGACCTATATAATGACCGGCGATCATGCCATCACGGCACAGGCGGTGGGACAGGAAATTAGTCTGTCTCCTAAAGATAAGGAAGCGGGTGTCATTACCGGAGAAGAGCTGTCTGAGATTGATGATAAGAAACTTAATAAGATTATGAGAGAAAATGAATCTCTTATTTTCTCTAGGGTTTCTCCGGAGGATAAATTACGAATTGTCAAAGTGCTAAAAAGCGCTGGAGAGGTGGTCGCAGTTACAGGAGATGGGGTTAATGATGCCCCGGCTCTAAAAAGTGCCCATATCGGCGTTGCAATGGGGAGTATTGGTACCGATGTTGCCAAGGAAGCTTCTGAACTTGTACTGCTTGATGACAGCTTCTCAACACTTGTATATGCAATACGAGAAGGCAGGACAATTTATAACAACCTGAAGAAAACAATAATCGCATCTCTGACTAGCAACATCGGGGAACTGACTATTGTTCTTTTGGGGCTAGCCGGGGTAGCCTTGTTTGGCTGGCCAATCCCAATTCTGGTTATTCAAATACTGGCAATTGATCTGCTGGCAGAGATTTTGCCGCTTACCGCTCTTACCTTTGATCCGGGTTCAAGGGACCTGATGACTTCTCCACCCCGAAGGCAGCAAGAACACATCTTAAATAGGCACACAGTGTCTGAGATCCTGTTCTTTGGATTTCTCATGGGAGCTCTTGGTTTTGCAAATTTCGTGATGTTCATGGAGCGTACGGGTGCTGAGCTTACAATGACCCATGATCTGTACCCGCAAGCTACTACCTTAAGTTACGCTACTATTGTCTTCTGTCAGTTTGCCAATATTTTATCTAGAAGGTATACCTATGATTCATTTTTCAACAGTAGTTTTTGGAGTAATAAGAAGATACTGTGGTCTATTGTGATCTCAATCGGATTCACCATGACAGCTATATACACTCCTTTCATCAATAGGTTTTTGGGATTTGCTCCCTTGAATTTCAGTGATTGGGTAAGTGTTATCGCTGCGGCAGTGTTATTCCTGCTAGCTCATGAAATCATCAAGGTCTTCAAGCGTCTAAGAAGGTAATTTGTTGTATTCTATAATACAACCCGAATTTGTGAGTTGACGCAATTGATATTTTACTATACACCCAATTTTCTATACATTAATATTTGCTGCAAAGTTCTGCATTTAAACAAGCTGGTATGGTACAGGTTGATAAGAATTATCAACCATAATCTAAGCATAGCTACTGCTCACGTTATCACTAGAATAACTGCTATCGGCTTATTTTACATGTAGACCACATGCCTGTACAGGTCAGATTACCTGATTACTGAAGCTCGGCCGTTTCTTTATATTGCGGAGCATGTGTTTTCCACCCGGTCTTTTCACTGATAATCTTGGCGAAGCTGGTTGCAGCGTTTTCTTCCCCATGGGTGACAAATACGCAGCGCGGCGGTTTACGGATGTCAGATAGCCAGGCCAGTAATCCATCAAGATCAGCATGGGCAGAAAATCCGTCGATTTTTTCGATGTTTGCTTTTACCGGGTAGGATTGCCCGAAGAGACGGATTTCTTTTGCCCCGTCCAACAATATTCTCCCCGGTGTTCCAATTGCTTGATAGCCAACAAATAGTATTGTGCTTTCCGGCCTGGTAATATTATTGACAATGTGGTGTTTTACACGACCACCAGTCACCATACCGCTACCTGCTATGATGATACTGCTTTGCTCTTCATCGATTATAGCCTTAGATTCCTCTGTACTCTGCACCATTTTCAGGTTTTCAAATCTAAAACAGGAATCACCCTGGCGCAGCCGTTGCATCATCTCTTTGTCAAACAGTTCGGCATGATGTTTAAACACTTCGGTAATACGTATCGCCATCGGGCTATCTAAAAAGACGGTCAAAGAAGGGATTTCTTTCCGTAAAAAAAGCTCGTTAAGGTGATACAATAGCTCCTGACTCCGCTCTAAAGCGAAACTGGGGATAACTATGTTACCACCAGCACTAACTGTCCTTTTGATACAGTCACGTAATTGCTTTTGAATATCTAAGTTCTTGTGTTCTTCATGGGTACGGTTACCATAAGTCGATTCTATAACTACATATTCAGCTTCATCAAAAATGGCTGGGTTATTTATTATCGGACGGTCTGGTTCGCCAATGTCACCGGAAAAAATAATTCGGTGGTTCTTGGCATCCTTTTTGATGTTTATGCTTATGGCTGCCGCACCGAGTACGTGACCCGCCTCATAATAACAGCCTTCGACATTACTACTTATTTTCACACAATCCAAGTATTCTACCGCGGAAAAATGGGGCTCAACTGCTTCGGCGTCCTTTATATTATAAAGAGGCACTTCAGGAAAGGGCCCTTGCCGCCCTTCTCTCTTGTGGCGTTCTGCCTTGTAATAAGCGTCTTCCTCCTGAATATGCGCTGAATCCAGGAGAATAATCTGGGCAATCTCAGCTGTCGCCTGGGTGCAGTAAATCTTGCCTCGGTAGCCGTCACGTACCAATTTGGGTAAAAGTCCGCAATGGTCAAGATGGGCATGGGTTAAAAAAACGGCATCAATTGATTTGGGATCGAACAGAAACGGTTGCCAGTTTCTTTCCTGATATTTCCGCTCCTGATACAACCCACAATCTATAAGCACACGAGTATCCTGGCTCTCTAAGAGGTAGCAGGAACCCGTGACATTTTGCGCTGCACCAAGGAATGATAATTTAGCTAGCATTTTATGATGAACCTCCTTAATGATTATTTAACATTGGTAACGGGCACAATACATTCGAAGCTAGAACGGCCATATCAGCGGCATCAGTAGTGTCGCTAATATCCAAAAGATGACGATTAGTAGAATCCCGATTCGTGAGTAATCGGTAAAACGGTATCCACCCGGTGAATATACCATGGTATTGGTCTGATAGCCTATCGGCGTGGCGAAACTGGTTGATGCGGCAAACGTTACCGCCACAAGAAACGGCCTGGGATCAACGTTCATAGAACTGGCCAGGCCAATAACAATCGGAGCCATTATGGCGGCTGCTGCATTATTGGAAATGCCTTCTGTCAGCACAGCAACAACTACATACGTTACTGCCAGGAGCACAACAGGCCCATACCCGAGTAATGTTTGTAATACATTATCAGATAAGAAGCTCAGTACTCCATTTTGTTCTATAGCAATCCCCAGTGGAATGATACCACCGAGTAGAAAGATTATTTTCCAGTCGATTGCGTTATAAGCTTCTTCAATAGTAATGCAGCGCGTAAGTACCATAGCGGCCGCACCAATGATTGCAGCAACCATAATAGGTGTTATATTAAAGACAGACAGCACAACAATAGTGAGCATCACCAGGACAGCAGTAATCGCTTTATCTTTACGAAACTGGAAACCGGAAAGATCATTGGTTACGATAACATTTGCGGAATTCATTAAAGACATCACATCATCCTTATGACCATGAAGAAGGAGTGTGTCCCCGCTAATTAATTTAATGTCAGCCAGCCGTTCTTTCAGCGTTTTGCCACGTCTCTGTATTGCGATAATTGGGTGTTTATAGCGACGGAAAAAGCTGGAATCATTTAAGGTACTACCTATTAAATTAGAATTCGGTGGTATAAGGACTTCAACCAGTTGTATTTCGTGAGGGTGCTCCTCATCAATCGATCTGGCATTCTTAATCATTTCCAGCCCATAGTTGTTTTCCATGTCGATGATCTGTTCTATATGGCCATTGAGTATCAACAGGTCGCCAGGTCGGATTTTAGTTGTCGTAGGGCGGGCAACGGCTTTATCTTCACGCATTAGACTGGAGAGCTCTACCTTGGTCTCACGGCTTATCTTGCTTTCTTTCCAAGTCTTGCCAATCAGCGCAGAATTACCTAAAACTTGAAGCTCCGCAGTATAATCTGCCAGACGGTATTTGTCTATCTGGGTGTCTTCTCCTTGGCGTTTTGGTAGTAGCCAACGGCTGGTTACTAGGAGATACATAATACCTACTACTACCATTACCAGTCCCAATGCCGCAAATTCAAAGAAACCAAAAGGTCGCAGTCCCCGGCTAATACCGATACCATTTACGAGCAGGTTAGTGGAGCTGCCGATGATGGTGCATACGCCGCCAAACTGGCTGGCAAAAGATAGGGGGTATTAACATACGGGACGCCGGAATCTTCCGGCTCTTTGTCAGCACGATCACTACCGGAATAAAAATGGCAACAATTGCCGTATTCACCAGGAAAGCGGATAATATTGCGGTCAGGGTACACAGCACTATTAGCAGCCGTAGTTCGCCTTTTCCTGCCAGCCTGTCAATGTGATAAGCTACCCATTGTACCATTCCCGTACGAACGAGCCCCATACCGACGACAAACATGGCGCCTATAGTTACGGTGGCTTGATTGGCAAAGCCCGTAAGACTTTGCCCCGGTGAAATTAATCCCAGTACCAAAAGTGCGATAAGAGTACAGATTGCTATCAGGTCAGGTCGTAACCTACCGGATATAAATAAGCTGATGGCGACCACAAGTACTGCTATTGTCAGTATGAGATTCATATGTTCCAATGCTATGCCGACTGTTACTATTGATGGCGCGTAAAATTAGACATCGTCTGTCTTCTTAAGCTCCGCCCGCGTCTTCGGTAGGGCTTCGGGGTAGTTTTTCTGAACGAACTCTATAAGCTTTTCCCTTACCTCACAGCGCAAGCCCCATGCTGCAGAAGCATCCGCTGCACTCATGAGTGCCCTTAATTCCATCGTGCGTTCTGTCGCATTTGTAACCTGCAATCCCCAGACCTTGCCATCCCATTGATTCGAGCCTTTAAGAATGCGGTGAAGCTCTTCTCTTATCTCCTTAACAGGTATTGTATAATCGGCATATACAAAAACTGTCCCCAGCAGGTCAGCAGAAACCCTGGTCCAATTCTGAAAAGGTTTTTCAATGAAATAGCCTATCGGTAAGACGAGACGCCTTAAATCCCATATCCGTACAACAACGTACGTCAGGGTTATTTCCTCTATCCTTCCCCATTCGTTTTCCACTATAACTACATCGTCTACGCGGATGGGTTGTGTAAATGCTATCTGAATACCGGCGAGGAAGTTTCCGAATATTTTCTGTGCTGCGAGCCCGATTACCAAACTCGCCAGACCTGCAGAAGCGAGTATGCCGGTACCGAGTTGACGGAAACTGTCGAAGCCCATAAGCACCAGCGCCACCGCAACTATAATGATAACAACAGCTAATACCTTTCTTATTGTCTGTGTCTGGGTGTATATTTTCCTCGCCTGCAGGTTGTCTGTGACATTAATGTCATAACGATTTAGTATTACATCCTCACCAACCGCCATCAGGGCAATTATCAGCCAAGACATCGAAATAATAAATAGCGAGCGGAATACACTGTCTAAGATATAAAGAAGGCTCTGGGGCAGTTCCACAAGTGGTACCGCTATGTTTATAGCCATAAGGAGTATGACATATTTAAAAGGCCGACGAGTGTGCTTTATTAAAGACCCGTATAATGTACTTGATGTCCTCTTCTGCAGGCGACCAAGGATTTGGAAGATCATAAAGTGCACCACGAAGCCTATAATCCCGGCCCCGATTATGGTACCGAGACTGTAGAGAATAGGTTTCAAGTTTTGAAAAAGCTCTGCCATTAAAAACTCCTGTGAAGATTTTAGGGTCAGTTGTAAATTTTTAAAAAAGTAACCAATATTGCAAGAATCGTACAACCACAGCATAAGTTAATGTTGCTGGAAAACTGTCATCACTCCTAAATACAGATCTAAACATGGCCTGTATTCTTTCTTCATCTGACCTTACCTCTTTATTGATGAATCACCAATAACTTAGAGCTTCCCTTCAGCTTCCCTTTCCATTTTATCGAGCCGAGTGTAATAATCAGGGAACTCATTAAGATGAGCCAACGCTATCTTTCCCGTCATGTTAGGATCGTCATTAGTGACATTAGTAGCTGGATCTACCAAACCATGTTCAAGTTCAACATCAAGCCCCATGCGATACTGTTCAATATCAAACTTGCTCCAATCTACACCTAATTGTTCTCCGATTTGTTTAGCTTCCACAACTGTAAAGTGTTTCTTATTCGTCATGATGCACCTCCATCTTTTATAGCCAAATATCTGCTTCCCGTCGAATCTATATGAGTTAACAATTAAAATTCTTATTTGGGAGCTCTTTTACGTGAATATCCATAGATTCGGATGCTATTTTGATGTTATTTGCTTTCTCCAGTTCTGAAAGGAGTGTCCGATTCAATCTATCTCGGAGTATCCTTCTCTGTCTCACTTCTGTAATATATCTAATGTTCATAGTAATCCAGTTATCGGTCAAAGTAGCAAAAACCGTGGGTTCTGTTGCTTTCTGGGGTAGATAGTATTTATCGGATAATTTTGATACAGAAGCTTCAGATTTTGTTGCAATCTCCTTGGTTTCGGTTTCAATAACCCTTTCAATAATCTTCAGGGCTTCTTTCCAATCACTGTTATAGGTTATTGGGATACTTATCTCGTCCCAAATATACGGATGGTCCCTAGTGTAATTGTTAACTATACCCGATAATACCAAGCTGTTCGGTATGATAGAGAGACGTCCGGTCGCCTGGTCGCCATTTACCCATTCCCTAATCTCCAGTAAGGTTGTATAAAATATTCCAATATCGATTACATCGCCTATCTTAGAATTGACCTCAATCCTGTCCCCAACATGATACGTACCGGTAAGAAATATCACTAATGATCCTGCGAAATTCTTGAACACGTCCTGCAAGGCTACCGCTGCCCCTGCTGCAAGGATGCCGTAGGACACCAGTAATGCCTGTAAATTATCGACCCAGATTGCTATTCCAGCAGCAACAAAGGTAAGAACAGAAAGCATCGAAGCTATTCTCTTCATTGAGTAACGCGTTTTAGGTTCTCTGATTCTTCTAGCTATTATTTGCTCAAAAATTACTTTAATAACAACGTAGATAATTAGAAGAGCCAAGACAGTGTAAAATGCCTTGGTAAAATAGCTGCTAGTAAACTCCAATTGTAAGAACCAAAGAGTAATACTAAGAAGCGTCAATAAACTCACGGCTACTATTCTTGTTCTCATAATTTACATATATCTCCAAGGAGCTCGTTCAGTATCAAAATAGATTAATTAGCAAAACTTGTCAAATACAAGGATTAGTATATTACCCAAATGGCCCTTTTTGTATTTAGAACCATTAGATGGGTTAACAAATAAGTAATTTGAGTCACTCGAAGAAGTAAAAGTGTATAGCTATTGACAAGGAAGAAACCTTACCAAGGCTATACGCATATTAAGGAGTCCTCTGCGAATAAAGCCCCACAGAGAAAAACTGGCACTAAATTGGCACTAACGCTTTTCAGACTAGAACAAATATTCGGCTCTTTAGCTTCGTAATACGGTTATCTATAATAATTCAAATCAGCTTACAATAAGATAGAATAACCGGATTATAGCAGATTTCGAGAGCGGCACCATCAACCACTCGGACACCTCTCCTAGCTTTAATTTTTAAGTTATCCAGTTAACATAACAATATTTTGCTAACCAGTAATTTCATTGGCAGTTTTATTATACTTGGTGGTGATAGCTTCGTCAAAGCGAGCCGTTAGTAAAGCAGGCTGCTGGATGTATGGCAAGTGCTTGGGCTAGAATGGCCATATCAATGGTATCAATAGTGTCGCCAGAATCCAGAAGATTGCGATTAGTGGAATCCCAATTCGTGA
>Ga0307380_10009532_pt1 | contig 12314 bp, 9 predicted proteins | sample UN3MG_FD_202239 | JGI IMG/M metagenome (GOLD analysis project Ga0307380, IMG submission 202239) | Soil microbial communities from Risofladan, Vaasa, Finland - UN-3 | ecosystem: Environmental > Terrestrial > Soil > Coastal area > Acid sulfate soil | place: Finland: Risofladan, Vaasa | collected... | reverse complement strand
CGGCAAATTGGAAGGGGTGAATAACAAAATCAAAGTCATTAAACGAAAAGCCTATGGTTTTCACGACCTAAGGTATTTTACATTGAAAATCTATCAGGCTTTCTACAACTAAATTGGAGAAGAACCAAAATTTCTAATGCTTTAAAAACCTAAAACTCGAGAAAATTTATCTTCACTTTCACCAAATTTCATAATATCTTGTTACTGATGATAAAGCTCATCAACCATCTGGTTGCTTTCCGTCATGAGGATTTGATACCGGCCTCTTAACTCCTCTAACCTAACTTCGTTTTCCTTAATAGATATATTGAACCTCCTTTAAGATGAAGAAATTAGCGATCGATAAACAAACTGCCTCCCCCCGTTAGGGAGGGCCTCCCTCATTCTTATAGCAAGTCTCGCCTTATTCAGATTTAATAGTTTAGTGCTGGCAGAATTGATCTCTACGCCAGTAAGATCCGCCAGTTCTCTTGCCGTCAAGGATTTCCTTTCCATCACCAGATCCAGGGTATCTTTTAAATAGGGGTTTAAGATTCCCATAAGTTTCCAACCCCCATCTTCTTTCAAGGAAAGAAGGGATAGTTTCTTTTTTTCCAGGGCTGCGGTGATATTCTCCTCTTGACTTGGGGTCAACCCAGAAAAAAGCAGATATTTGTCACCATATTCCTTGAGGTTTAATCGTGCAATAAACTTGGCGGCTACTTCATCGGCACAGGAAAAGTCGATAATACCGATACCAGAAAAGTCTAAAATGATGATCATCTCCTCCTGCTCTTTTTGTATCTTTATCTCAATCGCTTCTCTAATGATCCTACCGGTCTCTCGGGTAACTATATTCTTAGATCCATTGGTAAGATTTTCTTCCATTAAATCCACGATCCGATATTTTTTAATCTCGTTTTTCATAAATAGGTCCTTTTCATCGTTTTCAATTGAACTCGTTTATAACATATTTGATATTTTTTATCTTGTCAAGAAAAAAATTGAATTTAAGATTTATTAAGAGAATTTTTCAGGGAGAATGATGCTTATTTGAGTTCCAGGGAAATTTTTTAGGGAAGACCTTTTAGGTCTACTGATTTGCCAAGGAGGAACTATGCCAGATCGGGCAGTTCCTGATCTGATCATCAGTTTCCCCTTCCACCTTTCGACCAACTTTCTAACTTGCGTGAGCCCCTGGCCCCTTCCGGGGTCATCAAAGCGAGATGCCCCTTTAAATAGGGCTAGATTGATTGCTGCCAGATCAGACCAATTTTTTACCGAAGAGGCATACTTAGGAGTAAGGGATTCCCTTATGCCTATACCCAAATCCATTACCGCAATCTTTACTATATTTTTGCCCAATTTTTTACCATAGAAGTACTTCTGGATTCCAACGTATCCGACATCCTCACTATGTTCCGGGATATTTTGACATACCTCGGAAAGGGCTACTACAAAGGAATCGATAGCATTCGCATCATACTTTAGATGAGTGGTCAAAATGGTTTCTGCTCTCTGTCTTACCTCCTCAACCAGATTATGGATGTCGTCTGTTCCTTCAATCTTTCGCGTTTCCAACAAGACATCGGAGTGGGAGCTCCTTAGAAAGGACTCTTGAGGCCATGCATCATCCAAATCCAAGGAAAAAAGCTCTGAGGCGATTTTAAAAAAATCCAGCCGCTCCATATACTTAATCACCTCTTCTGAGTGGGGAAGGATTAAAGACAAAGAAAGGACCTTTTCGGACAAATACCGGCCTATCTCAAGCAAGCCCAGGATTCCATAGGGATCAATAAATTGAGCCTTGCTAAGATCGATGGTTACTGACATTCCAAAATCTACTCCAATCTCATCCAGCTGGTTGATAAGATTTTCGAAGGTAGATTCATCCAGGGTTTTTGGGCAATAGATTCTATTTTTCATGGAAGACCTTGGTAAAAAGTATTAGGTGGGTCAATTTTTAGTCTTTAACGAGCGGCCGTCTTTCCTTGGTATCTGAATATCAAGGCGCTTGATTTTACGCCACAGGGTCTGTCTACCAATACCTAATTCCCTGGCAGCTGCCTTACGGTTCCAATTGTTTTCCCTTAGTACCTGTAAAATGAATTCTCTCTCCATATCAACCCACTTAATCCTCGTTGAAGAAACAGGCTTATGATTCCCGGTTTCTTTAAATGAGTGGGCTGGCTGAAGATAATCTGGCAGGTGTTGGCCCTCAATAAGTCCTCCTTGACAAAGAACAGTACCGTGTTCAACAATATTTTCTAATTCCCTGGCATTACCTGGAAAATCATATGCCATCAAGATAGAGAGCACCTCTTGTGATACGCCTGCTATCTCTTTCCCGCTTAACCGGTTGAATCTCTCCAAAAAATGATCAACAAGGAGCGGTATATCCTCTCGCCTTTCCCTCAGAGGGGGTAGCGTTAATTTAACGACATTGATCCTATAGTAAAGATCTTCCCTAAAATGCTCTCTTTTAACCAGCTCAATTAAGTCTTTGTTTGTGGCTGCGACAATCCGGATATCGGCATGAACGGTCTTGTTTGAACCTAACGGTTCATAGGTTTTCTCCTGCAGCACCCTGAGTAACCTTACCTGAAGATGGGAAGAAAGATCACCTATCTCGTCTAAAAAAAGAGTTCCTTTTTCGGCTGCAGCTATTCTGCCTATTCTATCTGCCCTTGCATCTGTAAATGCACCTGCCTTGTGACCAAAAAGTTCTGACTCTACCAAAGTATCTGGTAGTGCACCCAAATTAACAATAACAAGTGGTCCTTTATTTCGTGCACTGAGAGAATGAATAGCCCTTGCAAAGAGCTCCTTTCCAGTTCCGCTTTCTCCCTGTAAAAGTACGGTGCTATCACTCTGTGCCACCTGCTCCAAGATAACAAAAAGCCGATGCATTTCCTTGCTTTTACTGACTATATCAAAAAAGGTGTGCCTGCCAGTGAGTTCTTTCCTAAGCTCTTCCAACAGGCTAAGATCCCTAAAGGTTTCAACGCCACCTACTATCTTGTCATTTTCATCTTTAAGGATGGCTGTAGATATACTGACCGGAATCCTATTTCCATCAGAGACAACAATATAAATAGATTTATTAAGGATCTGCTTTCCTGTTTCTATTGTGTGTCTCAAGGCACATTGTTTCTCGCATATATTTGCCCTAAAGAGCTCCCAACATTGTCTACCAATCGCCTCTTCTTTGCCTATACCAGTAATTAATTCAGCAGCTCTGTTAAAAGATGTAATTCGCTAGTCAAGATCAACAGTAAAGACACCATCTGCGATACTGTCCAGGATAATAGATATGTGATCCTTGGGCATTTGCGTTTGTTGGGTTTATTGAGCGTTAATTCCTAAATCCGCAATTCCTCAATTCTTTATCTCATATATATCTGCCTGCATACTGTCTAACCGGATGGCCATCTAATACATGAAATTGCCTGATTTTTTTGAGAGTAACAGATGAAAACATTCCAATAGGAAGGTATAGTATCTTTTTTCCCATCCTGGAAGCAAATGATCTACACAGTGAAGATGGTGGTGAGGAGGCTACATACACAACATGCTGTTCAAGGGAATAATCAAGTGCGGCAAGAAGAAGTCTTTCTGGCTTATTTCGTGCAATATCAAAAAATGAATCCTTCCAAATATCATATACTCTCAGTGGAGGAAATGTAAGCATAAATCCACCATACTGACACCGGGATATCCCGGGGCCAATAACTGCCTCCCCTGCTGTGGTACTGTAAAAGGCCATATCTGATTCCTGGTTGTTTTCACCTAACCATGTAATTCGCCACGGGAACTTTTCTTTACCTTCTGTATCAGGAAGATCTGGGTCAAAAATAAACACCACTGATCCCACCCTTCCCTTTAGGGGAATATTCTCCCTTACATATATGATTCCCTCTTTCAAATTCCTTAATGTCTCCCTGATATCAATTCCATCCATCATTGAACTCATAAAGGGAACAACACGGGAATTTTCCTCTGATTTCTTTTTTAAAGCCCTTTTTTTACAATAATTTCCGAATCCCTCTATTACGATATCCTCTGGTTGGTATGAGCAGATAGAATAACCCTTGAAGTCCCTTTTCCACTCCCCTGGGAAGCGTTCTCTTTGCCTTTTCTTTATAGGTACGGGTAACAGTCTTCTGCGTAAGCTTTTAAAATGTCTATGAAATTTGATCTTTTTTTGATCAACAAAGATGTCCTCACCCCTGATACGAAGAACCGGCAATCCAGGTGTCTCTGTCTGCCAGGGATACTCTGTTGCATTATCCCACACCTCATATGCAAAGTTATCATCCACGGCTCCTCTGGCAGCTATCAGGATCTGATATAAATCGGGCGTTAAATACCCACTTAAGAGGGCATAATTTCTCACAAACTTGTTAAAAACCCTTAACTGGCTTACTGTCACTTCTTCTTTACTGTTCTTAACATAACCTTTCGTTGCTTTCTCTATCAATTGATCAGTGGCATGCAATCTATCAAGCTCAGCCATGGTTGGGTTGTTTCTGAATTTCTCATAGAGTGCGGCAAAAAAGGGCATTTCTGTCATGATCTCCCTGCTTGAATCCTTATGTAGGTGGGCAAGCATGACACCCTCTCTCCTCCTCCTGCCTATGACCGACACCTGGGGTGTATCAAGGTAGCCTAAAAGACCCGTAAGATGTGCCAGTCCACCTACAAATAAAACTCTTTTTCCCTCTCCTTCCAGTTGCTGTAAATGATAGGCCATGGTTCGCTCTCTCAATTGATCCTGTCTGCTAGGAAGCCCTTCCGGGTAAGCCTTGAGATAGCTCTGACAATATTTCCAATATCCTATCCTTTTTATAGAGTAAGGATCTGGCATGGGTGCCCGCTCTATAGGGTATCCTTCTGTATCCCTGTCTATGAAATAGATAGGCAGGTTTTTTGAAAGCGCCAACCGAACTGCCTCTACCAGTCCATCGGTTGGCTCCAATGGGAGGTAAATAAAGGTGTGATTATCTTCCTCGTAGTACACAACTGAAAGCAGGGGTAATCTTTTAACGCCCTCTAATACCTTCTCGCCAATGGTTGAGGGATATTCAACCGCCACAATCTCTGGCTTAAAGGAAGCAAACCGATCTCTTACCTCAAGGGCAAACTCACCCCTATTGTGAAGAATAGGAACAAGCCTGATATTTCTCCATTCAAATAGTTTTTTTGTCTCCATACATCTCTAACATGGTAGCAAAGTATTCAGCGGCATTATCGTCCAGGATCATGGATGCTGATTCTTTGAGTGCGCGCATAACTCTTTCCTCTGACATTCCTTCGCCTTCCTTAGATACATTACTACTCAGTCGTTTCAGGGCATATCTGGCAATATTAATTCCATCTCTGACTGTATATCTCTCCTGAGCTTCATGGGCTACCTGCAGAAAATTGACTACGTAGTCCAGGATCTGTTCGTCTGCAAAAGGTAGGTTTGTGGACAGGATTAATCTCTCATCTTCCCTGTCAGGAAAATCAATAAGAATTTGAGGCTGCAGTCTTGAATGAATATATTCGGGAAGATCAAAGGTGCTTGCATCATCGTTCATTGTAGTACAGAGCCGAAAATCAGGATGGGCTTTAATTTTTATACCAGCTACGATCGATTCCACATAACGACGATTGTCCATCAGGGGTGCCAAAGATGCCCAGCTTTTCTCACTCATCCTGTTTCCCTCATCAATAATCGCTACCCCTCCCTTGATCATGGCAGTAACAATGGAGCTCGCCATATATTTTATCTTTCCCTGGTCGCTTATAACTGGTGTGACAATCAGATCCTCTGGTCTGGTATCTATTGTGGCCTGAAAGAGATAAACAGGTTGATTGAGCTGCTTAGCAGCATAATAGGCAAGGGTAGTTTTCCCCACCCCGGGCTTTCCTAAAAGGCGTGGGTTGAGGGGAAAATCACCAGAACCCATTACTAGCCATGCTGCCTTGACCTGGGTTACTAACTCCATATCGCCAACCCAATTCATCGGCAACTCATCGGGTTGACTGAGATGCAAGATCACACCGTCTATTGACACAGTTTCCATAGTTAATTAATTAACCTCTCAGAAATTATACAAGGTATTGAAATGGAAGCGCTTTGCTTTTCTTGGTAAAAGCCCAAGATGAGAAGTAAATAAATATTGGATCAATGGATAAAATACGAGTAGCAGTATCATTCAATAAGACCCATTATTCCAGTGCTCCATCCGGGTTGCAGGCCCTATGGTCCGGAGGCCAATTATGCCTGCCCGCCATCGCTCTCGCTCAGGCCCTGCCCGACAGACAGCACGCGGGGAGCCGGGTGGGAACAAAATGAACGAGGTTTTTCTGTCCTGCTTTAATCCTTTATGCCTGAATGACGAAAATCCTTCTTTAAAGGCCTAAATTTTCCGGTGTGGCCTTTTACAAAACGAGGTCTTCCTTGGCTACAAGATAAATTTCTTCTATTTTTCCGTAACCTCTCAAATCTTTTTATCTCACCGTATTTTCCATATCTTCCACCCATAGTTCGTATTATGAGATCTCCTATAGTGAATGTCAACTATCCCTCCATCTAATCCTCAAATGCGAGCTCAATCAATCTATCTAATAGGTTATAAAAAGATAACCCAGCTGTCCTTGCTGCCAATGGAAATATAGAATTTTCTGTCATCCCTGGTATTGTATTTGTCTCCAAGATATACACATCTTTAGCAGTTACTATCATATCTGATCTGGAAAAATTCCTGCAACCAAGTAAACAATGAGCCTTTATGGCAAAGTTTTGAACCTTTTTATAAGCATCGCTGGAGATCTGGGCCGGACATATCTCTTGGGATGCCCCAGTCTCGTATTTTGCCGTATAACTAAAAAAACGATATTTTTCCTGAGGAATAATCTCAACAACCGGTAAAGCCTCCGGTTCTCTGTTGCCGAGAACTGCACAGCTTACCTCCCTGCCTTTGATGTATTCCTCAAGCATTACGTCTGAACTAATAGCAAAGGCATCTTTTATAGCCTCAAGAATTTCCTCTTTTGTAGAGCATATGCTTAAGCCAATGCTCGATCCCTCTTCTACTGGTTTAATTACCACAGGTTTGCCCAAAACAGACAATATACGAACTGGATCAATATCCTGATTCCTGAAAAATACCATTTCTTTAGGGACATTTAGTCCGGTACACCGAAACAATTCCTTGCTTACTGCTTTGTTCATAGCTAAAGCACTTGCTAAGACACCTGAGCCGACATAGGGAAGATGCAAAAGATCAAGAAGTCCTTGAATAGATCCATCCTCTCCTTTCTTTCCATGGAGAAACAGTAATGCAAGATCAAGATTTTTAGACTCTTCTATTAATCTGAGAAGATCCTTGCTGGGATCATATCTCCTCACCTCGTATTTATCTTTATCGAGGTTATCATACACGTGTTGTCCACTTTTCAAGGATATCTCTCTTTCCAGTGACCACCCTCCAGCAATAAGCGCAAGTCTAAGTTTACCCATTATCAATCCTCATCTAACATATGTATAATAGATTTTTTTTAAAATATCATAAAAAATAAAAAAAAATAAAATAAAAAAATGAGATAAAAAACTTATTATCATCCATTCTCTAAATAAAAAAAAGATTTCTTATTCTAGCTTAGCTTTTTCCAGTGTAATTATCCAACGGTAAGCAAAATTCTTACCTACTTAAAAAGCCATTAATCCTTCCATTTGTAAAAGGAAAAAGTGCAATGAAAAAAAACGTGAGGGTTTAAAAAATGAAGCTTTTTGAAGGAAATGGAAGTTTGAAAAATTGAATAAATAGACAACTGCTGTCAAATAAAAATAGAAGTTCCTGAATTCAATGATAATTTTTTGATAATATTTATTTTCATGTCCAGTACGGGTTTAACAAGGATACAAAATATTATTCCCATTGAATCAATATATTACCTCTGTTGAAAACTAAAAATAGGGCTAAAATAATTTCTCATATAATCGCCTTTGACAGGCACGTTCGTTTTGTTTAAAAAACTTAGAAACCCTTTAAACTAATTACAAATAATCTGTTTCTAGATCCAGCAAATAATCTTGAACAAAACGAGCGCGATAATTTACCTACATATTGAATATTCCTAGGGAAATCTTTTCTTTGAAGCCCATAATTTTTAAGTAGTCTTTTGTTGTATAACCCAAGAATCCCTTATATCGTTGATGGAGACTTTCTCGGGGATGATCCTGTTTTATGGCCAATTTTCAGATATCTACGCCCAAAGAGCATCATAGAGTTGTAAATTTTAAAGGTATCTGAACTAATAAGCTCGAAAACCTTACTATCATCTTTTAGCATATAAATAACCTGCCCACATAAAGGTACAATATGGAAACAGTTTGGAATAATATGAAAACAGTCCTCCAAGAGGTAATGGATAAAAAGAACTTTTCCCTGTGGGTAAAACCATTGCAATTTCTCGATGCAGATGAAGACACAATATATCTTGGATGTCCTAACAAATTTTCTCGAAACTGGGTGCAAGAAAATTATTCTTCACTCTTTCAGAGTCAACTTTCTAATATTGATTGTAATGACCATAAAGTAATATTTAAGATTTTACCACATAGAGAGTTAATCAAGCGCAATCATAATGGAAGTAATGGCAACGGAAGACAGTTAATCCTTCCAAATATGCCTAAAAAAATAAGGGCTGGTGAGAAATACTTAAATGCACGCTTTACCTTTAATAAATTTGTCGTTGGAGAGAGCAATGAATTTGCATACTCAGTATCAAAGGCATTAGCCAACGGCTCTCATTCTCCTTACCCTTCCCTCTTTTTAATGGCCCAAACAGGTTTGGGGAAAAGCCATTTAATCCAGGCTATTGGTAATACTATTCTACAAAAAAAACCCTCGGCAAAAGTCCTTTATATTACTACAGAAGATTTTACCAATGAGATGATATATGCATTAAGAAATAATTTAATCACTCAATTCAAAAATAAATACCGTAAGGCGTGTGATGTGCTTCTTTTGGAAGGATTACATTTCCTTAGTGGTAAAGAAAAAACACAGATTGAAATCGGCTATACACTTGATTCTTTGTTTAATGATAGGAAAATGGTTATATTTACCAGCCCCCTCATGCCAGAAGAAATCCCGAATATGAAAAAGATGCTTACCTCCAGGTTCACCTCTGGTGTAATAACAAGCATTGAAAAACCCAATTTCCACACGCGGCTCAATATCTTAAAACAAAAAGCCCTCGAGCGGGAAATTTCCCTCCCAGAAGATGTAGCCCACTTCATGGCTGAAAATTTAACTCAAGATGTAAGGCAACTTGAAGGAAGTCTCGACTCTCTTAAGGCCATCTCCTTTTTCCTAAAAAAGGAAATAAAACTGGATTTGGCAAAAGAGATAGTTAAACAACTCATTCCTGCCAAACATCTTGCAAGAGTCGAGGATATTCAAAAAATAGTTTGTAAATATTTTAAGATTGACAGAGATGCGCTTAAATCAAAGAGTAGAAAAAAAATTATTACCTATCCACGAAGTATAGCCATCTATCTATGCCGTAGATATACTGATAAATCTCTGGAATCTATCGGTCATTCCTTCAAACGAAATCATTCAACAGTGTTATATGATGAGGAAAAAATTAAAAAGAATATTAAAATTGACGATGGCCCTAGAAGGGAGGTAGAATTTCTCTGTCGACAGATCGAAGATAGGATTGCATGATAAAAAAACTTGCCCTTTTATTTCTGCTATTTTTCTTTTCTATTTTTACCCTTTATCTTATCTTTCTTTCAATTACATCTATTTCCATCGGCCTGATTAATATAGAGAGGTCTGGATTTTGGATGCCTATTTTGTGTGGGCTTTTGATATTCTTTTTGACTATATTTATGATAAAGCTCATACGATATATTTTTAGACAAACAAAAGCGAAAGATAAATATCCATATACCTGAAAAGATTTGTAATGCCCGCTGGTAGTTTTTAGTAGTCCATTATACGTCATTCCAAACCCTTAGATCGTAGCAAGCATCCCATAGTGAGTAAATCGAAAATGTGTGATTATACATTGATAGAGACCTTTGCATAACTCATATTTCCTTAAAGAGGATGGGCTTTTCTTCAGTTCCAAGGCTCCCGGGCTGGTCTTTTCAGCAACGTATCTGCGGGGGAGTTTTGCCCCCTCCGCATTGCCCCGATAAATCGGGGCCTGCGGTTTCCCCCACTGATAAGTTGCGAAAAGACAGCGCCCTTACACCAGTCACCTCAGAAAAGTCCACCCTCTTCATTGGGATGACAAAAATTGTCAGGTTTTGCAAAGCTCTATGATAATCTATAATCGAAAATTCAATAATTGGCGATGAGCTCACTTAAGACATTTTAGTTTGTGATCTGTTGTCTTTCGGAAAGCGGTGAACCGCTAAATCGTATACCCTGCCACGAGTCTCTATTGATAAGAACCTGTTTAATGCGTAAAAGGGTTTCATTTTTCTTAAGTGACCATTCAGGTGCCACCAATTCTGCAGGATGGGGATCCCCAGTAAGCCTCTGAATAACCATATCAGGGGGGAGGAGCTCCAAGAAATCACATACAAGATTTACATATTCTTCTTGGTCAAGACATCTATATCTTCCTTCCAGGTATAATTTCTCCATTCCTGTACCTTTGATCACATAGAGTAGATGGATCTTGATTCCACCAATTGCCATTGCTGCTACAGCCTCTGCTGTGGCAAGCATATCAGCCCTATCTTCAAAAGGAAGACCAAGTATCACATGGGTGCAGATTTTTATACCCCTGTTTCTTGTTGCATCTATGGCCTTTTTAAAGCAGTTGACATCATGGCCCCTGTTTATAAATGTAAGTGTTCTGTCATGAACAGACTGAATTCCATATTCGATCCAGACAAGGTAATCCCTTGTATAACCTTCAAGGAGAGTAAGCATGGATTCATTGATACAATCTGGCCTGGTGCCTATAGACAATCCAACAATATCATCTATTGCAAGTGCCTCTTCATAGAGGCCTTTTAATCTCTCATGGGGCCCATATGTATTCGAAAAAGACTGAAAATACGCAATAAACTTTTGAGCCTTATATCTCTTCCTCAAAAACTCTTTGCCTTTCATTATCTGTTCTGTAATTGATATCCCCTTTTTGAAGGCACCTGTACCAGATCCACGGGAGTTACAATATATGCATCCACCTGTTGCGATGCGTCCATCTCTATTCGGGCAGGTCAACCCTGCATCCAGAGATATTTTTTGTACCCTGCAGCCAAAGATGTTTCTAAGATAGGAATTTAAATCATAGTAACGATTTTTCATTGTTATCAGTGCTGATCTATTGACTGTCGATTTCCTTTATGTTGCTGATGCCTGTGTGCTGAGTCCTGAAAGTTTATGAATTCCATATACATTCTAACCGTAAAATTGTAAAATGTTAAATAAAAGACTTGATGCTAAACATTTACCCCGTGAGATAAAGCTTCGCCGTTTAACATGGCGTTAGGTAACCAATACCTTTACAACAACTTTACATCCCCTTCCAAATTATCTCATAGGGTTTACAGCATTTCTAAAAATTGTAACATTTTAGCTCTCTTAAATTAACTGGTGAATGAGCATGGGGATGTCTTTTTTTACCATGCCCTCACAAAGACGAGCCGGTAGGCCGCTTCAAACCGGCGCACACGGACAAAGTTCCAAGAAGACAATGACGAGTTGCTCGTGCACACGGTTTGAAGCGGCACGCTGAGGCCCCCTGTTAGAGGGCATTAGGTAAAAAAAGACATCCCCATACTCATGCTTCTCTCTTCAAGGGTACCTCTGTGACCTTGAGTAAAGGCCAGGAGTAGCTTTCAAAGAGCTAAAATGTTACCAAAAATAAACGATTCAATTTAAAGGAGGGATATGGACACATATCAGATTTCCGAAATAATTCGGAAGAGATTAAACCTGGAAGATCAGGAATGGTCAATCATAGAAAAGAACCCCAAGTTCCAGCAATTATTTCAAAACGCCATTGAGGCATCCAGATACCGATTGGTTGCTGAAGTGATTGAGTCTAAAGGATGTCATTCAGGGCATGTAGTTGGCCAAAGGCTTGTTTTTGATAGTTCAGGTAATCTCCTTACAAAAGAAAACCCTGATCGTATTTGCACATTTTTAATGCCTAACCTAACGGTTTTGATCAATGCCTTTTTTGAAAATTTCATGAATGGCCGAAATCCAAATGAGGTGATGTTTAACACCACCGGATGTTTTGATACTGGCCCCATGTGTGGTGGATGGGGACATGTTGTTGTTAAAATGACTGCAGAATTGAGA
>Ga0307380_10009531_pt1 | contig 12316 bp, 9 predicted proteins | sample UN3MG_FD_202239 | JGI IMG/M metagenome (GOLD analysis project Ga0307380, IMG submission 202239) | Soil microbial communities from Risofladan, Vaasa, Finland - UN-3 | ecosystem: Environmental > Terrestrial > Soil > Coastal area > Acid sulfate soil | place: Finland: Risofladan, Vaasa | collected... | reverse complement strand
CAGACATAACTAAGGTACTTAGGTTGAGGCCTAGGAAGTTTGAGTACAAGACTGAGCTAGGACGTGAGGCCATAGGCTATATAGCAGAAGAGGTTGATGAGCTAGGACTAAATGAACTGGTAGACTATGAATGCGATAAGCCGATGAACGTAAGGTACGATAAGGTTTGTATGTACCTAATCGATGTAGTAAAGAAACAGCAAGGGCAGATAAACGAACTAAAGGAGAGACTAGATGGCTTGGAACGCAAGGAAGACTGATCTAATTAAACAGTTATTGGTAGAGAGAATTAGGATTGAGAATAATCCGGATGTGTTCATCAGGTACGGTCTCACGAAGACAGCACTGCAGGTAATTAGTTCACACTGTAACGATGCAACGAGGCAGGCCATACTCAATGAGTTGATTGATGATAAGGTTGCTATGTTGGCAATAGATAGGGCAGACACACAGGCAAAGGATGCTGCACTAGGTGATATAACAACTGACCTCAACACCAACAAGGAGTAGGCTATGATACCAGTACAAGAGATTAACTTAATTCCACTCGACAAGATAAACTCACCAGAGATGGCATTCGTAATGGTAATGGAGTACGCAGCCAAGACAAAGAGTGACCCGTGGAGAGAGTTTGGTATTGCGTTCTCAGCACATACCAACACCATATTACTGGTACACGACAACCAGTACATAGGGTACTGCAATGGTGAGGTGGACAGGGACAATAATTTACTACTTAACCATGGTTTCCTAAGACATGGTGTTAGAGTAGATCGTGTTGATGTATTAATGGAACTTATATTTATTAGAATGACTGACAATATAGTTGGAGAGAGACCCGGTAAGATGCTGATGCATCACAGGGGTCCCACTAGGCTATGGGAACGGTGGGGATTTGAATTGTCACCACTGAAAATCTACGAGAAAGACATGGGAGGTATTAAAAATGGGTAGTGCAGGTGGGGGAGCAAGTAAAAGTAGTTCTTCTTATAAGCCAACTCTTTTGCCTGAGCAGAAGAAGATATGGGATTATTTCAACACGAACATAACTCCCATGGCAGAGGGCAAGGACACAGCATTGTCGAAACAATTAGTACAGCAGGCACAGGACACATCGGCAGCATCTAGAGCAGCCAGTTCAGAAAACATAATGGACATGGCAGGTACAACTGGCATGGGTTCATCCCAGATAGCGAGTCTATTGAAGGGCTCAGAGATGCAGGTTATCAAGAGCCAGATGGATGCGATGAACAGTGCAAAACTAAACACAGCTAACGCTGCACTCAACATGATATCAGGACTTCCAATAGGTCCCGGTCAGTCTGGTAAGTCTTCCAGTTCTAGTTGGAATGCTAGTGCGTCAGTGATGGGAGGGTAATTAAATGGTTGTGGCAGCTATAGTTAATTATGCGAAGAAGGCAGGAAGTAAAAGATTAGCAGAAAAGAAACAGGATTTTAAAGACAGAAAAGAAAAAGTAAAGCAGGTTACGGGTGGAGACAAAGAACAGAACTTCGGTAAAAATGGTGCTGCAAATAAAGACGGTGGTCAAACACCAGTACCAGATGTTGGAACAACCAGTGCTCAGAATGATCAGGTTACAACACCCACTGTTCAACCAAAGAAGAGGGGTGTAAACATTATACCGGAGGACAGCACTGGTGCACTAGACCTTGGTACTACTAAGCAGGGATTTGTTAACGAGGAACCAGTTGATCTGACCATGAACAACATGATTGGGATGCCTCCGGGTACAGACGTACAGGGTGCGAGCATTGGTGGTAGGGGTGACGATGCACTCGGAAGAAGACAGGGTGGTGTCATGGGTGGTAAGATAGGGGATTTATCTGGTGGAGTTGCTACTCCATATGCAGGTGGTCAGACCATGACCAACGACCCAAGAAACGTAGATGCTTTGTTAGCAGCAGGACAGTCAGCAATAGACAATAGAACCACACCAGTTGAGGAGCCTAAAGATAGAACAGATGTTGACTTTGGTGGCGTTCTTCCACAAAATCAAACACCAGATGCAGTTGAGCAACCGTTCGATGGAGCAGGTGCAGGTGGGTACACACAGACAGATGGTGGCAAAGTAGATGCACTTGGTACCAGTGGTGTCACGGGTGGTGGACTAACACCAGTGCCCGGGATGGGTGGTCAAGCAGCACCAGATGGTACTACACCAGTTGGTCCTGCAGCAGGTACACTGGCAGATACATTCTTCGATGATGGTACACCAATGAGTCAGGGGATAGACCCACCACCCCAAAAGGATAAAGAGCGTGTAGGTAGGCCTTCATGGTGGAAGGTTGCACTGGATGCATTTCTTGGTAACATGCCACTAATACCGGGAAGTAAACTGGCAGCAGAACCACTGGCAAGGGCACGAGAAGATTACTACAAACAGGATAAACAAGACCAGTCATTAACAGATACATTCCTAGATGTGATGAAGGATGGTAACTGGGACAAAGTAAAACAGCTAGCGAGGACCAGCATATACAGGGATGCTGTTACCAAAGTCATGGGCATGACACCTGACGATGTAATTCAATTGGACCAACAGATACAGGCCAATAGTACTGAGTCACTTGCTACTATAATGGATAAAAATCAAAGGGAATTTGCAGAGAAAGTTGTTTCAACAGGTGGTACTCTATCTGAACCAGTTGGTGTTGGAAGATGGGGTGGACAGGCCAAGACGGTTGACCCAATAAAAACATTCAGTGGTGTAGCCATGACGTGGAACCAGTTTGCTAAAAATGGTAGGGGAGACTGGGAGGTTGCCATAGACGTAGAGAGGGATAGGCAAGAGAAAAAGATCACCGACTTAATGTCGACTGGAATTACCAGATCACAGGCTACCCTGCAAGCAATACGTGACGGTAAGGGCTTGCCGAGATACTCTAAGATTTCAATGGACAATGGAGTTCTGGCAGTGGTTGATGATTTTACTGGCGATGTTAAGTCATTCAAGATGGCAGATGCGATCAAGTCCAACACGAAGATGGAAGTGTTTCTGGACTGGGACAAGGTACCGATTGGTTTCTTCATGTATGATGCTAATCAGCCAGTTCCAACAGACATGAGCAAGGTAACCCCCATGTTCTTTAAGGACATGCTATGGGGTGATCAGAGCAAGGGAAGGTTCACATATTTTGATGCACTAAAGGGAAGGGTACTCAAGGAAAAGGAGACACCATGGAGTGTGAGGAACTGGTTGCGAGAACAGTTCGGTGGTATGGGTGTTACAGATGAGAATGAGGCAACACCAATGGGTGATGAGTCGAGCGACTACAGGAACGCATCTGGTATGCCAGTTGCTCGCCCAACACAACAGGGTCCACCACAGCAGTCACAACAGCAGTCAGTACTATCTCCATCCACAGTAACCCCTGACCAGATTGGCAAGGCAAACAATTTCATGGACGAGGTAACTGGAACAAACAGTGGTGTTAAAAAGAATAGTGGAGGAAACAACCATGTCGCCTAGTAACAACGGTGTTGACGTGCAAGGTTCTCCGGTACAGGGTACGCCAGTACAACCAACGGAGCAAGTGGCTCCTGTTACGGCACCACCCACCGGACAGGTAGAACCATTGCGTGATCAGGCCACGCCAACCAACACTCCTGCCGACATACAACCCACCCAAGAAGAAGTGGACAGGCCCAAGACAAACATGGGCAACCTCCCCCAGTGGGACTCTGTCCTTAGTATGGAAAAGTTTCAGAACATGGGCAAAGGTGAACAGACCAAGTACCGTGAGAAGTGGCTAAGACAGATACAGGAACAGAACCCACACGTTGGTGAAGATCAGATCACTCAATTGCGACAACACGTATACACAACAAAGCAGAGCACCAAGGCCACCGTCTATGCACCTCAGCACATGGAGCAGGTTGGTGCTGCTGCTACGGGTGGTGTGGTCAAGGCATTGGAAGATGCACCAATAGTACCAGAAGAGGGTAGTGGTCCGAGTAATTTTAAAATCCTTAACTATCTTGGTAATCCATTCGAGGTACTACCAACAAGAACCGAGAAGGATGGTGCAACTACACGTGAGGTAGTGGGTGAGACAAGAGCAGAGCGAGCAATATCAACATCACTGGCAGCAGCATCTGACTACGTTATTGAGAGTGGTAGGACACTTGGTGAGATGTTTGGTAGTGGTGCTAGACAGGTTGCTACAGTTCTCAAAGATGGTATGAGTAGGGTTCCCGAAGATTCCATGAAGATCATCGACCCATACGGTGCCATAGGAAAGAGAGCTGAGGAGAAAGGTGGTGCAGGTTGGTACGTACTAGACTCGTACATGAAAGCAGGTATAGTAATGGGAGCAGGTACTAGCTATACCATCGGTGGGCTAGAGGCAGCAGTAAATGAACAGAGAGACATAGCCAGATATGAGGGAAGGTCTAAGAAGTATCAGGACATGGACCCAAAGGATAGGTGGGCAGAGATAGAGAAGGTTATGTACTCCGATGATTACGTTGGCATGGACGAGAACGTAGCTGATCTGATCAAGGACCAGATGTTACCAAAGGGTATGACCGTCAAGCAGATGGACAATGTAATACTGGATGCTATGAAGGCAGGAGACTTACCCGAGGTAGAGTTCTATCGTGATGGTGAGCCTGCCCCGGGTTTCCTAAAGTATGTCCCCGAAGACCCGAAGGCTGCCCCCGGTAAGGATGTGTTCGAAGTGATGGGACAAATAGCAACTGCAAATTTCAAGCCGGAGGGTGCACATGAGGCATTCTGGGATAACGTTAGCCTTGATAACTGGGATGATCAAAAATATAAAGACGCATCCTCATTGCGTAAGTTAAAGTACGGCAAGACATACGAAGAGAAGTACGGATTCTGGAAGGGACTAGCAGCTAACGTTTTCTTGTCTATACTGGCAGACCCAGCGATTTGGCCCACACTGTTCTGGTCGGGACCAATAATGGTTACCACTAAAGTTGTAACTAGTGCACTTGGTAAAAATCTAGGTAAGGCACTGGCAGGTAGGCTATCGATGAGGCAGTCGATAGAATTGCTTGGTGATGTAGTTAAGAAATCAAGGCAAACTGTAAAGCAGGGTGGTAAGCTGACAAAGGAAGAGCATAAGATAGTTGAACATGCAAAGATGATCATCAAGGGTTATAGGTCAGAGACTGAGTTCATGGGTAAGGAAGGCAAACGATTAACCGAACTACTTGACAAAACAGACGAGTTGATAGGGGAGATACCCAGACAGGGAAAGGGTAGTAGAGGTGGCCCGGGATGGAAGGCTAGGGCAGAGGGAGCAGCAAATAAAGTAAACGATATCATAGATGATGCCAATGCAAATGGACTCGGTATAGTTAAGGACGAAATCTTAGATGCAATGAAGAACATACCGGGAGAAGGATTTGTTCCCACTGCAGAGACACTCGGTAGGAGTATACCAACACTAAAGAATGCAGCCAGTAGAGCAGGTAAGTCCATGACCGAGGGAGTATCCGGAGTTGCACCAGACATAGCTAAGGAGGCACCGGATGTAATACCTGAGGCAGCACGTACCGTTGGTGGATACGACATGAGCCACATAGCCAACACGATTGAGACCGGAGATGAGGCACTAGCTAGGGCAGCATCACAGGCAGGTAAGATAGCAGATGGTACTGCACCAGTAGGTAAGGGGTTAATTGAAGAGGCACCGAAAGTTGTTGGTGATGTAGCACAAACAACTGGGGCACTGAAGATACCAACCAAGATACCAACCATTGGTGACGATGGGTTCCGTGTTGTTAAGGAGTCAGTAGAGGCAAGCGATGAGGCAGTGAAGGCAACAGAGGATGCAGCCAGAGCAGCAGCAAGTAAGACAGAGCAGGAGGCAATACAGGATGCAGCAGAACTAGCGAACAAGAAGGCAGATGATCTGGCTAAAGAACGAATGAGACTGCATGACCCGGAGACAAGGAAGGAAATAACTGATTCACTAAGGAAGTACGAGCAGGCAGCAGATGATGTAACAACCCCACCACCTGCACAAGAGGCATTGTATAAGAACCTAGAGGAAACGTGGAAGAGGTTTCATCCTGACGATGTTGAACTCGATGAGTTGAAGGGTGTACTAGATGAGAGACGCACAACTAGAACTGGTGGTGTGGTAGAGAACCCCTCGGGTAGTGACCTGATAGGTGACATCACTGGTAACACAAAGAGACAGCTTAGTGATGCCGATAAGATAAAGCAGAAGAACTTTGAGGCAGGAATGAGGAGAGATCGTGACAGGATTGGAAGTGATCAGGCATTCAAGGATTGGACAGCCAAGGGAAATAAACCTACTAGGATAGCATCCAAGACAGAGGGTAAGTCAAGTCGTGCAGGTGAGCCGTTCAGAGCTAGCGATAGGGCTGAATTAGCTAGGCATGGCATAGAACTATGGGAGGGTGGTAAGGCAGGTGGTTCAGTGCGTAGTGGACTTGCATATGGTGACCAGTTTGTTGACAAGATGAAGAACTCAGCAGACAAGATGGGTGACATGATAGCAAGTGGAAGTAAGAAGAGTAAGAAGATGATTGATAAGATCGTCAAGGAAAATAGTGGTGACCTCACACCTGACGAGATGGCCCAGATGAAGAAGACACTTAGTGAGGTTGATCTTGGAAACAAATCACCGGGAGAGGTAGATGATATAGTTAAGCGTGCACAGAAGGAAGGAATGGATACGGTAGATCGTGGTGGTAAGAAGGCACAGGGCAGTGAGATCGGACAGAAGAAGAGAGCAGCAGCCAACGAGAAGAGGAGGATGGAAAAGACCACCTTCATGAAGAAGAACACCGATGGTACCTACACTAGAACTACGAGGGTAGGCTCCAAGGTAAAGACCAGTACGTACACACCATCGGAACATAGCAACGGTGAGTACCTAGGAAGTATCTTTGGTATGGCCCAGAAGTACTGGGATGACATGGCTGCACGCTTTGGTGGCAGCAAGGCAGCAGCAGGTGTGGCAGATGAGGTGGTTGGCGAGGGTGGATACGTTGTTGGTGGACTGGGTGGTGAGTTAAGGAAGAACATATTCAGCATAGAGGCTCAGTTCAAAGACTTCCCGATGATTGGAAAGACCATCAAGAACATGTATAGTTTTGTTGATGCAGGCGAAGAGTTTACGTTGGACGCAATCAAGGCCATAGCCAAGATGGGTAACACCGGAAGGTACTCGCTTACTCAGAAGGGTAAGTCATTCCTAACTGCAATTGATCTAGAGGACATACCATTACTGCACGAGGACATGGCTAAGTTCAGAGCACTACCACTCACAGAGCAGAGGAGATTGAAACCAGTAATTGATGCAGTGGATGAGTTCTATGAGCACTGGAAGAAAGCATATAAGGAGGCAGGAGTAGAGGTTGATTTCAAGAAAAGTTTTACAGATGGTACCAAGGACGCAAACAAGAAGATACTCAATAGGCTACAGGAACTAAGGGATGGTAAGATAAAGTCTCTCAGCTTTAAGCAACTTGCAGACATGGGCATACATAACGTTGATGAAACAGTCAACCTTAAGGTACCACAGCAACTCGGTAAGTTATTGAAGGACCACCATCGAATGAACGAGCAGGTACTGAGAGAGATAAAAGACTTTAAGTACATCAACATACCATACGCAATGTGGTTCGAGTCTGGATTTGATAAGGGAATGGCAATCAAAGCGTTCAAGTTAGCTAACACACAGAAGAGACAGACCTTTAGGATACAAGACCTGATAGACTCTGGTGCAATAGAAAAGTCACAGGTTAATCTGTTCGACATGATGGGAGCGTACGGACGTAGGGCCAGTAAGGACTTGGCTATGTTAGACATTAAGAATGCCATGCGTAAGGGTGGTCAGTTGATAGATATGAATGACGTTAAGATGATGCCCAAGAAAGAGCAAGGTGTAATGTTGAGAGCACTTAAGCAAGCAGGATGGAAGAGGGCCGACCCTCGTGACTTCCCCATGTTTAACCGGGGATATCTCCACCCTTCAATGTCGGAGTGGCTAACCAAGTTAAAGATGACTGACCTCAACGCTAACTGGTATGATAGAACCCTGTCTAGTGTAAAGGGATTCCAGTTTGCTAACCCGTTCTTCCTCCCACTGTATGATATGCAGCAGGCAATGGCAGCTAGGGGTATGCTAGGTATGTTCAACCTCAAGGCATGGGGACAGGACATGGCATGGGCAGCTAAGATGATGAAGGAAAAGCCACAAGAGTACTGGGATATCCTAAAGTACGGGCAGCAGTCAAAGCCAATGGCCCTACCATACGATGAGTTTCAAAGTAAGATAGCAGGCATGAGGGATACCACAGCAGGTCAGTATCTATGGAACCTAATAAAGAGACACAACGTTAAGGGACTGTACAATGTATCGTGGGATAGTGCATGGAACATGGATAAGTTCACACGTTTCACCACCACTAAGTTCATGATGCGTAAGTACGGCATGGATTTATTTGAGGCTGCTCAGACATCAGGACTGATACACTCAGACTATGCAGACGTACCAGTTAAGATGAGGCGTGGTGCCAATAGGTTCATGTTCACACCTACCTTCAAGATGACAATGGCAAGATCATACTACCATCAGGTGAAGTCGATGGTTAACGTACCACTCAAGACAGTGCTTGGTAGGAGTGACGAGATAACAAAGCAGGAGAGGGCTATGGCCCGGGCAGGTACCGGACTGATTGGTATGTTAGTTGGACTTGATATGTTCATGACTGGTAAGGGATGGGAGCGTGACCAGTTTGCCAGACGATACTACAAGCAGGTTGAGGATGAGGATGGTAGGATAAAGGAGAACACTGCAGTGTATGCATCACCACTCAACATGGTACCCAAGTACATATACAAAGTCAGTAAGGTTATGAACGAAGGATACAAGGACGACAAGCTAGGTAAGTTGTGGAGTGAGTTCAAGTGGGATGCTCAACCAGTGTACAGAATTGCAACAGATTTATACAACAACAAGCAGGCCAATGGCAATCCAATCTATGAACCATTCATGGATAGTGACCCAATGATAGCTGCCAAGTCAGCCATGTACGCAACGGAGCAGGTGTTCCAGATCATAAAGACAATAGGTCTGGTTGAGGCTCCGAAAGATCAGCAGGAGGCATGGGACCTATATCGTAAGGACATGGGAAACGTATGGTCATACACCACTAAGCCTAATTCATTCCAGTACCTGAGAGAACCATCGAGTCAGCGTAACATCAGGAAGATTAAGCAGATGCAGCGTGACTTCAAGCAGATCGTACAGGACCAGATGGAAGATGGTAGATACGATGAGGACAGGGCACGCAAGGGAATGGAAGAGTTGTACCGGAGACAAAAGAGGATAGTTGATCTCATAGAGAAGACAGAACGTGAGGACGAGAGGAGTTGGATGGACCGGATGAAAGGTGGCATGCAATAACAAACAACCCCCCAGATGATTAGTCCGGGGGGTTTTTAATTACGTGCATAGCTCAATGAGTCCCGGGTTAGTCTCCCGGTTCAATCAGAACATATCGTGTCTTATTAGTCGAGTCATTGTCGTGTCTCGTTAGTGTTGTATCCGTGTCTGGTTAGCCAGTATGTCCATGCACGTAAGTCCTATCTGTACACTACGGTGTAGATGTTGTTCAAGTTCTCGTACTCCTGTATCTTCTTACCATCCTTCATCACATACTGGCACCACTCATCGATAGTTTTCCGTACGTACTTAGCCTTCCACATTGTGCGAGGCATACCATTAAGTTCCCTCACATCCAGATGCAGTCCCGGGTTATTCCAGTTGGGATACACACCTATGCCAGTGAACTCCATTATCCTCATGGCTAGGTACAGTTGCTGCAGTAGTGGCACACCCACTAGGTGGCAGTCCATTGCCAACCCCTTAGGATGGAACCCACTATTGCGTACCTCAAAACCACAGTGAACTATCAGTGGTACGCCTGCTAATTCTCTCAGCTTGTCAGCACCAGACACTAGCACCCTGCTCATGGAACACGGCTCACCCCATCCCTCTGTCCTATAGTTCTTGAAGTACCTAGTCTGAGCGTACAGGTCTGGTGTCATTCTTTCCAGTACATCACTCATAGTCTACTCCTCCGGGCTCATCTGCTATACCTATTCAGTAAGAATGTGTTGCACACATTGCCGTAACCAACGAAGTGTATACACTGGACAGCAATACCATAGTTGCCATACCATTTGATGTTCATGAACCCTAAGTTAACACCATAGTCACCCTGTACAAACCACATACCTGCAAATCCAATAAGGTCTTGAGTTGTTTGTTCCGGAGTGGTACACTCTGGTACCTCCGGGCAGGCCGGGGCAGCAGGACACACACAGTCCGGGCAATCATAGTCACACGTGATACCCTCACACGTAAGGTCTGGGCACTGTGGACACGATGTGTTACACACACAGTCAGGACACGTGGTCTGGTCTGGACACTCAGGTGTTCCAATGAACTCACTGCAATGCTTGTTGCAAAACTCTATGGTACCTGTTCCGTTGTTGTCCGTTGCCAGTACTGGTGTCACCATCAGTGCTACCAGTGCCAGAATAAATAATACTCTCTTCATATTTAAACTCCTATCACAATGTTCTTGCCGTTGATGGCTACTACCAGTGAGTGAGGGTATCCAACTATTGGTTTGCCCTTGATCTTGTAAAACCTATCATCTATTTTGATGTCAGCCAGACCATCGAAGGAAAACATTTCATACAAGTAGAACAGGATACGCCACTGTGCCTCACCAGTGTAGAACTCAGGTACCTCCTTGTATGATTTACCACCGTTATAAAAGCACACCTCTCCCTCTGTTGCCTCTTCCAGATAAAGGATGCCTTTAATCTCAGTAACAAACCGAGGTTCATCTATCTTATCCTCTCTCAACTCACCCTTGATGAGCATTTCCTTTAGCTTGGTGTACTGTGGGCAGTCACCTATGTGCTTAGTGGGCTGCATGATCTCAGTCAGGAAGTAATAGTTCCTCGCATCATCCTGTATGAACGATGAGCTAACCGAGTGTGTCAACCTATTGTACTTCTGTGGTTCTTTCATACTGACAATAGACACACGGTACGGCTGCTTGGAGTAGGCACACTCAGACTTCTCATGGTACTGACACTGTTCACATGTGGACATACGCTTGAGCACACCATCAAGTAGGCACTCAACACAGTGCACACGCTTTAACTTGAGTGTCTTCCGGTCCTGTGCCCTAGCTACCACCGATGCACGTGGTGCTTTCTTCACACCACGTTTGTTCTTCGACCTCTTTCCTTTCATTCTTCCCCCTTCTTAATGCAAAGGTTATAGTCTGGTGATGCCTCAGTCTTCTTGTCATCGTTACGGAACAGGAAGAACTTAGCACCATCGGGTATGGTTAGACCATTCCTAACCTTACCGGAAAGGTACTGACCCTTCCCCCCATCGTTCTTGAACATACCACAAATCTTAGTAAACGCCATACGTCCTCCTTTGTTGTGTTAAAAGAAATCATCCTTTGGAAGTTCTTGTTTCTTCTCCTGTTTTGGTACCTCTGTCTTGGTCTTTACCTCGGGGTTCATACCCAGTTCCTCGAGAGTTTCTACCACCTCACCAGTGGTCATTCCCTTCTCCTCACCAACATCAACGATGCGATTGTGTTCCTGATTGTACACAGCAGTTAGCATTAGTGCGAACCAGTCGTTAACCATGGCATCTGACGTGTCATCCTTGACCTGTAACGGGAAGGACTCACCACCTTTTACCAGTGTTTTCATCCCTGCTATCACAGCACCCTTGGACTTCTTGTTCAACCCTGTCCATGTGGAGTTTAGGTATGCATTAGACTTCTCACTAGAAAAGAATGTACGTGCATATTTGTCAAAGTTACCTATCAGTTCAGTGGCAAAGGACTTGTTCATGTCCTTGGCTGACGTGAGTGGTGCTGCCTTCATGCCAGTGTCATCGAACGTAAGGAGGAACATCTTGAACCCCTCTCTGAATGGGCCCACCCCCTTCTCGGAGATCATGGCGTGCAAGCAGGTCATTTGGTTATCGGTAATCTTTTGCTGATTATCTGTCTCGACCTGTGCCTCTGTCTCTACCTCAGGTGTATCCTTTTGTGCACTAGTTGGTTGAGGGTCAGAGATATCGAGTGTATCATTTTGTGCAACAAAGCAGTCATCCCCTATATTCTGTATCTCATCTGCAGTGTACACTCCTGCTAGTATGTCCGGTGCTACTATCCTCATGCCCTGTGCTACTGCCCTCCACTTGAGCATGGTCTTCGTGTACTTGTACCACACACTGCTCT
>Ga0307380_10009529_pt1 | contig 12317 bp, 13 predicted proteins | sample UN3MG_FD_202239 | JGI IMG/M metagenome (GOLD analysis project Ga0307380, IMG submission 202239) | Soil microbial communities from Risofladan, Vaasa, Finland - UN-3 | ecosystem: Environmental > Terrestrial > Soil > Coastal area > Acid sulfate soil | place: Finland: Risofladan, Vaasa | collected... | reverse complement strand
GTGAAGGCCCCCTTGCCGGATGGGGTCTTCGACTTGCGTCTCGAACGGGCTATCACGGTCTTCCTTTCACGGCCTCTCCGACGGGCTCCGGCAGCGCCGCCCCGTCGGCCAGGGGTTCAAGGCATCCACCATTTCATTGCGGCAGTCGGTGCCATCGGGTCGATGTCGGCCGGCCGCTCGGGCCAACGCATGCCAATCACTCGGTGTAGCGCCACAACGGGCAGTCGGCTCTCAGATGCCGGTTCTCCCGCAGGGTAAGTTCGTCCAGGGGGGCGATTCCGAGCGTCTCGACGTGGCCATCGCAAAACAGCACGTTGGCCTTCTCGAAGTGCCTGAGGGCCGTCACCTGCTGCCACGTCCACGTTTCGCAACCCGGCGGCGGTTGCCACTGGTAGGCCCCAATGACAGGATTATACGCCGGATCAACGACGAAGAAGCGTCTCCACTCGTCGCCGCCGACCAGTTCCATGTAGTCGGCCACGCTCACGGGATAGTCCAGAATGAAGAACATTTTCCCGTCCGGCTTGGGAACCGTCGCGGTGCTCGTCTCGTAGGATCCGCGGCTCATCCCGTAGTCGGATGTCCTTATGCCGTAGGACACCAGGGGCATCGTGGTGCGTATCATGCTCGAGTCACCGGAGTCGTAATTATCATAAATAATCTCATCTTTGATCTTGAACTTGAAACCGTACCCGTGGCCGCCGACGGACGGCGAGAAATAGATGCTGACCGGCCGGCCCGCAATGAACCGGATCTCCACCACGATGTCCCGTTTGTCCGTCTCGTAGTCGCCGCCCGTCTGCTGGTCCTCAATCTGGTATTCCTTCCACCCCTCGCTCGCCGGGTTGACCGTGGGCGGGACGATGTTGATAAACGCCGCGTCCAGAGGAATATCGTACAGGTAGTTCGTGCGATCGTAACCGGTGTAGATCTCGAATGCGATGTCCCCCAGGGTCAGCGTGGTCTCAGACCCGCTCCACGGGTTATCCGACTCGGGACACCGGAGCACCTCCGCGCGGCCTTCCAGGTACGGCAAGACGGTGTCAACCCAGTCCGGTCCGGTGGCGAAGTGCGCGACTCCCCGATCCGCGCGCCAGGTGCACTGGGCGTCATAGATGTGGTGCAGGTTCAACTGGCAGCGGGTCAGGTTGCAGGCGCGCAGAACGCTCCTGGCGACCGGCACCAACAGCGCCATCAACAGGCCGAGGATGACGATGACAACGAGCAACTCGATCAGGGTGAAGGCGGAGGATCGGGTCGGTTTCATCGGCTCACCTCTTCCCGGGATGGCGCTTCATGTACTTCTCTGCGATGGCCGGCGCCAGCGCCTCGACGCGGGCCAGCGCTTTGGCGCGCTCCTCCGGCGGGGCCTTGGCGTCGTAACGGAACCGGACGTCGATGAGGTCTTCGATGGCACGGACCGCGCGCGCCTGGACCACCAGGTCCTTGGTCTTCGCCGCCACCTCCACCAACAGCCGCACGTCCTCCAGCCCCCCCACGACGCCAAGCGCCGCCGCCGCCGCGCCCCGCACCGAGGCGTCCGGATCGCTCCGGGCCGCACGCCTCAAGACCGTCAACTCCTCCGGGCGGACCTGCTCCCTGGGCAACTGGCCGAGGACCGACACGGCCTCGCGCCGGACGGGGGGACGCGCATCCCGGGCAACGACACCCGCAAGGGCTTCTCGCGATTCCGGATGCCGACTGCGGGCCAAGGCCCACACGGCTTTGCGGGCCATATCCGGGTCCACGTCGGCTGCGACCGCGGCGATCTGGCGGACGGCCTCGGGGGTGTCCTCTTCCGCAAGTTCCTGGATGCGCCGGACTTGCATCCCCTTCTCGTTGGTCGCCGGGGGGCCCTTGTCGCATCCTGCAGCAAGGGGCAAGGCCAGGAGGGCCATCCCAACCAGGCAGACGCGCAGGCCTCCTACCCTGTCGCGGACGATGACCACCAGCAACTCGACCAGCGAGAAGGCCCTGCGTCTCGAACGGGCCATGACGGTCCTCCTTTCACCGTCTCTCCGACGGGGACCGGCAGCGCCGCCCCGTCGGCCAGAGGTTCAAGGCATCCACCATTTCATCGCGGCGGTCGGTGCAATCGGGTCGATGTCTTCCGGCCGCTCGGGATGGACCGACCCGTCCGAAAACAGGATGTTCGCCATCCCGAAGTGGCGGGCGAAAATCGGCACACCGCTCTGGGCCGGGTCAAAGAACAAGTCGGCCCAGAGGTCGGTGGTCTTCGCTTCCAGGTGCAAATAGTCCATAACGAGAATCTTTCCGCCGGCGCCGCCGACGCCGCGGCGGACGAGTTTCCCGGCCGTAATCTTGTCGATGGCGTACTCGTTCATGCCGTAACTCGTCGCCCACGCCCCCGCCCCCCCCACGTTCAATTGGACCGTCCTGGCCGGGGAAAACTGCATTTGGTTGCTTGGAATGTTGAATATGACCTCGGAGGGGTCCACCATCTTGTCCATGAGGTCGTTCGTGTGGCCGGTGGTGCCGGAGATGCACTCCAGGGTAGCCCACCCGTCGCGGGTGTCCGTCACCCGGGTCATGACGTCCTTAAAGTCCTGGTCGCCGCCAACGTCCTCCATGCAGAGCCAATAGACGTAGGGGTTGCTGTCCGGCTCGTAGGTTCTCAGCCACGGAAACCTCGTGTCGATGTTGTCCTCCGCTTCGTCCAGCAGGCCCATGCTGCGGGCCGTGTCATACTGCGTAACGGAGAGTTTCAGCATTAACGGCCCGGAATCGAGTTGCGTGTAGTACGTGTTGCCGCCGGCCTGCACCCGGAACTCGACGAATTCAGTGATGGGCCGGCTGGGAGTGACGTCCCCTTCCGAGGTCTCCGTGCAGTAGAGTTGGCTGGTGTCGTTCTCCAGGTAAGGCAGCAGCATCGCCGTCCACCCCGCCACTGTGTAGGCTCGTGCTTCGCCCATCGCCTCGTCCGCCGCCCGAAGCCGGAACGCCTGGTAGATGTGAGAGAGGTTCGTCTGGCACCGCGTCATATTGTACCGCTTCCACACGCCCCGCAGCGAGGGGACGAGCAGCGCCATCAACAGGCCGAGGATCATGATGACCACCAGCAACTCGATCAGGGTGAAGGCTTTGCGTCTCGAACGGGCCATCACGGCCTCCTTTCACCGTCTCTCCGACGGGAACTCGCCCTGGCGAGCGCCCCGCTCCCGGCGCGCCGGGACCCGGTGTGTCTCCACCCGTGCACACCGCCACCTCTATTCTCATCATAGAAACCGGAAACGCAGCCGTCCAGCGTCCGGTCTCCTCCAGGCCGACTGTGCCCCCAAAACCCGCGTTTCGGGCCGAATGTGGGCCATTAGGGCCCTAAAAAGCCCCTCCAGGCCTCCGAAGGCCCCTTCCGCTCCGCAAGGCGGACTCTTGGAGAATGGGAAACCGCCCGCAATGGCGTTCCCGGGATTAGTAGGCCCGGGCGAAGGGCACCCGCTTGGCGGGCCCTTTCCCGCAGACCATGCAAGCCGAACCTTCCTGGGCGTCATCCGGCAGGAGACGGATGGTTGCCTTCGTCTCCTCGGTCACGCGGGCCTCGCACTCCGGCCGACCGCACCACGGAGCGAAGAGGAATCCGCCGACCTCTGCCACCCGGCGCTTGAAGTCGTCGTAGGTCTCCACGGTCCGGCAATTCTCTTCGAGCCGTTTCTTCGCCCGCTCGTATAGGGCCGACTGCATCTCGTCGAGAATCTCCGGGACGCGCAGCGCGAGTTCCCCCTGCGGGAACGGCGTCTTCTCGCCCGTGTCTCGCCGCACGAGAACCACCCGGCCGGCCGCCAAGTCCTTCGGCCCGAGTTCGACGCGGATGGGCACACCCTTGAGTTCCCACTCGTTGAACTTCCAGCCCGGCGAGACGTTGTCGCGGTCGTCCACGTGGACGCGGACGGCGTCGCCGAAGGGCTTGTCCTGAGCGCAGCCGAAGGGCTCCGCGAGGCGCGCCGCCGCCGTCCGGATGGCCGCGTTGTCCGCGTCGGCCTTCAGGATGGGGACGATGACCACCTGGATGGGCGCGAGGCGGGGCGGGAGCACCAGGCCGGCGTCGTCGGAGTGGCTCATGACGAGCGCCCCCACGAGGCGCGTCGAAACGCCCCACGAACTCGCATAGACGTATTCGAGCGCCCCCTCCTTGTTCTGGAACCGGACGTCGAACGCCTTGGCGAAGTTCTGGCCGAGGTAATGGCTCGTACCGGCCTGGAGCGCCCGGCCGTCCTGCATCAGCGCCTCGATCGTATAGGTCGTCACGGCGCCGGCGAACTTCTGGGAGTCGCTCTTTCGGCCGGCGAGCACGGGCATCGCCATCCACTGCTCGGTGAACGTGCGGTACACGCCGAGCATCCGCTCCGCTTCCTCGGTCGCCTCCTGGGCCGTCGCGTGGGCCGTGTGCCCTTCCTGCCAGAGGAACTCCGCCGTCCGAAGGAACAGCCGCGTCCGCATCTCCCACCGCACGATGTTGCACCACTGGTTGTAAAGGAGCGGCAGGTCGCGCCACGACTGGATCCACTTCTTATACATCGCCCAGATGATCGTTTCGGAGGTCGGGCGGATGACGAGCGGCTCGTCGAGCAGTTTGTCGCCGCCGTGCGTCACCACCGCGCACTCGGGCGCGAACCCCTCGACGTGCTCCGCCTCTTTCTCGAGGAACGACTTGGGGATGAGGAGCGGGAAGTAGGCGTTCTGGTGGCCGGTGGCCTTGAACATGTCGTCCAGGGCCCGCTGCATGCGTTCCCAGATGGCATAGCCCCAGGGTCGGATGACCATGCACCCGCGGACCGGGGCATAGTCGGCCATCTCGGCCCGCATCACGACGTCGATGTACCACTGGCTGTAGTCGTCGCCGCGCTTGGTGATTTTGGCCACGCCTTCGCTCGCTCCTTCCTCGGCCCTACGGGTTCAGGCGGCATTGTAAGACCGGGACGGGCGGAGAGCAACGATTCCCTGCTCGCGCAGCGCGTGCCACGGTAGGGAACGTGACCGGCCGCTACCGCGGCCGGCTCGAACGACACCTCGCCTCTTCGCCGCCCGCCTTGGTCATTGTCGTTTGCCGTTTGTAGTTTGCCGTTTGCCGTTGCCTTTTCCCAGTCTACGCTTTTCTCTGCGCTCTCTGCGTCCTCTGCGTTGAAAACCCGCCGCCCCCCTCACCGCCCCTCGGGGCCTTCGTGGACGCACAGGAATCGGCGGGTTTTTTTACCTCCGACGGCGATTTTTTGCTGATTTTTTCCCTCCCCGCATCCGATAAGAAATACGGCGGTCTGGAAGATGTGCACCCTGGACGAGCCACCCCTATACAAGGAACGCCTCTGCGATGGTTCACGTGGACCCGACAGGAAAGGCGACGTTTCGCTTCTATCACGCGACCAACGGTCCGGTCTTCGTGGTGGGCGACTTCTGCCGCTGGCACACCGACCACCTGCCCATGCGGAAAGTCTCGGACTCCGAATGGACTCTCATGATGCGCCTTCCCCCCGGGACCTTTGAGTTCCGGTACCTGGCCGACGGCACGTGGTACACCGACTATGCCGCTTTCGGCGTCAACCGGAACCGTTTCGGCGACTTTAACTCCGTCGTCCGCATCCCGAAGGTCCACCCCGCGATCGCCGAGCCGGTGCGCGTCCACCTGCCTCAAGCGACGCGCCTCGCCGTCTCCGCCTGACCGGGGCGCCGTGCGGAACCTCGCAACCGCGCCGTCCGGATCAAGATTCGGCGCCGCCCTCGGGCGCGCGGCCGGCCGAGCAGCACGCCTTCCCGCCCCGGCCGAGCAGGTGATAGATCCAGACGATGATGAGGGTGCCGATGAAGGCGTCGGCGAAGCCCCAGGCCATGCCGATGAGCCCGGGACCCCACCCCGGCCCGTAACCCCAGTACACGCTGCCGATGACCTCCACCAGTTTGTGGCCGTACGCCGCCGTGTGGTCCGCCACGACAGCCATGATGAGGAGCGCCGGCGCCCAGACGATGGCGACCGCCAAGGCGACCCGGCACGCGCTGACCCCGCCTTCCCTGCCCGCTTCAGCCGTTGCCATAGGATTCTCCTTTCTCTCAGGTACCGCCGGGCCGCTCGCTCGCTCCAGACCCGCCGGCCTCAGACACGCCTGCCGGCGAAGGGCCTCCCATGGCCGGGAAGAATTGCCACCCCGGGCCGAACTGCTGAAGGAAATACACCGAGTACGAACGCATGAACACGAAGATCGGCAGCAGAATGACCGTACCCAGGTACGGGATAATCGTCAGGCAACAGGTGAAGCAGGTCGCCACAATCGCGACGACTGCGATGCCGAGCCCCAATACAATTCTCATGAGATAGAACAGGACGATCTTCCAGAAATTCCCCGGGAGGATTTCGCGCCGGAAGATTCCCCAGGCCGCCAGCGTTCTCACGCCGCGCAGGTACATCACGGGGACGACAAAATCCCCGAGCAGCGCGCCGATCACCGCCACAATCACCACGAACGAAAAAAAGAGGAGGACGCCGACTGCGATGCCGGCGACGGCCATCACGCCGAACCGCTCGGCCTGAATGTCCGGCCAGGCGATCGCCAGACCCGCCCCGCCGACGAGGAGAACGACCGCCAGCGCGGCCAATCCGAACACCACGCGAAATCCGAACAGGCTGTTGCCCGGCGTCCGGAACCGATGCCACGGCTCCACCACCGCGCCGCGGTTCCGGACCACGCCGTCCAGGAACATAAACTTGCCGCGAGAACTCAACCACGTGAGCACCAAGCCGATGGCCAGGAGCGCCACCAGCGCGACGACCGCCACCAAAATCACCAGGCCGACGTGCTCGCGCCCCCAGTCCAGGAGGGGGTCGAACGGCCCGGGCCCGCCGCCGCTCCGCCCGCCCGGTCCCCCGCCCCCCGCGTTGAAGTTCGGCCCGCCGCCCTCACCCAACTGGGCCAGCCAGGCGCAGAACCCCAGCACGAACCACTTGCGCCAATCGAAAGGCTTAAAGAGCATTCTCCCGGTGCACGTGAGCGCCCAGCCGATCGGCTCGGTGACGGAAATGGCCATGCCGCCTCTCCCGCTCATTCCGGCTCAGTTCACTGTAAACCGATACGCTCCCGGGTCCGTTTTATTCATCCGCGGGAACGGGCAACCGGGGTGTCGCCCCGTTTTTCTCACTGCAGCAGGGAGCGGACGCGGATGTTCCGGATTGCCGCCTTCGTCCGCCACGCCGCGATGCCGAGCGGCTGCGAAAGTTCCACCTCCGAACGAACGGAGATCTTCCGCTCGCCCGGCTTGGCGTCGATGACTTGCTCGTCGTCGATCCACGCCTCGATCTTCTTCTCCGTGACGCACATCCGAATGCGGTACCACCGCCCGTTTTCGAACTCGACAATCCGCGCCGTCTCGTTCTCCGAGGCGTCCATGTCGTTGAACGACGACAGACCGACCAGCGATCCGCCCCATCCGCCGACGATGAGCGTCACGCACGAATACCGCACGGGAACCGTCAGACCGCAGAAAAAGTCGCTCCCGTCCACCCGCATCGCCTCCAGCACCACCTCGTAGTTCATGCGCAGCGGTTCCTCGGTCCACGTGATGCCCGTCAGGTCCGCCGGGCCCATGTTGAGAATGATGCAACCGTCCTCGACGCGGACGTCCCCCTGGCCGCCGAACTGGGTCACCTCCCATCGGCCGAGTGTCTTGCCGTCGAACAGGCTTTCCCATCCCTCCGCGTCGGCCGCGGGCGCCGGCGCCGGAGACGGAGCGGTCGGCGTCTCCCGGCACCCCGCCGCGAGGCCGAGCGCAACCAAGACAAGCAGGCCCGCCCATCGTTTGTTGCCGCAAAAACTTTCCATTCCGGCCTCCTTTCGGGATTCGCCCTGCTCGGTCCGAGCAAGCGTTGATACGACCGCACTCGGGGCAGGGGATGCCTACAGTCCCAATCGCGCGAGAATGGCCTGCCAGATATCCACCAGGCCCATCTGGTCGGCCCATCGTGTCACGTAGGAGCGGTCCACAGCGTCGCCGGAGACTTTGAGTATTCCCATGATGTCGCGCAGGTGCTTCTCGGAACCGCCCTCGCGGTATTGCTCCATCTTGCTCAGGATGACATCCTCCGGCCGGGCACAATAGCCTTCGAGGTCCGGCAGGATTTGCATGCGCTGACGGCGAGAGAACTCCGTCTTGCCCCACGCGCCGGCCGGAAGGATTACCAGGTCAATCTTGGTTCCGGACCCCACATGAATGATATTGAACTGGGTTCTGCGGCGAAGGGCGTCGAGGGCAGCCGGTTCGCTGACGTAAAACTCGCCGGACGCAAAGGCGCGACACAGCGCGCCGACCTGCTGCTCTCCCAGATCAACGACTACATCAATGTCCTGGGTCATCCGCGGCTCGCCGTAGGCTGCGCTGGCCAGTGAGCCGACTAGCATGTAAGGCACGTCCAGCCGCTCCAGAACGGCGACGAGGTGCCGCAGCAGGTCAACCTGATCCAAGACGCATCCTCCCGGCGATTTCGGCCTGAATGCGTGCGTCGTCCCAGTCCGGGTGCAGTGTCCGCAGGTGCCCCTCCAGGCGCAAGCGAACGAGGCGGTTGGCGGCCAGCGCCGCTTCCACGCGCTGGCCGGCCGTCATGCGCCGAAGCACGTCCGCCACGGCGTCGTCCACGACCTCAATCTGCCCTTTGTCCAGCCGCCATCTCATGAACGCCTCCGTCCCTTTGTCCCTCCGTCCCTTCGTCCCTTGCCTTGTTGACACACGCTGACCAAAGGATACGATGCAAGCCGTCCGCGGGAAAGGGTTTTCCCTTGGCCGCCGTCCGCATCCTGGCGCTGGAACCGTACCTCGGGGGGTCGCACGCCGACTTCCTCCACGGCCTCCAGACCCGCAGCCGCCACGATTGGACGCTGCTCGGAATGCCGGCGCGGAAGTGGAAGTGGCGGATGCGCGGGGCCGCCCTGCACCTGGCGCGCGAGGCGGCGCCGCTGGCCGCCAAAGGGTTCGACCTGGTCTTCGCGAGCGATTTCCTCGGCGTCGCTGACTGGAAAGCCCTCGCCCCGCCGGCCCTCGCGCGCCTGCCCGTCGTCACCTATTTCCACGAGAATCAACTCTCCTACCCGCTGGAGCCCGGCCAGCGCCGCGATTTCCAGTACGCGTTCACGAACCTGGTGACGTGTCTGGCGTCCAGCGAGGTGTGGTTCAACTCGGCGTTCCACCGCGATTCGTTCCTCGAGGCGGTCGGCCGGCTGCTGGCCAAGATGCCGGACTTCGTCCCCGAGGGTCTCCCGGACTCCATCCGCGAGCGCAGCCGCGTCATGCCGCCCGGCATGGACCTGAGGCCTTTCGTCGCCGGGCGCAAACGCACGGACCGCAAGCCCCCCCTCACCATTCTGTGGAACCACCGGTGGGAATACGACAAGAACCCCGAGGCATTCTTTGAGGTCCTGTTTTTTCTCGCGCAGGAAGGTGTCCGGTTCCGCCTGACCGTCGTGGGTGAGACCTTCCGCAAGTGGCCGACGGTCTTCGAGGAAGCCAAGCGGCGCCTGGCCGACCGCCTGGTCCAGTTCGGCTACATGCCCGACCGCAAGGCGTATGAGGAATGCGTGCGCGAGGCGGACATTGTCGTCTCGACGGCGATCCACGAGTTTTTCGGCCTCTCGGTCATCGAGGCGATTGCGGCCGGGTGTTTTCCCCTCCTGCCCGCGCGCCTGAGTTACCCCGAGATCGTGCCCGCCGAACTCCACGAGATCTTCCTTTATAAGGACGAACGCGAACTGCGGGTGAAACTCGGTCGGCTCCTCCGGGGCGAAGGCCCGTGGGATCGCCTGGCGAAACTCGCCAACGGCGTGCAGCAATACGACTGGGGAAACCAGATCCGGCGGTACGACGAGGCGCTCGCCGTCGCCGCCCGCCTCGCCTGACGAAGGGAACGACCGCTGGCTTCGCCGTCCGCCAAGAACTATCTCCGCCGGCTCCCGGAAAAAAATCGCCGCACGCTGCGCCGGCGGCTGCTCGCGTGGTACACGAAGAACCAGCGCGACCTCGTCTGGCGACGCACGCGCGACCCCTACCGCATCTGGGTCGCCGAGGTGATGCTCCAGCAGACGCAGGTTCCGACCGCCCTGCCCTACTATGCGAGATTTCTCAAGCGATTCCCGACGGTCCGCGCGCTCGCCCGCGCGACGGACCAGGCGGTGCTGAAAGTGTGGCAGGGCCTCGGCTACTATCGGCGGGCGCTGAATCTGCACGAGGCCGCCCGGCGCATCGTCCGCGACCACGGCGGGCGCGTGCCCAACGACCCGGGGGCGTTCGGACTCTTGCCCGGCGTCGGACGCTACACCTGCGGCGCGGTCCTGTCGATTGCGTTCGGTCGGCCCCTCGCAGCGCTCGACGCGAACGCCGTCCGCGTCATCGCCCGCTGGCTTGCCGTCCGCGAGGCCACGGACGCCGGCGCGACGCGCGCCGGCCTCTGGCGCGCCGCCGAGACGCTCGTGCCCGACAAGACCCCCGGCGAATGGAACCAGGCGGTGATGGAACTCGGCAGCCGCATCTGCATGCCGCGCCAACCCAACTGCCGCGCCTGCCCGGTCCGGGGCCTGTGCCTCGCGTTCGCCCGCAACCTCCAGGAGAAAATACCGGCGCGCCGCGCGCGTCGGCCCATCCCCCACATCCAGGTCGGCGCCGGGATCGTGTGGCGGCGGGGACGGATTCTCCTCTGCAAGCGGCGCGCGGGCGCGATGCTCGGCGGCCTGTGGGAGTTCCCCGGCGGCAAGATCCAGCCCGGCGAATCCGCCGAAGCCTGCATCCGCCGAGAACTGCGGGAGGAATGCGACCTCCGGGTGACCGTCGGCCGGCACCTCGTGGATGTCACCCACGCATACTCGCACCTCCGCGTGACGCTCCGCTGCTACCACTGCCGCTCCGCCCGCGGCCGGGCGAAGACCCTCGGGTGCGACGAGGCCCGATGGGTCCGCCCGGAGCGAATCGCCGACTATCCCCTCCCGGCCGCCGACGTGCGGATCCTCGAAGCGATTCAAGGCGGCCGGTGACAGGGAACATGACCGGCCGCTTCCGCCGCCGGCTCGAAAGAATCGCGACGGGCGCGGCGGTTCAGGCAAACAGTCTCTTGAGAAGGTCATCCCGCGTCATTGCGTTGTTCGCGGCCACGTCCCGCAGAATGGCGTTCAGCGTGCCGACCTTCAGGGCGTCGTGGTTGGGCACTGTGACGTGGTGATCGGCGCCCTTGCCTCTAGCGCGTCAGGCGCACGTGGCTGCCCGTTTGCCGTGTCACGCGGTATCCGAGTCGGCCGAGCGCCTTAACGAGCACTGCGCCGGAAACATCACGCGGGAGTCTCAAAGCGCCATGACCTCATCGCGGACGAAATGGATCCTGACCATTCTGGGACAGTCGGCGGCGTTGTCGTAATGGCACTTGACCGCATCGCGGATGTTCTCGCGCAGTTCCTCGAGGGTGTCGGCCTCGGTGAATATGGAGGCGCCGACCGCACGGGCGGTGAACCCGCCCTCCGGGTCTTCCTCGACCTGAAACACGATTTCGGTCATCGGTTTTGCTCCTGCGTTGAACTCCTGTGGTTTCTATGCACAGACTCATTCTAACCGTTCGGAAGGGCCATGACAAGCGGCAGAAAGATGAGGACATTCACCCTCACCCCCGCCCCTTCGACGGGCTCCGGGCTACGGCGGACAGGCCTGACCCGCCGCGTACGCGTAAGCCCAGGGACTGGAGTCCCTGGGCTTATCCTTTACGCAGCGGCGTCAAAAAAGTACACTGTCGGCGGCTGGTTAACGCGAAAAGGAGGCTTCGGCCATGAAGCGATGGATGCTCCTCATCCCCCTCGCCGGGCTGGTAGCAACCGGCGCGGCGTCCGCGGCCCCGGCCGCCCGGGCGCCGCTCAGCGTCGACGACCTGAAGGTCGTCTACGAATCCGCGAGCGACGTCGTCCAGTTCCAGGTCGAATCGGTCCAGGCGAATCCGACGGCGGCGCCGCGGCTCGTGTGGGAGGTCCGCGGGCCGATCCTCGAAACCTTCAAGGGGCGCCTCCTGCCCGGCGCCATCTCGGTCCACGTGGAGAGTGTCGTCCGGTCGTTCGACCTGCCCCGCGCCGAACTCGTGGGGCGCCAGTTCGTCGTCGCCCTCAAGCCGCTCTCGGAGCAGGCCGACCGCCGGTTCCAACTCGTCGGCAACTATGCGTTCGAGGCGGCGAGCCCCGAGGCGACGGCCCTGAGGGAACTGGCCGAGGCCGAGGCCCAGCGCGGCTCCGGCGGCGAGAATCTTCGCCTCTCCGTCCGGCCCCTGGAGCAGGTGTTTCAGGTGGAAGGTCCCAAGACGGTCG
>Ga0307380_10009528_pt1 | contig 12318 bp, 7 predicted proteins | sample UN3MG_FD_202239 | JGI IMG/M metagenome (GOLD analysis project Ga0307380, IMG submission 202239) | Soil microbial communities from Risofladan, Vaasa, Finland - UN-3 | ecosystem: Environmental > Terrestrial > Soil > Coastal area > Acid sulfate soil | place: Finland: Risofladan, Vaasa | collected... | reverse complement strand
GTCAACTTTCTTTTCCTGATTCATTTTTCAAAAAGGAGGCTGACATGGTCTGAGAATCTTTTTATCCGGTTTTGTCTTCTCTTTCCCTTAATCCAAGGGGGGAACATGCACAGAATGAAATTTATTTCATGACAATTACGATATTACCTGCCCAGGTCTTCCAGCGCTTTGGCCACCTTTCCCCGGTACTCCAGCAACACCTTGGGATCCTTGGTATATTCCCGGCCGTTTTTGAACAATGACTCCGGCAGGTCCAATAATTTGCGCCCTTTGTCAGCCGCTTTTTTTTGATCCGGGCCGGCATTATCTATGGCGTTCTGCAGCAGCCAGAGATATTCGTAATCCTCGATCCCTTCCCGGAGGATTTCCCAGCGCACTGAGCTGACCGGCCCGCAGAGATATTTTGTCCTGTCGCTGTTGGGGTTCTTATTCGGAGGATAGATAAAGCGCCCGTCCCCATTCCCCCAGTTGTTCACCTGCCCGAAAGGAGTACTGTAGCCGGAACGGTAGGACATCGGGTCTTGCCAGGGATTCTGCAGCATACCGGGCGGGAAAACAGTGCCGCTGGACCAGTAATTGGCGCTCCAGACCAGAATGCCTTTCAGTTGATATTTAAAAGACATCCAGAGCCACAGGCGCAGGTTTATCGCCGGATGGTCTATAAACAGCGTGACCCACGGCCCTTTTGGCCCGGTGCAGAGATACGACCAGAACTCACGGCCCTGTTCGGTGAGCCCGGCCACGATTTTCGGATCGACCCGGTGGAAAATGGTGCAGCTTATTTCCGATAGATCCATAATATCCGGTCCGGGCTTGTGTTCGGTAATGAAACGGGTCAGCCGGGGCGCCGCCCTGCGGATATTTTCCATCCCCTCGCGGACAAAAGGATAGTCCTTTTCATCCGGCTCGTCAAACCAGTAAATATACTCCTTTCCCAGCCATCCGTTCAGGTCCAGATGGTTCTCGACCTGGAGAAGGTGACTCGAGAGCAGTTTATCGTATTCCGCAGTGCCTTGCCTGAAACCGGCGAACATCCCTTTCTGCCGTGAGTGGAACGAGCCTTTTCCCAGCCCGTCGAGACTGAGATTGAAGGAATTGAATCCTAAATCGTCCAGGTATCTTTGCGCTCCCCTGTCAAAGTCACTGAAATCGACATCCACCGTGACCAGGTCCGGATCGAACTCAAAGTCGCCGCACCTGAGAAGGTTATCACTGCCTGAGGCCGGGCCGAATCTCACATCGTCGAAATATGCGGTTCCGGTATTCCCGCCTGTCTCATCCCTGAAGGTCGGGAAAAAGTGCAGAGACACCTGTTCCACCTCCGGCACAAAGCCTTTGATATCAAGGGATTCCTCTTTCCAGTCCAGCGCGCCCTGATAGATTTTCAACAGGTTCCGGGCGATCAGATATCCGCCTTCATGATTGTAGCATTGGATCAATACCGTGTATTCCTGGGCCTCTTTCCCGGTTTTCGCAAACCAGGAAAGCTTATAAGGGACATTCGGGGCCACTGGAACGAATTCATCATACCGGGCTTCCGGATTGTCGGAAACGGAACTGTCCTCGATTTTTAGCGCCCTGCTCCCGCCGTGCACCGGATCAGAGACAAACTCGCCCCCTTTCCAATACTCGCCCGAAACATTGACATGCATCGGGTAAAGCGAGAGCGGGGAGGTGGGGCACACCCGGTGCTCCTTGAAATTCAGCGCGTAAAGGTCGTAAACCGTCTCGAGCTCTTCGCGTGTCTCGAGGTTGTGGTAAGTCTCGATTGAACCTGTAGAAAGACCGAAAGAGGAGCGGATGTGGGTTTCCTCGGGCAGGACGAACTTCCAGACCTCGAGGCGGAGGGGAATTTCTTTTTTCCAGGTTCCCGAGGTGAGGGTGATTGTCCCATCAAAGGGGCCAAAGTTTTCTCCGGGAGGCACATATACCGTAATCCAGAGCGGGCAGTTTTCACCGGGATATATGGTATAAGGGCCTTCATAGGGAGGGAGAGGGTCCGGCCATTCGCCTGCCCGACCATAGTCATCAGTCGGTGTGGTGACAGTGACATACTCCACATGCGAGACAGATATGTCATCCGGGAAAATCCGGAGACCGCCTGCCCCCTCAAGAGCGCTGATCCTGATCCTGAGATTGTCCATGCGCTTTTTCGGCCGCAGGACCAGTTGAAACGGCTCATATTCATTTGCCGCACACTGGAGATAAACTTGTTCTTTTTTCTGGGTGGGAACAGGATCGTCTTTCATGATCTTGTATGCCCCTTCAGCCCACCAGATCGAGCATAAAGGATTGTCCTCGATCAGGTATCCGTACCCCGCAGCGTTCAGCTCCGGGGAAAAAACGAGGACCCAGAAAGCGACAAGCAGCAAGCCGCTGCAATGGACCGGCTTGATTCCCTGGCGTTCCGGTAAAGTCTTCACGGCTCCTCCTTTAAGGATAAATAAGACCTAGATTTGGAGCATCTATTGAGGATTGCGAGTAAAGTCTCCGGGGCCAGGCGAATTCGCCCCGGATGTGCTTGAAATATTGATTGGCGTCCGGGACTGTTACGAGATCCCGGCGCTTACGATCTCCAGGGACGGTCCCGCTGGATGCCGCCGGCGAGAATGTCCCTGGCCAGGGCCGCATCTTCGGCCACCTGAAAGTCGAACATCCCCACATTGAGAAAATCGGCCCCCATCCTGAAAGCGAGCTCGAAACCCTCCCGGGGCTCGACCACCCCTGCTCCCAGCACCTTGAAAGCAATCCACGGCTTTTGGATTGTTTTCATAAAAGAGGCCACCTCTTCCGGAGGCTCGGACCAGTAATCCGCATTGTTGATTGTCTTGAAATAGAAATCGAGCTCGAGGCCTTGTTTTTCGAGGGTCTTCGGAACATTCAGGGTATGGGAGCCAACCCCGGTGATCAGGCCGTTTTGCCTGGAGAGAGAGATAATTTCAGCGATATAATCGATGCGGCCCTCTTTGACAAAAGTATCTCCATTTGCGCCCTGGATGAAAAATCCCACGGCCCCGTTGTCCACAGCCATCTTGACACATTCCAACTGCCCGATCTCTTCAAAACTCTGGGCAATCCACTGGATTTTACCCCCTCTTTCCTTGCGGTACCGGTTGAGAACCTCGATAGTATGAGGCCAGCAAAGCATGATTGCGGTATTGATCCCGTTCTGCTCGCAAAGATCGAGAGTGTCCATGATTTTTTCCGGACTGAAATAATGCTTCATCAGCGAGGAAACATAAGCCAGCTTACGGCTGTGTGCGAACCCGTCAAACAGGTTCCCGCCGCAAATTATTCTGCTGATTTCAACATGGCCTATCTTTCCCACTTGTAATCCCTTGACAGGGCCCTTGATCCCGGAGGAAGATGAACTCCCGTCCAGCTTCGCCAGCAGGGCCTGATGCTCGAAACCCAGTCCGGCTGCAATTCCATAGGAGAGAGCCAGGGATTTTTCTATGAACCCCCGGCGGTTAAGACTCTTACTCATTGATCATTTCTCCAGGAAATTGTGTGATTCTGATAGAAGACACGGATTCCAGGCTGTCTTTCGGCGATTATTGCTCCCGGGAACAGCGAGACACAACTGTTGCCGGGCCTTAATAAAACTATGGCAATACACAAGAAAAAACCAGGGCAAAATCGCTGAACGACAGCAAAATGCCCTGGTTAAAATTCGTCTGAATATGATATTTCAGGAAGTCTCTCCAATCAATCTTCAGCTTGGCGCTGTTTTACGATCTCCAGGGGCGCTCCCTGTTGAGCTCGGCAGTCAGGATTTCCTTGGCAATCGCTGCATCATCCTGGACCTGAAAATCGAACATACCGATATTGAGAAAGTCGGCGCCCAGCCTGTAGGCCAGCTCGAAGCCTTCCCTGGGCTCGGTCGCTCCTGCGCCCAGGACCTTGAAAGCGATCCAGGGCTTATCGATGTCCTTGAAGAATGCTGCGACCTCCTCGGGCTTTTCGGAATAGTAATCCACCTTGTTAAAAGTTTTAAAATAAAAATCGGGATCGATTTTTTCACGCTCTGTGGCTTTGGGAACATCCAGGGAATGGCTCCCCACACCGGCCACAAGGCCGTTCTGCTTGATGAATGAAACCACTTTGCCCAGGAGATCGACCTGGCCGCTTTTCACGAACCCATCCCCGATTCCGCCCTGCGCGTAAGCGGCTACAGCGCCGTTGTCTATAGCCATTTGTATGTTACTGGTCAGGTCCTTTACCGTGGGGTAGGTCTGGGCGATCCACTGGATTTTTCCGCCTCTTTCCTTACGGTATCTCTTCAAGACCCCGATAATATGTTCATCGCATCTCAGGATGGCCGAATTGATCCCGTTTTTCTCGGAGATCTCCAGGGTGTCCATGATTTTTTCTGGAGTGAAATACTCTTTCATCAGAGCGGACACATAAATCAGCTCGCGGCTGTGAGCGAAGCCGCTGAACAGGTTCCCACCGCAGAGGAGTCTGGAAACCTGAAGCTTCCCGAGTTTTCCCTGGGGTAACCCCTTGACAGGTTCGGTCTTCCCCTGAGCTGCGCCACCCTCGCTTAACCTAGCCAATAAAGTCTGGTTTTCCAAGCTTAAACCGGCGGTTACTCCGAGGAGAGAGGTCTTCATAAACCTGCGGCGGTTGAGATTTTCAGCCATGGCGGTTCTCTCCTTTAAAAGGTTCGGTAAGGCTGAATCTAAAATACGTGCCGGCTGGAATAACGAGTCATGACAATCCAAAGAGAAGCCCGCGATACCGGCTGTTTTATGCAGGCGTCTTTATGTTTTACAGCTTGGCATTAATCAGAGAGGGATAAGGTAATCTCCTTTATGGCATTGCTGGCAGCTTTTGTTATCGTGGCACATCATGCATGAAGCTCCGTTATCCATTAAAACCTGGGCCACGTGCTCCACCATCCAGCTTTTCGGGCGGTGGTCCGCAGGTATTTTACCCTTGGGGTCTTCATGGCAGACAATACAGCTTTTATCCGCCGTTGTCCCGTCATGGCAAACCATGCAGGGCGCCATGGGCGGGAGGTGCTCCGTGGCCGCGGAGTCCGAAAGAGAAATCCCTTCATGGCACCGCTCGCAGCCGATCTCCTTTTTCAGGTGGACAGCGTGGCTGAACTTGGGGCTGTAATCAGTGACAGGCTCCAGGACACCAGGGATATCAGTGTCGCAGTTGAATTTCTCGCAGGCCTCGGCATCGTGGCATTCAAGGCATTCACTTTTGCCGGGCAGCAGATTATCAGTGCCCAGCGTGCTTTCCGCAGCCTTCGGGTGACAGGTCTCGCACTCGATCCCCAGCACTGCTGCATGCTGTCCGTGTGAGAAAATAATTTTAGGCGGCTTGCGTGCTCCGACCGAATTCGAGACAACGAAAAAGATTAAGCCGGCTGAAAAAAACAAAACTGCAATCATCGAATTCTTCTTGAGATAGAAAGGCATGACCTTTTCTCTGGAGATACTTTGTCTTCGCTTCGATATCATTCCCGGTTCTTTAGAAACAGCCAGCAGACAGTGTTAAATTTTTCAGTCTCGCAGCAAGTGGCCCGGAAGGAGTAATGCCACCCGAAACAAAATTACATTTTCAGGTGGAAAAAGCAACCATTTCTTTTCGGAAGTTCCGGCGTGAAATAGGTCTTATGCGGGACCGGCCCGTATTTCGTATCCGAAATTCATGGGGCCTGGGCGACTTATTAGCCGGACTATTCATAAATCGGTTATCAGGGGCGGTTAACCAGGCCCCGGGGGTGGCGGGCGCATGAAATGCGCACCGCTGCGCTTCCAAGCGCAGCGGTCTGTGCGACTTCGGTCGCACAGCCGCCACCCCCCTCCTCCGCCGGCTGGGAATATACCTGTCTATATCAGAACACCCATGCCTGACCGGGCATTTTACGTATAGTCCGAGCTGGAGCACCGGGATTGGAGAATGGCTTTTTCCCTTGCTTTAAAGGCGAAGCTATTTTAAACTGAAAATCCGGTACAGGGCCATAAAAGAGAACGAGGAGCGCTGATGAAACTCTCGGTGATTATGCCTGTTTACAATGAGATCAGGACAATCAAGGAGATAATCCGCAGGGTTATGATTGTGGATCTGGATAAGGAGCTGGTAATTGTGGATGACTTTTCCACTGACGGGACCCGGGAATACCTGAAAAAGATAGGAGATCAGCGCATCCGTATTTTCTATCAGGAAAGGAATATGGGCAAAGGCGCCGCTGTGCGGCGGGGGATCCAGGAAGCATCCGGGGATGTGATAGTGATCCAGGATGCAGACCTGGAGTACAACCCGGAAGAGTTCCATAAAATGTTGGAACCTATACTCGACGGCCGTGCGGATGTGGTTTTCGGGACCCGTTTCACGGGCAGTACCACCAGGGTCCATCTATTCTGGCATTATCTGGGCAACCGGATCCTCACACTTTTTTCAAATATGTTCACCAACCTGAACCTCACTGACATGGAAGTCTGCTACAAGATGTTCAAGGCTGAGATAATTAAAAAAATCCGTCTGCGCTCCAATAGATTCGGATTTGAGCCTGAAATCACCGCCAAAGTCGCCCGAATGCACTGCCGCATTTATGAGACCCCAGTCTCCTATGCCGGCCGGGATTACAGCGAGGGAAAAAAGATCGGCTGGAAAGACGCTATAAACGCATTCTACTGCATCATCCGCTACCATTTCTTCGACTAAAGCGGCTTCTCGCCGCAGCCGCCAGGTGGATTCGGCGGCTTGTGATCTAGGAGTCTTATTGGCCAGACATTCCCGGAAAAAAGCCGCACGTGCTGCCCGACCTCAGTCCGCCTCCCCTTTGAAAAGGCTTGAGTCGGCGGTCAAAAAACACCGGAAGCACATTTACGCAGCATCTATGCTGGTTAACCTGTTGTTGTGCCTGGCTCTTTTCGATCCGAAACCGCACACTGGCGGAGACAATGCCACATACATCATCCTGGCGGAATCTATCCTGCGCAGCGGTGATGGTTATTCTGACACGATCACTCCCGGCGAACCCAAACCTCACACCCAGTACCCTTTCGGCTATCCGCTGCTTCTGGCGCCGCTGGTGGCCCTGGTGGGCCGTAATCTAGTGCTGCTTAAGTTATTCTCGGTGCTTCTGGCAGTGGCGAGCGTGGCCCTTTTCTCCCGGCTTGTCGAGCGACTAGCCCCCCCTCTGGCCTGGGCCGGGCTGAGCCTTGCTGCAGCATCCAATCCCGTAATTGTCGACTACTCCCACTGGATTCTCTCGGAGATGTCTTTCCTGTTTTTCAGCCTGCTGGCCCTTTACTTTCTAATAGCCTGGGACGAAGAGGAAAAAAGCAGGTTCGGCAAAAAGTTCTGGTTTGCCGTACTGGCCATGGCTTTCACAGTGCATATCAGGTCCGCGGGGCTCGCTTTTCCGATTGCCGGCTTCGCTTATTTCGCTTTGCGCAGGCGGTGGCGCACCCTTGCGGTTTTCACCCTCAGTCTGGTGCTCCTGCTTTCCCCCTGGATGATCCGGAACCGCCTGGTGCGCGAGCCTGGTGTGGGTTACATGTCTGCGCTTTTCATGAAAAATCCCTATACCCCCGAACAAGGCGCTGCCGGAGTCGCTGACCTGGCGGCACGTTTTGTTACCAATGTGCGGATTTATTCAGGCACAGAGCTGGCCCGGGTGCTATTGGGCTCTGAGGGCGTGGGGCAGGAAAGCCGGGCGGTTAAAATGGTTTCAGTAGCAGCGGCTTTGCTGGTGCTGATCGGGCTTATCGGTCATCTGGCACGCACTTTCCGGATTCTCGAAATTTATATGCTCGTATTTTTAGGAATGGTGCTGATCTGGCCCGAGGCATGGAGCGATGTGCGGTTTCTGATGCCAGTGGTGCCGCTGATTATATTTTACCTGGCCGAGGGGGCCGCTCTGGCGGGCCGGCGGATCTGGCCTGAGATTTACAGGAACGGGGCTGCGGCTGCAGCGGCGGCCTGTGTGATCGCACTGCTGGGCCTGGGAGCGCAGGCTCTGAGAGTGCCGGATAATCTGGACATGGTGGGCCGGTATCTCCGCGGTGACCGCTACGCAGGCTACCCGTCAAACTGGCGGAATTTTTTCGAGGCAGCCGACTGGGTGCGCCAGAATACGCCGGAGACAAGCGTGGTCACGGTGCGCAAGCCCACGCTGTTTTATCTGCATACCGGCCGCAAAATCGAGGTTTATCCTTTCACCACCAACACCGATTCTGTCCTGTCCAGGATCACCGCTACAGACTACGTTATAGTCGATGCTGTGAGCGGCACTACCTACCGCTACCTGGTCCCTGCAATACAGAAAGCGCCCGAGCGTTTCAAGCTGGTCTTCCAGAAAAAGGAGCCTTTTACCGGAGTGCTGGAGGTCGTGCGATGAAAGTGCTCTTTATTGTGACCTCGTTTCAGCGCGATGAAAAGGATGTAATAACTCCCTGGATGCTGGAAACCATGAACCGGCTGAGAGCGAAGGGTGTCGAGGTGGTTGTGTATGTCTGTGCCTATCGCGGCCTTGGTGACCACCGGATACACGGCATCCAGGTCAGAAGGTTCCGCTATTTCTGGCGCCGGCTGGAGCTGCTCTCCCATGACGATACTGTGCCGGATCAGATCAGGCGCAACAGGCTTTTCGCCCTGCTGGTCGTGCCGTACCTGGTTTTCGGAGTCTGGGGCCTGCGCAGGGTGCTGAAACTGGAGCGTTTCGATGTGATCCATGTCCACTGGCCCTTTCCCCATGGTTTGTTCGGCTATTTTGCCGGCCGCTGGGCGCACGCTCCGGTGGTGAGCCAGTTCCACGGCGTAGACCTGCGCTGGGTGGTCAACAAAATGCCCTTTTTCGTGCCCTTTTTACGCTGGGTTATCAGAAACAGCGCTCTGGTGGCGGCCAACAGCTCGCACACCAAGGCGGAAATCGAGCGTATTGCACCCGGGACTCCCGTTGAAATCGTCCCTTACGGCTCCCCGGTCTCCCCGGCGGCTGAGCAAAAACATTTGGATAAAGACTCCCGGAGTGTGCGCCGGGTTCTCTTTGTCGGACGCCTGGTCGAGCGAAAGGGTGTGGCTTACCTGGTTCGCGCCATGAAAGAGCTCGACTGCCCGTTCCCGGTGGAACTCGATATAGTGGGCGCAGGCCCGGAAGAGGAGTCCCTGCGCAGGCTTGTCCAGGAACTCGGTCTCGGGCAAAAAGTACATCTTAAAGGCCTGGTGTCCCCGCCTGAGCTTGAAAACTACTATGCAGCCTGTGACTGTTTCGTGCTGCCGGCAATTGTGGATTCAAAGGGCGATACAGAGGGGCTGGGGGTTGTGCTGATCGAGGCCCTGACTTATCAGAAGCCTGTGGTGGCGAGCTCCCTGGGCGGGATAGTGGATGTAATCCGCCACGAGGAAACAGGCCTCCTGGTTCCCGAAAAGGACAGCTCCGCCCTGGCCCGGGCGATCTCGAGGGTGCTCACGGACCGGGAGCTGGCAAGCCGGCTGGGCCAGGACGGCTGCCGGTTTGTCCGGCGCTATTTCGACTGGGACAGCATAATCGAGCGCTGGATTTCGCTCTACAGGGAGATTGTCTCCAGCCGGGAAAAAACAAGATAAAAAAAGCTTTTTGTTTATACATTAAAAGTTATGTTTAAAAATTGATTTCAGAGAGAATATGTTCCTTTTCGGCTGTAGGGGCACGGCATGCCGTGCCCCTACCTGCTAGTAATTTATCTTGAATTTAAAATACTATAAAGCCATTATCTATTCTAAGCCATAAAGAATTGTTATTATTTCAACACGCTTATAAACCAGAGGTCTTCCCATGGCCAGAAAGAAAAAAAAGGAAAAACCCGCTAAAGAAAAGACCGCTGTGCCGGTAGACCAGACCCGATACAAGCTGCCGCCATGGCTTGACAAGCCTTACCGTTTCGAGCTTGCCCTGGCCTGTTTCCTGCTTCTTGCGCTGGTTGTTTATTTCTGGGACTTTATCTCCCAGCCGGGAAGCATGATTTTCGGCTCGGACATGGCGACCCAGGGCTTTCAGACCAGAAAAATCGCTGTTGACGCTGTCAAGGCCGGAAAGTTCTTTCCGCTCTGGAACCCGGACAGCTACTGCGGAATTCCATACCTCGGGGGTTTGCCTGGTCCGCTGTTCTTCCCGACCAGCCTGCTTTACTATGTCATGCCCCTCGGACGGGCCCTGGGCTATTCGGCCTTGCTGATGATGCTCGCCGGAGGACTTTTCACCTATCTCTGGATCCGCGAGCTGGGGCTAGGCAAAGCGGCCGCGGCCCTGTGCGGGGTGGCCTACAGTTTTACCGGCTGGGTAGCCTCGACCTTCCAAGGCGGTCACGACGGCCGCATGTTTACTATCCTACTTACTCCACTCGTCTTTTTCTTTTGTGAGCGCGCTTTCAAAAGGCGGAAGCCCGTTTACTTTCTGCTCATGGGCACGGCAGTCACTCTGCAGATCCTCTCGCCGCACATCCAGATGATGTATTTCAGCTGCCTGGCCCTGAGCGCCTATTTCCTTTTCCGCATGGCTCTGTCGTTCAGGGAAAAAGCTTCATTTAAAGAGCTTGTAAAATTGGCCGCGGGTTTCATCCTGGGGATTGTTTTCGCTGTAACCTTGTCCTCGATCCAGTTTGCCCCGACCTATGCCAACCAGAAGTTTTCACACCGTCAGACCGGAACAGGACTGGGTTATGAGGGCCTCAAGCATGCCACCCAGTATTCCATGCACCCGCTTGAAACTGTGGGCCTCATAGTGCCGGGATTCAGCGGTGAGCCGTACTCCTACTGGAGCGCTTCCTCTTCCAAGGGGCACTCCGAGTACATGGGGCTGCTCCCTCTGCTGTTCGCAGCAGTCGTCCTGGCCTGCAGGAGGAACCGCTATACCTGGTTTTTCGCATCTCTGGGGCTGCTTGCGCTTTTTTACAATTTCGGCGGCTTTACGCCCTTTTTCAAGCTGCCCTATTACCTGGTGCCCAAGGTCAGGGATTTCCGCGGCCCCAATATGATGTTTTTCGTCTTCGCTTTCAGCCTGGTCACCCTGGCAGGCTACGGCCTGGACACCTTGTTTGCCGCAAGGGACCGGAAGGGCGATGATTCAAAGGTGGACGAAAAAAAGGTTTTCCTGGTGCTCTCTGCCTCTGTCGGAGCTGTCCTGCTTCTCTGGATTGTTCTTGCTGCCGGAAAAAGCGGACTGCCTTCGCTTTTCAGCTCCCTGCTGCCGGAAGGAATCGGCCAGGCGCGCATGCCGAACCTGTTGAGATATTACCCGTCGATTGAAAAGTCCGCCTTTATCAGCTTCCTGGTTGCCGGGGGGATTGTCGGGCTTGTCTATCTCTGGCGCAAGGGGCTGCTTCCCCTGGCGGCTCTGGCGGGACTTCTCGCTGTCCTGACATTCGGCGACCTTTTGCGCATGGACCGCTACTGGCTCTCTGTGTTTGATCCGGCGCAGTATTCCCAGCCGGACAAGATGCAATTTTACCAGCGGGATCAGATGGTGGACTATCTCGAAAAAGACCGCAGCTTCTACCGGGTCTTTTTGTATCCCACGCCTGGGGGCAACGATCCCTGGGACAACAGCCTGCTTTATTTTAAAATCCCTGCTATCAACGCCAGTATGCCGCTGCGTCTCAGATGGTACGAGGAGCTGATGGGGACTTTCACTTTCGACAATTTTATCCGCTACCCCCGCCTCTGGGATATGCTGAACACCAAATACGTGTATTTTTATTTCCGTAAAATCCAGCTTCCGCCCCAGTCCGGACAGCAGCAGCCCGGCTATATCCGGCCCAGCCAGCTCCAATCCCATTTTGAGAGATTCTTTCCATTTCTCAGGCGGGTGCTGGTTATCGAGCTGCCCAAGAGTTATGGTTACTCGGCAGATGACGAGTCTCCTGAAAAAGTGCTCTATGAAAACCCCGGGGCCTGGCCCAGATTCAAGCTTTTTACCAGGTTCGAGATCATCAAAGACGATAAGAAATTCATGGAACGCTTCAACGACCAGGCTTTCGATCCCACTGCCACGCTGATTCTCTCCGAAGACCCGGAGTTTGATACATCGTCCTTTACCGGAGGCCAGGCTCAGGGAAAGATAGAAATCCTGAGCTATTTGAATGAAGAGGTAGAGCTTTCTGTCCAAACAGATCGGCCGGCGCTGTTATATGCAGCCGAGACATACCATCCGTACTGGCAGGCCGCTGTGGATGGCGATCCGGCAAAGATTTACCGGGCAAACCTGGCCATGCGTGCAGTGTTCCTTGAGCCGGGCGAGCACAAAGTGGTAATGCGCTACCACTCGAGGCCTTACCTCTGGGGCAAGTGGCTGAGCCTGGTTTCATTACTTGTTCT
>Ga0307380_10009527_pt1 | contig 12319 bp, 12 predicted proteins | sample UN3MG_FD_202239 | JGI IMG/M metagenome (GOLD analysis project Ga0307380, IMG submission 202239) | Soil microbial communities from Risofladan, Vaasa, Finland - UN-3 | ecosystem: Environmental > Terrestrial > Soil > Coastal area > Acid sulfate soil | place: Finland: Risofladan, Vaasa | collected... | reverse complement strand
CCATTCATGTGGCCCATGCCCTCCAGCAGGCTGAGGCCAAAGGGTTCGTCGTGCCGGCCGAAATGCGCCAGGGCGTGCTCTGGTATCTGACCGACATCGAAGATTATTACCCCGAATGGTATAGTGTGGGTACTCGACAAACGTTGAGCGCTTACGCCCTTTATGTGCGCTTCTTGATGGCCGACCCCGACCAGGCCAAGGCCCGCGCACTCTACGACGAAGCCGGGGCGGAGGGTCTGTCCTTGGAGGCACTGGCCTGGCTGTGGACGGTGTTAGCGGACGATCCCGCCTCTGCCGGACGCGTTGAGGCCATTCAACGACACATAACTAACCGCGCCGTTGAGACGGCCGGAGCGGCCAACTTCACTATCTCCTATGGCGATCAAGCTTACCTGTTATTACATTCCGACCGGCGTACCGACGCCATTATCCTGGACGCGCTCATCGCCAACGATCCGGAGAGCGATCTAATCCCCAAGGTGGTCAATGGCTTGTTGGCCCACCGCACTCGTGGGCGTTGGAGCAATACCCAGGAGAATGTCTTCGTCTTGCTGGCCCTTGATCGTTATTTCAACACCTTCGAGAGCCAGACCCCTGATTTCGTGGCCCAGATCTGGTTGGGTGACACCTATGCCGGTGGGCACGAGTTCGAGGGCCGGACAACCGAACGGCACGAGACGGTTATACCCATGGCTTACCTGGTCGACGCGGATCTGGGCGCAGACGAGACGCAAGACCTGATTATGAGCAAGGATGGTCCCGGCCGGCTCTATTACCGCTTGGGACTGCGTTATGCGCCCAGTGATCTGGAACTGGATCCCCTGGACATGGGCTTTGTCGTTCAACGCACTTATGAAGCCGTAGACGATCCTGAGGACGTTTATCAAGATGAAGATGGCGTCTGGCATATGAAAGCCGGCGCCCGGGTGCGCGTACGGCTGACAATGGTGGCCGACAACCGCCGGTATCATGTGGCCCTGGAAGACCCATTGCCGGCCGGCCTGGAGATCATTAATCCGGCCCTGGCCGTAACGGGCGATGTGCCCCAGGATCCCAGCGATCCCGACTATGGCTATGGTTGGTGGTGGTGGTGGCCCTGGTACGAGCACCAAAATATGCGGGATCAGCGGGCCGAAGCCTTCACATCCTTATTGTGGGAAGGGGTTTACCAATACGATTACGTGACCCGAGCCACAACACCGGGTACCTTTGTTGTACCACCGGCCAAGGCCGAGGAGATGTATTCGCCTGAGGTCTTCGGCCGCAGTGGAAGCGACCTGGTGATAGTAGAATAAACGACCTGCCGCTCAAAAACGGTCAACGTTGCTCATGACTGTCGATTCTTAAGGAAAAGCAAGGCTACTGCAGTTGAGGTAACTTCAGTCGAGGATCGTCAGCCGTTTCATCAGGTAATCGGTCGACATCCGTCGGCCAGGCTCTTCGCGGCGCTGATAAGAAAGTTTCAGCTTCTGGGAAGTGGTTTAATCTTGCTTTGGAAGATGAGATGAGCTCGTTAACGAATGATGGAAGGTGGCGATATAAGCTCAGACTCTGGCTGTTAATCCCGGGCCTGTTGATGGCTGTTTGGTTGGGGGCCTGTGGGCCGGCCGAATTGGAACCCTCGTTTGGTGGTCCGATACCCGTCACCCGGGAGAGTAGGGCCACAGAAACCTTGCCCGGCCTCCAACCGGCGCCAAGCGCCACCCCATCCCCAGTTCAGAGCGCCAGTGAGCCCGTAACAGCCACCTCTGAGGCGCCGACTGCTTTTCCTCCGCCAAGTCTTGAAACCGTTCCGGCCGGGACGGAAGGCGCAGGGGAAACACCTACCCCCTGGGGCGTCCCTTCACCATGGCCAACGCTCACCCCAGTCCCCCCGCCAGCCGGACTACTTTATGAGAACCATACCGGGCTGTGGTTGGTGTCGGATAATTGGCAACCGGAACAACTACCCCATATCGAGCGCGGGGCGCTTCTTTCCCCTGACACTCAGAAAGCCCTCCTTTACGAGGGCATCGACATGTGGTTGGTAGATCTCTCCAGTGGTGACCGGCTTAATCTTTCCGAAGGGAGCGGGCGGGTTCATTGCTGCGCTCAATGGTGGCCGGATCGGCCGGGAGTGATCATCTTTGGGTCCTGGCCGGGATCCGTCGATATAGGCCCGACTACCGGCTATCTTTCAGCATACAACGTGGACGAAGGCACTTACCTGGTGTTGGATGAGGAAACGCCGTCAAATGGCTGGGCCGCCCCAGGGCCAGATGGCCAACGCATCGCCTACGACCGGGCCGGTACGGCCTGGATTTACGACTGGGATCAGGGCCCAGAAGCGCTCGATCCGGCCGGCTTTGGCCTGCAAAATGTCAGGCGGATTGGCGGACCGGCCTGGTCACCTGACGGCCGGAAAATTGCCTGGACCGTTGCGGTCGAGGACCCGGCTAGTGGGCCGTGGCGGATAGCTCTGGCCATCTTTGATCTGGATACAGATAGCGGCCGCCTGTTGCACCCATTTGATAACCTGGGCCGTGGAGGTTGGTTTGAGCCACCGTCCTGGAGCCCGGATGGTCAATGGCTGGCTTTTGTGGCCGAAGATATCAGCCTCGAAAACTATGGTCTCTGGGTTGTGGCGACCGATGGCTCCCGAGAGGTTTACCTCGGACCGGGCTCTAATCCAATCTGGAGCCCTGACAAGCATTGGCTGTCGTACACGGCTTATTCCCCGGAACTGGATCCGGCCGAAGAGGTTCGCCTGGCCGAGGTCGGGTCATGGTACAGCATCAAGATGAATCTACCGCCCGGGTCAACAATTCGAGCCTGGCGCGAATAAGGACCGGGCGCGGCTCCATCGACGATTCCGGCCTTCTCATAACAATCGTGTGCGTCAATGGGCTTCCCCGGCTAGAATTGCCCTATGTCGATTAATCAACCGACCATCACCGCCAATGGCCTGGTCCGGCCGACCTATGTCGAGGTGGATTTAGCCCGGCTGACGGAAAATTACCGGGCCATTGAGCAAGCGATCGCGCCGGCAACAGTGATGCCCATTCTTAAGGCCAACGCCTATGGGCACGGTCTGGTTGAAGTTGCCCGCCACTTTTCTTCTCTCGGCGCCTCATACCTCGGCGTGGCCTTTTTGGAAGAGGGTATCCTGCTCCGCGAATATGGCCTTACCACACCCATTCTGGTTTTGGGCGGCATCCTAGGTAATCAAATCCCGCTCTTTCTGGACTACGATCTAACGCTGACCGCTTCGTCGATTGAAAAACTGACCCAGACGAACGACGTTGCCCGGGCGATGGGCAAAACCGCAAAAGTACATCTTAAGATAGATACCGGTATGGAGCGTATCGGCGTGCATTATTACAGTGCGGCCGGTTTGTTGGAGGCCGCGCTGGATACCGATTATTGTGACATCGAAGGCATATATTCCCATTTTGCCAATAGCGATGCGGCCGATCTCACCTCGGCCCAATTGCAGTTAGAACGGTTCGAAGAGGTGCTACGCTTCTATGACGAACGAGGGCTGGAAATGCCCATGCGCCATATGGCCAACTCCGGAGCGATCCTCCAGTTGCCGCAAAGCCATATGGATATGGTCAGGGCGGGCATCCTCTTGTATGGTGTCTACCCCTCGGCCGAAGCCCAGCAAACTGTGCCAGTCCGGCCGGCCTTGAGCTGGAAGTCCAGGGTGGTCTACTTCAAGGTGGTCAAACCGGGCCACCCGGTCAGTTATGGTTCAACCTGGCAAAGCGACCACATGGTCCGGATAGTGACCATCCCTGTTGGTTATGGCGATGGTTATTTCCGTTCCCTTTCTAACCAGGCCCTGGTGATGATCCGTGGCAAAAAGTACCCGGTTGTCGGCCGGGTGTGCATGGATCAGTTGATGGTCAATATCGAATGGGAGACGGCCTATAATGGCGACGATGCCATCCTTTTAGGCGAGATGAGAGACGACGCCGGCGATCTGGTAATCATTACTTGCGCCGATCTTGCCGGGTGGGCCAGCACAATACCCTATGAGATATTGACCAATATCAATACCCGTGTGCCGCGCCTTTATTTGGGTGGTGATGGCTGATCTACGCCTGTTGATCGTGGCCGCCGACCCGTTGGCCCGGACCGGAATGAGGACACTCATCGAGGGCGCTCTTATTGAGCGAAGATTCCTTGAGTCCCAGCCCGGGGTGCGGATTGTAGGCCAAATTGGCATCGAGGAAACGACGCCGGCCGAGATTGAAATCTATCAGCCTGATATTCTGCTCTGGGACCTGGGCTGGGAGCCTGAAGAGAGCCTTACTCTCCTGGAGGAGCTGGAATTGGGCGAGGTTGAAGGCAGCCTGGCCGTCGTAGCCCTGGTCCCCAATAAAGAACCTGCCGTAGAGGCCTGGTCGGCCGGGGTACGGGGTATGCTATTTCGCGAGGTGAGCAGCGAGCGTTTGTTGGTCGCGATAGAGGCTGTTTATTGGGGCTTGATAGTCGTGGAGCCCGAGTTGATGGCGATGTTGATCCCGGCCGGCGTATTGAGCGAGCCGCTATTGGTTGAGCAGCTGACCCCCCGTGAGCTGGAAGTGTTGCGTTTGTTGGCCGAAGGGCTCTCCAATAAGGCCATTGCCCAGCAGTTGGACATCAGTGATCATACGGTCAAATTCCACGTCAACGCCATAATGAATAAACTGGGGGCGCAGAGCCGGACCGCGGCCGTGGTCCAGGCTACCCGCCTGGGCCTGATCGTGCTCTGAACTTGCAGGTTAAGAAACCGGGTTTTTAGAGAAAAACCCAGTTTCTATTTCTCAAATAAAAAACCCGGTTTCTACTTCTAAAAAGCTGTCCTAGCCATTCTTCCAGGTTGTCCCCCGCCAAACGGCCGGTGTTGGAGGATCGCTAAACCGGTACACTGCTTTCATTAGTAGAAGTAATATGGAGGAACAACATGGCAAACGTATTAACGAATTTATCAGAAGCCCTGGCCCAAACGGTTGAATCGGTCGGTCCCAGCATTGTCCGGGTTGAAGGTCGGCGGCGGATGGCGGCCAGTGGTATCGTCTGGTCAGAAGATGGCCTGGTTGTGACGGCCAATCACGTGTTGAAACATGATACCAACCTGGTGGTCGGCCTGCTCGACGGTAGCCGGTCCAATGCCGAGCTGGTCGGCCGGGATCCCAGCACTGATCTGGCCGTCATCAAAGTTGAGGCCAGTGGCCTCACTGCGGCGCCCCGTTCGCCGGCCGAGAGTGATCTGCAAGTGGGACACCTGGTATTGGCCCTGGGCCGGCCTGGCCGAACTGTCCAGGCCACCCTGGGAATTGTCAGCGCCCTGGGCGACAGCTGGCGTACAGGCGCCGGCGGGCAGATTGACCGTTATTTGCAGACCGATGTCGTCATGTATCCGGGCTTTTCCGGAGGGCCGTTGGTCAGCGCCCAGGGAGAGGTAATCGCGCTGAATACATCCGCGCTGTTGCGAGGCGTCAGCCTAGCCATACCGGTGGCCACGTTAGATAGGGTGGCCGGCACGTTGCTGGCCCACGGCCGGATGCGCCGCGGTTATCTTGGCGTCAGCACCCAGCCGGTGCGTTTGCCCGAGGCCGCTCAAGAGGAGCTTGATCAGGAGACAGGTTTGCTCATCGTCAGTGTCGAAGCGGACAGCCCGGCGAGTCAGGCCGGGTTGGTAATGGGTGATGCCATCGTCGGCCTGGATGACGAGATTGTCCGCCACCACGATGATCTGCTGGGTTTGCTCAGCGGCGAGCGCGTCGGCAACAAAGTACCTGTGCGCATCGTGCGCGGTGGCGAGGTGCGGACGCTTAATGTGACCATTGGCGAAAAATAGATGTCCGTTTTTTTGAACCGGATCAACGATCAGCTGGTGGCCGTCATCGATGGAGCCCGGCGTAGTTTGGTACAGGTACATAGCGGCCGGCGAGGAAATGGCGCGGGGACGATCTTGCACCCAGACGGTCTGATCGTCACCAATGCCCACGTGGTCCAGGGCCGCTCGCCCCGGATCACCCTGGCCGACGGCCGAACGATGCCTGGCCGCTTGCTGGCTTATGATAAAAAGCGCGACCTGGCCGCCGTGCAGATAGATGCCACGGATTTGCCGGTGATAACCCTGGGCAACGGCGACGAGCTCCGGGCGGGGCAGATGGTTGTCGCTCTGGGCCATCCCTGGGGCGTGATTGGGGCGACCACGGCCGGAATGGTCATCGCCGTCGGTCGGCCGGTTGCCGGCATCCCCTATGATGGCGATTTGATCCAGGTTGGTTGCCAGCTGCGTCCCGGCCACTCCGGCGGTCCCATGGTCGACGGGGAAGGCCGGTTGGTTGGCATCAATACGATGATCGCCGGGCCTGAAGTCGGCCTGGCTGTGCCCATTCACACAGTCAAACGTTTTTTGAAGGAATCCTTGGGCTCGCCAGAGCCGTCCACGCTCAGAAGCTAGCCGATCCATTCCCGCTACTGCTCAGGTAGAGGCTTGCCCAGCATTTTGAGGTAGACGCTGCTTTTTCCGTAAAAGATTAACAGGGCTTCCTTATAGATTTCCAATTGAATCCGGGGCGAGATGATAAAGTCGGGGCCGCGATCGATCACCTTATTTTGAAGGTCCTCTTCGGAATATCCCTCAATAACCGCCCGCAGCCGGCCGTCTAAATCCTGGAACCAGGCCTGTAACCGCTCGACGCTCCCTTCAAGACCCGGTTCCAGGTTACGGTAGCTAAAATCCTGTCGCAGAGTTTCAAAGGATTGAATATAGGCAACTTGGATTTCACCGATCTCCCGGCACAAAGCCCCTTGAGACAGGTTTTCCCCATCCGGCCGGAAAGCCAGCTCTTCATCAGAAAGGATAGCCATCATCTGATTTCTCATAGATTGGTATAGCTCAAACAGGCTGTAATATTCTGCTATGACGCTGTTCATTTTTCCCTCGCCTCCAAGATCAGCCACTATTCAGTAGGTCAATCACCTGGGGCAGCAGCGTGGCCGTGGTGCCAACGGCCTCGCCAGAATGGATGGTAGCCTTACCTTGCCAGTCGCCAAAATAGCCGCCGGCCTCTTCCAGGATGACCGGGAAAGGGGCGCAGTCCCAACTATTCATAATTGGGTCCAGCATTAATTCCGCCCGGCCAGTAGCCACCAACAAATAACCGTAGCAGTCGGACCAGCCGGCCCGAAAGCCGGAGTTGGCTTTGATCCGCTCCCAGGCGGCCGACCGGTCGTAGGCGGCGAAGGAAGCGGCATCGGCATGGACGACCAGACCGGCCTCTAAACGAGGGACATCGGAGACGCGGGCGCGCCGGCCGTTCCACCAACAACCCTGCCCTCTGGCCGCGGCCACCGTCTCAGCCAGGGCCGGGAAATGGGCCACACCCACCTGGATCTGCCCTTCAATCTCCAGGCCGATGAGCACAGCATACATGGGGATCCCGCGCACGAAGGATTTGGTACCGTCGATAGGATCGATGAACCAGCGGTGAGAGGCGCCGGACGATCCGGCCGGACCAAATTCTTCGCCCACGATGGCGTGGCCGGGAAAGCGCTGCTCGATGCGGCGGCGAATCAACTGCTCCGCCTGGCGGTCGGCTACTGTTACCGGCGTGTCATCCTTTTTATATTCCGGGCGTAAGTCAGTCTGAAAATGACCCAGGGTCAGACGGCCGGCTCGCCAGGCTGTTTCCAAGGCAAATTCATAATAATCAAACAAGGAGTTATCCATTTTTACCTCCATCCAGGTGGGGCCAATTGTAATCGACCGGCCGCCATTTGGAAACAGGGTTCAATCGGATTGTGGTTGCGGTTGAAGCCAGGTCGAGTCAGCTAAACAGCGGTTCAATGCACAAAGGATCTTCGTTACGGGGGTTGTTGACATGGGTGCTTACAGGATAGTGGCTCATGGCCTCGGCCGGGTAGGCGCGCAGCAGGTGTTGGACCTCGCCGGGATGTTGGGCGCCGGGGTCTAACCAGAGGTCGAAGTCATCCGGGGAGATGATAACCGGCATGCGGTTGTGGATTGGCCGTAAGAAGTCGTTTGGCTCAGTCGTCAAGAGGGTGCAAGATTCAATTTCTGAACCATCGCCGCTAATCCAATGTTCCCATAGTCCGGCGATGGCAAAGAGGCCGCCATCAGCCATCTGAATACGCACCGGTTGCTTGCCGCCATTGAGTTTTTGCCACTCGTAAAAGCCATCGGCCGGGACCAGGCAGCGACGATATTTAAACGCCCCTCGGAAGGAGGGCTTTTCGGCTGCCGTCTCTGAGCGGGCGTTGATCATCCGCGAGCCAATCGTCGGGTCCTTGGCCCAGCGCGGAATCAGGCCCCAATGAAAGTGAGTTAGCTCGCGCGGGCCACCCATGGAAGAGACGCGCACGGCCGCGATGGGCTGGGTGGGGGCGATATTGAAACGGGGGGCAAGGATTGGGGTTTCGGGAAGCTGAAATAAGTCAGCGACAGCTTCACCAGGTGCGATTAGGGTAAAGCGTCCGCACATGATCAGTTGATCGGCCGGTTGCGGGCGCTGCAGTGACGATTTAGATTACTGCGATGACGCCAGAAGAATGTTCTTCCGCCGTTGTTCATCGTCTGCCGGCTGCGTAAAGTTAAAACACCTCCGCAGGCGGGGCAAATCGCCTTCGCCGGCGCAGAATCAGCGGCAATAATCTTTTTACCATCCACTGTGTTGGCAACTTTCATGGTTCTCGTCCTGTTCCTTCTTCTTTCCTATGACCGTGGAGCGAGCTGAACCGCGATAATTCGTCTGTTCTGTAACCGGATCCTCTGGGGTACGCGTCCACGACTTCACTTTGGTTCAGAGGAGTTACCGGGCCACATAAAACATGATCCTTAACTGCTTATCAGTGTAAACTAAACCGGCAAAAAAATCCATCGTTTGGTAGGGTTATTATTAACCCAATTTGTCGCAAATTATTCCTTCGCGATTCATCGTTGGAATGGGGATATCAGGTAATATCAGCGAAAAAGATATAATACGCTTCATGAAACCCCTTGATGGAATTCGCCTGTTATCATTGGCGACAAACATCCCCGGTCCACTGGCCGTAGCCCGGCTTATAGGGCTCGGCGCTAGTGGTAGGAAAGTAGAGCCACCGGCCGGAGATCCCCTGGCGGCGGCCGCGCCTGCCTGGTACGCGCATCTGCATGAAGGGCTTCCAGTCAGACGCCTGGATCTTAAGAGCGCCGCCGGGCAGAGCCAATTGCATGAATTATTAGCCGAAAGCGATCTGTTGATCACGGCAAACCGGCCGGCGGCCCTGAGTCGTCTGAGCTTGGATTGGCCGGCTTTGGCCGGCGCCTATCCCCGTCTATGCCAGGTGGCTATCTTCGGCAATGCGCCGCCTGATGCCGGTAAAGCCGGACACGATCTGACCTACCAGGCCGGGCTGGGACTGGTAGAGCCGCCTAATCTGCCCCGGATTGTCCTGGCCGATCTGGCCGGGGCTGAATGGGCCGTCTCGGCCGCGTTGGCCTTGCTAATTGGCAGGGATCGGGGCATGATCGCCGCCGATCGTTATGCGGCGGTTGCCCTGGCTGATGCGGCCGCCGCCTTTGCGGCGCCATTACAATATGGTCTGACAGGGCCCGGTGGTTTGTTGGCCGGATCATTACCGGGTTACAATCTTTATCCGGCCCAAGCAGGGTGGGTGGCGGTAGCGGTCCTGGAAGCCCATTTTTTGCGCCGCCTGGCCGAGGAGATCGGCCTGGCCGAGAAGAAGCTGACCTTCGACACGCTATCCAAGACTTTCCTACGCCGTCCAGCCGGGGAATGGGAGCGCTGGGCGGCCGAAAGGGATCTGCCCATTGTGGCCGTGCGTGATACCTGAAATAACATCGATTGAGCAAAAAGGTAACTTATTTCTGATGACGATCTCTACCCAACCAAGAATTCCTGTGCCCGGACCGTTGCGCGGCTGTGAAACTGGCACATTTACTCACAATAGCGTGGCGATTCGTCTGCCCGAAATTGGCCGGCAGATGGTGCGGGATAATAATTTCTCCCCGGCCGTGGCCGCCGCAGTGGAAGCGCTGCTGGCGGAGATACCGACCGGTCGGATCCGGGCGCTGGCTCAGCAGGGCGCTCCAGATGCCGCAGCGTGGGCCGGCTACGTGGCCCCCTACATCGACCAGGATTGGTTGCAAGTTCCCTGGTTTTTTGTAGAAACTTACTTTTATCGACGCGTCTTGGAAGCCACCGGTTACTTTGCTCCTGGACCCGGGAAAGAGATCGATCCTTTCCTATACCAGAAACTGCACGGCCTGGAAGCGGCCCGCCCGGCGATTCGCCTCCTGGCAGAGCAAAGTTCACTGCTGCTGTCCGGGAGCATAGCGGAACAGGAGGGCCTGGCCACGCTCCTGACCGTCGACTTATGGGGCAACCAGGTCGATCTCAGTCTCTGGCCGGTTGACAGCGACGAGAAACCGGACCACGCTGATTCCGGCCAACAAAAGGCCCATACGCTGGTCGATGATTCGCAGGCCATAGCCGGCTATTTGCTCGGCCGACCGGGACCGGTGAGGCGAATCGATATGATCCTGGATAACGCCGGCTTCGAGTTGGTGGCTGATCTATTTTTAGCCGCTTATATATTAGAAAGGGGCATTAGCGAGCGTGTCTATTTGCAAGCCAAGTCCCATCCCACCTTCGTCTCCGATGCCATGATCAAGGATGTCCGCCAGACGGTGAACTTTCTGGCGGCCGATGACCATTCCGGGGTGATTGCCGTTGCCCAGATATTGTGGCGGATGTTGGAAGAGGGCCGCCTGCGACTTGTAGAAGATTATTTTTGGACGTCTGCCCTGGAGATGTGGCTGATGCCGGGACCTCTACGAGAAGAACTGGCCAAAAGCGAGCTGGTCATTAGCAAAGGGGATGCGAATTACCGGCGCTTATTAGGCGATCGTCATTGGCCACACACAACGGATTTTGCCGATGTCGTCGCCTATTCGCCGGCGCCAGTGGCAGCCCTGAGAACGCAGAAGTCCGAGGTGGCCGTAGGGCTTGAGCCAGGGCAAGCAGAGACGGTGGCCAGGCAGGATCCTGAGTGGCTGGTTAACGGCCGCTGGGGGGTCATTCAATTTTGGGATGGCACTTAGCAAATGCTTCCTAGCAAATACCAAGAAGCATAGACTAGCTTAAGCGGACAATGTCGCTCTTGTCGAAGAGTTGGGGCACCTGGAGGCCCAGGCCCGGAGCGGTATAGAGTTCGGCCGGCACGCTAATATCAGCCAGGTACAACTCGCCCACCAGCTGCTCCATACCCGGAGCGCGAAGCCCTTCCTTGGGCAGCGCCAGGGTCATAGTGGCTGTGGCCTGGATGGCGGGATCGAATACCATGCCAGTGGTCGTGTCAACACCGGAGGGGGCGTCCAGGGAAAGGATGGCTGATTCTTGGGCATTGGCCCAGCGAATGAGCTGGGCGGTAGCTCCCCTGGGCGCACCACGCAGGCTGTAGCCAATGAGGCCGTCGATGATCAACTCGGCTGGCGCGACGGTAGCAATGGCCTCGGCCGGGTACACCGGTAGGCCCATCCGCCGCAGAATGTCCAGTTGGCGAGCCGGCACCGGCTTGAAAAATTCATCATTTCGGCTGAGGTATACCTGGACCTGGGCCCCGTAAATATGTAGCCGGCGGGCGCAGACCAGGGCGCCGCCGCCATTGCCCCCAGGCCCGGCCAAAATGACCACTTGTTTTCCCAGGGCATTACCGGAGAAGAAGCGTTTACGGGCCAGGTGGGCCAGGTTCCGGCCGGCGTTCTCCATCATCTGGATCAACTCAATTTTAAAATCTTCCATCATGGCCCGGTCGACTTCGATCATCTGTTCTGTGGTCAGGTAGGGTATCTCACCCTTAAAGGTAGGAATCACCGTTTACTCCTTGAGAAAGGCAGGTCATTCTAATCAAACACGTGACTCAAAGTTACTGCGTAAAGAGCGTTTGTACTGTGTATGCGATGGCACTTTCTTATTCATCATAAAGGCTAATATAATAGGGGAACGAGTCATTAACGCAAGTGGCCAGGAAAGCTTATTTACAAGGAGATTCACGGTGAACAAGTCATCATTGGCGACGATGTCGCTGCACGACCAAATTGCTAACACCATTCGGGCCCTAACCATGGATGCGGTCCAAAAAGCCAATATCGGCCACCCGGGCATGCCTATGGGTATGGCTGATGTGGCGACGGTGCTGTGGACAAAATTTTTACGTTTTAATCCGGCCAATCCCCAATGGCCCGACCGGGACCGCTTTATTCTATCGGCCGGGCATGGTTCGATGCTTATCTATAGCCTGCTCTACCTGACCGGTT
>Ga0307380_10009521_pt1 | contig 12323 bp, 7 predicted proteins | sample UN3MG_FD_202239 | JGI IMG/M metagenome (GOLD analysis project Ga0307380, IMG submission 202239) | Soil microbial communities from Risofladan, Vaasa, Finland - UN-3 | ecosystem: Environmental > Terrestrial > Soil > Coastal area > Acid sulfate soil | place: Finland: Risofladan, Vaasa | collected... | reverse complement strand
CGGATGCCGCACTGGCCGATGCAGGCGTTCATCACGTCGGACGAGACGGTGTAGTTGAGGTTCACGGCGATCCGCCGATCGAGCGACACCGCGGCGTTGGCCACGACCGCGGCGACCGTCGGCGGCAATAGCAGTCCCACGTGCCGCTCGTCCGCCGCGAGCACCTCGCGCCGCAACAACCGCCGCAGGACCAGCGTCCGCATCAAGAGCCCCCCGCCGGTCAGCTCCGCCTGGCTGGAATCGGCGATCTTCGTCCGCCGCCTGTTGGCCCGGCACATCCGCAGGAACTTCCGCGGCAGTACCATCTCTCGGCGGTCTTCCATGGCTGGTCTCCTGATCTTCCCTTGTCGAGCATCCGGGAATATACTGTCTCTTCGGAGCGCTGACAAGGACGGCGCACCGGCCCCGGGTGTTTGCGCAGCGATAACTTGGACGCTCTTTTGACGAGGGTGGCACGCCCTGAGGAACGAAGGGCGTGTTTCGGCAGGTTTTCCACGCCCTTCGTTCCTCAGGGCGTGCCACCCCGTTGAACAAATCGTTTCCGCGGCAGCCTCAAGCAGCAGACGGAAAACAACCATGACCAGTCATGACCAAGACCCCTACCTGGCGATCAAGGCCCTGATGATGCCGCGGGACACGAATCCTTACGGCACCATCTTCGGCGGCGTTCTGCTGAGCTACATCGATCAGGCGGGCGCGACCGGCGCCCGGCACGAGATCCGCCGCGCCGGCTGGCCCGACCGGCCGCTGGTGACCATCGCCATGAACCGGGTCGAATTCCACCAGCCCGTCTTCGTGGGCGACGTGGTCAGCTTCTTCACCGAAATCGTCCGCGTCGGCCGCACGTCGATCACCGTGCACGTCTCGGTCCGGGCAGACCGCGCCGGAGAGCCGGTCCAGCTCACCGAGGCCGAAGTCACCTACGTGGCCATCGAACTGGCCGACGGCGCCCGCCAACCCGTGCCCATTCGCGGCGAGCCGAAAACGGGGACTGGCTCCGAGCCGCAAGAGGCGTGAAAGCGCTGCCGGCTCGGTGCCTGTCCCCTTTTTCCACGCTAGGGTGGCACGCCCTGAGGAACGAAGGGCGTGTTTTCCCGACGTACCACGCCCTTCGTTCCTTAGGGCGTGCCACCCCACCGTGACATCCCCGACTTGATGCCAAGCCGCCGAAAAACCGTTTCGTGCTACCAGCCATCACCCGCGCCCGACAATTCGGCCAACTCGCAAACGACCCGATCGAGAGTCTTCCTCTGGGGCCGCCCTTCCTCTGCGTCGAAGAACTCCTCCAGCCACGCCAAAGGCTCGGCCGCGGCGACCGGTTCCGCCGCCGCCGCCGCGCCCCACGGGTCGATCCGCTTCAAGGCGTCGGCGAAACCCGTCTGGCTGTTCCGAGCCAGCAGCACGTCGGTCGCATTGACGCGCCCGTCGCGGTTAAAATCATACGGGCAATCGATCCCGGCCGGCTCCAGAATTCCCCGCGGGTTATTCCGCGTCAACAGCAGATCGACGACGCTCACCCGCGCGTCCGAGTCCGAGTTGCCCGTCTCGCCCACGGCGTTGCCGAAGTAGAACACGTCGTTTTTGGCCAGCCCCAGGTTAGCGGCCAGCACGGTGACTTGCAGCCACTGGTTCTCGATGACGTTGTCGTCCCAGACAATCGTCACCCGATCGGAGCCGTTGAAGCCTTCACCCGGGCGAACGGCGACGGTAGGTGTGGCGCTGACATCGCTCCAGCCGGCCGGGTTGTTGTCGTTGCCGACCTTGAACTCAAAGTCGGCAGTCGTCGGCGTGCCCGCCGGGTTGGCGATGTCGACCATAATGCCGTTGATGCCCTTTTCATAGCTGGTGTAATTGGCGAAGGCGCCAGTTTCTCGCGCGAGCAGGGCCGTCTTGTCGGTGGCAATTGCATCGTCGTCCTGCGGATTCGCATTTCCGTCGTTTCCGTCGAATGCCGAGTCGTTGTAGAAGATGTGTCGGCTGCGCACCACGGGGATTGGTGTCACCGCGGCATATGTGTCTCCCAGCCGCAACTCGTCCATCGATCCTTGGCTTGTACCTCGCCCCCCATAAAAGCCAAGTGTGCGAAAGACAACATCGGTCTTGCCGGAAGTGGCGAAAGTCGCGTCGGGTTGGCCAGCCGAATCGACAGCAAGATCGGTTGGGTTAACGTAGAGGGAAAATACATCTTTTGCGCCGAATTCCATCTTTATCACCAGCAGAGCCGCTTCACCAACGGTCATCGGCACTTCGGAGCGGATGACGTCGAATCCGTCGTCCGCGGCGTTGCGAACCTGAAGGGACCAGTACCGTTGTCCGTCATAGTTGGACGAAGCGCCGAAGTAACCCATGGCGATACGCCCGTGGGATTCCATTTGGGCCCAGTAACCGTCAACACCCCGGACGTACAATGGTGAATCGTCATCGGTTTCTTTGCGGAGCAGCACGCTGGCCCAGAGGGTGGTCCCCCCCTGGCCGACCACCGCCGGGTCGCTGCCGAATTGCTTGAAGTACGAAAACGCTCCATCCACGTCGAGTGGTCGACCACTGGTCTCGTAAGCCCGGCCGCCAACGGCATAGGCGTCGGTGGTAGCGAGGTTTGCGTAGCCTAGCGGATTGGCATTATCCAGCTTGTATCCATCCCCGTAAGTATCGGGGTTGAAATTCTGGGCATACCAACTGTCGGACCAACCGAACCCCGTGTCGAGTCCATGGAGAAACGGAGCATAAGGCCCGGCGTTGGGATCTTCGCTGAAGCCGTCGTACGATAGGAGGACGTTCCGCGGTAACGGAACCTGGAACTCGACAACATTGTCGGTGGCCGTCGACGCGAGGTTGGCGTACCCTTCACTGTTGATGGCTGCGCCAGCCGGAATCGAGACGACTATGGTGCCGCTTTGCTCCATATCGCGGACCGTGACCGTGTACGTGGTGCCCTCGGAGCCGGGAACCTCATTGACTTCTACGGTCGCCGCGCCGGCGGTACCCTCGACCACCACATCATCGGCCTCAAAACCGGTGACCGATTGGTTGAAGTAAACTCGATATTGCACGATCGGCGAGGCGGTCGGATCCGCCTGACCCGGTAGTTGATTAACCGTCACTGTCGGCTCCTGCGGTTGCGGTACTAGAGTCGTGTCTTCAAACACGAACAAGTAGACCGACCCGGCAGGCATGCTGAATGTGTAATCCGAAGATGTTGGGTTGGCCGCCACCTCTTCTTGAATGTCGATATTCAGCGAGTCGATGTTGTTTGCCCGTGGATCTCCCGTAAGCCTGTAAAGCGTGGTGGAAGCGGCGGACTCAAAGGGCAGTCGCAAGGTCACGGGTGTGTTGCCTTCGAGTCTGCGCGAGAGGACGAAGATCGAGTACTTATCACCGTCGCGGAAGGCATAAGTCTGAATCAGCGGTGTGTTGGGACGAGCATCGTAATGCGGCGACTCTTCCAAGTCGATCGTGGGCACGTCCGTTGCCGTGGTGATCACCATATCGCCCGAGGCATAGCGGTTGCGCATCTGCAACGAAAGCCAAGACGGATGGGCATTGTATCCGCGGGCACGTGTGGAATGCGACGACCAGTTGTAGCCAGGCTGGAAGAGGAAGAAGCACTGAGGGCCGAAATCCTGGTACGAACGGTAGAGATACGAATCCAAGTTTGTCACACCGGCAGCTAGTGACTTGCCGTAGATTTCCTGCACCTCATTGAACGGCGAACCGGGATCGGGCAAATCGTAGCCGGGTCCGCCCTCATAGAGTGCAAGATCGTAGTCAACATCCTCGCCGGCGACGGCATCGCGTGTCATAGCGTGTTCGTCGGTGGAATCTTGGATGCCCTGTGGCACGAACAGCAGTTGTGCCTGAAATCCTTCATCCGTCACTTCATCGCCGCCGACACTGTACCCTGCTTCCCAGCCTCCGATGTAGCCGGCAATACCGACCAGCGAAGAGGAAGGGCTCTCGCTCGCGGCGCGAGCACCGTAGCCATTTCCGCTTGTCTGGATTGCCCAACCACCGAGGACGAACTCAATCTTGTCTGCAACGGCGGGGTAGTATGGACTGGATTTCGCGATGCTGTAGAAATACTCGGCAAACTGGCCGTATTGCGTGCCGTTCTCGTAATTCCAAGGAGAGAAGAGCGGGTTCCAGGTCTCGTTTCCCAGTTCAAGACGAATCTTCGCGAACTCATCTGTCCAAGGGTTAACCTGCCCCTGCGCAATACGTTTGTCGCCAGAGGTTGTTCCAGCAGGCCCTGCGAGATACTCCATGAGCCCAAGCCACTCCGCCTCGTTCATGTAGGGTCCGACGATCAGCCAGGGCGTTCCTCCGGCTTGCTCGATCAGCGGTAGCGCAGTGGGTAACTTGAATGCTGGTGCTGGACGCTTCCCGTTGTTTGGGCTCCAGGTGAGTTGATTAATGCTCTCTGGGTCAGTCCAGTTGTCGAGCGTGGTGCCCCAACTCCCGTTCGTCTGCCCGCTCCAGATACGGACAGGCCCAGGGTTGAAGTCAAGTAACGCGTCGACCACTTCAGGGTGGACATCAAACGGTGGATAGGTCGGATCGTAGATGACGAGGTTGTCCACCCAAACGGTGCCCGGTCCGTCAAAGCCGAGAATGTTCTGAAGGACTCCTCCACCAGTAGGATAGTCTGGGCCGCTGAATTCAAAACTATACTTCTGCCAGGATTCATCGACATTAGTGAATGTATGCTGTACTTCGCTGTAGGCACCGTTCATCCAGAATCGCGCTTCTCCGCTCGGCACGCCTTCTTGCTTCATCCATACTTCCATGCGGTAGGTCCGGCCGGGTTCGAACTGTCGGTACGTACTCTCGACTGAGCCGTAACGATACTGCCGGATGCTGACTTCACTGGCATCGTCGGCGGTGATTTTCAGGCTACTGCGACCACCGTTCTCAGGTGCCGAAGTAGACGGGTCACGCTCGGTGGAACCGTTGCCGATCAACTCCCACGTGTCCCAGGTCTGGATCCATGGCAGACGGTCGGAAACGCTCTCCAGCCGCGCGTTCGAAAGCCACAGGTCCAAGTGGTAGAGATCCCCTGGCTGAATCACTTGACCGGTTCCGGCCAGATTGATGCGGAAGCCGCGCCCACCTTGGGCCGGGTCGCTGGCCAAGTACTCTTCCACCCGGTCCGTACGGATCAGTTGCACGTCGCCGTCGACTATTCGGTAAACACGTACGTCAGCCCCATCGAAGAAGCCGTCCTTGATTGTATCCCAATACCACGTTCTTTCGCCTTCGTCGTTGAGAATGAAGTCCGTACCGCCGCCCGTGGCCTTAGCCCGTAACCGCAAGATTTGTCCTTCCATGGATGGATCGCTAGTCCAATTGTTGAAGTCCGCCATCGCGATATTCGCACCAAAACGTTCAGGCGCCTCCGCAACAACCGTCGTGCCAATCGTGATATCAGCGCCAGTGAGCAACACTCGTGACTCAAGCTTTTCCAACCGGAGTGGGCGCGGACGCGCGAACGAACTTTCCCGGTCTCGGACAAGGCGAGAATTACGGAATGATAGACGACCATCACAGCAGCGGGAACTGCCGGCTCTCATGGCGATCTCCTCGAAAATTCGTGGTGCGTTTCACGCACCCTACCTATGACGGTTCACGAACGGGAAAACCTCACGATAGCGGAATTCCCACAATGAGTTGAGAATCTCCCCACGGGTGGTAGCCAGAAACACGGGTTCCGCCAAGAAAAACAACACGGCCCCCACTATAGCAGCCACGCCGGATTCTGTCAAACAAGACGCCGGAGAAGGGTTTCTGTGACAAATCCCGTAGAAAAGTAGGCGAAACGCGGCTTTTCGGCGCAGGTCCCGGGTGGCCCAAATCCGGGCTTGAAAACGGGGGGCGGATCGGGTATGTGTATAGATGTATAGTTCTCTTCGGACGGCTCTTTGATAATTCGAGCGGCGGGCGGACGTGCGCGGTGTTCAGGAGGCCAGCCAAATGCCCTCACCCCCTGCCCCTCTCCCAGAGGGAGAGGGGAGGTCGAATCCAGAGGGAGAGGGGAGGTCGAATCGGCCGGGTGGCTGGTGGCTGAGCGCAGCGAAGCCCCAGGCAAAGGGTCGTGAGGGTCCTGGGGCACCGCTTCGCTTTGCCCCAGCCACCCTTCCGGGCATTGTTGTTTCTGAAATCGCGAAATTTGCAAAAATCGGACAACAATGCTTTAACGCCTTGTGGCGAAATGGTTTACAGCGAGACAACAATAGTCCCAATGGACCCGAGCGAGCGGGCGATGTCAAGAGGGGCGCAGGTGATCTAAACCCTTCAAGGGCAATAAGTTACGAACAGATGGGCCGCCATGTTGCCGTCGGCCACGTAAGCAGGGAGCGGGAAACAATGCGTTTTGGGCCCGGGACCGAAACGGCGCTTGTGAACGTAACCACAACATCCACAACGACTTGCGGAACTCCCTGCGGCAAGGTCGAGCGGCAATTGTTGTCTTCGGGCGGCCGAAACGGGAAAAAATGGGGTCCGATCCACGAAGGGCACGAAGGACACGAAGAGAGGGCGCCGAGGACAGGAAGAGAAGGAGGCTGGCGACTCGGAATTCAAGGCAATGCGGTGACCCCCTGTGCCAAAGAGGTTACGGATATCAGGAATGGAGTACCCACACGGCTTGCAATCGGCGAAGTTGTGGCCAGAATAGGTCGCTTCGCCTTTTCCAGACAACGCATCGGGGATGACGGCTTTGATACACGCAGGCGAGTTGGCGGCGATGGGGACCGCCCTGTTGTGGACGCTCTCTGCGCTGGCTTGGACCACCACCGGCAAACACATCGGGGCCTTGGCCGTCAGTTTCATTCGGCTGGCGATCACCAGTGTGTTCCTGTTGGCATACGGGCAGGTGTTCCGGGGACTCTGCCTGCCGACCGACGCGACGGCCGAGACCTGGCTGCTGATGGGTGTTTCCGGTTTCGTGGGTTTCTTTCTGGCCGACGTCTGCCTGTTCAAGGCCCTTTTGGTGATCGGTCCCCGTCTGACTTTGCTGCTGCAAGCCCTCACGCCGCCGATGACCGCGGTGATCTCGTGGGTTTGGCTGGGGGACGGCCTCGGGGTGAAGGACGGGCTGGCGATGATGGTGACCCTCTCGGGCGTGACGTGGGTCGTCCTGGAGCGGCCCAACGGACGCCATGCGGCGCACGACCGGCGGCGTCTGCGGCAGGGCGTCGTTTTGGGAGTTCTCGCGGCGGCGGGACAGGCGCTGGGCATGGTGATCGCCAAGGAAGGGATCGGCGATTACGACGCCGCGGCGGCCACGTTCATCCGCGTGCTCGGCGCCATGGTCGGGTATATCGTGTCGATTTCGCTGATTCGACGCTGGAGGGCCATCATCACGGCCACCCGGCGCGGCCGGACCATGGCGATCATCACGTTCGGATCGTTCGTGGGCCCTTTCCTGGGCGTGGTCTTACTGATGATCGCGTTGCGTCACTGCCACGCGGGCGTGGCGGCGACGATCATCAGCACGACGCCCGTCTGGATCCTGCCGTTCGTGGTGATCCTCTACCGCGAAAAAGTCAGTCTTCGCGCCGTCGGGGGGGCCGTACTCTCGGTCGTCGGCGTCGCGCTGCTGGTTCTTTGACTGCGGGGTTCTCGACTTCTCCCGGGAGCGCTCCCTCCGCTTTCGCCAAAACGCTCTTGACTTCCTCGACCACAGACTGCACGATTCTCTTCGTGGCCATTTCGGACTCCTTCTCGAATATCAACAATGGGGTCCTTTTTGCAGGACCAATCACGTAGAGACGCGCCTGCACCCGAAAAAGGGAAAATCGGCATCGGTGCCAAGCCGCCAGCGGCTGGAGTTCATGGACCCCACTATCCTTCGTCAGTATCTCGACGACCCCAACGCCGCGGCCGATTGGCTTCGCGGGCTGAGGGTGGTCGATCTGAAGCGGGCGCACGCCAACCTGGTGCGGATGGCCGATTTCGGATTGACGATTGATTTGCTGGCCGTGATTTGCGGGCAGCTTCAGCAGCACCTGCCCCGTTGTGCCGATCCGGACATGGCGCTGAACAACCTCGATCGCTTCATCGCCGCGACACGAACCCCCCTGGCGACCGGGACTCTCTTCGAGCGCGACGGGGAAGCCCTGCCGACGCTGCTGCAGATCTTCGACGCCAGCCAGCACTTCAGCGACGTGCTGATTACCGATCCGGAAGGCTTCGACGTGTTGCGGACGACCGCCGGTCAGCCGGTCGCACGCGAGGATCTCGTGAAAGACCTGGTTGCCGAGGTGGAAGCGCTGGACGACGATCGGGCCGTGTTGCGGGCCATCCGACGTTTCAAACGCCGCGAGACCCTGCGGATCGCTTACGGCGACGTCATCCGCGAGCAAAGCCTCCGGGTGGTCACGCAGCAGATCTCGTTCCTGGCCGAAGCGATTCTCGAGGCCGCATTGTGGGCCGCCTGGCGGAAGATTCAATCGCAGCGGGGAACGCCCACCGGACCCGAGGGACAGCCGGCCCGGTTCGTCGTGCTGGGCATGGGCAAGCTCGGCGGCATGGAATTGAACTACTCCAGCGACGTCGACCTGATCTTCCTCTACGACGCCGACGGCAAGACCGACGGGCGGCGGCCGATCGCCAACAGCGAGTTCTTCGCACAGCTCGCCCGGGAAATCGTTCGGCTGGCCACCGAAATGACCGAACTGGGCAGCGTCTATCGGGTCGACCTGCGGCTGCGTCCGGAAGGCCGACGAGGCCCCATGGTGCAAAGCGTCGACGGCGCGCTGAGCTACTACGACGTTCGCGGACGGACCTGGGAGCGTCAGGCGTACATCAAGGCCCGGCCCGTCGCCGGCGACTTGGCGCTGGGCGTGGAGTTCCTCGATCGGCTCGATCCGTGGATCTACCGGCGCTACCTCGGCCAGGCCGACATCATCGGCATCAAGGCGCTCAAACGCCGCATCGAGCAGCAAACCCGCGCCGCCGGGGCCGACGATCAGAACGTGAAGACCGGGCACGGCGGCATTCGCGACGTCGAGTTCGTGATCCAGTTCCTCCAACTTCTCAACGGCGCCGATCTACCCGAGCTGCGGACGGAAAACACGTTGGAGGCCATCGTGCAGCTCGAACGCGTCGGCTGCCTCAGCGACCTGGAGGGCACGCTGCTGGGGAGCAACTACGTCTTTCTGCGGAAGATCGAGCATCGGCTGCAGATCATGTTCGACCTGCAGACCCACCTGCTGCCGCGGCGGCGCGAGGAGATGCGCAAGCTGGCGCTGCGGATGGGCTACGCCGAAACAAGGACCGGCTCGGCCTTGGAGGTCTTCGAAGCCGACTATCGCAGCAAGACGGGCGTGAATCGCCGCATTCTCGACCATCTGCTGCACGACGCCTTCAGCGACGACGTGGCAACCGCCGCCGAGGTCGACCTGGTGCTCGATCCCGATCCGCCGGAAGAACAGATCCTCGAAGTGCTGGGCAAGTATCCCTTCCGCGACGTCAAGCCGGCGTATCGCAACCTGATGGGATTGTCGGAAGAGAAGATCCGGTTCCTTTCCACGCGACGTTGCCGGCTCTTCCTGGCGGCGATCGCCCCGCAACTGCTGCAGGCCGTCGCCGCCACGCCCGATCCCGATTCCACGCTGGTCAACCTCAATCAGGTCGCCGATTCGCTCGGCGGCAAGGGCGTGCTCTGGGAACTGTTCAGCTTCAACCCGCCCAGCCTCCGCCTCTGCGTCGAACTCTGCGCCTACAGCCCGTACCTCTCGGGCATCCTCATCACCAACCCGGGCATGATCGACGGCCTGATGGACAGCCTGGTGTTGGACAGGCTGCCGACGCACAAGTCGCTCGAGCGGCACCTGACCGAGTTGTGCCACGCGGCCGAGGACATCGAGCCGATCCTGCACAGCTTCAAGAACGACCGGCAGCTTCGCGTGGGGGTGCGCGACATCCTGGGCAAGGAGGACGTCGAAGCCACCACCGGCGTGCTCTCCGACATCGCCGAAACTTGCCTGCGGCAGATCGCCTCGCGCGAATACCGCCGCCTGACCGCCCGGTTCGGCCAACCGCAAATCGCCGAGGGACGGCGAGCCGGCCGGCCGTGCGAAATAGTGATCCTGGCGATGGGGAAGTTCGGTGGACGGGAAATGAACTACCACAGCGACCTGGACCTGGTGTTCCTTTACGAGGCCGAGGGAAACACGGCCGCCGCCGATCCCTCGCAAAGCACGACCAACCGGCACTTCTTCAGCGAACTGGGGCAGCGGATCATCAAGACCACCAGCCAATCGGGCGCCTACGGAAAGCTCTACGAGGTCGACGTTCGTCTGCGTCCCACCGGCCGCAGCGGCCCGTTGGCCATCTCCCTGGCCGAATTCGGCCGCTACTTCGCCGAAGGCGGCGGACAGTTGTGGGAGCGCCAGGCGTTGTGCAAAGCCCGGGTCGTCTATGGCTCTGCCCGAGCGGCCCGGGCAGCCGTCTCGGCGACCGCCACGGCCGCGTTCGACCATCGTTGGCGGCGAAGCGACGCCGATGAAATCCGCCGCATGCGCCACCGGCTGGAGGAGACGGCCGGCGCCGGCGACCTGAAACGCGGCCCGGGCGGCATCGTCGACATCGAGTTCCTGGTCCAGATGCTCCAGCTCAAACAGGGTCGCCGCCATCGCAAGCTCCGCGAGCCCAACACGGTACTGGCACTGAATGCCCTGCACTTGGCCGAACATCTCTCCGTCGGCGATCACGAATTGTTCCGCACGAGTTACCGGCTGCTGAGGACCATCGAGAGCCGGTTGCGACTGATGAACTCGACCGCCCGGGACAAGTTGCCCGAGGAACCCACGGAGCTGGCCAAGCTCGCCCACCTGCTCCATTACCCGGACAGCGAGGCGTTGATGAGGGACTACGAAACGGCCACCCGACGCGTCCGCCGCCGGTTCGACGAGATCTTCGATGCGGAGGGGACGGGAGGAGGGAAGGATGAAGGATGAAGGATGAAGGATGAAGGATGAAGGATGAATGACGGAGACAGTCGTAGTCGTAGGTCAGGCTGTGCCTGACGACAATCGGGAGCGGTGGCAGCACGAATGGTGTCAGGCAGAGCTTGACCTACTACTTGACCCGCCGTACGGCAAAGCGGGATAATACGGGTGTGCTCGGAAAGCCACGCGACGCGAGCGAAAGGCATACGAAAATGGCTAGTACACCCTCTTTTGGCGACGAACTGCGACCTGAGTATGATGAATCGGTTTTTAAGAATGCCGAGCGTGGCAAGTATGCTCGGCGCTACGCGGGCGGAACCAACATGGTGCGTCTGGCCCCGGACGTGGCGGAGAAGTTCCCGGACGAGAAGTCCGTAAACGACGCACTTCGCTTCGTCATCCAGATCGCTGCCGACGCGGGCCGCCTGACGGGTCGGTCACCGTGACATGGCCTGACCTTGACTCGTCGAGCGAGGGTCGTCTTTTTTCGTCGAGGCGTGGTGTGTCACGACAAGTCAGCAAAGGAGTCTGCAATGAAGCGAGTATCGTGCGCGATCTTAACGGTCTTGGCCGCTTGTTCCCTGTTGTCGTGTGACAGAGACGATGTCGCGGAGCCTCAAGCTGCTGCCGCGGCTCCTGCAATAGCCCCGAGTGTCCAAGTTCAAAACGCCGGGAGTACCGCGTCCTATGCGAATTTCTGTCGCATAACCGGTACGCCGGAGGAGGTGATCCTCGAATTCGGGTTGAATCCCCAGCCATTCGGCGAGACGCCCGTTTCCATTGAAGTCAACCAGACTGTGATCCTCAACTTCTATACGGCCAAACGCTTACTCGGTGCGATGGAGCAGACAGTTAAGCAGCACGAACAGGCATTTGGCGAACTGGAGGTCGATCCCGAGAAACGACTGCGCAAGTAGTTTGGCACTCATTTCTGCGAAAGGCGACTTGCCATGCCCATCGTCCACACCAGGCGCATCCGCATCAAAAAACGCGAGGATGCTCCGAGGTGAAGATCAACGACCTCGAAGCGGAGTATCGCGGCGGCGACCGAAATTACTCGCTGGTGTTCGTACTGCCGAAGACCAGGAAATCGGTCCGCATCTCGGCGGCCGAGAAGGACGACGTGCCGGCCCCGCTGGCGAAGTTGCTCGACGCCCTTTGGGAGACGAGACGCAAGGATTATAGAAACAGCGAGAATACGGAAGGCGATCCGTAGCTGACTGACCATTTCACATGTTTGATCAAGTGTAACACTTCAGCCATCTGAAGTCGTATTGGTGGATTTTGGGGTGTTGTGTTATGACTTGGGGGCATGGCGACATGCACGGAGGTTTTGAACGAATCGACGCTCGATGTTCTTCGGGGGGCCGCGCT
>Ga0307380_10009520_pt1 | contig 12324 bp, 8 predicted proteins | sample UN3MG_FD_202239 | JGI IMG/M metagenome (GOLD analysis project Ga0307380, IMG submission 202239) | Soil microbial communities from Risofladan, Vaasa, Finland - UN-3 | ecosystem: Environmental > Terrestrial > Soil > Coastal area > Acid sulfate soil | place: Finland: Risofladan, Vaasa | collected... | reverse complement strand
TTGACGATCGTGACGGCGTCGGTGGAGGCCGCGTAGTCCAGAATCAGCTCGTTCCCCTCCGTGAGGGTGTACGTGACCTGAGCGAGCAGGTTGCCGGGGTACCCCTCATCGCCGTCCGGGCTCAGGTACGTGAGCCGAACGCCGACGGAGTTTTCCCCTCTCTGCTCCTTGGCCTCCCAAAGGACCTTGTTAAACCCCTTGGCGCCACCGTGGAGGTGGTTCCTGCCGTTGTTGACGGTCACCGAGTGCTCGACGCCGTCGAGTGTGAAGTGGCCCAACGCTATGCGGTTGGCGTACCGGCCGATGAGGCAGCCGAAATAGGTGGCGTCCTCGACGTACTCCCCCAGGGAGTCGTATCCGAGGACGACATCTACGAGGCGTCCATCCCTGTCGGGCGCCATCAACGACGTCACGATGCCCCCGTAGTCCGAGATACGCGCCTCGATCCCTCGCTCGTTCGCGAGTGTGTACAGGTGGACGGGGTCGCCGTCCCCGGTCTCCCCCCATCTCATTCCCTTGAGAATCAGTGCTCTGACACTCCGTGCAGTTCTTGTATCTCTCTTAGGCTTATTAGTTCAAAAGTTAGAGTAGTGCTCGAGAGGGTGCCTGCGACATGGGCTCGGTCAACCCCTTTTGCCTCTGCACCTGGCGGGACGAGGCCGAGTGCGAGGGCTGCGAGCTGCGGGGGAAGCTCAACTGCCGGTGGAGGCGGGAGGACCTCCGGGGATTCCTCCTCATCGTCATCCCCTTCGCCGCCACCGCGGTGCCGGGAATGTACATCGCAGGGCGAGTGACCGGCAGCTGGCTCCTCCAGGCGCTCTATATCGCCTTCATAGTCGTCTTCTTCACGCTCCTTGAGAGCAGGATCCTCTGCCGGCACTGCCCGTTCTACTCGAGGACGGGTTTCACCCTCCGATGCTACGCCAACCACGGGCTGCCGAAGCTCTGGGGATATCAGCCTTCGCCCGCGGGCAGGTGGGAGAGGGCTATTGTGGTGGTGAGCTTCGCGGTCTTCGGGGGGCTGCCCCTTCTGACGGAGCTGACGGGTCTACAGGCGGTCTACGCCGGAGGCTTAGGGGGCACCGCCGAGATCGCATTCGCCGGGCTGGTCGCAGCCACCTTCCTCGCCGTCGTCTCCGGCTTCACACTCCTGAGCCTCTTCTACTGCCCCCGCTGCGTCAACTTCAGCTGCCCATTCAACCGCGTCGAAGAGGGGCTGAGGGAGAAGTACCTAGACAAGAATCCCGTGATAGCGGCGGCCTGGAGGTCACTTAATCAGCGGTAGGCTGCCGGTGACCTTGTCGATCCTCTCCGCGAGGTCGGGTCCGAGCCCTATGGCTGTCACAGTGCCGGGGGGCACCTCTGTGAGTCCGGCGTCTTGGATGACGTAGTTTACGATGTCCAGCTCGTCAGCCTTCTCAGCGAGCTCCTCCAGCTCCTCCAGGGACTCGGCTTCCAGAGCGACCTTCTTCCCGCCCTCGTCCCTCCACCTCATCCAGGCCTTGTGGTTCTCCTTCTTGGCCATCTCGGAGGCGCCGACGGCGGCGTGGCAGGCCTGGGCGATGAGCTTGCCCGTGCTCATGCCGAGGTCCAAGCGGAGGACGATGCACATCTTGTAGCTGAACCCCACTAGGGCACCAGCCTTTCGCGGTCCCTGGGGAACATGCAGCACTCCCGGATGTTGGCCATCCCCGTCACCGTCATTGTCAGCCGCTCGAGGCCGATGCTCCAGCCAGCGTGGGGGGGCGTACCGTACGCGAAGCTCTCAATGTAATGGTTGAAGTTGTCGGGGTTCAGCCCCTTCTGCTTTAGCTGCCGCCTGAGGAGATCGGGCAGGTGGATGCGCTGTGTCCCGCTGCTCAGCTCGATGCCGCCGTAGAGAAGGTCGAAGGCGTGGACGATGTCCGGGTTGTCCTCGTAGGGCATCGCGTAGAACGCCTTCTGCACCGACGGCCAGTCCTTGAGGAAGAACGCCTCCTCGCCCACGAGCTCCGTGAGCTTCCTCTCCTGAGCCTTGGTGAAGTCCTCACCCCAGATCATCTCATCCCCAGCCCCTTGTAGCATCTCAACGGCTTCGGTGTAGGTCACCCTCCTCAGGGGGAGCCCAGGCACCGTGAGCTCCCTGCCCAGGAGCTTCAGCTCGTCGCCGCAACGCTCCTTCACCGTGCTCAGGAGGTGGGCCAGCGTCTCCTCGAGCACCTTCATCACTGTCTCGTCGTCGGCGAAGGCCTGCTCGATGTCCATCTGCCTCACCTCGTTGAGATGGGTCGGCGTGTTGAACTTCTCCGCTCTCCAGATAGGAGTCACCGTGAACACCTTCTCGAAGCTGATGGCGCACATCTGCTTGTATAGCTGGGGGCTCTGCGCCAGGTAGGCCTGCTTCTCGAAGTAGGGGAGCATGAACAGATCGGCGCCACCCTCTGATGCCGACGCGATGACGCACGGCGGCTGGAACTCCATGTACCCTCTCTCCGACAGGAAGCTACGGAACGTCTGGAGCAACACGTGCTGGATGCGGAAGATGGCCCCCGTCTTGGGGGTTCGAAAGTCCATGAACCTGTAGTTGAGTCGGGTCTCCAGCTCAGACTCGACCCTACCGAAGAGGTCGAAGGGCAGGGGCTGATCCGCCTTGCTGACGACCTCCAACGCTTCGGGGACGAACTCCACGCCCGCGTTGGCGATGGGGCTCTCCACCATCTTCCCCGTGACCTTTACGACGTCCTCCCTGCCCAGCGAGGAGACGAACGCCTTCTGGTCGTCGTCCTTGACGGTGACCTGGACCTCCCCCGTCTTATCCCTTAGTATGACGAAGCTGATCTTCCTCAGCTCCCTGGTCCTCGTCACCCACCCGGCCAGGGTGACGGTCTTCCCCACGTTCGCCTTGGCCTCTTCGATGTAGATTCGCTCGAACATTCATGGCTTCTCCTGGCCGAAACCAATGGGTGAAGAAACCTGTATGCTATAAAAACTTTGGTGGGTCAGTAGGCGTACTCGACCCTGAGGTCCATTTTACGGACCTCCTTCGCTATATCCGTGAGCGCCTTGATCCGCTTCTTGCTGAGGCGCCTTGCGCCCCTTCCCTGAAGCACGATCCGGGTCTCCGTGGTCCCGTCGGGGAGCCAGATTATGTTTATCGTGACGATGTGCTGGCTCGAGAAGAGGTCCTCCAGGAAACCCCTGTCGTTCACCCCATCCTCGATCACCAGTACTCTACGGCCGAAGCTGTCGCCGACATCCCTCGTCAGCTTCCCGCCGTCGGTCATGAACTTGTTGCGGTCCCCTCGACCGACCACGAGCACTAGAAATCCGCCGGTCTCGAAGGTCTTGTCCAGTCGGGCCTTCTGTAGAGCCGGATATTTGTTCTCGACGTCCAATAGATACTGCGCTACCTTCATGTAGAGATCGTTTACTTCGCCTTTCCTGACCTTCTCCTGGCATTTCGAGCAGAGCATCCCGCTCCTAAGACAGAACTCACATAGTTGTGTTTGCACTCAGCTGTTCCTCCGGCGATTCCGGAGAAGCCAGTGCGAGATGCCCTTTAAATGTTTTCAGCGGTGGATCTTGATCTCGATGGTACTCACGTTCGTCGGACCCGGTCGGTCCGGAGATGTGAGCTCCTCGGTACCAATGATTATCTCCCCTACCTTCATGTCTGACATGAACCGGTTTCTGGTGACCTCGACAACGTCGACGGCCGTGCTGATGGACCTGCCCCTCGCCTTGACGAGCACCTCTTCCTGTCCGCTCTTGAACAGGGTCATAACGGCGAGCACGTAGTTGAGAACCGGCTTCCTACCAATGAAAACAGTATTCGATCTCGACACACAGACTCCTCCAGGTATCTTTTTGGTATTGGTGTGCTATATGGGGCTGCATGCCGGTTAAAAGGTTATCGCAATTATAGCATGAATTGAAAATACGTCGTCAAATGGGCTGTTTTTACGAAAAATTGCGAGGTTCACCCAAAAAAGTAGGTCCGCATAAACGCATAGACATCAGATTTCAGACCTTAAATTAAAATTGACGATCAGACATCCACCCGCGCTGAAGAGCGCCTGCACACCTACCAACAAATTTTTTAATACGACAGCATCCATTCCCGTGAGACGGAGGAGTCCCCCCACGGGCAACCTGAAGGGGGAAGAGATCCCCCGTATCGCAAAAGCCGCCGTGGCTCAGCTCGGTAGAGCGTCTGGCTGTTAACCAGTTGGTCATCGGTTCGAATCCGATCGGCGGCGCCACTCACCTAATTCATCTTACCAGAAAGTGTGTAGAGCCCCTCCTGGAGCTTGAGCACGCCGTCCCGGTTCATCTTCCCTATGATGCCGGTCACTGTCTGGCTGACGCTCTCGGTCATCCTCTTGAACCCCAGGAGCTTGGCGGTCTCGTTGAGCAGTGACTCCCCGCTGATCCCGAGGGAGTGACCCACGACAAGGACGACGGCGTTGCCGATCTCCACGGGCGGGATGTGCTCCACGGCCCTGAAGGACTCCTCAACTCCCTCGACGGGGACGCGCACCGTCAGGGGGACGTCCTCCACCGGCCAGAGGAAGCCGTCGACGCACCTCAGCTCGCCCCTGGTCACCAGCCAGTCGATCTCCTCGAAGAAGGCGTCCGCGAAGCTCTGGGTGGCCCGGCTCAGCCTGAAGGCGGTGTTCAGCCGCCTGTATGCGAGATCCCTGTGGATGGGTCCCTCCACCGCCACGAGCTGGGGGAGAAGCCTCTTCACCTCTGCGTGGTACTGGGCCATGTACCTCTCCTTGAACTCGGCCGAGTACCTACTGAAGAGGTGGTCGGGTCTCAACCTAGCGAACCTGTAGGGCTCCACCTCCGGGAGGTCGTTTCCCCTCGCCTCCTCGACCCTTCCCCTCTTCACGGTCCTAACGGGGGTGGGCGCGGACGTCTCGTCGAGGACCTCCATGGTCCTCGGTCCTCTCTCTGCGTCCTTGAGGGCGTTCCTCAGCCTCTTCAGCTCGGTGGACCTCCTCTGAACCCAGTCAGGGGACCAGATCCGGTGGATCCTCCACCCCAGGTTCTCCAGCACCTGGTTCCTCAGCCGGTCCCTGTCCCTCGCCATGCTGGCCTCCCTGTAGGTGTCACCGTCGCACATGATGCCGAGGATGAACCTCCCCGGGTTCCTGGGGTCCACGACGCCGAGGTCGACCCTGAAGGAGCTGGAGCCCACGCTGGGCACCACCTCGTAGCCGAGGCCCTCCACCTCCTCGGCGACGTCCATCTCCAGGGGTGAGGCGAAGCCAGCGTCACCCCTCGTCTCCTCCAGGTTCTTCGGCCTCCTCTCGGCGTAGCGGAGGTAGTAGTGGAGGCTGTGGACCCCCTCGGCCTGGGTGGAGGTGAGCTTGATGTCGTCGTACTTGATGGAGCTGACGAGCACCACCTTCTCCCGGGCCCTGGTGATCGCGACGTTGAGCCTCCTCTCGCCCCCCTGCTTGTTCAGGGGGCCGAAGTTCATGGTGATGCGCCCGTCCTCGTCGCGCCCGTAGCCGACGCTGAAGATCATGACGTCCCTCTCGTCGCCCTGGACGTTCTCCAAGTTCTTCACGAAGAAGCCGTTGAGCCTGTCCTCCTTAAAGTGCTGCTCGAACTTGGGGCGGTCACGGAGCCGCCTCTCCACTGCGTCCTGCACCGTGTTCATCTGGCTCAGGCTGAAGGTGACGACCCCAAGGGTCTTGTCCGGATGCCTCTGGAAGTGGTCGAAGACGAGGTCGGCCACCACCTCGGCCTCCCTCGGGTTGTTCCTGGCCCGCCCCCTCTGGTAGACGCCGTCCTCCACGTAGACGAACTCGAGGCCCAGGTCCTCCGCCCCCATCCTCGACGCCGGGAAGAGGACGAGACGGCCGTCGTAGTACCTGTCGTTGCTGAAGCTGATGAGGGAGTCGTGCCTGCTCCTGTAGTGCCACCTGAGCATCTTCACCGGGAGCCCGATGGACATGCACTCGTCTAGGACGCTGTCGAAGACGTCGAACTCGTAGTTCGCGGCGTCCCAGTCGAAGTCCTCGTCCATGGAGTACTGGAAGAACGGCGTCGGCGGAAGCTGCTTCGGGTCCCCGGCCACCACGAGCCGGTCCCCCCTGTAGATGGAGCCCACGGCGTCCTCAGTGTAGATCTGTGACGCCTCGTCGAAGACGACGAGGTCGAAGTGGATGGCTCCAGGCTTCAGGAACTGGCTGACGCTGATGGGGCTCATCATGAGGCAGGGCTTGAGGCGCCAGATCAGGTTGGGGATCCTCTCGAAGAGCTCCCTCAGGGGCATATGGCGGCTCTTCTTGGTGGCCTCCCGCCTCAGTATCGTGATCTCCGAGTCCGGCGCCACAACGAAGACGCCCTGGGGCTTGTGCTCGTTGGCGGCCTCGATGACCCTCTGCGCGGAGAGCCTGATGAACTTGCGGTCCAGCTCCTGGAAGTCGTCGATCAGCTGCTCGTGCTCCTTCCCCCTGAAGTCGCTGAGGTTGATGTCCTCGCTGAAGACCATGTCGAGGAACCCCTGGTAGATCGACTTGTGGAAGACATCTAGGAGCACGTCATGGCCGATCTTTTTTTGGATCATCTGCTCAAGGAGTGCCCCTAGCCCGTCGCTGGAGAGCTCCGCTGTGATGGTGTTGTAGTCGACCCAGGTCTGGAGGTCGTCAATGCGGGACCTCAGCGCCCTCATCCTATCCATGATCTTCTCAGGGGCCATCGCCTCCCGTCGGCCCTTCCAGATGGGCTCCTCGAACCTGCCGTTCAGCTCCTCTACGTATCCCCCAAGCTTCTCGAGCCTCTCACTGACGCCGGGGTTCGCGGGCATGGCGCCGCCCCCGTCCGAGGCACGCCTCTTCAGGGAGTCCGGCACGCCGCTGGAGAGGGCCCGGATCACCCTCTTGGTCCAGTCCACCGCCCCGGCGACGGCGTCCCAGTCGGTGAGGAGCCCGGCGTAGAGGTGGCCGAAGGAGCCCTGCATCTCCTCCTTGAGCCCCTCGACGTGGTCCTCGAACCTCTGGAGCCCCTCGACCCTCCTAAGGTCCAGGATGAGGGCCCCCATGTGGGGTGGATGCTCTGTCTTCCGGGTCGCCAGGGCCTCTGCTGATGTCCTGCTCAGGGCCCCAAGCCTCTCGCCGACCTCGTAGGCCCACTCATCGATCTCCTTGAACGTGCTCTTCTCCAGTGACTTCCCTGAGGTCGGAATCCTCCTCGGGGGCACCAGACCTCCCACCTCCCGGGTCCTCTTCCTCCAGGCGGCGAGGGAGTCCCTTAGCCTGTGGCCTACCTCGAGGAGGTCCTTCCCGGGCTTGGTGCCGGCTGCAAGGTTGTCCCTCAAGGCCTTGGGTGCCCTGGCTCTCCCTGCGATCTTGATGGCCGTCTCGGCGGTCTCCAGGGCCTTCTCTGCGGCCTCGAAGTCGGGCCTGTCGCCGGTGTAGTAGCTTCCCAGGGCCTTTTTTGCGTCCTCCTGGCCTTCGGCGAGCTTTCTCTGGAGCTGGACGAGCTCCTTGGCGGTCTTCAGGTCGTCGAGTATCGTCTCGGGCACGCTGCCTGACCTGCTGACCCTGGAGACGGTTCCCTGGATGCTGTAGTGGCTGGGGTTAAGGAACCTGAGGAAGGATTTGCCGGAGCCCTCGTACCATCCGATGAGACGGTCCAGGTCGAGGGTGAGGAGCTCCTCCGTGTAGACGTCGAGCCTGCCCCTGAGCTCCTCGCTCCCGCTGTAGTGCTCCCTGAGGCTCTCGAGCAGCGCCCTCGTCTCCTGGAGTCTGCTCATGTCGAGCCACGCCCTCTCGGGCTTGGTCTCCCCCTCGCAGAGGTCGGCGAGTTGGGAGAGCTGCATCGCCCTCTCTGGAGTCTCGACGTCCGTCTTCAATCCCAGGAACTCAGCAGTGGCGTCGGCGTCCTTCTTCCATTTGAGCATCCCGTCCCGGAGGTTGGTGGCGTACTCGTTGAGCTCCGTCATCTGCTTCAGGAGATCGCCGTCTCCCTTCGAGGCGGGCTTAAGGACCTCCTTCAGTGAGCTCCACTCCCCCTCTATGCGGTCGGCGGTGCCCGGCGGGAGGACGAGGAACCTGCTGTCGTAGCTCTTCTCCAACGCCCTCCGCTCGTTCCAGTAGGCCTCCCACTCCTTTCTGAGGTCCCTTGTCCTGTCCTTGACGCCATCGAGGTCGACGTCCTCGAACCAGTTCATGGGGGGCCTCGGCGTCGCCGTGATGAGCTCCGCCAGCCTCTGGAGGCGCTCGTACTCTGCGGTGGTCTTGGGGGCCTCCAGCCCCAGGGTCTCCGTGAACCTGGTCGTGGCCTCCTTGAGCCCCTCGATGGTGGAGATGGCTCCATCCAGGAGGGCCATCCAGCTTGAGCGTGTCTCGGGGGTGAACCTTTCCTCCCTGCACCCCCTCCAGGGAAACCTCTGCCCCTCCTCGACGACGGCCCAGGCGTTGGTGAGCCTCCTCATCTTCTCCTCGAGCTCGAAGAGCCTCGCCTGGTTCAGGGTGTTGAACGCGGGGTAACCGCTGGGGAGGAAGGGGGCCTCCTCGAGGCGCGCGAGCCTGCCGAAGAGCTCGTAGGCGCTCATCTCCATGGGCTGTCTCCTGATGTGGAGGGCCTCGACGTAGGCGTTGAGCTGGTCCCGGCGTGACGCCAGCCTGCTTAGCTCCTCGTCGGTGATGCCCCCCCTTAGACTCAGGTGCTCGTCCATGGACCTCTTCAGCTCTGCGACGACCTCCCTCTTGTTCGCCTTGTGGCTGTGGAGCTCGAGGCAGAAGTCGTCTAGGTTCTTCGCCTTGAGGCGACTGTAGACGACCTCGAGGGCGGCCATCTTCTCGCTGACGAAGAGGACGCTCTTCCCGGCGGCGATGAACTCGGAGATCATGTTGGCGATAGTCTGGCTCTTCCCGGTGCCCGGGGGGCCGTGCATCACGAAGCTCTGCCCCCCGAGGGCGTACTGGATGCAGAGCTGCTGGCTGCTGTCGGCGTCGAGGACCTGGTATGTGCCCTTAGGGTCTACGATGCCGTCTAGCTCCCCCTCTGTGGGCAGGAGGCCGTCAGCCGTGGGGGGCTGGGCGACGCCGGCGAGGGCCTTGATGAGGGGGTGCTCCGCGATGATGTTGGCGTTCTCCTCAAGGTCGTGGTACATGACCAGCTTGTAGAAGGAGAAGAGGCCGAGCTGGACCGTGGGTTCAACGTACCAGCCGGTGCCCTCCACCGCCTCCTGGACCGTGTCTAGGTAGTCGCTCAGTGTTCTCTCCTCGAAGTCTGGGAGGGGCGGCAGCTCGATGTTGTGGTCGTACTGGAGCTTCAGCTTGAGGGCGGGGTTCAGTATGACTTCGTCCTCGACGGCCGGTATCTGTATCCTGTAGGGGTCCCTGGTCGTCTTACGGGTGAGCTCCACCGGGGTCAGCGCGATGGGGGACATGAGCTGCTCGCTGGTGCCCGAGTCGACCCACCTAAGCATTCCAAAGGTCACGTAGAGTACCCTGATCCCCCTCTCCCTGTACTCTGAGGCCGACCGGCGGGCGAGGTTCCTCAGGATCCTCTCCAGCTGGCTGCGCTCCTGCGTCGATGGGACCACCTGGGTCTTCCGGGGGCGCGTCGCCCTCTCGCCTTCCGCTGGGGGCATCCAGATCTCCCACCACTTGTTCTCGGTGACGAGCCTCTCGAAGACGGCGTTCATCCCGGGCTCGTCGAACTGGGTGTTGGAGCTCCTGGTGGGCCTGAAGTTGACGAGGCGGTTTCGCCTGCTCAGGTCGATGAGCTTGAGCTTCCATTCGTCGATCCTGCGTAGTACCTTTGATTGAGCTTTGTCCAAAACGTCTCGACCCTTGTATGAGAGTAAAGATGTCCAAGGGAAATAAGAGCTTTATTGCGATCCCCTCAGGTAGACGGGCTGGATTAACTGAAATTTATGAAAAATGGTATTAAAATATCTTTTAATCGCGTCTTCTGGCCTAGTTTTATCCCACTTAGAGGACCTTTTTCATCTTTTCTTCATTAACCCGTGAAGTGCTCCCAGCCCCCCTTCTTGATGAGGGTCTCCACGCCATCCTCCACCAACACCATCCTCCTCGTAGACGTGGCCACACCCAACTCTAAGAGGTCGCAACCCACTGTTCTTAGGGCCTCCCTCGCCATATCCATCTCTGAGGGCTTCACGGTGAAGACGAGTTCGTACTCCTCGCCGCCGTAGAGGGCCAGCTTCCCGGGGTCCATGTCGTGGATGCCAGCGAACTCCTCGGCCATGGCTGAGATGGGCAGTGTGTGGAGCTTGAAGCCGACGCCGCTGCTCCGGGAGAGGTCGTAGAGGCTGACGGCGAGGCCGTCGCTCGAGTCTATAGAGGCTGTGACCGCGCCGGACTCCCCGAGGGCGATGCCCTCCCTCACCCTTGCGTTTGGGGTGTAGACGGATGCCAGCAGTTTTTCCCTGAGCGCGTCCGGTGCGTCGACGCCCTCTAGGAGGATCTTGAATGCGGCGGCAGTATCGCCGAACCTCCCGGTGGCGGCGAGGACGTCCCCTGGCGTCGTGCCCTTCCTCTTCATGAGTCTGTTCTCTTCGCCGACGCCGAACGCTACTCCGCTGATGATGATGTCGGGGGCCTCGTTTGTGTCCCCTCCTATGACGTATCCGCCGTACTCCCGTGCCCCGGCCTCGAAGCCTTTGGCCAGTTCTTCGACGTCGTCCACTCTGACGTCCCTGGGTATGCCGAGGCTGGAGAGGAACGCTTGGGGCTGGACGCCCTTCGCCCCCAGGTCGCTGAAGTTCATGACCACCGCCTTTCTGGCGGCCTGGAAGTGGCTCATGCCCGGGGGGATGTCGGTGCTCCAGACGAGCATGTCGGTGTTCATCACCGCGGCCCTCCCGTCGCCGAGGCTGACCGCCATCACGTCGTCCCAGAAGGGTATCGGCATGTTGGGCATCGGGGTGATGTGGCGGAGCATCAGCTCTATGAGGCCCCTCTCCCCTATTTCTCCCACCGTCTTTGGCATGGTCTCATCATGGTCCATGGGGTTTTCTGGAGCCAATAACTTTACCGCTGCCTTCTGGAAAACGTCAAATATGCTTGCTGGGTTATTTCCTTTAAATCTGGAGGTCTGTTGGATGAAGGTACTTGACGACATCAGGGTTTTGGATCTGTGCCATGTCTGGTTCGGGCCGTGGTGCTGCATGATGCTGGCGGACTTTGGGGCGGAGGTCATCAGGATCGAGCCGCCGTGGGGGGCCATCGACCGGGCGGCCGAGGGAGCCCTGAAGGGGGGTTCCAGCTACACGTTCCACCACCTGAACCTGAATAAGAAGAGCCTCACCCTCAACCTGAAGGAGCCGGAGGGCGCGGAGATATTCAAGGAGCTGGTGAAGGTCTCGGATGTTGTGGTCCAGAACTTTAGCCCCGGTGCTATGGAGCGGCTGGGCTTCGGATACGACGTTCTCAAGGAGCTGAACCCCAAGGTTATCTACGCGGCGCTCTCGGGCTTCGGTCAGACGGGGCCCTATACGAAGCGGAGGAGCTACGCAATGATTGCGGAGGCGATGAGCGGTCACACCCGGCTCACCGGGGAGAGCCACGATCCCGAAGGGCCTCCCATCGAGATGGCCCAGGCCTACGGGGACCTCGGCCCCGGGACGATGGCGGCCATGTCTCTCCTCGCCGCCCTCAGGTATAGGGACAGGACGGGGAAGGGGCAGATGATCGACGTCGCCCAGTTCGACTGCATGTCCGCGTACAACACGGCGATCACGGCCTACCTTCTCTTCGGGATGACCCCGAGGGAGATCCGGGAGAAGTATCCCATGGGGAGGGGCGGCATCGGCGGCATACTGAAGACGAGCGACGGCGGCTGGGTCAGGCTGGCGGGCTTCGGGCCCAGAGGCATGGACAAGATGAAGGAGTGGATGGAGGTGGAGGAGCCTACGAAGGAGATGCTGGAGGAGCGGGTCGCATCCATGACCCGGGACGAGGCCGTCGACCTCTTCGTCGGCATGGGGCTTCCCGTGGCGCCCATCTACCACGTGAACGAGACTATCGAGGATCCCCACCTGAACGCCCGGGACATGTTCGTGGAGGTGGAGCATGGCAAGGCGGGCAAGCTGAAGCTCCTCAACTTCCCGGTGAAGATGACTGAGAGCCCCGGTGAGGTGAGGACGGCGTCGCCGGTGCTGGCGCAGCACAGCAGGGAGGTGCTCAGGGAGCTCCTGGGGGTCTCGGATGAGAGGTTCGAGGAGCTGGTGAAGGCCGGCGTCACGTCGAAGCCTATGTGAGATGTTTTTAGGGAGGATCGCCTCTCCTTCTCATGGTGTTCCAGGGTTGGATCCCTACGAGTGGCTGGGTCTCCTGATAGGGCTGTTCGTAC
>Ga0307380_10009519_pt1 | contig 12324 bp, 8 predicted proteins | sample UN3MG_FD_202239 | JGI IMG/M metagenome (GOLD analysis project Ga0307380, IMG submission 202239) | Soil microbial communities from Risofladan, Vaasa, Finland - UN-3 | ecosystem: Environmental > Terrestrial > Soil > Coastal area > Acid sulfate soil | place: Finland: Risofladan, Vaasa | collected... | reverse complement strand
CGACCTCTACATCGCCACCAGCAACATCGGCAAACTGTTTCGGGTGGGGTCGACGGTGGGACATGAGGGAAGTTTCGAGTCGCCCGTCAAGGACACCAAGATAATCTCCCGTTGGGGGACTCTGACTTGGCGCGGTGAGGCCCCCGAAGGATCCGCCGTGGAGTTTTACACCCGCTCCGGGAACTCCGACCGGCCCGACCGGACGTGGAGTGACTGGGCGGGGCCGTACACCAACCCGAACGGTTCTGCCATCACCAGCCCGCCGGCGCGCTACCTGCAATGGAAGGCGACCCTCCGGTCGGCGAACGGCGCCAGCCCGGTGCTCAACGAAGCGACGATTTCCTACGTCAACCAGAACCTTCCACCTCTGATTCGCTCCCTTAACGTGAGCACCAGCAGCGAGAGGACGGGACCGACGGGAACGTCTTCCACGTCAAGCCCCGGGGCCATGACCACCGTCACGGTGACTTCGATGCCCACAGTGAGCTACCCGGTTCCGTCAACCTCCAGCAGCAACTCCAAGCCGACGCCGACCACCCTCAGCTGGAAGGCCGACGACCCCAACGGAGACGCGCTGGTTTTCTCCCTTCAAATCCGGGCGGCGGATGAAGAAGAGTGGCACCTGGTCAAGGATAAACTGCAGCAGACGAGTTACACCCTGGATCCCAATTCGCTGGCGGATGGAAAGTACGTCGCCCGCCTGATCGCCTCCGACGAGGCTTCGAATCCGCGGGAGACGGCGCGCAGTGCGGAACTGGTCAGCGCCCCCTTCTGGCTGGACTCGACCCCTCCTCAGGTTCGCGCCCTAAAGCAGCAAGTGACGGCGGGTGGTGCGGAGGTCACATTCCAGGCCGAGGATGCCACCTCGCCCCTGAGCAAGGCGGAAACCTCTCTGGACGGAGAGGACTGGCAGGACGTTCACTCCGACGACGGCATCGTGGACACGCGAAGCGAGACTTTCACCGTTCGAACCCGGAAACTCGACCCCGGCGAGCACGTCCTGACCCTGCGGGCCACGGACACAGCGGGGAATGTGGGAGTTGGCAAGGCGGTCCTCCGCATCCCGGCGGGGAGCGGCCCCGGCCGCTAGAACTGCCCCCGGGAAAGGGCACTCCGGCCGCCCGGCAGCCCGGCGGAAGGGGCGCCCCACCAAGAATTTTGAGACAACTTTGAAATCATGCTCCGCATCTCACCAAGCGAGTCGAGGTGCGGCCCAAACAGGGCCAATTGAGCCACAACACGACGGCGAGAAAGAAGGCCGCTCCTGAGACTCAACTGATCGCACGCGCGCAGCAGGGCGACGAAGAGGCGTTCGCGGCGCTCCACGAGGCGCACAAACGGCGCGTCTACTCTCTCTGCCTGCGCATGACCGGTGACACCGCCGAAGCGGAAGACCTGAGCCAGGAAGCCTTTTTGCAGCTTTTCCGGAAGATCTCCACTTTCCGCGGCGAGTCGGCGTTCACAACCTGGCTGCATCGCCTGGTGGTGAATGTGGTGCTGATGCACCTCAGGAAGAAAGGTCTCCAGAAGATCTCACTGGACGAGGTGGACACTTCCCAGGAAGAGCCGGTCAAACGCGACTATGGCGAGGACGACCGGCGACTGATAGGATCGATTGACCGCATCATCCTGGGACGTGCCATCGCGGCGCTTCCGCCCGGCTACCGTGCGGTCTTCGTACTGCACGACGTGGAGGGTTTCGAACACAACGAAATCGCTCAGATCATGGATTGTTCGATCGGGAATTCGAAGTCGCAGCTCCACAAGGCCCGGATGAAGCTCCGGGAGCATCTCCGGCGCGATCAACGGAACCCCCGCAGAGAAGCGTCCCACTCTTCGGGTTCGGAAGACGAGAGGTAGGAGAACCATGTCCGACCAGGGCCACGAGAGGCTTGACGATGCCCGGGCTGCCTGCCGGCAGTTCGATATGGACCTGCCCGCTTATCTCGAGGGTGAAGATCGGCCGGCCGTGCCGGCCCACGCCCGGGAGTGCGTCTACTGCGCCGTCCTGCTCGCCGATTTGGAACAAGCCACTTTTGCCAGCCACCACCTGCCCATCGAGGAACCTCCGGCCAGAGTCTGGGCGAACATCCGGGCCAGGCTGGCGAGCGAAGGGGTAATTCGCGAGCAAGTCAGCGGTTGGCGCCGGTGGCTACAACACCAAATCCTCCAGCCTGCCTCCGCACCGGCCGGCGCCTTGGCCTGCCTGACAATCCTGTCAATCTTCCTGTTGGGGCCGGGAGACTCCGGGCTGAGAAGGGCATCCGGCTGGCTGTCGCCGGGCGCGGCGCCCGCCATCGCAACGGCCTCGGTCTTGGGGATGGACAAGGACCTCCTGCAAACCCTCCGCCAAATGGAGGAAAGCTATCAAGCGCTGGAGGCCACGCTGGACCCGGATCTCAAGGCAGCGTATCGCCAGAGCCTCGGGACGCTGGATGATTGCATCCGCGAGTGCCTGACGCATTGCCAGCGGCAGCCCACCGACGCGCTGGCGCATGAGTACCTCTTGAACGCATACCGGTCGAAGGCTCAGGTGCTTGCTTCCGCCCTGCAGTTCGACCGGCGCTAACGTTATTCCCGGGGGAGCGACTAAAGTGAGCTTCTCGAACTCAATGAAGAAATGCAAGGTGGCACAAACCATCCCCTGGGGGAGTCTTCTGCTCCTTTTCCCGCTGAGCCTGACCGCGGTCGCGAGCCCGGCGCGCCTGGACAAGACCTTCGAGACGACGTCGAGTCCCGAGGTCACGTTGACCAACCTGCGAGGCAAGCTGGTGGTCCGCGGCTGGGACAAGCAACTCGTCCGGGCCCAGTGCACCACCCTCTCCCCGCGCGTCGAGGTGGATGCCGAAACCCTCCCGCGCTCCGGCCCGGTGGAGCGGGTGCAGCTTGCCGCCCACCTCCTGGATCCCTTGGTGACCGGGGAAGACGAAACCGTGGACTGCATTCTGGAGGTTCCCCGCGACGCCAGCGTTGAGATCCGGAACCGCCAGGGCAGCGTCAGAATCGAATTGGTCCGCGGCCAGCACACGCGCGTGGAATCCACCAACGGAACCATTTCCGCGACGGACATCAGCGGCCACCTTTTCGCGCGCACGCTGGGCGGCGACATCGAAATCGTTCGCGCCTCGGGGCGCGTCGAGGCCTTTTCGATCACCGGCGCCATCCGCTTTATCGACGCCACCAGCAAGGATCTGCGCGGCAACTCGAACTCCGGCAAGATCGTCTTCCAGGGCGATTTTATTCCCGGTGCGGAATATGTTCTGTCCACCTATAGCGGGGACATTGAAATCCTTTGCCCTCCGGCCTCATCCTTCCAACTGACCGCCAAGACGGTGAAAGGGAAGGTCGACAACGAGTTTTCACTGACACCCAGGCGCCGTGACGTGTCACCGCTCTCTTCCGCTCACAGCCTAGTGGGCACCAGTAACGCAGGCAACGCCATGGTTGAGCTGTCATCCTTCAGCGGCACGATTCGCCTGCGGCCGCAACGCTAATGCCGTTCCCATCCCGCCCTGCGGGATGCTTTTAGCGCCCCGCTATCTCCTACCCGGACCGATCCTCCCCCACGCCCAAGTTGCGGAATTCACTTCCCGCCCACTATAATGAAGCCGCATCGCAATCGAGTGCTTCGACGGTTCAAGGATGAGTCGTCAGCGAAGAAAGCTGATCTACATTCTGGGATTCATGGGCTGCGGCAAGTCTACCGTCGGCGAACTATTGGCGCGGGAACTCGGCTGGTCATTTATCGATCTCGACACCACCATCGAGGCCGGGCAAGGCGCGAGCGTGCGGGAATTATTCGATCGGGCGGGCGAGGCCTTTTTCCGCGAAATCGAGCGGGCGGCGCTGGTGGAAGTCTCCAAGACCGAGCCCGCAGTCGTGGCATTGGGCGGCGGGACGTTCGTTCAGAAACCCAATATCGACCTGATTCGCGAAAACGGCGGTACAACGGTGTGGCTTGATTGTTCCATTCAGGAGTTGGTTCGGCGCTGCGAGGGCAAGAACGACCGGCCGCTGTTCCGCGACCCACTCAGCTTTTCGCGGTTGCTCGAACAGCGACTTCCCTACTATCAAATGGCGGAATTCCGAGTTTCAACCGAAGGAAGGTCGCCGCAGGAAGTGGTCGACCAGATCCTTCATCTCAATCTCCATTAGAGTGCAAGGAGCTGCTTCTGATTATCAACCAACAGAGAACGGCGCTCTTCATCACAGCCCTGATTGGTTTCACGGCCGCCGGGGGGGGATTCCCCGGTGCGGGAGGCCGCTCGCCTTCCTCGGCTCCTGCCGACATCGTGGACGAGGGAATGTTCATCATCTCCCTGGGCGGCAAACAGATCGGGACAGAGAAATTCAGTATCCGTTCCACGGGAGACAAAAAAGTTGACGCGCAAGCCCAGATCGAGCTGCGCGTTGAACGTGAAGGGAAAACCTACGCTTTCCGGACTTCTCCGAAACTGATTCTCAACGCGGACCTCGAACCGGAAACCTATTCCTGGAGCCAGAAGGGCGCTCAACCGTCGCGGTTGGAAGTGGATTTCCGCACCAAGCCGGCGCGGGCCCGCTACCACACCCTCGAGGGCGACGACGACGTTCGAGATTTCGACCTGCCCAAAGGGCTCATCGTCCTCGACGACAACGTCGTTCACCATTACCAGTTGGTCGTGGACCGATTCGACCGAGTCGCTTCGAGGAAGCAGACCTTCCCGGCATTCATCCCCCAGGAAGCCCTGCCCGGAGTCCTCGACGTGGAAGATCTGGGATTGGAGCAGATCGACCTCGAAGGGGAGCAGCGTGAACTCCAGCACCTGATGGTCTCTTCCGAACTCGCCCGAATCGACCTTTGGGTGGACAAAGACCGCCACCTCCAGCGCGTCTTCATCCCCGCCGCGCAACTGGAGGCAGTCCGCAAGAAGTAGACGGACGGCAAACCTTCCCCTTCATCCGCCGGCCTACGCCGCGCGTGGCTGCGACCCGCCGGGGATTCTCTCGCCGCGCCCTTATAGAGGATGGGTTCAGGTCCGCTTACTGCGGGTAAAAAGTGAAGTTGGAGACGGCAACTTCTTCGCCGCGCGGGATGAGGAAGCCAAACTTCCCTTCGGCAAAATTCAGGCCAGGCTCGCTCCAGGAATCAATGGCAATCCACTTCTTGCCGTCGTAAATCTCGTGAACGATGCCGTCAGGCGAGATCTTGATTTGCATCGTGTAGTAGCCCGCGCCTTCCATCCCGTGCTCAACCTTGAACTCGCGGGTCGAGTCTCCGTTTCGGATCTGGCTTCGGTAGAGGAATTTCTTGTCCATCTGGAAGAGCAGATAATTCTTCTGATCCTTTTCGTTGATCACCCATTGCAGCCGCCGGCCCCGGCGTAAGGCGACGGTGAAGACAAACCGCCCGCTGGTGGGCGACATCCGGAAGAGTGTGAAGTCCCCGCCCCGACGGACAAACCACTCTCCGTCGCGAGTCCAGCCGTTGGGGTCTTCCCAATCGTCCATGCCTCCTCGCTTCTCTTCGACAAGGCTCAGACTCAAGGTCCGGGTCTCCCCGGGCACAATCTCAACGCTGGCCGAACGCGAAGAGTGGTTGGGCGCCCGCGCCGTAAGAATATAGGTGCCCTCGGGTAGGCTCAGCGTGGTGTCATTCACCGGCCGCGCTTGAGATTCGCCCTGGCGCTGCAGGGTGACACGACTGTCCGCGGGAGAAACGCTGAGGCGTAACGTCCCCATTGCGGCTTCCAGTGAGACCTCGCCTCCGCCCAACCGCACCGCTTCTCCGGCCCGGAACAATCTGGAGATCTGCCGAGGCTTGGACTCTTCCTTGCGCAGCTCGATGGTGTGTGTCCCGGGCTCGAGATTGGCAGCAGAAAAGCTGCCGTCGGCTTGCACCGTTCCCAGCGGATTGCGGTCCAATAACACCTGCGCGCCCACGGGAGCGCCTTGGATCTCCAGGGACGCTACACTGGGAAGAGGCACGAGCCTGAACTCCAGCCTCGTCTCCGCCCCCTTCGCAATCGCCGCGCGCTGCTCCGGGCCCGCCCGGAAGCCCGGCTTGGAGACCTGAACCGAAAATTCTTTGACCTCGAGATTTGGGATCCGCAATTGGCCTCGGCGGGTCGTGCGGCGATACTGCTTGCCGTCCAGAAGGACGCTCACATCGTCTTCGCCGACAACGACCACCAGCGTGCCGACGTTGCGGTCAGAGGTGAGGGAAACCGTGAGGGTTGGCGTGGGGCCGGTTTCCAGGACGAGCTTTCGCTGGACATCTCCTTCGCCCAGAGTCAATTCGTGGGGGCCTGCGGCGAGATCCTCCAGCACAACCCCATCCGGACCCACCTCTCCGGCAGGCCGCCCATCAATGCTTGCCCCTACGGGACCAAAGCTGCAGTACAGAAGCGCACGCCGACCCAGACTTCCCAGGGCAACCGCCCGGAGTCCTTTCGCGGTCACCGGACCGGCGATTCTTGGAGTCCCTCCGGGTGTCACGTCAAAGGAGAGGCTCGCCTCGCCGTGGCGGCCTGAAATCGTCAGCGTGTGGCTGCCGGTGGGGAGGCTGTCAAGCGTGAACTCGCCCTCCTGGAGCTCGCCCACCGGATTTCCGTCCAGTTTGACACGCCCGGCATCGAGATCCGCCTGCACGCGCAGGACCTGCGCCATCGGCTGGAGCGTGAGCACGACCGGAGCCGGTGCAGAATCGGTTGCAGCTTCGACAGATACCGTCACCGCCTCGTAGCCGTCCTTCATGGCCTCCAACCGATGAACGCCAACCGGAATCTCCACTTTGAGATTGGATGTGCCGTACACCTTTTCATTGATGCGAATCGTGGCGCCCTCTGGAGACGTTCGGACCTCCAGAGGTACCAAGGCGGCGGCAGGTGTGACCTCCCGCGAACGCCATAGAATGACCAGAGCAAACACCAGGACCACCAAACCTACCACCCCAATCAAGCCCCAGGGTATTCGGCGCGGGCCGCTTTCCGGAGGAGCCGGAACTTCGACCGGCACCGCAGCCCCCCGCGACGAAGCTTCAGCCTCCGCCGTTGATGCCCCAGGCGACCCTGATACCGAAGGTTCGTCGCGATGCCTGCCCGCTGGTGGCTGGGCCGGCGGTTTCCCTTTCGGTGCCGGAGGCTTGGGAACAAGTGGTGTGCCGCGGAGGACCAACGTCTGTTCCACGGGAGGCGCTGCCGGAGGGGATGGAGGGGGTTCGGCCTTCTTCGGGTGCGCTGGCCGGCGCGGCAGGCTGTCGGGCCGCCGCACGGGGTGTTGTCGGTGCCTCCGGGGGTATCCCAGTTGGTTTGGGTGGCGGCTCGCTGGGCCCGCTGACGGCTTTTGAGAGGCGGCTCTCAATCCCTCTGGCGACGGCGGAAACCTCAGGATCGTCGGGGTACCTCCGGGCGATGGCTTTCAGGCGCTCGGACACTCGTCGTACGTCCGCGGCGTCCCGTGCGGCCTCCGCATCCCTGTCCAGCCGACCCAATTCCTCCAGGTCTCCGCGCCGCGCTTGGCGGCGCTGAGCTTCCAGGATGGCGATTCCCAGCGTGGCATGAAGCTGGCCGAGGCGTGTGTCGCGGGAATGGGTGGCCAGCCCCTGCTCGACAACCTTCAGGGCGCCTTTAAGGTCGCCGGCGGTTTGCAACTGCCGGGCCTGCGCGAGACACCGGTCAACGAATTCTTCGCGTTCGCGGTCCAGCGCCAGGGTCCGAAGGCTCTTGGCCAGCGAGTGACCGGGGTCGAGGGCCAAAGCCTGCCGGGTCAGCTCCTCGGCGGCCGCCCAGTCCGTTTCGACCATCGTGCGGGCGTGTTCCACCAGGGTCTCCACCAGAGCCGCACGGATGCCGGGATTGGCCTCGTCCAACTCATGCGCCTTGCGCAGCGTCTCCACGCCTTCCTCAAAACGCTTCTGCGCGCGGAGCTCCTGCCCCTGCTTGAAGAGCCGCTCGGCTTCAGCGGTCCGCTCGATGCCCCGGCGCGCCAGCTTTTCGAGTTCCGCAAGCTCCGCGTCATTGGGAAACTCCTTCTGTGCCTTCTTCAACTGATTGAGAGCCCGGCGGAAGTCTCCCAAGTGCAGCTCGCGGTCAATCAGCGCCACCGTGCGGGACTTCGCCTCCAGGCGCGCCTGCTGGTCGCGGCGTTTGATCACCCGATCGATTTCGAAACTCAGCCCCGGATACTGGCTGTAGATCGTCTGCAGAATCTCCCACTGTCCCAAGGCCTCGGTAAACTGCCCGCGCTCCTCGTGAAGCTGCGCCTTGGCGACGATCGAGTTCACCAGGTCGCGCTTCTCGCGCATGATGCGCAGCGCCCGCTCGAAGTGACCCTCGCCGGGGTGACGCTCCAACGCTTCTTTGAGAATATTGACCCGCTTGCCCAGGTCAGGCTCCGCTTCGACTTGGCGGTCGATTTCGGCGATATAGGCGGACAGTTCCTGCCGCTGCTCTTCCTCAACGTCAAACTTCAATGCCTGGAAGAGCGCGTTGCCGGGATATTTGGCCAAATACTCCTCACAGATCGCAATAGCCTTGGCGAATTCCCGATCTGCAACAAGCTGTCGCGCCTCGGCATAGGAATTGTTTACGGCGTCGTATTCGGACCGGACCTGTTTGTAGAAGGTCTGGTACGTGCCACTGCGTTCGGGAACGGAGGAATCAGGAGCGCGCTGGTCGAGTTCCAGTGCCCGCTCCAGCCTGTGGAGCGCGGAGCTGACTTCCCCGCTCTTCCACGCGTCCATGGCGGAGGCGTAGAGCTGCTCCTTCTCCTCGCGAACGGCCAGGTATTCCTCCTCCAGCCGATCGACCTCCCCCAGCATTTGCCGTGCGTGGCTGTCCGCAGGCTTGATTTGAAGCACGTTCTGCAGGGCCTCGCGGGCATGGCCGTAAGCGTGGTTGTCGATGTGCTGGCGGGCCAGGCGGTACCAGTCCTCGATTTTCCCCTCGGTCCGTCTCTGCTCGATCTCGCGTTGCAGGCCGAGCGCCGCCGCGTTGTCCGGCTCCAGCTCCAGCGCCTGCTGGACTTTTTGCAACGCCAGAGGGCACTCCTCCTCTTCAAACCGCGTGCGCGCGCTGTCCAGTAGCTGGTGAATCCTCTTCTGACGAATCGCCTGGTCCAACTGGCCTCGGAGCAGCGTAATCGCCGGGTCAATGTGACCCTCAGCCAGAAGCTCGTTGAGGATCTCATCGGCAAACTGGTAGTCGCCCTGTTCGTAAGCCTTTCCGGCACGCTGAAGCCGCGGTCGGATGCGGGCAGGATCGAAGATGTCCAGAGGTTCACCGCGAAAAGCCTTCTGGAGGGTCTCGGCCAGCTCGCGGGCGCTGGAGAAGCGATGGTAGGGCTGCTTGGCCATCGCCTTGTGGATCACTTGACTAACGGCCTGGCTCACCATGGGATTGATGTCCGAGGCCGACGGCGGGATGTGGTGCAAAAGGGCCTGGAGGATCGCGTGCTGGCTGGGACGCTCGAATGGCCGGCGCTGCGTCAGGGCCTCATAAGCGACGATGCCGAGTGAGAAAATATCGGAAACCACCGAAGGCGGTTTCATTTCGATCAACTCGGGCGCCATGTATTGCAAAGTCCCCTTCCACCCGCGGGTGGTGAGGGCATCGGCTTTGTGAACGACCCCGAAGTCGATGATGCGCACCGAGTCATCATCCATCACAAAGATGTTGCTGGGCTTCAAATCACGGTGGATCAAGCCGCGCTCGTGCGCCGCCTGGAGGCCTCGGCAAGCCTGGGAGATGATGGCGACGGCACGCTCCACGGTAAGCCGGTGGCTGGAAGTGCGGATCAGCTTGTCCAGCGTCATGCCATTGAGCAGCGGCATGACGAAGTAGGGAACGCTTTCGCCCTGATACTCAAACGACCCCAGGTCAACAATCTCCACGAGGTTCGGATGGCTGATGGAGGCAAGGACTTCGTACTCCTTTTGGAACAATTCGAGGGCTTTGGAGTCCGCGATGTCCAGCACGGTCTTGAGGGCGACTTCGCGTTTTATAACGGTGTCATACGCCTTGTAGACAACACCCATGCCGCCCTTGCCCAGCACCTCTTTTATCTCGTAGCGGTCTTTGATCAGGGGTGGGACCTGCATGGCCTGTCCTTCGTCCAAAACGCCCATAGCATACCGCTCTTTCACCCAGAAGCAAGAGCATCCGGTTCACAGCGGGCGCCAGGAAACCTTGGGGCTCCCATCGCCTTGGATTGCCTTTCAACCGGCCCGGGGCGAGGCGCTATTTGACGGCCTCCGCCATCCGCGCCTCCACCAGAAACCGGTCCGGCTGGTAGCCCTGCGGGCGGTAGTCGGCCGGGACGGTCGTCGTGTTGCCGTCGCGAAGCTGGTAGTAGTGCGGCGACATGATTTCCACCCCGCCTTCGTTGAAGGAGTCCTGAATGTTCTGGTGCAGATCCGCATAGATCTGTGCCATCTGATTGGGCCGGTCCGTATGGGCGTTGAGCTGGTAGCTCACATACGAGTCATCCAGGCTGGTCTGCAAGACGAAGGGCTTGGGGTTCTTCAAGACATTCGCCGTGCGGTCCGCAGCGCGGAGCAGCAACTCGTGCACCTTGCGCCAGGGCGCGTCGTAGCCGATCGTCACGCTGGTGTGGAGAATCAAGCCTGACTCCCGCGCCCGCGCGCTGTAGTTGATCATGGGGCGGCTGATCACCTGAAGGCTTGGCACCATGACCTCCTCGTTCTTGATGGTCAACACCTTGGTGTAGAGAAACGTTCGCTCCACCACGTCGCCGGTGGTATCCCCAATCTGCACGCGGTCGCCCAACTGGAACGGCCGCATGTAGGTGAGGACGATGCCGGCGATGGCGTTGCCTACTGTGGACGTGGAACCCAGCGACACCGTAAGGCCGAGCAGCACGGTGATGGCCTGGGCCGCGCTGGTACCCGTTCCGGGGATTAAAGGAGCGATGAAGAACAGGGCCAGAACAATCAGCACCGCTTTTAGGATCTGAGCCGTGGGCCGGGCCACGTCGCGATGCACCCAAGGCTCCAGGCTGATGACCCCGCGGTTCGCCTGTTCGAAAACGAATCCCACTCCCCGCATCACGAAACGTGTGACGAAAACGATGACCAGAATGTAGAAGAGATTGGGGAGGTATCCCACCACGCCCCAGAAGATCACAGCCAGCGGGTTCCAGATCCACAGAAAGACTTGGCGCGCGTAGCTCTGGGTCGCGGGCACTTGCTCGAAAATCAAGAGCAGTGCCCCTGCGACGATTACCAGGAGCAGGGCCAGAGAGAGGATCGTCAGCAAGTGCCCCAGACCCTCGTACATGGATTTCCGAGAAATAAGCTCCAGCCCGCGGAAGTGGAGCGTGGGAATGCGTTCGCGCCGCACCTCCAACCATCGTCTTAACGCGTTCCTTCCCCGCCGGACCAGGAGCCCGGCAAGTACCGCCAGAACCAGGACAATCGCCGCGTTCAACAGCCGCCGCCACAGGCCGCGGCTTACCTTCTGGTTTTTCGCGTGCTGCATTCCTTCCTGGATCGCCCTCGCCCAACGGTCGGCGAGCACCTCCGCGGTGATTTTCTCAGCCTTCTCATCGCCGGGAGTGACGGAGATGATGGGCTTGTCGCCCATCATGATAACCAGGCCCAAGTCCGTCTTCTGCACCGACGTCTCGTGGCTCGCCGTCGGCGAGTCCAGAACATCCTGCAGGCGCTGTTCGACGGCATGAGCGCGCTCGACGGTCGAAAAGCTCCCCACGCCGGAACGCAGGACGAGGAGCGTCTGGCCCTCAATCCGCACGGGAGCTTCCGGAGCGGACGCCTGCCCACACAGCGCAGGGGAGAAGAGAAACACCGTTGCCAATAGAAATCGTCTGACTTTCCGCATGGCTTGCCTCCTGAAGAGATGTGGCGGGATATTGCCGCTATCGTATCACGAGAAAAAGACCATCATTGAATAAACTGCCCCGGCCTGCCGGCTGGCGCCTGGGCGCCTTTGCCGTGGACGGAAACCGTGACCTACCACGTGCCCTGCTTGCTGCCGAACCACCAGACGAGCCCCAGCGTCGCAGTGCTTTGGTCCTTCCTCAAAATGCCGGGGTCGTTGGTCAGAAAGAACCGTTGGTTCGAGAAATCGCGCCGCCACTCGCTGCGCACCAGAAAGCCCTCGGCGAGATGGTAGTCAGCGGTCAGTGTCGTTTCTTTCAAAGCCTGAGAGAGACCGCTGAAAAGGCCACTTCTATCCGAAAGGTATTCGGAACGGCGTGCCTTCATGTTGTCCTGCTCGAAAGCAACCCCCTGCGGGGTTGACAGACCTACGGCATCAGTCACGGCGTCGAGGTTGAGTCGTGATTCAAGAAAGGCGATACGCTTCT